>Ga0310695_10002255_pt1 | contig 41384 bp, 33 predicted proteins | sample RumenRJG_04DNA_FD_203882 | JGI IMG/M metagenome (GOLD analysis project Ga0310695, IMG submission 203882) | Bovine rumen microbial communities from Lethbridge, Alberta, Canada - RJG_04 (v2) (version 2) | ecosystem: Host-associated > Mammals > Digestive system > Stomach > Rumen | place: Canada...
GTAGCCAACAGACTTTTCGAAAGAATGAGTCTCACGATGCAGTACCGGTATTCGCTGTACGATATCCACAGGGAGATTATGCTGGAGGCCTGAAGCGATGGTGAACCAGGACTTATTCAACACAGTCGTAATCTTACTCTGGCGGGCTTCTGCGCTTTCTCCGGAGAAGATGATGCTGAGCAGATCGGTCACCGATTTGTCTTCAGAATCTTCAACGGGTTTTCCGGGGAACACGAATACTATCTCCATCAGACTGCTGAATCCTAATTCCTCTGGAGATCCATTGTGAGGAACCATTCCGAACGGGAATATCTGTCCGTCCAGGGATTTCGGGCCCCTCGGACAGATCCATATCGTGTACGATTTCTTCAGGTTGCGGTATTTGTCACGCCCCTTGCTCTCTTTGTTCTGTGTTGCCAGTAGCATGGCGGCATACATCTGGGCACGGTCCGCAAGAGAATATCCCGGTGAGGTATGCACTTGGGTCTCGATGTTGAATCTGATTCTCACGCACTCATTCTTCTTCCCCGGCACCCTGGCCTCGAGGAGACTGTCGAGCCGAACATAATCCGTTCCAAGAGCATACAGTTCATCCTTGAACTCCAGCGGACCTCCCTCGGAGTCCTTCACGATGTATTTCTCGATCTCGCCTTCATCCAAACCTCTGAACTCTTCGGTGAAGTTCTTGAACAAGGTGGCTGCCAAACGGAGGTTATGGAACACTGTCTTCGATTCCAGGTCTCCGGCGGGTTTCAATTGCGTATTCTTGTTTTCTTCGGACATTTGCAATCACCGGACGATATTTTCGTCCGGAGGCGTTTCCGTCGGAAAGGATAAAAGTCCGTGGACTGCAGTTAGCCAGTTAGGCAGTCCTGCGGATATCGAAGACGTAGACGCTCATGGTCGGAGAATAGGTCTTGAGTTCGGAGACTTGCAGGATCTCTATGCCGAATCCCTTCTCCTTCATCTCCTTTACGAGATTATCCCTGTAAGCGGGGAGGTCCTCCCTCTCCATTATCTTGTGCATGTGGATGACCGCGCCCACCTTGGCCGCGCCTAATGCGGAATCCAGGAACCTGTCGGCGATCTGAGGCAGGTTCATGATGATCCTGTCCGCTTTAGGGAGCGATTTCACGAGCTCTGTGGAATCCCCAATCATGCATTCCATGTTGGTGATGCGGTTGAGCCTCATGTTCTCCTTCATGTAGTATTCGCATTCGGGGTTGAGGTCGATGGAGTAGACCTTCGAAGGCTGCGCGTTCCTGCAGATTACCAATCCGAACGGAGCCACGCCGGCGAACATGTCGATGATGATCTCCCCAGGCTTCACCATGGCGGTGACGCGCGCCCTCTCGTTGGCGAGACGGGGGTTGAAGTAGACCTTGGCGGGATCGGTCTTCATCCTGGTCCCGAACTCCTTGTGCATGGTCTCGGAGGAACCGGAACCGGCGATGAGTTCGAGTTCGCGGATGCGGAACTCTCCCTTCACACCGCCGTCGAGGAAGACCGCGCGTATGTTGGGGCAGACCTTCATCATGGCCTCGCCGATCTTCTTCCTGTAAGGGAGGAGGGGTTCCTCGAGCTTGGTGATGGCGATGTCCCCGACCACATCGTGGGAGTTAGGAAGAAGCTCCCTCAGGTCATCTGGCACATCGACGATGTTACGGTAGTCGCCCTCCTCGCGGGCCTGCGGCCTGAGCTCCGTCTCTTCGGCCTTTATGCCGCGGAACTCGTCGCAGGTGCAGGGGATGAGGAGGTCGGGGCCGTCGCTTCCGATACGATAATCGAGGTCCAATAACCCCTCTTCGATGAGGCCCCTGCGGTAGGGCTCTCCCTCCGATTTGGGGACGCGGATGCACTTGGCCATCAGTCGTCCTCGATGATCTCCTTGGGCGCTCCGGCGAAGTCCACCAGGGCCTCGGCCTCCATGAAATGGAGGTTCCCGGGGAGGATGACGCTCTGCAGGGGGGTGCCGAGGTCCATGTTGAGAAGGTCCCTGGGGTATCCGGCCACGAGCTTCATGTCGTCGGCTCCCGCGTGGGACACGACGCAGAGGAGGGTCTTGTCGGTGACCAGCCCCTCCTGCCACTTCTCCTCGCCGGCCAGGAGCCACTCGATGGCGTCCTTGGCGGTCATGTACCTGAGCTCCTCGGCCCTGATGTCGAGGAGGATGAGGGTGTGGAGTCCGAGCTTCTTGTTGGCCATGATGTGGTCGTAGGGGGACTTGGGCTGGTATCCCTGCTCCAGGAAGGGGAGGGTGACGGTCCTCCCGAACTTGTAGGGCTGGAGTCCGAAGACCGCGGGAGCGGCGGTGAAGATGGAGACGCCGGTGAACATCCTGACGGGGATGCCCTCGTACATGGCCTGGATCCTGAGGTCGACGTGGGTGGTGGCCAGCATGGTGTCGCCGGCGGTGACGAAGGCGACCCTCATGGTCTTGGCGTCGCGGATGATGGCGGGGAGCTCCTTGTCCTCCTCCACCTGGGCGCGGTACTGCACCTCTATCTTCTTGCCGAGGGCCTTCTCCAGGTCCTCGATCTCGGTGCCGATGAGGTGGGAGGTGTAGAACTCCGCATAGATCTTGTCGCATTCTTTGAGCGCATTGAAGGCCTTCACGGTCATGCCGTCGACGCCGCTGAGGCCCAGCCCTACGAAAATGAGCTCGGATGTCATGATGTGTTCTGTATGCGCGCCTCTTTATAAAACATAGGGGGAGGGGTCACACCAGCAGCATGAACACGTATCCCAGGGCGGCTCCCGCGAAGCCTCCGAGCAAGACCGCGGCGAGGCGGCTGCGCCCGAGCCTCAGGAACACCAGGGGGATGAGGAGAAGGATGAAGTTGGTCCCCAGCAGATAGGTGAGTATGAACGCCGCCAGCACGCTGAGGCAGAAGAACTCGATGTACTCGTGCAGAGAACGCTGCTCGGCCTCGGTCTTGACGATCATGTCGGAATCGATATACGTACCGCATCCGGGACAGAACGGTTCGGTCCCGATCAGTTCCTGGTTGCAGCACGGGCAGAACATGTTTGATAAGAACTGCGAGTTGGATATATTTAAGAAACCGTGAACATGTTTGGAAGGGGTTTGGCCGGGGGTCATCCCCCGGCCTGTAGACCTTTTCAGTTCTTGAGGACGCAGAGACAGTCCACGGCCCAGCAGCCCTGTCCTTCCTTGCCGGCGATGACGGGGTTGATCTCGAGCTCGGTGATCTCGGGGTTCTCGTTGGTGATGAGGACGATCTTCCTGATGATGTCCTTGATGGCGTCGATGTCGCGCTTGGGCAGACCGCGGGCGCCGGCCAGGAGCTTGTAGGCCTTGGTGGAGCCGATCATGTTGTTGAGCTCCTCCTCGGTCATGGGGACGTGCTTCTGGGAGATCTCCCTGAGGATCTCGACGTAGATTCCTCCGAGTCCGAAGGAGACGACGGGTCCGAACTGGGGATCCCTCATCATGGAGAGGATGACTTCGGGTCCCTCGAGCATCTGTTCGATGGAGACTCCGACGATCTTGGCCTTGGGTGCCTTCTCGGAGACGGACTTCATGATGCTGTTGTAGGCGTCCTTGGCGGCCTGTGCGTTCTTCACTCCGACGACGACTCCGCCCACATCGGTCTTGTGGGCGATGTCGGGGGAGACGATCTTCATGACGACGGGGTAGCCGATCTTGTCTGCGGCAGCGGCGGCGTCGTCAGCGGAGTTGGAGATGGCTGCTCCGGGGACAGGGATGTTGTATGCCTTGAACATCTCCTTACCCTCGGCCTCGGTCAGGGTGTGGCGGCCCTCTGCGTAGGCCTTGTCGATGAGCGCCTTGACCGCTGCGCGTCCGTCGATCTTGGGCACCTTGAGTGCGGTGGCGGACTGCTCCTTGTTGACGCAGTACTTCCTGAGGATGTCGAGAGCGCGTACGGCCCTGTCGGGAGTGGGGTAGGCGGGGAACTTTCCGTCCCTGAGAATCTGGATGGCCTCCTCGCACTTCTTACCGCCGGCGAAGCAGACGGTGGTGGCGCAGGGGATCTCGTCCATGATCCTTACCAGGAGTTTGGCGACCGAAGTAAGGTCGGCGGTGTCGAGGGGGGATCCCATGACGACGAGTCCTCCGACGGAGGGGTCCTTGATGACCTCGCGGATGGCAATCTCGAAGTCGGTGTCAGCCGCGTCTCCGCGGATGTCGATGGGGTTGGTGATACCGGCGACCTTGGGGAGTCCTGCCTTGATTCCCGCGATGGTCTCGGGGGCGAGCTGTGCCGCGTGGCAGAACTGTGCGTTGTATGCCGCGTCGGCGGACATGACTCCGAGTCCTCCGGCGTTGGTGATGATTCCTATGTGGTCCTTCTTCATGGGGCTGCAGGTGGAGAACACGAGCAGTGCGTCGAAGAACTCGTCGAGGTCGAAGGCCCTGTGGATGTTGAGCTTCTTGAATACGACGTTGTTGACGGCGTCGGAACCGGCGATGGATCCGGTGTGGGAGGACGCTGCCTTGGAACCGGCGGCGGTCTTTCCGGACTTGAACATGACGATGGGCTTCTTGATGGGCATGTTCTCGACGGCGGCGATGAACTTCTCTCCGTCGCTGATACCCTCGGAGTAGATACCGATGACCTTGGTGTTGGGGTCCTCGGAGTAGTACCTCAGGATCTCGGCCTCGTCGACGTCGCACTTGTTACCGAAGGTGATGAAGTTGGCGAGTCCGACCCCGTTGGAGCAGGTCCAGTCGAGGATGGAGGATCCGACTGCACCGGACTGGGACATGATGGAGATGTTTCCGGCTGCGGGGACCAGGTGGGAGAAGGTGTAGTTGACTCCGTTCCTGACGTTCATGTTTCCGAAGCAGTTGGGTCCGGCGATCCTGATGCCTGCCTTCTTGGCCTCGGCCTGGAGCTCCTTCTCCATCTCGGCTCCCTGGGGGCTGTCCTCCTTGAAACCTGCAGAGAGGATGGACATGCATTTGACTCCAGCGGCGGCGCTGTCCTTTACTGCCTGCAGGACGAAGGTGTTCTTGACTGCGACGACCGCGAGCTCGATGGGCTCCTTGACGTCGGTGATGTTGGCGTAGGCCTTGAGGCCCATGATCTCCCCGCCCTTGGGGTTGATGGGGTAGAGCTTTCCTTTGAAGCCCGCGTTGAGCATGTTCTTTACGAGCATTCCGCCGAGTTTGGTCTCATCGTTGGATGCACCGATGATGGCTACAGACTTGGGGTTGAAGAATTCCTGCATGTGGGCGAGAATTCCGTCATATATTATAAAGGTAACCTATGGGCTGTGGAATTCGTAATTTTTATCGTGGAATTTCTACGAATTTCGTAGAAATACTGCCATTTTTGCATTCAAATCGATGAATTCCGTCAAAAAACGAAGCGATATGCTATTATCGAACACGAAATCCGACGATAGACGTACGGCTTTGAGGAAATCATGGATTTCCCCACTGTGATCTACCCGAATGACCGAGTATCTCCATTCTGCAGCGGGTCAGCTGCAACGCTTGCAGGCCCAAGCGCTCGACATTGGATGCGGCGTTCTTGTCGCGGCCCATGTCTGCACCGCACGTGCAGACGTGCCTCCGTTCCGAAAGTGTCTTCGGAACCAGCCGTCCGCACGCTGAACACCTCTGCGACGTGTATTCCGGTCTCACCTTCACCACCGTGCACCCAGCCTCTGCCGCTTTGGTGCACAGGGTATCGGTGAGCATTGCCCAGCTCGCGTCGCTGTATGATTTCCTCATCCCCTTTCCGAGGGCCTTCTCCTGGATCTTCTCCACATCGATGTCCTCGACGGCGATGAGGCTGAACTTGCTTATCAGATAATTGACGATCCCGTATCTCTCCGCTTTCCTAATGTTCCTGAGACGGGTGAAGGCGTGATACAGCCTCTGTTTGTACTTCAGCCATCCCGGAGAGCCCTTCTCGAAGGCCATCATCCTGCGCTGGATGGCAGCAATGGTCTTCTCTGCCCTCCTGAGATGACGGGGGTTGACGAAACTATACTCTGAGGAAGTCTCCACTACGGTCTCCAGACCGAGGTCGATACCTACGGACTCCCTGGTATCCTCCAGGAAGGAGGTCTTTATCTCCTCGCACTCATAGGTGAGGCATGCCTTCCATCTGTAATGCGGGCCGGTACCTTTGCGTTTCACGGTGCAGGTCTTCAGCCTGCCGAACATCTTCCTGAGACCCGCAATACGGATGGTGCCGATCTTAGATAGTTTGAGTCTTCCGTTTTCCAGCGAGAAACCGCTTTGCGTGTATGTGAAGGAATCGTATCTGGAGAAGGATCTGAACCTGGGGAAACCGGCGTGTTCCGCTTTCGCCGCCAGACGTCTGAAGAACCCCTTGAACGCCAGGGATACGCGGGTGCTGACATTGGTCAATACCTGTGAGTAAACCGCCGTCAGTTCGGGATGTTCCTTCTTGAATGCGACTACCTCTTTGTTCATATCGTATTCGGTAGGATGTCTGAGGCCTTCCGCGAAGGCATCCCTGCAGTGTTCGAGGAGATGGTTGTAAAGGAAACAGCAATGGCCGATGGTATCCAACATGGTCCTCTCCTGGGTCTTGTTGGGATAGAGTCTGAGTTCCATCGTCCTGATCTCGGTCATGTGCACCCTCGGGACGAATATCGGGTTTCTCACTATATAACTGCTTGCAGGTTATATGAAACAAATATGAGATTCTATGATTTCCCCAAAGCCAGACGTACCCAAACTATCTAAATACAGGGTGCGATAAGACGTCCGACCGTTCTGACAGAGGGGCGCGATACATGAACGCCATATGTACGGGGCGGCCGACAGCGGTCCTGATCCCAATTCTTTTGGGGCACTCGCGGTAGCAGCGGCGTGACGCCGCCGGCGATGACCGGGAGCCAACGCAGGATCCGACACATACCCCCGCCGTAAGTCAGTGCCCGGAGGCCCGCGTCACCGCGGGACGATGATAAGGTGTGTTAGCGGCCGGGGGACAGGTTCTCCCCGCCTTTCGGCGACCCTCCCCCTCGCTTCTGGTTTCAGGCGTAGGCGCACCTGGTCCTCAGCCATCCCACGGCTTCGCTCTTGGTGGGGAACCTGTCCTCGTAGCCGTAGTACTCGTCCTCGTGCATGTTGCCGTCGGGGTTGTAGCCGACCACGATATGACAGAGTTCATGGTAAAGGCAGTAGTCGAGCACGTAGTCTGGCACATCGTCGCTGTCGAGTCTCTCGGAGACGGCGACCACCCTCATCAGGACGGAGCAGTGGCCCATCTTCTGGCTGCCCTCCATCTCCCAGGTGAGGATGACGGAGGGGTCGTAGGGTATCAGTCCCGCGCCCACGAGACGGTCGTAGGAATCCTGCAGGTTCTTCGACTTGCCCTGCACGGTGTTCAGGTACTGGGGGCACCTGCTCATGTAGATGTGGCTCTTGCTCCTGCTGAAGTCGGGGGCGGTAATCCACTCGAGAAGCTCGGTGGAGTATTCGCCCTCGCCGCCGCTGAGCCTCTTGAAGAGGGAGCGTGCGAGTCCCTCGAGGGCCCTGTCGGGAGCGTCCATCAGATAGTCGGAGATCTTGAAGTCGATCCAACCGTAGGAGCGCTGCCAGCGTACCTTCACCTCTGTGAAAGCCATGAACTCAGCCTGCACGGTGTCGTATCTGTACTCCTTTCCGACCTTGCCGAAGATGCTCTTCAGCCTCTCGTTGCTGTCAATCTCATCGATCATTTCGATTCCTCTGCGGTTTTTCCGCAGATGGTGTTTCGAAATCGGGGGATATTTAACCGAGAGAGTAATATTAGCGCTAACTCTCGTTCCGACTGCGATTTTGTTAATATCGGAATTATGATTACCATAGCATGAACAAGGATCCCGAACAGCAGAAAGAGATGGAGAGAAGGCTCGCCGAGGAGGAGAAGTTAGTGGGCCACGTTCCCGTGGTGCACCAGATACTCTCGGACAGGCCCGATATGCTGCTTCCGAACCTCGACACCAGCGAGTCGATCTTCGCCGGCGAGAAGGTGCTGCCCCACAAGGTGAAGCACCTCGTAGCGCTGGGAGCGGCCGTGGCCGGCGGAAGCCCCTATTGCATTAGAGCTCAGATGGAGAACGCCAGGATGTTCGGCGCCACCGAGGACGAGATCCTGGAGGCACTCCAGATTGCTTCCTACATGGGCCTGACCAGGGGTCAGTCGATATCGTTCCGCGTGTTCGCAGAGGTGTTTGGGAAGGAATACACCGAGTAACCTTTCGGGAAGTGTCACTATAAATATGTAAGTAGCTTTCCCTCTCACATGGTTACCATAACCGCAGAAGCAGAGAAGTTCATCGACGAGCTCCTCGAGAAGAACCAGAAAGTAGGATGGGGAATCAAGGTCTACCTCTCCGGCTACGCATGCTCCGGACCCCAGTTCGGAATGTCCTTCCAGCAGGGCGCCAAAGAGGGAGAGAAGATCGACAACAGCGCCAAGAGCTTCGAGATGTACTACGACGAGGAGACCGAGAAGGCCCTCGACCAGTGCGTCATCGAGTTCGTCGACGACCCCAACTTCGGAACCGGTCTGTCCATCCGCAACCCCAACTTCAACGGTTGCGCATCCTGCGGCGGCGGTTGCGGAGGCAACTGAAACTAACAGGTCTGGGTATATGCCCGGACCTTCCTTTCCTTTTGATTCTCACTTTCGGGCATCCCCCTCTTTTCTTTAAATACCGACACTCCATCACGGCAGTATGGAGTACGTTTCCCAGCCGGGCATCGTTCCGGACCGGATCGAGAGCCGCAGGTACCAGGTGAACATCGCCCGGGCCTGCCTGAGGGAGAACACTCTCGTGATCCTGCCCACCGGACTGGGAAAGACCGCGGTCGCCCTCATGGTGGCCGCCGAGGTCCTCGCCAAGGGGAGGAAGGTGCTCATGATGGCCCCCACCAAGCCCCTGGTCGATCAACATCGTTCATTCTTCGGGGAGAACCTCTCCGACGCCAGGGTCGGGGAGATGAACGGCCTCATGTCCCCCGCCAAGAGGGCGGAGGTGATGGCCTCCTGCGATTTCATCGTCTCGACCCCGCAGACCGTCTCCAACGACCTGGACAATGCCGTCTACAATCTCGACGATTTCGGCCTCGTGATCTACGACGAGGCGCACAGGGGGACCGGGAACTATGCGTACGTCTCGGTGGCGGGATACGTTCCGTCCAAGACCATCTCGATGGGGATGACCGCCTCCCCCGGCTCCGACCCCAAGAGGATAGAGGAGGTCTGCTTCAACCTCGACCTGACCTCCATCGAGGTCAGGACCGAATATGACCCAGACGTGTCGCCTTACGTCCACGACACCTACATCAACCGCATCGCGGTGAACATGCCGCAGGACCTGGTGGACATCTCGAACCACCTGAAGCTCATCCTGAACGAGTACTTCGGGGAGCTCACCAACCTCCATCTCACGAACCCCAACTGGCCCCCTTCCACCAAGCACATGCTCTCCATCGGGAGGGCCCTGCAGGCCCGCCTCGCCGACGGCGAGAAGAACAACACGGTGTTCAGGGGATTGACTGTTCAATCTATTTGCATCAAGGTCCTGCACGCCATCACCCTGGCGGAGACGCAGGGCATGTCGGTGCTCCGCGCTTATCTCCGTTCCCAGAACGAGGAGGCGGAGTCCGAGAACGGGTCCCGGGCCGCCAGGGAGCTGGTCAGGCACCGCGACTACCAGAAGGTCTTGGAGATAGCTTCTAAATCCAAGGTGGAGCACCCCAAGATCTCCCGCATCCTCAGCCTCATCAGCCAGATGCTGGACGCCGATCCCGGCAGCAAGGTCATCGTCTTTACGCAGTACAGGGAATCGTGCGACGTGCTGGCGGAGAAGATTTCCGTGGTGCCCTCGGCGAAGGTCTGTAAGCTCATCGGCCAGTCCAACGGCGGCCTCAAGCAGAAGGAGCAGATCGACCTCCTCGACAGGTTCCGCGCGGGGGAGTTCAACGTTGTCGTATCGACTTCTGTGGGCGAGGAGGGGCTGGACATCACCAGCACCAACGCGGTGATCTTCTACGAGCCCGTCCCCTCGGAGATCCGCACCATCCAGAGGCGCGGAAGGACCGGCAGGAAGAACGACGGGGAGGTGTACGTTCTGGTGGCATCCGGGACCATGGACGAGGTCATGGAGAGCTCGGCCAGGAAGAAGGAGGAGCAGATGAAGGAGCGTCTGGAGAACCTCGGCCGGGGACTGAAGTCCCGCAGGGGCCCCACGACCTCCCAGAGGGCCCTCGACGGGTTCTGATTTTATACAGCAAAATGTTACCCTCTGCTATGCAATTCTGCCAGCTCGCGGAGGTCTTCGACCGCCTGGAATCCACCAGCAGCCGTCTCGAGATGACCGACATCCTCTCGGATTTCTTCAGGAAGGTGGAACCCTCCGAGCTCAGGCAGATGATCTACCTCTCCGTCGGGAGGCTCCACCCCGAGTTCTACCCCCAGGAGCTGGGCATGGCGGACAAACTCGTCCTCAAGGCGATTGCCTCCGTGTCCGGAAGGACCCAGAAGGAGGTCGACGACCTTTGGATCAAACTGGGCGATCCCGGGGAGGTGGCCGAGCAGATGGTCGCCAAGAAGAAGCAGATGACCCTGTTCTCCGAGCCTCTGACATTCAAATCGGTGGTGGAGGGCCTTACTCTCATAGAAACGGCCACCGGGAAGGATTCCCAGGACCGCAAGATGAAGCATCTGGCACGTATGCTCCACGACTCCGACCCGGTGGAGGCGAGGTACATCTGCAGGATCGTCACCGGCAGGATGAGGGTCGGGGCCGGGGCCATGACCGTCATGGACGCCCTCGCCACGGCTTTCGCCACCAAGGAGGAGCGCCCCTACATCGAGAGGGCTTTCAATATCACCTGCGACATGGGCCTCGTGGCCGAGACCCTGGCCGCCGGAGGGATGGAGGCCGTCGGGAAGATCGGGGTCGCGGTGGGAAGCCCCGTCAAGGTGATGCTGGCGGAGCGTCTCCGTTCGCTCTCCGATATCATGGACAGGATGGGCGGGAAGTGCGCCTTCGAGTACAAGTACGACGGAATGCGCGTGCAGGCCCACATCAAGAAAGGGGAGGACGGCTTCGTGAAGCTGTACTCCAGGAGGCTGGAGGACCTCACCCATAACTTCCCCGACGTGGCCGATGCTTTGAGAAATCAGCTGAAGGGCACCGAGGCCATCATCGAGGGGGAGTGCGTGGCATACGATCCTTCCAACGGTTCCCTGCTGCCGTTCCAGAACGTCACCCACAGGAGGAAGAAGCACGGCATGGACAAGGCCGTGGAGGAGATCCCCGTCAAGATCTTCATGTTCGACCTGCTGTACATCGACGGTGTCGACTACACCGTGAAGCCCTACTCCGAGAGGAGGGCGAAGCTGAAGGACTCCTTCGCTCCGAAGGAGGAGGGCTTAGACATAGTGGATTACACCACGCAGGCGGTCATCACCGACGAGGACCAGGCCCAGGAGTTCTTCGACAAAGCTATCGCCTCCAAGTGCGAGGGCATCATGGCCAAGTCCCTGGAGGACGTGTCGATCTACCGCGCCGGGTCCAGGGGTTTCCTGTGGATCAAGTACAAGAAGGACTACACGCAGGCACTGGTGGACACCTTCGACCTCGCCGTCGTGGGAGCGTTCTACGGCATGGGAAAGAGGGCCGGGGTGTACGGCGCCTTACTGATGGCGGCGTATGACCCAGACACCGGAAGGTTCGGCACCGCATGCAAGCTCGGAACGGGTTTCGACGACGCATTTTTGGCTGAGCTCCCGAACATGCTCGAGAAGTACCGGAGCGAGAAGAAGCCATCATCCCTGGAAGCGGAGATGGTGCCCGACGTGTGGTTCGTCCCCGGAGTGGTATTGGAAGTAACCGCGGCGGACATCAGCATCAGCCCCATTCACACCATCGCCTTCGGTTCGATCAAGGAGGATGCCGGCCTCGGACTGAGGTTCCCCAGGTTCACCGGCCGCGTGAGGGACGACAAGACCCCGGAGCAGTGCACCACGTCCGCCGAGATCGTCGAGTTCTACCAGATGCAGGAGGAGAGGGATTCCGACGAGTCGGAGCCCTCCGAATCCTGAGTTCCCGGTGTTTCCAGACGGATAGTTATATATGTAGTACAAACGTATTACATATCATGGCAGTTTCTGTTAGGTTCAACGACTCTGAGCTGAAGCTCATCAAGGAGTATGCGACCCTGTACAACATCAGTCAGTCCGAGGTGATTCGTAAGGCCACCATGGAGATGATAGAGGATTCGCTGGATGTTGCGATTCTCGAAGCTGCCATGGATCGTGTTGCCAAGAACGGCTCCAAGATGTACACCTTCGAGGAAGCCGGCAAGGAACTCGGATTTTTATGAGTTACAGGGTAATGCTCTCGGAAGAGGCGGTGGCCTATCTCAGGAAGATCGATAAAGCCATGGCCGCCCGCATCTATTCCTGGATAGGTAAGAATCTGGAAGGATGTACGAATCCGCGCCGTATCGGGAAGGCCCTGAAGGGGAATCACTCGGGCGAATGGAGATACCGCGTCGGAGACTACCGTCTGTTGGCCAGGATAGAGGACGAGGTCATAACCATCTACATTTTCGAGATTGGGCACCGGTCGAACGTATACGACTGACGAAAACGGATTGCTGGCACTTTCATTTTACACAGGACGGGCCGCCCGCAGCAGGCGTCCGTGCGGTAGGTTCCCGCGTGCGAAGTTTTATTACATAGCGCGTGTTCGCACAGGACATGCAGATCACCGTTGTAAACGAGAACGAAGACACCGTCAGGCTTTCCCTCAAGGACGTCAACACCACCGTCATCGAGGCCATCATCGACGGCCTCAACAAGGATGCCAACGTCGTTTACGCCAGGTACATCGTGGACCACCCCGACCTCACCGACCCCATGCTGGAGATCAAGATGGCCAAGGGTTCCTACAAGGACGCCCTCCTGAAGGCCAGCAAGGCGTTCGAAGAGTACTTCAAGGCAGTCCAGACCGCCTGATTTTTCATGTCGTTCAGGAAATGCACCACCGCCGAAGCGGACCTCGGCATGCTGTATTACATCAGCGACACCGAGGGCACCGGCGGACGCCTCAAGGCCTGCGCGGAGGATTTCGTCGTCAACGAGATCTCCTCCCTGCCGGAGCCCGCCGAGAACGGCAAATACACCATCTTCAAGGTCACCGCCAGGAACTGGGAGACCAACCGCATGGTGCGCCTCCTCTCGAGGGAGATGGGCATCTCCAGGGAGAGGATCGGCTTCGCCGGCACCAAGGACAAGAGGGCGGTCACCACCCAGCTGATGTCGGTGGACGCTCCTCCTTCAATTTTGGACAACGTGAGCCTCCAGGACCTCACCATCAGCGATGCTTATACGGCGCGCAGGAAGGTCCAGATCGGGGACCTCATAGGGAACGAGTTCGTCATCAGGGCCTCCGGTGTCGCCAAGCCCATGGACGAGGTGAAGGGAATCTGCGAAGCGGTCACCTCCGAGATCAAGAAACGCGGAGGGTTCCCCAACTACTTCGGCGTCCAGAGGTTCGGTGTGATGAGACCGATCACCCACAAGGTCGGCGAGCTGATCGTCAGGGGGGACCTGGAAGGAGCGGTCAGGTGCTACGTCACCGACCCCGCCGGACCCGTGAGCCTCGACGAGGAGGCCGCCAAGGCCAGGAAGCTGTTCGCGGAGACCAAGGACTGGACGGGCATGCAGAAGTACATCCCCGACTCCATGAGCTTCGAGAAGAGCATCGTCGCCTTCCTCAACGACAACCCCGGCCACTGGGCGGGGGCCATCGCGCAGCTCCCGACGAACCTCCAGATGATGTTCGTCCACGCCTACCAATCCTATCTTTTCAACCTTATGCTGAGCGAGAGGATCGCCAGGGACATCCCCCTGAACAAACCGATTGTGGGAGACACCGTCATCCCCCTGGACGCCGACGGCATCCCCCACCACGAGAACCCCGTCGTCGCGACGGAGAAGAATCTCGACCTGGTGGAGAGGCAGGTGAAACTGAAGAGGGCGTTCGTCTCGCTCCCGCTGTACGGTTCGCTCACCGTGATCCCCGATGGGGAGATGGGCGACATCGAGAGGCAGATCCTCGAGAAGGAGCACATCACCGCTCAGGATTTCATAGTGCCAGGACTCTCGCACTGCAGCTCCGAGGGAAGCCACAGGGAGGTCATGTGCCCGGTGAAGAATCTGGGTTATGAAGTCGAGGACGGCTCCTACAAGGTGTCCTTCAGCCTTCCCAAGGGCAACTATGCGACCTGCCTGATGAGGGAGTTCATGAAGTCGGAGATGACCGACTACTGACTCACTCGTGCGCGCAGGAAAGTACCATCCTTGCCGAGAAAACTCCGATCTTGTTGTCGAGCATGACCTGCTCGAGGGAATCGGTCTTCTTCGTCGAGGAGCCCATCTTCATGAACTCGTCGGGGATCTCGCGGGGGAGCTTGGAGGTCATTGCCGCACGTATGTACGAGAGGAGGAGCTTTGCCTCGTCCACGTCCTTGGCGCTTCCGGCCACGTAGGCGGTGTCGAGGGTTACGGCTTCCAGATCCTTGTTCTTGGCCCTGAGCACGGTGTGGTAGGACAGCTCCTCCAGGCGCTCGTACTCGTTCGTGCCGTAGAGCACCTCCCCGTAGTCGGGGATGTCGGCTAGGAATGCAAGTGCGTTCTGGGACAGTCCCTGGTCGGAGCCCATCTCCTCCAGGAGGTCGGGGTCGTTGAACTCGACGCCCATCCTGTACGCCCTCCTGAGGATGCGCTCGGCATAACGCTTGATGTCTGAGCTGACCTCGACGGTCCTCTCCTCCTCGGGGGTGCTGGCGAGCCTACCCTTGAGCAGGCTGGCCTCGGTCCTGAGTCCCACGCTGTTGAGTGCGGTGACCACGGCCTGCACCCACTCCTCGGAGTTGTTGTCGAATCTGAGGAATCCCTGGTAGGCGTCGCGGACGCCGGCGCGGTCCTTCTTGGCCTGGTAGATCATGGCGAGGATGGCGTACGCCTCCCCCGAGGGCTCCGAGGTGATGGAGGCCTGGATGGAGCGCATGGCGCTGTCGTAGTCCTTGGTCTTGAACTGCACGTACGCCAGACACCTGTTGGCGTCGGCGTCGTGGGGATCGAGCATCACCGCGGAGGTGTAGTTGGTGACGGCGTTGGAGTAGGCCCCCATCCTCTCCTGGATGTTTCCCAGCTTGACGTATATGGCGGGCTTCTTGATGCCGTTCTGGATGGCTTTTCCGTAAGCGAGCGCCGCTCCCTTCAGGTCGCCGTCGGCCACCCTGATGTCTCCGATGGCCTCGTGTACGGAACCGTTGGTGGGGTTCCTCTCGAGGTACTGCGAGAGGAACATGTCGGCCACCCTCTTGTCCCCGGACTTGCGGTAGATCGTCGCTCTGAGGAGAGCGTAGTCGATGTTGTCGGGGTCGGACTTCATGGCGCGGTCGGTGAGCCTCGCGGCGGAGACGAGATCTCCCGCCTCCATCATGGACTTGGCGATGTTGAACATGGCCGCTGGGTCATCCTCCTCTTTGGTCTCGGAGCCGGCCTCGGCGTCGGTCTTTATGGAAGCATATATGAGATTGGCCTCGTCGCTCCTGCCCAATCTCATCAGAGCATCGGCGAGCGCCTTCTTGGCGGAGCGGTCGAGGGGTTCGATCTTGAGGATCTGGTTGCACACCCTGACGGTGGTCTCGGTGTCGGCTGTTTGTATCGCAAGGTCGCGGTAGGCGGTGAGGAGCTCGTAGGACTCGGGCTCCTGGGCCAGGGCCTTCTCCAGTACCTTCTTGGCGAGACCGTAGTCCTTCAGGCCGAGGTTGGCGCGGGCGTAGGTGGCCACGGTGCTTGCGTCCGGGTCCTTCTTCATCAGCTTCTTGCCGATGTAGACGGCGTCGGTGTACCTGGCCGCCTTCAGGCAGATCTTCATCTTCACAGTTTGAATGTTGGTGTTCTTGGAATCGGTGGCCTCGGCCAGCTCCAGGAAGTTCAGCGCTTCCGAGTACATTCCGTTGCTGGCGAAGATGGCCGCCTTGCGGACCAGGGCGTATGACGAGCAGGGGTCGAGCTCGATGGCGCGGTTGAACGATTTCACGGCTGCGACGAAGTCCCCTTTCTTCTCCTTGATGCATCCGTTGGAGATCCAGTAGGAGGGGTTGTTCATGTCGAGGAGGATCGCTTTGCCGAAGGCCTCCTCGGCGGAGTCGAAGTCGCCGAACTTCTCGTCGGCGAGACCCTTGGAGTGCCAGATCTCCGCATCGTCCTTCATGAGGACGGCGGCGGAGGCGAAGGAGGCGGATGCTTTGAGATATTCTCCGAGGGCGTACTCGGCGTTCCCTCTGATGCGGCGGACGTCCTTGTCGTGGCCGTACTTGTGGTCGTTGTCCTTGCAGAGCTTCTCGACCTCGGTGTACTTGCCCTCGTTCATGAGGGTGGTGATGAGCCTGACGAAATCGTCGAGACCGACGACCTTGGGCATCTCCTCGGAGGCGGCCACGTCGGACTTGACGCCGTGCATCTCGAGGTTGGCGAGGATCTCCGCGGCTTTGGCGTTGGAGGGGTCGACCTCGAGCACGGCGCGGCACGCCTCGACCGCGTGGTCGAGGTCGCCGGTCTCCCTGTAGATGTCGACCTGGGTCATGAGGGCGACGATGGACCTGCGGTCCGCCGCGACCGCCTTCTTGGCGGTGGAGGCGGCCTTGGAGGTGCGCCTCAGCGCCATGTACACGCGGGCGAGCTGGGCGAGGGCCTCGGCGTGGTTCTTGTTGGCGGAGACGCCGTCCTTGGCGTACTTCTCCGCCTCGCGGTAGTTGCCTTCGTTGATGGCGACCTTGGAGAGGATGATGCACCCGGTGGCGTCGCCGGGGTGTGTGTAGATGATCTTCATGGCCGCTTCGGCGGCCTCGGTGAAGAATCCCATGTCGAGGAGGTACCTGGAGAACATCTCGTAGTCCTCGTAGGTGGACATCTCGGAGTCCAGGAACTCGCTGATGGCCTGCAGGGCCTCGTTGTTCTTGCCGAGGGCCATGTTGGCCTTGATCATGCCGCGGACGACCTTGGGGTTGCCGATATCAAAAGCCTCCGCGTTCCTGAAGCGGGCGAGGGCGAGGTCGTAGTTGCCCCCTCCGAGGTAGGCCTCTCCCAGCTCACAAAGTAAGGAGACATCGTTCTCGACGGAACGGCTGGCCTCCTCGAGCATCATCTGAGCGGAATGCCAGTCGCCCTCATCCCTGGACATCCTGGCGGACAGGATGCAGTAGGCGGGGACCTTCTCGTCGAACTGGCCGGAGCCCATGAGCATGCGGGTGGCGGCCTCGTGGCTTCCCCTGTACCACTCGCGGTAGATGCGGTAGAGGGAGAGCTCGGGAGCGCCGTCGTCGGGGGGCTCGTCGAAGGGCAGGCCGGCGGCCATGAGCTCGCATGCTTCCACGGCGGCCCAGTTGATGCGGCTGTCGATGCGTGACAGCAGGACATAGATCTCGTGGATGGTCTTGTCACTGAAAAGGGCCAGGTTCAGATGGCCGATGGCCTCGCGGTTGTTCTCGCGGGCCAGTTCTATCTGAGCCTTGACGAGATGGTACATGCATCTGTCGGGGGCTTCGCCGAGCTGGTCGATGCAGGTCTCGGCGTCGGTGATCAGGCCCTTGCGGGCGAAGACCAGGGCGGCGGTGAGGGCGGGGTGGCAGTCGCGGGCGCGGGCCCTGGCGACCAGGTCCCTGACGTCGTCCTGCCAGCCGTTGGCCTCTTCCATCGCGACGATCTCGATGAGCCTGCAGAGGATGGGGGAGTCGTACTTATCGTCGGAGAGGACCACCTTGTCGAGTACCTTCTTGATACCCCCAATCCTCTTCTCGCTGTTCTTGTTGGAATCCGCGCTCTGGAGATCCCTCCACAATAGCGCCTGCTCCATGCTCCCGAAAACCGCCCCATCTGACATAATCGGTGCATTGCATTACCCTTATATTAACCTATTAAAAGGGGTGAAATGCAATATCCCAGACTGCGAAAACAAGAAACATTTATTAACAGGGAGCAAAGTGCAACGTTCATCCCCCTAGGAGGGATTTATACTATGGATGCAACAATCAAAGCAGCAATCGCCGAGCTGATCGGTACCTTCGTACTGGTCTTCTTCGGAGTAGGAACCGCTGTGTTCACCGGTGGGGACCTCGTCGCCACCGCCCTTGCATTCGGCCTTACCGTCATGGTCATGTCCGTGACCGTCGGAAAGGTCTCCGGATGCCACCTCAACACCGCGATCTCCCTCGCAATGTTCCTCGACAAACAGATCGACGCCAAGAAGTTCGCCTTCTACGTCGTCTTCCAGATCATCGGCGCAGTCATCGCCGGTGCCCTCATCGTCTGCCTCTTCATGGGTCTGTACGACGTGTCTTTCGACGCTGTCAGGCACTGGAATGTAGATGGTCTCGGAGCCAACTTCGTCCACGGCGCTGGACAGGCCTGGGTAGGACTCCTTGCTGAGGTCATCCTGACCTTCATCTTCGTCCTCGTCGTCTTCGGAGCAACCGACAAGTCCCACCAGGGAGTCTTCTCCGAGTTCGCAGGATTCTTCATCGGTCTTGCACTCGCAATGGTCCACCTCGTCGGAATCGGCATAACCGGAACCTCCGTCAACCCCGCCAGGTCCATCGGTATGGCCATCTTCTCCGCAGAGCACCTTGGAGACGTGTGGATCTTCATCGTCGCTCCTCTCATCGGAGGAGTCCTCGCCTGGCTCGTATACAGCTTCATCCTCAGGGACGAGGCTGCATCCGCCTGAAACCTTTTAACCGCGGGGGCTTGCGCCCCCGCTAACATTTCTACGTTGATTGCCGTACATCTCCGGATGTACCCGCATATCATTTTCTGATTCGTATTCCCTGATTATTACGAAAATCATCTTTTTCACACCGAAAACATACGATTCTCCAGATGTTGCTATTCGGCTGAAATCGCCGGGATAATGCTAAAACCCCGTAATGCGAAAGACAATCATGGAAGGAAAGAACGCGATCGTCGAATTCTTCGGGGACGATCTGAAGAGGACGGCGCTCTTCGTGGCCCTGGCGGGAGCATCCCTGGTGATATCGTTCCTGTTCGGGAAGGATCTGCCCGTGGATCCCGCATGGGTCGCCATCGTGCTGTGCGGAACACCCATCCTGTACGAGGCCGTGACGGGGCTGGTCCTGAGGCACGACATCAAGGCCGATGTATTGGTCGCGGTGGCCATCGTGGCGTCGCTGATCATGCAGGAGTGGTTCGCCGCGGGAGAGGTCGCGTTCATCATGGAGCTCGGGGGCCTGCTGGAGGACATCTCCGCCGACAGATCCCGGGCCGGTATCGAGAGGCTCATCAGCATGGTGCCCTCCAGGGCCCGTCTGGTCACCGACGGGAAGGACGCCGAGGTCGATGCGGAATCGGTGAAGGTGGGGCAGGTTATCCGCATCCTGCCCGGTGACACCGTCCCCCTCGACGGTAAGGTGGTGTCGGGGCACAGCTACGTGGACCAGTCGTCCCTGACCGGGGAGTCGGTACCGGTGGCGAAGGAGGAGGGATCCGAGGTGTTCAGCGGGACCGTCAACCAGATGGGGAGCTTCGACATGGAGGTCACCTGCTCCGCCAAGGATTCATCTTTCCAGAGGCTGGTGGACATGGTGGAGAGCACCGACGCCGAGCGCACCCGCGTGGTGAAGATCGCCGACAAGTGGGCGACTTACCTGGTCGCCCTGGTGTTCGTCATCGCCGGCGTCACGTACCTGCTGACCCAGGAGGTCTCCAGGGCGCTCACCGTCATGATCGTGTTCTGCCCCTGCGCCTTCATCCTGGCGACTCCCACAGCGGTGGTGGCCGCCATCGGAAACCTCTCGAAGCACGGCATCCTGGTGAGGGACGGCGACGCCCTGGAGAAGATGGCGCACGCCGACAGGCTGGTGTTCGACAAGACAGGTACTTTGACGGAAGGCAAGCCCTACGTGACCTCCGTGACCCCCGCGGAGGGATTCACCGAGGAGAAGCTCCTGAGGTATGCCGGCACCGTCGAGAGGTCATCCGAGCACCCCTACGCTAGGGCGATCCTCGTCAGGTGTGGGGACATGCCCCTCGGCGAGGCCGAGGGTGCGGAGGTCACCGTGGGAGGGGGTATCTCCGCCACGGTCGACGGCAAGACGGTGAAGGTGGGCAACCCTGCCTTCACCGGAGTTTCGGTTCCCTCCTCCTCGGGCGAGACGGTGATCTGTGTCACCGCCGATTCCGTTCCCGTCGGTTCCATCTCCGTTTCCGACAGGATCAGGGACGGCGTGTCGGATACACTGGCCGCCATTCGCACCAACGGAACAGAATGTGTCATGCTGACCGGGGATTCCCCCGAAGCGGCCGCCAGGGTGGCGGAGCAGGCGGGCATCTCCGAGTACGTGGCGGGATGCAGGCCGGAGGACAAGGTCTCACGCATAGGCTCCCTGAAGGAGGAGGGCCACGTGGTCTGCATGATCGGCGACGGGATCAACGATGCGCCATCGCTCAAGGCAGCTGACATAGGGATAGCCATGGGCGGCACCGGCAGCGGAATCACCGTCGGAGTGGCCGACATGGTGATTGTCGGTGACGAGGTGAGGAAGATCCCCCACCTCCAGTTCCTGACGAGGAAGATGCTCAAGCGCATCAAGATCAACATAGCCTTCGGTATGAGCTGGAACGCCATGGCCGTCGCCCTGGCGGTGACCGGCACGGTGGGTGCCGTCATGGGCGCCATCATCCACAACGTGGGATCGGTGGCCGTGGTGGTCAGCTCCTTCCTCCTCCTGTTCGCCGGGAGGAAGTGAGGCCTTCCGTACCTCCGTCCAGGGAGGTGCGGGGGACCCGCTCAAAAGGGTTATATACACCACGATTATACTCTGGATTAAGTTGCAACTGTAATCTAGCTGGTTAGGATTCAAGCCTTCCAAGCTTGCCACCCGGGTTCGAATCCCGGCGGTTGCACTCATTCTTCAATTCATCAGGATGGGCGGAGCCATCGTTCTCATTTCGCGGGTGACGGGAGATATCCCGTTTTTGAAATCTTTGTGAAAAAAGGGTGCGGGGGAATCCCCGCGGTTTATGTTGTTTACGGGATGATCTCCAGTGTCGTGGAGATACCGAATGCCATCACGACGATCACCGCGATGACGATGACCCAGAAGAACATGCCGAAGATGCTCCAGAGGAGGACGGTGCCGGTGGGGCTCTCCTCGAACTCCCTGCTGTTGGAGTAGATGATGAGGGCCACCACGAGACCGATGAGTCCCAGGATCAGTCCCAGCAGGAACGATACCAGGCGGACGTCGGAGACGGGCCTGGTGCCGCGGGCGGGCTGGGCTGTGTAGCCGGTGCTGCTGTTGGTGGTGGATGCTCCGGAGAACCTGGTCCCGCAGCCAGCGCAGAAGGAATCGGTATCGCCCATGAGGGCACCGCATTTGGGGCAATACCTGGTATCCCGATGGGTTCACGATGTTAATTAAGTATTCGCGATTCAGTGGCAGGAATGCTCGCCGTGATGGTGGTCGCAGTTGGACACGGTGCTCGGGGAGAGCTTCCCGTCGACGATGTCCTGCACGTAGTCGTCGGGGTTGCCGGTGAGTCCGGGGTAGACCTCGATGCCCATCATGCCGAGGGCGTTGATCGCTCCTCCTCCGACTCCGCCGCAGATGAGCTTGGTAACGCCCATGTTCCTCAGGTAGACGGTGAGTGCCTCGTGGCCGTTGCCGCCGTTGTCGACTACCTTGGAGGAGATTACTTTTCCATCTTCAATCTCGTATACCTTGAACTGCTGGGTGTGGCCGAAGTGCTGGAAGATCTGTCCGTCCTGGTAGGTGGAAGCTATGAACATAATGCGGGAATGTCCGTTAAGTGATATAACCTTTGTATAGGAGTGAAAAACAGCCATAGGTCAATAGTCGATTATCTTTTTCCGGCATATTTTTAGCTGCCAAACCCTCTTCTCATTCCGAAGGGAACTCATTGCAAAAAGAAAACGCCCCTGCATTAGAGCAAAAGTTGCTGAAGGAAAATTTGTCTTACGGCATTTATGAAGAAGTAATAAACGAGGCACTTTCTCGCAAAATAGCTGAGTCCATTAATTTGGGATATTCTGAGACTGACGAGACGTTAATGGCTGATGGAAGCGAAGAATATCTTGCAAGATATATGCAAAAAGCACTCTTAGTCGGTTTGAGAGTGATAAAAGAAAAAGCTGCTAAAAAGATCTCTTCCAAAGCCAAAGATCCGGAGAAAAATGAATTAATTCTAAGAGAAGAAATTGATGCATGCAACAAGATTATTGAACTGTTAAGTTCCATTTCTGATGTTAAAGATCTTCTTGAGCTGAAGATTGGGCCTAAACAAAAACGTTTATTATCTATCTGGAAAAGTCAAGATTTGTGTAGACCCAGAACATCTATTTCAGTCAGTACATTATTTACGGGGGGCGCCTCATCTGATTTCCGTTTAAATGAGGAATTATCAAAGGAAATAAGGTCCTCCAATAGAGTCGATTTCATTGTTTCTTTTATAAAAAGTAGTGGAATCAATTTAATAAGGTCAGCTCTGAACGATTTCGTTTCATGGGGCGGTAAACTCAGGATACTGACCACTACGTATATGGGTGCAACTGAACCCAATATAGTTAGAGAACTTGCAAAAATGGATAATGTTGAAGTAAGAATCTCATACAATTCACAAAGTACCAGACTTCATGCAAAAGCTTACATTTTCGATAGGATAAATGGGTTTTCAACAGCCTACATTGGTTCTTCTAATCTTTCCAAGGCGGCAGTTACCGAGGGGATGGAATGGAATGTAAAAGTTACCAATCAAGATGCCCCACAGATTATCAATGAGATCAGGGCAACGTTTGATATTTATTGGAACTCCTCAGATTTTGAAGTTTTTGATCCTGAAAAAGATTATGAACGTTTGTGTGAGGCTGTAGGGAGGGAGAAAAACAAAACCCAAAGGAAAGGTTTTGTCTCATTTAACATCGTCCCCTATCCATTTCAGGAAGAATTACTTCAAGAATTAAGAGCACAGAGAGAAATACACGGTAATTACAGAAATTTAATGGTAGCTGCCACCGGGACTGGAAAGACCGTTATTTCAGCGTTCGATTATGATAGGTTTTGTAAGGCACATAAAGACAGCCCTAACAGACTTCTTTTCATTGCACATCGGAAAGAGATTCTAGAAAAAAGTTTAGAAACCTATCGCGCTGTTTTGAGAAATCAGAATTTTGGACAATTGTATGTTGGCGGTGAAGTAGCCACGAATTACAACTACTTGTTCATGTCTATTCAGACATTCAATTCTCGTGATTTTGAAAATCTGGATGAGGACTACTATGATTTCATTGTAGTTGATGAAGTTCATCATGGTGCGGCCAAGAGTTATCATGCACTATTAACACATTTTAAACCCAAAATTCTCTTAGGCATGACTGCCACACCAGAAAGACATGATTTCAAAGATATTACACAATACTTTGGCAGTACAATAGCCTGTGAGTTACGTCTTCCAGAAGCCATCAACAGAGAATTGCTTGTACCTTTTCAATATTATGCAGTATCCGATCCAGTAGATATTTCTTCTATTAAATTTACCAAAGGTGAATACGATAGAAAGGAGTTGTCAGAGCGCTATATCGGAAACAATCGGCGTATAAGCGCGATAAAAGGTGCAATTGAAAGGTATCGCCCAGAAAAAGAATCGATTCGTGGTATAGGATTCTGTGTAAACAAAGAACATGCGGAATATATGGCCCAGGTGTTTAACTCAATCGATTATCCTTCTGTTGCAGTAACGGCCGATACTCCGGATACGATTCGTGACGAGGTATGTAGAAACTTATCCGTGGGTAAAATCCAGTTTATTTTTGCGGTTGATATTTACAACGAAGGGGTGGACATTCCTGAGATCAATCTCGAATTACTGTTGAGACCAACTGAAAGCAAAACTGTTTTCATTCAACAATTGGGGCGGGGTCTTAGAAAAGCCGACAATAAAACCGAATTAGTGGTATTGGATTTTGTTGGCCAATACAACAAGAATTACACGGTATATGAGGACAAATTAAGATCAATGTGCTGTGACACAGCGAAAACATTCTCTATCGCAGATCAGATTGAAAACGGTTTTTCTAAAGTTCCGCTTGGTTGTTATATAGAATTGGAAAAACAAGCTAAGGCAGACATCTTGAAAAACCTGAGTGCTGCCTCTGTCAATAAGAAAAGAATTATGTCTAAATTACATGAGTTTTACACAAACACGGGTAGTATCCCGTCTGTAGAAGACTTTTGTAATTATTTCACAATTGATCCCAAGCTAATTTACCACACCAATAATAGTCTGATAAGTTTGTGCAAGGAAGCAGATATTTATCCAGACAATATACACGAAGGAGAAATCACTCCTTCTGCGTTAATGAGAATTTCACGCATTAATAGTAGGCGCTGGATTGCGGCAGTCATTAGGATGCTTGAAGGAAATGCAAATCCTAACTCTGAAACAGATTTGCTTTATGCAACCATGTTCTATTATACCATAAAACAGCAGTCACTATCAGAGAACTACAGGAACGTCTGGCATTTCATCGATACAATTGCACAGAACAAAGTGATCTCTGCAGAAATCTGTTCTTTATTGAGTTTCAACCTACATAAGTTGGACTTCGTGGATGAACCGGTAGATTTAGGATTCACTCACACTCTAGACCTTCATTGTTCGTATACTCAGGATCAGATTCTTGCAGCCCTTGGTAAAAGTACTGCACAAAAAGCTTATTCCTGGAGAGAAGGAGTTTTGTTCATAAAGGATGACGGAAAGAATACCGACGTATTCATTAATTCTTTTGTGAAGGACGAGAAGGAGTATTCTCCCACCACTATGTACGAGGATTATCCGATTTCGCAGAGATTATTCCATTGGCAAAGCCAGAGTAATGCCTCGCCAAATACAGGTGATGGAAAAAGGTATGTAGAAGGTTCTGCACGCAACACTTTGTTGTTTGTGAGAGAGAAACGGGCTGACAAATATGGGACTTTACCCTATGTCTTCTTGGGAAAAGCAACTTTGGTTTCGTACGAAGGCGAAAAGCCCATGAATATAGTTTGGAAATTGGAAAAAGATATTCCAACTTGGGTTCTTGCTTGGTCTCCGTTGTACAAGGGCTGAAAAAGAGATAGATCATCTTACGATGTCTTTTCTTTCTCGATTGTACGCTTGAACTTACAGCCCCTGGAATGATAGTTGGAACAGCCGTAGAATGCGCCGTACCTTCCGTCGCGGAGTACCAGACTGCCCCCGCAGATGGGGCAGTAGCCTATCTCGTTTCTTTTGAATGCCGGTCCTCCGAACAGCTCCCGGTAGAATTGTGATTCGTGTCCTTCGTACGACAAGAGGTACAGTGCTCTGTTGGCTCTCGTCATGGCGACGTAGAACAGTCTTCTCTCCTCATCCAACTGGGTATCCCTGCCGCCCAAAAGCATCGAAATGACGGGGGATTCCACTCTGTTGCTGGGGAAACCGAACGAACCTGTCTTGTTGTTAAGGGTGAACACGTAGTTTGCCTGCAGCCCTTTGGAACCATGGATGGTCATGAACCTCATCGTCAGGTCGGGACGTCTGTCGTATTTCACGAGGATGGAGGTTTTATCGGCGATATCCGGCTTCCAGGTGAAACCGTAGCTGTTCAGCAGACGGACGTCGTGATTGTATCTGCCCAGAAACAGGACGGAACTCCCTTCGGGAATCGTCGAGACAATATGTGCCAGCATCTTCCGTGCTTCGAACGGGGACGGTGCGAGGATCGGGTTGACGGAGCAGTTCTCTTTGCCCGCGCCCATCAGATTCTTGGGGTATTGACGCTTGTTGCGGCAGATGAACTCCGTGCTCAGTTTCAGCAGATCCCCCGTGAATCTGTAGGTGGTCTCGATCTTGCAGATTCCGGATGGTCCCCAGTATTTTTCGAAGTCGAGGATATACGACACGTCACATCCGTTGAAACGGTAGATGCTCTGCCAGTCGTCACCGACACAGAAGAGTTTGTAATCTTTTGATTCGCGGAGCGCCCTCAGAAGATTGTACCGGGAAAGGGAAAGGTCCTGGTATTCGTCCACGATTACATACTTGTATGAGTGGGTGAAGCCACCCTTTTCGATGCAGTACGTGGCAAGATTCAGCATATCCTCGAAATCTATCTCCTCATTATCCCTGAGCGATTTCTGATACGCATCGTACAGGGGCTTGATGACGTTCTCGAGTCTCTTCAGCTGCTTTCTCTCTCCCCTGGATTCTCCTTGGGGGAAGGTCTCCTCCCATTTCTTTCCGTGGCCTTTGACCAGAAGGATGATCGTCGTGAACATCGAGACCAGCGCATTCAGTTTCATGTCATCCTGCCCCAGGTTCTTGCGGAGGGTATCGGACGGCGAGTCGGGGTTGAATTGGACTTTGAGTTTTCTCAGTTTGTTCTCCAATTCCGATTGCAGTTCCCCTTCGGAACGGTTGTAGGCATAAAGGTCGATCAGCTTGGTGTTGTTCGCCTGATGGATCTGTTTTTTCCATTCGATTCCCTGGCGGTATTCCTCCGATGCGTCGGGGTTGTCGTCAATCATGAATTTGGCGACGTTCCCATCGCGGTCGGTTCCGAAGTATTCGATGTAGATGTTCGTGCCCGTGAGATGGAAGTCAGGATGGTATTGGCCGTACTGGGAATCGTTCGTGTCGATTGGGTAGGATTCTTCGTACTCGTAAGGGATGCCGTTTATAGCTAGGAAGTTGGCAATGTCCGCTTCTCCGAAGCTTTTCACCTTTTCCCCGTTGAGTGTTATGAGGGGATTCTCTTCGAGATAGCGTAGATATTCGGAGTAGCTTTTGAAATCCGATTCTTTCTTCTGGGAGTCGTAGTCGTAAGCCAGGTATTCGTTCAGCGCCTTCAGATACCGAGGGTCGGATCTCCTGCGCTCGATTTCCTCTTTGATGAAGCGGTTCAGATCTGCAGAGGATATTTTAGGAACCTTCCCGTCGGCGGAGGCGATTATCTTAAGACCCAGGCGGTGGAACGTGTTGGTGTCGATCCGCTCTCCGGTCTCGGCGATTATGCGCTGTTTCAGCTCGTTCACGGATGCGTTGGTGAACGAAAGAAGGAGGATTTCTTCGGGATGTGCCAGACCCGTTTTCAGGAGATATTTCACCAACCCGATTATGGTGGTGGTCTTACCGGTGCCTGCTCCGGCGATGACCAATCTCGATCTGATATCGAATGCGATGGAAGACAGCTGCTGCCGATCCAGGTCGCGGCCTTCCACAGGGTTTATGAGATCGCCGACTTCCACTGACTTACGGGAAAGCAGTTCTTTGTTGTGTTCGGTAGCATCGTTTCTGAAGGAATCGTATTTGTTCGAAAAGGCCTCCAGATTGTCTTTGAGTTCGCTGTTCACGATACCCATTTTGTAAAGGATGTTGTGCGACCGGCTCTTCGCATCGCCTCTGAGAGGTTTCAATTCTTGCAGGATGTCGGTGAGTTTTACGGGATCGATGAAATCAGCGACATCTAGAACAGAGGACATGAGAGCAATCCCTTCGAGTAATCTTTTGTTGAACCTCTCGTCCTTGTCTTTCATGGAACGTCTTATTTCGGAATGCTGAAGGCCGTAAAAGATTTGCTCTGTTTTTTCTAGATAGTTTGTTGAGTTTTTCGAAACGCAAAAACAACTGTTTTGGAAATGCATGCGTACGCGCGTATCCCTTCTTGTAGAGAATACTCGGAGTAACCCCTCCGGAACCGTGCCGTCCCGGGCCGGGAACCCGCCGGAACAAGGGGTGTTTAACGATAGGTTATTTTTCCCCTCCAACCGATTGTTTTTCCTCCGATTTTGCGATATTTTCGCCCTGTCTACACGTTGTCTGTGCATGTTTTATATATTCATAACGCAAGGAGTGTCCCAAGAAGAACCTGCCAAAGGGTTCGACTTAAGGACATATGTCGGGCACGGGAGACGGGCCCCCTCGGGGGTTCGGTTGTTCGATGATGATCCCGAACAAACACCCAAAAAGGAGTGATAAAAATGACTGACACTTACAACGACACAACCGGATCCAGGAAGAAATTCCTGATTCCCCTCGTCGTCCTGCTGCTCTGCGCAGTGTCCCTCACCGGTGCCGGATACGCTTACAACTCGTCCGTTTCCAACGACGGAAATGCAAACGTGGACCAGAGTTTCGTCATCGACCTGTACACTACCTCCGCAGGTACGACCCCGATTACAGATGTGATTACTGCTGCTGCTGCACCTCTCGTGGTTACCACTGCAAAGGTTATTGGTGACGACCCCGCTCTCACCGGTAAGATTCAGTACGATGAGACCAGCCCCGTGATTTACACTGGTTACTTCAAGATTACCAAGCAGGGAATTGACAGCACCAAGGCCACTCTCACCGCCAAGACCGTAACTGCAACTGTTGTCTCCTCTGATGATAAGTATGCAGTTACCGACAGTGATTTGGGAGCGACTCTGAAGATCTACCAGGGCGACAACACTTCTGCTGAAGTTGCACCTGCTAACTTCGAGTACACCATCGGATCGGTATATTGTTTCGAAATCCTCATGGATGAGGATTACACCTCCGCAGTTGCTAACGGTGATTCTATCCTTGATGCAAAGGCATACGCTGAAGCAGCTATTGCCGCACTCAGTGTTGAGTTCAACATTAGCCTTACTGCACAGCCTGTTACCGCTTGAAACCTTTAACCGAGGGGGCCACTCGGCCCCTTCATACATTCTCTTTTCTTAAATGGGAACAGTCCTTGTGCTGTTTCACTTGACTATTTAATTAATCCCAGTGCTGCTGGAACTATCTCCAAATTTTAGCAAATTTGATCTTTCCTTTGTGGTTAGATTTATATGGCAATATCCAGGTTGACGTTCTGCGTTTATCTGCTATTTGCATAAATCGTGGTAGTAAGCTGAGGGTTAGTATTTTTGTGGATACTTTAAGCCTTTGGCTTTTCTGTGACAGACAAATTCCAATGTGAGTGCCGAATCGATTCAGAACACTCCTTGATTTATTTCACTATTGGGCTTGCAATCCTTTTCTTAGCACCATGTGCGTAATCCCAAGCATAGGTTTGGAATTAGGGAAGTGTTGTGGATAGTATTGGCTGGTACTGTGTAATATTTTGAGAGCATGGGTAGTAGATACAGCTAATAACACTGCCCAATCAAGTGTAGACAGTTAGGAGAGTGATTTGCAATAGGAGTATCTATGGTTATTGGACGTCAGAGTGATGCGACTAACAAATAATATCGGAAATCACTCATAGAGACACAGTTTCATCAAAAGATTCATACACTGTACTTACGAAATCGTTTGGAAACAAACAATCGTTTTTGAACCGCTGTCCGCTTTTTGTCTCAATCTTCTTTATATATCTGTAAGTCAAGAACCATCAAGTGAGAAGGATGTGGAATCTCTCTTACAGGGAAATAAAACCGAACGCGAAAGGAAGTTCGGAAACGGCTTCCCAGAACGTCCGGAGAACATTCGAACGTACAATCTCTCAGGAGTGAGAAAAATGACAGAAATCAAGAACCAGACGGGAACGAAGAAGAAGCTCCTCATTCCTGTCGTTGTACTGATGCTGCTCGGAGTCGGATTGGCTGGCGCAGCATATGCATACAACTCGACTGTTACTGTTAACGGCAATGGCCTTACATCAGAGTCGTTTGTATTGGAAGTTAAGAACGAGGGCGGTACCGCCCTCCTTACCGATCCGATATCCATTAAGGGAATCGATTTCACCACAGCTACTGTTATCGGAACTCCCGACGGTGTTGATGTGGTTGCCAACACTTTGACCGCAAGCAACACTTACAAGGGAATGCTTGTCATCAATGATTCTGATGCTGCCAATGGAGAAACCCCACTCACAGTGACTGCAAAGGCGAAGATTGGAAGTGCTGAAGCGGCTGTATCTGCCACTGGAGAGATAACTGCTGCCGAGATTGGAAACGGTGCAACTGGTGGACCTATCCATTACACCGTTGCCGTAGCACTCTACACCAACATTGCATGCACTCAGCAGTATGCCTACACTGATACCGTTACTTTCGCGAATCATGCCGCCACCCTTTACTATGTTGTGACTGTGACTGCGGCGGATTCCGTCCACTTTGCAAATGCAACTCCTGTTGACGATGTTGGTTACGTGAAGACCGCTCTTGCAAGCGAGACTTTCAGTCTGCTCTTCACTGCAGAGGCACCTTGAACAGTCTGGTTAAACTTTAATAGAGGGGGCCTTTGGGCCCCTGATATTTCACTGCCATTTTTATCGAAGTGTATTTCTTATTGCTATTGTCGGTCGTATCACGACTTCAATAGATCCCTGGTACCGTATAGGTCATTGGGAACAACTTCGACCCCGCCCCGATCGGTAAAATTGTTATGTGTTTTGATTTACCGATTTCCATTCGTCTTCGTAACTATATGTATACTTTCAAGAAATTCTGGATTATTCCTTTGTTATTCGGGCATGAGACAGACTATAATTCACCATCGAATTTACGATGTTTTGAGATGTACAATGGGGGAACCGTTTGTAAAAATGTCTCTCCGTTCCAAATGAGATCTCATCCATAAAGAGATCTGTTTACTCACCATTCGGGGAATTGGGGCACACTAATCCGAATGTTGTTTCTTAGAGAATGTAATCCTAGGTGCTTGATGATTCAGGCAAAATCAGGAGTAAATCAAAAGTCATGTGTTCTTTCGTTTTATCTCTGGTTTTAAATGATTTTCTTATTAATTCACTAGTCTCTTCGGTGAATGAAAAGAAATAGCAATGATCCTCTCAATAATTTGTTATTTGCCTACTGTCCGCTTTTTGTCTCAATCTTCTTTATATATCTGTAAGTCAAGAACCATCAAGTAAGAAGGATGTGGAATCTCTCTTACAGGGAAATAAAACCGAACGCGAAAGGAAGTTCGGAAACGGCTTCCCAGAACGTCCGGAGAACATTCGAACGTACAATCTCTCAGGAGTGAGAAAAATGACAGAAATCAAGAACCAGACGGGAACGAAGAAGAAGCTCCTCATTCCTGTCGTTGTACTGATGCTGCTCGGAGTCGGACTTACCGGCGCCGCATACGCATATTCGACCACCGTGACTGTGGGCAATAACAGTGTTGAGGCAGATGCACTCAGCATTAATCTTGCTACCCCAAGTTCCGCAGATGTTACTACCAATCAGAAGATCGTGACCTTCACTGACAACTTCGCATGGTCAAAGAATGGAAACAACTGGGTAGAGACCAACGACATCATGTATGATTTGAAGAGCCCCGTCGTCATCGGAACTTACAAGATTAAGGTTACCGGTGATGCAACCTGGACTAAGTTCAACGTTACTAGTACCAACCTCCTGACTACCGAGCTGTTCAGCGGAAAGACTGTTGGCAACCTGTTCAACATCACCTACACTGTTAGGAATGCAGACAACACCCAGGATGTTGTCGCGGCCTCTGCACTCGGAACTGCAGTTGCAAAGGGAGATATGGCAATCGGTTTCACCTACACCATCGTCCTTACTGCAACCGCAGTGAACTCTCAGACCTATCCTGCTCATGGTCTCGTAGAGCATGTTGCCGATGCAACCGATGCAAACGCCAACGATGCAGCGCACTACGCTGATCTCTTCGACTCCATCGCATTCCAGCTTGTCTTCGAAGCAAACGATGCCGCTTGAATAAACTCTAATTGAGAGGGTCTCCGGGCCCTCTCAAACTTATTCTCACTTTTTCATTCTTCCATCAGATCGTCGAAGAACTCAACCTTCCCCGATCCGATGTCGTACACCGCGCCGACGTACCTCACATCGTGCCTGTCCGGCAGGTCGTCCTCGATTCTCTTAAGAGCATGATGGATGTTGAGCATACAAGCCTCGCAGACATCGCACTCCCCCTTCACCGCCTCCTGTATCCTGTCGGTGATGTTCGAGACATGCCTCTCCCTGAGGCCTTCCACCGCCGCCGTCACGGCGCCGCAGTTCGTGTGGCCCATCACGACCACCAGCCTCACACCCAAGTGGGCTATCGCATACTCTATGCTCCCCAGGGAGCAGTCGCTCACGGTGTTGCCGGCGGTCCTTATCACAAATAAATCGCCGATCCCGGCCGAGAAGATGTACTCCGGGACCACCCTCGAATCCGAGCAGGTCACAATGATCGCATACGGATGCTGGCCTCCGACCAGTTCCATCCTGTGGGCCTCGGATGCGTCTCCGGTATGCTGACCTTTCAGGAACCTCTCGTTGCCCTCGGAGAGCCTGCGGAAGGCCTCTGCGGCGGAGATTGCGGATGCGTGCGACATGCATGTCGTATCCCCGAAGGAATAGAAAAACGATTACCGCAGGTCCTTGGTCATCACTACTCTCATGAAGGTGATGTTCTCCCCCTTAACGAAGCCGTGATTCCCGTAGAACGCGATGGCGGGGGCGTTGTCGGTGTTGACATCGAGGTGGATCCTCTCCGCGCCCTGTTCCCTCGCCCTGCGCTCCACGTAATCCATTACCTAGGAGCCGAGGCCCAGCCTGCGGTACCCCTTGAAGAGGTAGAACTTGGAGAGGTACATCCCCTCCGCATCGATTCCGAACGCCACGTATCCCGCCCTCTCGCCCTTATGGATGATGTAGGCGTACCGCAGGCCGTTCCCCATCTGCTACCTTATGGCTTCGGGCGTCTGGGTCTTCCGCAGGAAGCCCTCCACCACATCCGACGGCACGTTGCTGTAGACCTCCCTGAAGAGCGGGAAGGCTATCGCAGAGATCTCCTCCGCCTTATCGGGTTCGAGGAATTCCAGTTCCGTGTCCGCAGATTCCATAAGCATACAGTAATCTATCTACCTATTTATTTGGTAGGTTTAAAAACATCCTCAGTATTCGTCGTACTTCCGGTTGCATCCCCTGACCTTATCGGCGGGGTACTTGGCATCGTTCTTGGCGATCTTGTCCTCCAATGCCGAGAAGAGATCTATATCGTTCATCTGCGCGAAGCGCAGCACGAAGTAGAACACGTCGGAGAGCTCGTCCCTTATCTCCTCGAGCCTCTTCGGATCCGAGAGCAGCTCCCTGCACTCCTCCGGGGTCTTGAAGCGGAAGATCTCCAGCAGCTCGGACCCCTCGGTGACCATACCCACCGCCAGGTCCTTGGGGTTGTGGTACTGGTCCCAATCGCGTTCCTCGCAGAATCTCCTCACGATCTCCTTGGCCTCCGCGATGGTGCGGGCGTCGTCCTGCATGCTCAGCCATATCCTCTGGGCGGATTTATCGTTTTCACCGGATTCCGGCGGCGGAGCCGCCCGGAATCCCCCTTCCGAACACGGAAAAACATGTTGGAAAACAGCATATTTTTTCTGAAAAATATGCACTTTTTATCCATCCTATTAAAACCTAACTGACAGAACAGACCTGTTAAAACTTATATATTTAAACCATACGGATTTTTGAATAACCTTTATATATCTTGATAATGCGACAGCGTCCTTAAAAATGATGAAAATTACAATAAAACGCCGATTTGGGTAAAACCTTATATACGTATGAACTCGAATTTTTTCCTAAGTAATGGAGGACATTATTTATGGCAAGACATGGCGTCAGGATTCTGGCCGAAGGAAACAGTCACGCGTTCGGCGGGGCCGTTAACTCCGACTCGGGTCTTGTCAAATCAATCAACTGGAAACAGGGAATGATCATCGCGATGGGTGTCCCCATCCTGATCCTTCCCGGTATCTACGATATCGCAGGGACCGCATGGGGTCTCTCGATCATGATCTGGACGGTCTCCGTTCTGCAGGGATTCGCCCAGAACCTGGCCATCGGAGAGATGGCCGCGGCTCTGGAGACCCCCGGTATCGGAGGGTGTGCCCAGAAGGTTTTCACCAAGCCCAACGGTGGAAGGTACGGTCTAGGAAAGTTCATAGGTGCGTTCACGGCGTGGTCGTATTGGTTCACGTGGACGCCTGTCATTCCTATCTTCACATGTACCTCCGTCGATTACATCACCAAGTATCTCGAGTACGGTCTCAACATGGACCCCCTGAGCACCACCGCCACCCTGGCATTCCAGATATGCTTCGGTCTCGTGGTCTTCGCCGCGATCATCTTCGTCGGCTCCAAGGGACTGTCCGGAGGAGCCAAGCTGGGACTCATCCTGGCACTTATCGCTATCTTACCTCTGCTCGTCGTCATCGTGGTGCCCCTCACCGGCATCACCGCGGGAGAGGGAGGCATCTCCGCCTTCTCGCTCGAGAACATCAAGACCAACTTCACGCCTCCCGGCTGGAACTGGGGAGTCAATGACTTCCTGATGGTCTTCGGTATGTTCGCATACGCCCAGTGGTGCGCATGCGCCTGGGAATCCGCTGCGACCTACGGTGCCGAGTACAAGGAGCCCGGAAGGGACATCCCCAAGGCCCTCATCTCGGCAGGACTGGTCTGTCTTGCAATGTACTTCATCGTACCCTTCGTGGTGTACGGAATGATGAGCCCCGACGACATCGAGGCATGGGGAGTGTCCACCCTCTACCCCATCGCACAGTTCGACTTCGGTTCCATCGGACTCATCGTCGCACTGATCCTGCTGGTGGCCGGAATGGTCATGCTGATCCAGACGGCGTTCCTGGGATCCTCCAGGACCCTGTACTTCATGGGTCACGAGGGCAACATGCCCAAGGTCTTCACCTACACCAACAAGAACGGTGCGCCCATCTTCGCCATGCTCTTCCAGGCCATCATGGGTGTGGTGTTCATCATCATCATCCACTTCGGATCCGTCGGTATGATCCTCGCCGCATCGTCCTTCGGATTCTCGTTCGCACTGGGAATGGGAATGATGGCCTACGTGGTCTCCAAGAGGAACCCCAGGTTCAAGAACATCGAGCGCCCCTACAAGGCGCCCAAGGGATGGTTCTATGTGGCCTGCTTCCTGATGTGCTACCAGTTCTTCGTGCTCATCCCCTGTCTCGCGTACTGGTGTATCAACGGAGGTATCGATAACGGAATGTTCTCCGTCATCATCGGAGCCGTCATCCTGCTGATCTACGTCCCCGTGTGGTTCATCCTGCAGTTCTTCCAGGGCAAGTCCGAGGAGAGCTGCTTCGTCTGCAAGAGGACCGTGGAGGACTACAACGCCTTCGTCGCCAAGGACCAGAACAGGGACCTGGCCGAGAAGGAGGACCTGATGCCCGAGATGGAGAGCCTGCCCATGCTGCTCGTCGGCAACACCTATGTGCCGCTGTGCCCCATCTGCTACGAGCTTACGTTCGGTTTCTCAAGCAACCCCGAAGAGAGGGAATCCGGAATCAAGAGGGAGGTGATTGGTGCCAGACTGCTGACGGCAGCTCCTAAGTACAAGGACGACGAAGAAAAAGAATGAATTATCCGTTTAGGCCCCGCGCGGTAAACCGAACTACCGCCGCGCGGGGCCGTTTCACCCTGCCGCCTCTTTGGGTTTCCCTCCGGTAAAGACCGGACCGGGGACGGTGCGATTCCCCGACCCGCCGCCCCCGCTCAGTTTTCTTCTTCACAAGTTTTATCGTGTTCCTCAGCATCCCCTTCCGCATGTATCTCGTATTCCGCGGGGTGAGGGACGCCGAGTCACTGCTGGCACATCTTCTCAGGCTCACCTCCTCCGACGTCTCCGTCGCATCCGACGTGGTGGGTGTGAGGGTCTCCTCGGCGGAGGAGGCGGACAGGATCCTGGCGGACAGGCACGTCTCCGCCATGGAGGACGTCCCCGGCGGATACTGGTGCGCCGAGACCGTCGACGACGGCACCTTCATGGATCTCTCGGAATCCGCCCTGAGGGCCCGCGGCCGCAGGCCCGCGGGCAGGAGACCCAGGAATTGAAAATTGACACTTTTCCAATCCATCAGGCCTCGTTCTTATTCATCGATATATACTCCCAACCCGATATTGTCCTAACAGAGGTTTTTTCTGATGTACGCAAGCAAATCGATCAACCGCAGGGCAGCGGCCATCCTTGCAGCCGTATTCATGGTGTGCACCGCGTTCGCCGTCCTCGCGGACAATTCCGAGGCATCCGCCTACGACGATGCCAAGGCGTTCGGGGATTACGTGAACCCCCACGCCGCCGATGCTCCCGGCGGCTTCGATGTCGAGTTCTCCGGTACCCAGGAGCCCCTTTCGGAGTATGAGGACCAGACCATCCTCATCAAGGCAGGCGCCATCATCGATGTGGAGAACGTCCCCGAGGTAATGCTCACCGACTGCAAGGTCTATTTCGAGGCCGGCGACAGCATCGCATTCCGCGGAGACCCCAGCATGTTCTTCGTCTACATCACGTTGAATGGCGACTGCGAGGTCGTCTTCGGGTACCAGGCAGGTGTCAGTAACGGATTCACCGTGGACATCCCCGGCGACGTGACTCTGGTGGTCTCCGACCTGGGCAGCAGCGTGGAGTTCAATGTCACCGAATCCTCGGTCGAGTTCGCAGGTTCCGCCGTCTTCAGCATCGGCAGCACCGAGATCGCCGTGAGCCACTACATGTCGAACAATGCCGTGTATACCTTCACGGACGCTGAGCACTGGAGCTTCTTCTTCCCGTCAGTGCACATCAACGGAACCGAACAGATGATCCTCTCCCTCGAGATGAAGAGGGACGGTTCCGCGTACAGCACCAAGGCCATCACCGGGGACTCCGGGGCGCTGGTGAGCGTAGTGCTGCTGGCACCCAGGACCGTGGCGGTACCCACCGAGGGCATGACTGTCATCGACGGACCCGTCTCGGCGGACACCGTCTACACCGCCGAGACCATCCTGGTCAAGCCCGGATTCGTTCCCGCTAAGGACGTCACCCTTACCCTGCAGAACTGCAGGGTGTTCTTCGCTCCCGGCGAGTACGATTTCGTCAACAGCTTCAACGTCGTCATGGCGGACGGTGAACTGTACGGGGCCAATGACCTCGTGTTCGGCAATGCCACCGTCAACAACGTACCCAACAGCGATTCGGAGGTATCCTTCACCGTGCCCGGAGCCAAGCTCACCGTCAGGGAGAGTGGAGCCAGCATCGATCTGTCCGGTGCCGTGACCATCAACGCGAACGGGAGCCAGCTCGTCCTGAGGGGCGACAGTGCCGAAGACCTCGTCCTGAATGTCACCGACCGCTACACCTGGGACATGGCCCTCAACTCCTATGAGTACGACAGCACCGGCAGTGCATGCGCCGCGTTCGTCTGCAAGAACGGAAACTTAACCCTGAGCAGAGAGGTCAGCTTCGACGGAACCGGCGGACATGTGGACGTCACCACCCAGCAGATCGCCGACCTGAAGGATGCGGCAGCCGGCGATGCCGGATTCAAGGCGGCCTTCGTCATCGACGAGAAGTACACCGTCACCCTCGACAGCGCCGCCCTTTCCGCCCTCGGCACCGGGGCCGCCACCCTGGAGGTGAAGGACGTCACCTCCGACCAGTCCGCCCTCACCGAGAAGCAGAAGGAGGCCGTAGGCGACAGGCCCGTGTTCGCCATCAGCTTCGGCGACAACACCAACTTCGGCAGCGGAACCGTCACCGTGACCGTCCCCTACGCCCTCAAGAGCGGAGAGAGCCCTAACGGCATCTACGTGGCATACGTGGCCGCCGACGGAACCCTCGAGAAGCTCCCGACGACCTACAACGCGGAAGACGGAACGGTGACCTTCACCACCACCCACTTCTCGGTGTTCACTGTCATGACCGGTCTGACCCACGGGAACATCAGTCCCGCCGTCATGGCGGCAGCCGCCCTCACCGCAGCCGTCGTGGCAGGCCTGGTGTGCGTCGTGATCCGCTCCGGCAGGTACTGATAAATCCATTCAGCGGGGGTCTCCCCCGCAAACTTCTTACTACTTGAGTTCGACATTTATGGAGGAAACTCCGACTGATTTTGGGAAGAAATACGGTTTTCGGATGGGTCGGTCTCGTTCTCAGTTATCGTTTTCGGGAGGTCCCCGAGGCGTTCATTGACGGTATCCGGGCCGATTCAAGTTAAGTGAGAACGGAATGCCTGTCAGAAGCACCAAAAATGATGGGAATTTTCTCCGTAACGGGCCTGATTTCAACTGTCTGGGTCTGCTGAAATAATAAGTGAGAACGAGGCGGGTTTCAGGTGAATGGATAATACTGAAATAACGGCGAGACCGTCCGTACGGAGAAGAGTCCGGTCGTGCAGATTCTCGGCCAGACGGACGGAAGAGAAGGGAGAGTACTTCTCAGGATGGGCAAAAAATGACAAAAATAGAGAAATAATGTCAGTTTCGGTCACTTTCGGTATTTTCGGCGACCTCCCCCTCTTAACTTTATATACTCGGCATCACGTGATTTCACGCATGAAGACGCTGAAGGTACGCATCGAACCGAATTCCGCTCAGAGGAAGGTGATTGATCACAATATCGAGGCAAACCGCTACGTCTTCAATGCTTTGGTGACCGCTTGCAAGCAGGTGTACAATAAAACCGACAAACTGCCTTCGGTGTTCGACCTGAACAAACTGACCACCAAAATGAGAAATAACTCCACTTTCATCGGCGGGGCGTATTCCACCACCCTCCTTTCCACGGCATCACAGGTCGTTCAGGCCTGCAAGAAAACTTTGGATACCCACAAGAGAGAAGGCGGGACGCTGACCTTAGAGCCGTATATGTTCAGGATGCGCGGGGATCACTTCCCCAGATTCCGTGCTGAAGGGGGTTCGGGATCATACACCTACCCTGTGTACAAGAGGGATTTCTCCATAGTTACCGAGAAGCGCAACGGGAAGAAGAGGCGCTTGCTGAAGCTGGGAAAGGTCCCGGGACTCATCAGATGCTATAACCAGGAGACAAGGATCGACGGGAAGATCAAGACCTGTACGATCAAGCGAAAGGACATGGGCAGCCATTACGAGTACTATGCCTGCATAACCTACGAGGAGACACCCAAGCCGTACAAGGATCCTCTCAAGGGTCCCGTAGGAGTGGATCTGGGCATCTCCAACATCGCCGCCCTTTCCGACGGTACCAAATTCCCGAATGACCGTATATTCACAAAAATGTCGAAGAAAGTCGCCAAAATCCAGAAGCAGATGAGCCGGGCCCTGTACGGCTCGGAACGTTACAATAAGTTACAAACCAAATTAAATCACACATACGGGAAGATAGAGAACCACAGGAAGAACAACATAGAGGACATCTCGGCGTACATCGTGAAGAACCACGATTTCATCGGGATGGAGAATCTGTCGGTCAAGGCCCTCCGCAATAAATCGGAGAACAGGTTCATGACCAACGGATACAACGACGCATCCCTGGGAGCACTAATCAGAAGGATAAAGGACAAGGCTTCGAGCGCCGGTCGCGAGATAATCCTTGTGCCTCCCAAGGATACGTCGCAGCTGTGCTCGAAATGCGGAAGCATGGTGAAGAAGGATCTCGGCGTGAGGACACACGTATGTCCTCACTGCGGGTACACGGAGGACCGGGACGTGAATGCATCCCGCAACGTATTCCAACGTGCCCTCAGGCTGAAGATCCAAGGGATGGGCCGGCCATCCCTGTCCCGGCTCTAAGGGACGGAATAGCCGGGCACCCCGAGGTGCACCGGCACAGTAGTGCGACAGTCATCTCGTTGATAACTGTCGAACTCGGGTTACTATGTCTGGGACATGCTCCGGCGTCCGTTTTTCGAATCCATCCTCCCTTCCCCCTATAATTTATTTTATAGATAGGCGCCGATACCCCCGCAATAGAGGAATTATCTTGATTCACGCTAACAAATCCCAGAGCCGCAGGAACATGGCGATCCTGGCTGCCGTCCTCATGGCATGCACCGCCTTCGTCCTCCTGGCGGACAGTTCCGAGGCGGACTCGTACAACGACGCAGCCGCCTTCAGGACTGCAATGAACCCCCGCATCGCGGACGCCCCCGGCACCTTCGATGTGACCATCAACGCCGGAGATCCCCTTCCCGCGATTTCCGCCGGACAGACCGTCCTCGTGAGGAACGGCGCCACCCTCGACTGCGGCGCAGGCATCACCCTCACCGACTGCAAGATCTACTTCGAGGCCGGCGATGCGACCACCACCGTCAAGTGCACCGGCAACCTCGTCCTCAAGGGCGCCTACCAGGTCGTCTTCGGATACAAGGAGGGAACCACCAACGGATTCACCGTCAACAACCTCGGAAGCGACGCCACCGTCCTCCTGCCCTCCCACGGAAGCATCAGCCTCACCATCGCCACCGACTCCGTCAGGGCGTCCGGCGACAACGTGAGCCTCAGCTACGGCGGAAAGAACATCACCCTCGGTGCCACCGACAAGCCCGCGAGCTTCGCCTTCACCGACACCGACAACTGGGACATGACCGCCTCCTACATCAGGTCCGGCTCCACCACCGTCTACAACCCCGAGCTGAAGTACTCCGACGGACAGCCCTCCTCTTCCGGAAGCACTACCGCTCCCGGCAGCGGAACCAGCGGAACCGTCTTCTTCGCAGCGGCCTTCGTGGCCGCCCTCGCGGTCCTGATGGTCGCAGTGCTCCTCCACTACAAGAAGTTCTGATCAAACCCTTCCGGCGGGGGTCTCCCCCGCCATCTTTTTATCATCCTGGCACATCCCAGGGGGCATGGATTATCTGACCGTGGTCCTCCTCGGTATCGGGCTGGCGATGGACGCCTTTGCAGTCTCCGTATGCAAGGGCTTGGCCATGGGCAGGATCACCGCCAGGGCCGCCGTGATAATAGGAACGTGGTTCGGTTTCTTCCAGTTCCTGATGCCCCTGATCGGTTTCTATCTGGGGCAGTCGTTCCACTCGATGATAGCCGATTACGACCACTGGATCGCCTTCGGCCTGCTGGCGCTCATCGGGTGCAACATGATACGCGAATCCTTCTCCGGCGATGACGAGTCGAAGGGCGCGGACATCGGTTTCCTGGTGATGCTCGTGCTGGCCATCGCCACCAGCATCGATGCCTTCGCCGTGGGAATCAGCATGGCCATGGACGGGGAGGAGATCCTCCTGCCGGCCGTCCTGATCGGTATCATAACTTTTGCAATCTCCGTCCTCGGAGTGAAGGCCGGGAGCATCTTCGGCGACAGGCTGGGCAGCAGGGCCGAACTCCTCGGAGGGATCATACTGATCCTCATCGGCATCAAGGTCGTCCTCGAGCACACTGGATTCCTTTGAAAAAGCGGGCTATGGCGATGCCCATCCGAGAGAAGTGAAGAAGTGGTTGACAGCGTGGATGCTTTCCCGTGCACTTGCGCAACACAGTACGCGACATCTACGCGGGAGGGCTTAACTGCCGGGTTCGAAATGGGACCGGGTGAACCCCTCCGCTA
>Ga0310695_10002256_pt1 | contig 41381 bp, 31 predicted proteins | sample RumenRJG_04DNA_FD_203882 | JGI IMG/M metagenome (GOLD analysis project Ga0310695, IMG submission 203882) | Bovine rumen microbial communities from Lethbridge, Alberta, Canada - RJG_04 (v2) (version 2) | ecosystem: Host-associated > Mammals > Digestive system > Stomach > Rumen | place: Canada...
TCTATGACATGCTTGAAAACGACACCTACGAACGCTTGCGCCGCAACCCGTCGTTATTACGACAGGAATTACAGGACTGTGAGCCAGGGGAAATCGTCATTATCGACGAAATACAACTGATTCCCGAATTACTCAACGAGGTGCACTGGCTCATCACCCGAAAGAACATCCATTTCATACTCAGCGGGTCAAGCACACGCAAGTTGAAACGCAAGGGTGTAAACACGCTGGGTGGTCGCGCCGTGAGGAATGTACTCTATCCGCTGGTCAGTGCCGAAATCCCTGAATTTGACCTGATTCGAGCCGTGAATCGCGGCATGTTGCCGACCCATTATCTGGCCCCCGACGCCCGCCAACTTCATAAGCGGTTGCAGGCCTATATCTCGGTTTATCTGAAAGAAGAAATTGCTGCCGAGGCGCTGGTACGTCGGTTGCCGTCTTTCACACGGTTCATGGAGGTGGCAGCACTCACCGACGGTGAAATGGTGAATTACAGGAATGTTGCACAAGATTGCGGCGTAGATGCCAAGACGGTCAAGGAGTATTTCAACATACTGGAACAGACCCTCGTCGGGTACACCGTCCCCGCTTTCAGCAGAACAGTCAAGCGGAAAATCAACCAAGCGCCGCGCTTTTACTACTTTGACGTGGCATTGCCCAACTACCTGCTGCACCGCAGCAATTTGCAGCCTGGCAGCGAGGACTTCGGTCATGCTTTTGAACATCTGCTCATGCAGGAAATCATCGCCTACCTTGGTTATCACGATATCGAGAATGCGCTCTCCTATTGGCATACCTACACGGGGTATGAAGTCGATGCCGTTTTAGGCGACGCCCAGGTCGCCATCGAGTTCAAGTCAAGCCAGGAAGTTCAGTCCAAACACTTGCGAGGCCTCAAGGCTTTCAAGGAGGAGCATCCCGAGGCTCGGCTGATTATCGTCTCGCTGGATATGCGGCCCCGCACTTTCCATGACGTAGAAGTAATGCCTGCCACCCATTTTCTTCGGTTGCTATGGCAAGGCAAGATCTTTAATAACTGATAATCAAATAGATATATAAACTAAACAACGATAGAATAATGGAGAAGAAAGAGAAACAGGAATTGAGTGCTGCGGTGAAGTTGTGCCGCGTGGTGGGTATCGTGCTGGTCATTGCGGCCATCGGTTACATCATCTGGCCTGGCGACTTTGACCACAAGGGCATCGTGGGATATGTGGACGACTTCATGGTATTCATGGCTGCTTTCACCTTTGCCCACGGCAGTTTACAGCGCCCTGAGCGCCGTTACATCCGCCGCCAACTCTACATGCTCTCGTCGCTGTTCGCGCTGCTGGGACTGTGCTGGGTCATCATGATGGCCTTCATCAAGTAACGGCGAACCGGCAGATCATAGCAACGCAGGCACAACCACGCCAGAGCGATGCTCACGGCAGGCAAAGCGAGGGCTACCGGCCAGACTTCGGCCATTTTGCCGATGGCAACCAGGTTGCCGTCAAAGCCGATGTGGGCATAGAACAGATACATCAACGGATAATGGACGGCATAGAGCGGATAACTCAATACGCCCAGGAAGTGGCTGACGCGATGTGTCATGGCACTCGTTGACAACTGCGAGGCTCCTACCCACACGAGCAGGGGGAACACAACAATCACGCACAGGGCATCATACAAGCCGTTCAACCACGGCTGCATGCCGCTGAACGCCAGGGGCAGCAGCCCCACAGAGACAATGACAACCCCACAGACCCAGAACGCCCCTCTCACCCCTGCCAGGGGCCTGAAGCTCCGTGCCATGAGCATTCCCATCGTGTAGGGGAATACCATGCGCACCAGTCCCGTCCACAAGCCGCCGTCCACCATCGACCACCCCACACCCAGGTAGCCGTCATGCAATGCTATCCCAGCCAGGCCTATGCCCGACATGGCAGCCACTGCCGCCAGCCAGCGCGTGGGCAGACGGCGCAGCAACAGGGCGTACAGGATATTGCCGATGTATTCAAAGAACAGCGACCATGAGGGTCCGTTCAAGGGAAAAAGTTCGCCATTGCCGCGCACGTCGGCAGGCGCCCCGGGATAAAGCGGCAGCAGCAACATTCCCAGCAGCATCGCCACCATCACCCATCCCGTGGAGACATGAGTTCCGTCCCAGCGCACACTGCCCTGAATCATGAAGCAGACGGCACCGATGACGGCACCAGCAATCACCATCGGGTGCAGACGGACGAGGCGTCGCTTGAAGAAACCGCCCACGGTCAGTCCTTCTCGCCAGCGACTGTCGTAGGCATAACCGATGACAAAGCCCGAGAGCACAAAGAAAAAATCCACGGCAAGGTAGCCATGCGGAACTGGCGACCAGTCAAAACACTCAAACACGTGATACACTATCACAAGCAGGGCCGCGACCCCTCGCAGCCCGTCCAGAATATCATAATGCGGTTTGGATTGAAACGGCGCCATCAATCAGCAGGAGACTTCACACGGGCACGACAAGCATCGGCGTATCGGTCTGGAACAGCACGCGATGGGCTATACTGGGATTAAACAGGCGCGAGAAGATGCTGGACTTCTTGTTGGGGACGACGATAATCTGGATATCCTCGTCCTTGGCAAACTGGCCAAAACTATCCACAAAGGTCTTGGTAGCGATGCGCTTGGTCTTGAAGGTACACTCGGGATAATGCTCGCGGCAGTACTGAACCAACTGCTGCAACGACTGATCGACGAGGCGCCGGTCCTTCTTGTCCACTACGGGGATAATCGTGACCTCAACTCCTCGCATGTTGAACATGCGGGCAAAACGGTCAAGCGAAATCATATCCTGCTGGATGAGATTAGAGAAAAAGGCCACGCGCGTGATGTCGGCCAGGCTGATGTCGGGCATGCCGATGGGGACAGTGAAGATGGGGAACTTGCAGGCGTCCATCACTTCACCGGCGACACTGCCTATCAGGTTTTGACGGCGACGGTTGGTGCCGCTGGTGCCCATCACGATGAGCGACACGTCATTCTTCTGGGCATAATGCAGGATCTGCTCCTCGGGGATGCCCTCCTTGACCTTGGTCTCAATTTTCACCTTGGGCAACTGGCCAGCGGCAATCATCTCGAACAATATCTGGACAAACTCATCCATCTGCTGCCGCGCCGTCCGCTTGATGGCCTTTACGTCGTCCTCGGGACTGTCATAGCGGTCGCTGCCAAAGGGCAACGACATCGTGTGGCGCTCATTGGTGTAGCAATGCAGCAAGAGCACCTTGCCGCGCGTGCGCCGGGCATATTCCATGCCCAGGCGGACCGACTTGAGCGAATACTTGCCGAAGTCCACCGGCAACAACACACAACTCTTGCTGCCGGTCGTCACCTCGGGCGACTCGATAATCTGTAACGCCTGCGGAAGATCGCGCTCACGGATGCGCACCCTCACACCCGAGGACAAGACTTTCTCGTCGAGGTTGACATTGTGCAATTTCACCTCGATGCCTTCTTCCTCAAGGGTGTTTTTCAAGTCCACAGCGTGCTCAAACGTGTGGATAGCGACAGTAATCAGCCGGTTAGGATCGTTGTTGCTCTTGTTATCCATTGCTGTGGAGAGTTACGGTATCAGGATTTCTGCTCTAGTATCTCAAGCGCCATGTCGAGAATCTGGGGATCGTCAAGGACGACATATCCACCGTCAGGGCCGGGCTCCAGATGGAAGCCCATGTTGGTTCCGAAATCATAATTTGACCCGCCAAAGTAATTTCTCACCGACTGAACCGGCAGGTTGAGTTTGTCGGCGATAACGTGTATGGAGCCTTCAGGCAGGCGGTTTTTGATCCGCCGCAATTCGTTGAAAGAGATAGTTCTCGGCATAGTGTCAATATTTGGTGATGATAATTCCTATTATTTCAATTATTTACGCCCCAAAGTTACAACATTCCCTTCAAAAAACAAAATAAAATTCCTTAAAAGCACTTAATCAATTTGTGGGTTTCACTCAGAATGAATTATTTTTGCGCTCAGATTTCGTATTTTTTCAAAATGAAATTGCCGCACGACACCCGCCTCAAGTTCAATATCGTGGCCGTCATCTTCTCATTGCTGATGGGTGCTGCCATTGCCTGCCTGCTGCTCATCGACGACTATGACATGAGTGAAGTCGCCGGCATTGCACCGGCTGGCACAGGGTGCCTGCTGGCAGGCATTTATCTCGCTGTAAACCACTGGGAAGGCCGCGGGTGGGAACAATTGGCACTGCTGATGGAGGGATATTCCATGGGATGTGCCTTTCTTCTCGCTTTTTTCGTCATCCTGTTCTTCAACCTGGGCAACACGCCAGAGTTCTTCACGCTTGCCCTGGGCTGCATGATGGCAATAGGCTCCATCCTCCTGATCGGCTTGTTGCTCGCCATTCCGTTAGGCCTGCTGGCCTACTGGACCTATCGGCTCACGCACAGGCAGTAACGGCTACAACCCCTGGACTATGGCCGCGGCAACAAGGCCCACGACTGTCGTGGCAAAGGCCGACGCCATGATGACATCATCGGCACGGCTGTAGAAGCCTCGGGGCAACCGCCAGCAGCGCATAATCCATCGCATCAGCGCATAGATGAACCACCCCACGAGCACACCGACCACCATACCGCCCAAGATGTCTCCCGGGTAATGGACACCCAGATAAACCCGGCTGTAGCACTGCAGCAATGCCCACGTGAACAGGCAGATCGCCACCAAGCGACGCCTCATGACCAGCGCCACCAGCGTCGATGCGGCAAACGAGTTGGCAGCGTGGCTCGAGACAAAGCCATACATGCCGCCACGGTAACCGTTGATCACATGGATGGCCGAGGCCAATGACGGGTCATGGGTGGGACGCAACCGCTCCACCAGGTGCTTGATCAGGCCTGAAGAGATCTGGTCGGCAAGGACAAACGCCAGCACCAGCATCACCAGCGTCAACAGGGCATGGCGACGGTTCTGGCGCAACATGCACCCGACAAATGCCAACAGGATGAGCAACGACGACCACTTGGCCGACACCATCCACCACAACGCGTCCTGGAAAATGTCATGCCAGCCGTTCACGGCCAGCAAGGCCGACGTGTCAACACTTGTCAGATAATCTATCATATCACTTCGATGTCCTTAGCATTAATCCAGGCCTTGTGGCCTCCAGCGGTGGACACTTGCAGCCACTTGCCATTGGTCTTATCGGCGACCGAGTCCACAATCTCGACCCGCGTGCCCTGCTGGAGTTCAAACGCCTCCTCTTCCTTGTCACGAGGCACACGCGGCGCGGTGCCCAGCGTGACCTTCGCGGGCATGACGATGGCTCCGTTGCCGCTGGTCGCCTTGTGATATACATGGAAGGCGGCCAGATTGGCCAGAATGCTTGCGGCAATCATCACAGCGCCGCCAAAGAAGCCTATCTTGCGCACGAGCACATGATCGACAAACAGATAGGCCGCCACACCCGCCAGGAACAACAGGAAGGTGATAATGGCAATCACAGCCCAGGTGTTACTTGACAAGCGGCTCACCGCCTGGTCCACCCAGTTGCTGAACCACGAGTCGCCAGCATCGTCGGGCAGTTGCATCTTGCCACGGACAAACTCGAGATTGAAACGCGCGTCATCGTTCGAGGGGTCAAGCAGCAGGGCGCGCTCGTAGTAGAGAACGGCATGGACATTGTCCTTGAGGCGGTAATAAGTATCGCCGATGTTGCAATACAGCGCCGACGAGACTCCGGTCTGCCGGGCTTCCTCCAGGTAGAGTTTCAAGGCCTCATTGTAGAGTTCCTGCTTGTAGGCCTGGTTGGCGCGGTCGATGTTGGCATTATTGGCCACCAGGGGCAATGCCAGCACGGCTAGTAATAGGGTGATGATTAACTGTTTCATGACTGCACGGTGGTGGTTTTCTTGCGTTTAACACTTTCCAGCCGGTCGATGATGCCGGCGGCCTCATCGAGCACGGCATTCATGTCGCCCGAAGCCAATTCGGGGGCATACTGGGCAAACTCGCACTTGTCGATGAGGGCCATGGACTCTTGCCGCAACTGCTCGTCGATGCCATATTGCTCGAGTTCGGCATTGATGTTGTCCTTGCTCAACTCGCTCACGGGAATAGACAACTTGTCACTCATGTAGCCCCACAGGGCATTCAGCATCTCGGCATAGAAGCCGCTGCGGTCGCCACGCGCGGCAAAGCCGCGAGCAGACTTCAGGCGGCGCTGCGCCACCTTGCTCGCACGCTTGGAACGCATGCGGCGCACGTCGGCCCTTTCCTTGAGTTGCTTGCGGTAATAGAGCAGCAGCGCCACCAGTGCCAGCAACGGCAGCAGGAACCACAGCCAGTAGGACCAGTTGTCCACGATATAGCCGTGGGACTTCTTGAGATCCAGGTCGCCGCTCTTGATGGGGCGGATGTCCATGTTCTTCATGCGGTAATGGTTGCTGGGCTGTCCCTCTCCCTTGGCCACGGTGAGGTGGCGGGCCGGAATGGTGACGGTCTGATACTGGCCCAACTCGGGATCAAAGTAGGTGAACTCGCCAGCGGGAATGTCAAACTCGCCAGCATACTGGGGAATGAAGGTATAGTCCATCACCACCTTGCCGCTCATGTCGCCCGAGCCGTCATTGACCTGGGCATCGGTCTTGGGATCATACACGTCGAACTGGTCGGGGAACTTCACATCGGGTGCCTTGATATACTTGATGTTGCCGGTTCCGCTGATGATGTAACGGTAGGTGGCGGCGCTATAGGTCTTCAAGCCCGTTGCGGGCTTGATGTCGGTCGTGACGTTGAAGCGGCCCACGGCGCCCGTGAACGAGGCCGGACGGGGCTCGGGCAAGGGCAGGATGTTGATCGTGGCCTTGTTGCTGGTCACCTTCAGGTTCTTCTCCACGGGCTTGGAGATGGTGCCAAAGATGCTCTTGAATGTGTCAAACTGCACCACGCCCACGTCATAGTTGCCCGACGTGATCGTCAACTTGCCGCTCTGCTGCGGATAGAGGATGCACTTCTTGAGGATGGCCACCATGTATTGCTCGCCGTTGAGGGTTTCCACCTTGTTTAGGCTGGGCTGCATGGGGATTTCCTCGATGAGGAAGCCGTCAAACGAGGGCTGGATCGTGGGAATGAACTGTGAGACTTGATACTTGGTGTACAACTTGATGGTGCACACGACGGCCTGCTGCTCATACACTCGCGGCTTGGACATCTCGATGCGGACAAAGAGGTCCTTGCCGCTCACGTCCTTGTCGGCGCTCTGTGTCATCGGGTCGCTGTAGGGAGTGGGTGCGCCGGGGGTGCGCTGGGTCTGCTGGCTGGGCTGACTGCTGCCAGACGGCAACACCTCGATGGTGAAGGCCTTGGTCGCCATGCGCTTGCCGCCGACAACGATCGATGCGGCCCCGACGTGGCACCTGCCCGTATGGGTGGCCTTGTAGATCATGGTGTACTCCTCGCTCGAACTGCTGCTCGTCTTGCCGTTGACCCACGACGAACTGTAACTGTGGGACACACTGGGGCCATAGATGAGTTTGGCGCCGCTCACCTCGGGTGGCGTGAAATTGCTGCCCTCGCCATTGTTGAGCACAAACGTGACGTTGAACTTGTTGCCCTCGACGACTTGACGGGGCGCCTCGACAGTGAACGATGCCGCTTGGACTGCCACAACGGTCAAGAGCATGAATGCTAGGTTGATGATGCGTTTCATTGCCTCACATTAGTTTATTGTGTTGGGGTATAAACAGGTCACCACTTCCTGTTGGTGCGCTGGCGCTCATGGCGTTGTTGCTGAGCCTGCTGGGCATTGATGCGCTGCTGGGTGGCGCGCTCACGGTCCTGCATGGCCTTGAGCACCTGCTCGGCATTCTGCTGGCTCATGCCGCCCTGCTGTTGCTGCTGGCGCTGGTCCTGTTTATCCTGATTGTTCTGATTCTGGTCTTGCTTGTCCTTGTTCTGGTCTTGTTGCTGCTTATCCTGATCTTTGTTTTGATCTTTATTCTGGTCCTTGTTCTGATCCTTGTTGTTCTTGTCTTGATCTTTGTTCTGGTCCTTGTTGTCCTTGTTCTGATCCTGCTGCTTCTTGAGTTGCGCGAGGCGCAGGTTGCGGCGGGCCTGTTCGTCATCGGGGTTGCATCGCAGGGCCTGCTTGTAGAACTCGACGGCCTGGCCATACTGCTGCCGCCCGTAGGCGATGTTGCCCAGGTCATAGGCGGCCTTGCCGCGCAGTTGCTTGTCCTGGGCGCCCTTGGCCAGATTGGTCAAGATGCCCTCGGCCTGCTTCATCGGGTTGTTATCATCGTTCTGCTGGGACGTGACACTGCCCTGGCGCATGAGTGCCGTGGCAAGATTGAACTGCCCCTTCTCGCTGGCCGGGTTGGCCTGCAGGGCTTTGCGATACTCGACCTCGGCCTCGGCATAGCGTTTTTTCTCATATAACTTGTTGCCGTTGCGCAGGCACACCCGCTCCCGCTTGGTCATTTTAGGAGCCTTTCCCTGGGCCTGCACGAGGCCTCCCATCGACAACATGACGGCCAGCACCACGACCAGTAGCCTACTGCTGCCGCTTGTCATCTTTTTTATTTTCAGTCGTTTCATTGCTTGTGGATTCCTCTTTCTTTTCTCTAGTGAAGAAATTATACTTCTTGAGCCACGGATTCTTGCGCTCGAGCAGCAGCATCAAGGCCATTAACAGCAGCATGGCAATGACGGCAAACACGGGGAATTGCTCGTCGTGCTGGGTGTAGGTAACCGCGGCAAGGTCGCTCTTGGCGAGTTTGTCAAGTGTCTCCTGCAGTGTCGAGACGGCATCGGCGGCCGTTCCCGAGATATAGACACCCTTGCCCGCTTGGGCTATTTCCTGGGCCATCTTCTCGTTGAGGTAGGTGGTGACGGGATTGCCGCTATCGTCAGTCAGGTAACCGCCATCCATGGGGATGGGCGCGCCTGTGGTGGAGCCCACGCCGATGACATCGACCTGGACACCCAACTTGGCGGCCTGCTTGGCGGCATCCACGGCATCGTCCTCAAAGTTCTCGCCGTCGGTGATGATGATAATGGCCTTCTGCGACTTCTTGCTTTGGGAGAATCCGTTCATGGCCAGGTTAATGGCAGCGCCGATGGCGGTACCCTGGGTCGGGGCCATGTTGGTGCTGATACCGTTCAGGAACAACTTGGCCGAGGCGGCATCGCCCGTCATGGGCATCTGCATGTAGGCATTGCCGGCAAACACGATGAGTCCCACCTTGTTGTTGTCCAGGCGGTCTATCAACTTCTGCAAGATCATCTTGGCGCGTTGCAGTCGGCTCACGTCCTGTGGATTCTCGGTGCTCGAGGCGTTCATCGAGTTGGAAACGTCAACGGCGACCATCACCTCGATGCCATGCACCTGGGTCGTCGTCTTGCTGGAGCCGGCACGGGGACGTGCCAGCACCACAATGACCATGGTGAGCAGCAGGAGTTCCAGCACGAGCCTGATCCACGGCTTGTAACGTGAGACCTCGGGCATCAACGGCTCGATGCTATCACGCTTGCCGTAACGCTGCAGGCGGTTGCGGCGGTCGCGGCGGTTCCAGATGAACAGCAGCACCAGTGCCGGCAACAGCAGCAGCAAGTAGAAATATTGCGGATGAGCAAAATTGATCATATTCCTTTTAATTCTCTCTTAACTCTAAAAAGCACATCACGGTATGTGCCTCAACAATGTGTAATCCAGCAGCAGGCTCAACAACAGCAGGCCAAGCAGCAACAGGGCCCATGGCTCATAGCGGTCCTCGGTGTGCGTGTAGCGCTGCACGTCCATGTGGGTCTTCTCCATCTTGTCGATTTCCTTGAAGATGTTGCTCAACACGCCACCCGAGGTCGCACGGAAGTACTTGCCGCCCGTGTTGGCGGCGATATTCTTGAGCGTGGCCTCGTCGATCACCACGGGCATGCGCTGGTACTGGATGTTGCCGGCATAGTCGATGGCGACGGGATACTCGGCGGTGCCGTTGCTACCCACGCCGATGGTGTAGATCTTGATGCCAAACTTGCGGGCGATGTCGGCTGCGGTGTTTGGGGCGACCACGCCGGTGTTGTTGGAGCCGTCGGTGAGCAGGATGATGCTCTTGCTCTTGGCCTTGCCGTCACGAATGCGGTTGATGGCCGTGGCGATTCCGTCACCGATGGCGGTGCCATCCTCCAGAGCGCCGATTTCGGTCTGCCCGATGGCGTTGACCAGTGTGGCATTGTCCATGGTCATGGGCACCTGAGTGAAACTTTCACCGGCAAACAGCACTAGACCGATGTTGTCATGATCACGGCCGCTGACAAACTGGGTGGCCACTCGCTTGGCGCTCTCAAACCGGTTGGGCGAGAAATCCTTGGCGAGCATACTCGTCGAGACGTCAAGGGCAATGACGATGTCGGTGCCCTCCACGTCGCTCGTGGACCAACTGTCACGGGCCTGAGGACGGCACAGGATGACGATGAGACATGCCAGTGCGGCCAGTTTCAAGGCAAATGACGCGTGCTTGAGCCACACCTTCCAACTGGTGCCCAGGTCGTCAAACGCGCGCGTTGACGACACGTTCATTTCGGGTTCATTCTTGTCCTGGCTATAGATATACCATGCGATGAGCGGTATCATCAGCACGGGCATGAGCCACAGCCAGCCAGGATGAGCAAGGTTAATCATTTCTTTGCCTCCTCTTTCTTTTCGGGTTGTTCGACGGGACGGGTCGCCTCAACGAAGTTGACGGCCCGCTGATAGGCGACCTCATTGTCATCGGCCAGCGGTCGCGCGTTGGCAAACTTGACGATGTCGGCAATCTCCAGGATCATCCCCAACTGCTCGTTGACGGCACGGGTCTCGTCATTCTTCTTGAGGGTCTCGATAATCTGCGACGAGGTCATCTCCACGGCATTGATGTCAAAGCGGCGGTCGATATACACGCGCAGGATGTCGGTCAGTCCCGTGAAGTATTCCTTTTCCTGTCCCTGCTGCCACAATTGGGCTGCCTTGAGGTTCTGCAGGTTGATCATTGCCTCCTCATAGGGCGGCAAACGTTTCCTACTGGGCTTCAATGGGTTGACGCCTTTCTTGTAATACTTGTGATAGGCCCAGATGCCGCCGGCTATCAGCAGGATACCCAGTAGCCACGCCCACCAGTAGTCGGGAAGCCAGTCCAGCAGGTTGAACGGCACCGTCTCGACGGGCTTGATGTCGTGAACGTCCTTCATCTGGCTCACATCCACCGGCAGCACCTTGAGGGTGAGTTGGTTGCTGTAGGCCGTATCACCGTTGACCACATAGGGGATCGGCTTGATGATCCACATGCCCGAGTCAAAACTCTGGATAATGAGGTCGCGGTTGATCTGGATGCGGTTATTTCCCAGGTCGGTCGTGTCGGCCTGGGGCCGCTCGGCGATCTCGACCATGGCATTCAAGGTGTCGGCCTGCTCGTTGACAAAGAATCCGCGGGCATCCTTATCCTGGGTGATTTCCAGATGCAATGCCGTGGTCTTGCCCATGATCAGCGTGGCACTGTCAAGTTTGGCCTTGAACGTGACATTGCCGCCCCACGACCCGATGGCAGTGGCCATGAGCAGCACGGCAGTCATCACGATATGTCTCACATGTTGTGACATTTCTATCTCTCTTGTTTATTCTTAGGGTGGCCAAATGGCCTTTTAAGTCCTTCAATTCCTGACTCCACGGTTCTGGAACAGGCCCATCAGGGCGGTAACGTAATCCTCGTCGGTCGCCACACTTGCCAGATCGACATTGCAGCGCTGCAAGGTGCCGTTGACGGCCTGCTGCTGGTTGTACCACCAGCGGCTGTAGGTGTCTCTCACACGCTTGCTGCTGGTGTTGACCCACTTCATGGTGCCGCGTTCAGCGTCACGCACACGCATCAGCCCCACGTCGGGCAACTGTGCCTCGCGCTTGTCATAGACCTGCACGGCGATGACGTCATGCTTGTGGTTGGCAATCGAGAGCGACTTGCTGTAGTCATGCTCATCGATGAAGTCGCTCACCAGGAAGGTAGTGCAACGCTTCTTCAACGCTCCCGTCATGTACTCGAGCACCATGTTGATGTCGGTGCCGGTGCCCTCGGGCTGGAAGTCGAGCAACTCGCGGATGACGAGCAGGATGTGCTTGCGGCCCTTTTTGGGCGGGATGAACTTCTCCACCTTGTCGCTGAAGAAGATAACGCCCACCTTGTCATTGTTCTGGATAGCCGAGAATGCGATTGTGGAACCAATCTCGGCCATCATCTCGCGCTTGGCAACGCCCACGGCACCGAAGTCCTTGCTGCCGCTCACGTCCACGAGCAGCATCACGGTGAGTTCGCGCTCCTCCTCATAGACCTTCACGTACGGGCGGTTATAGCGGGCCGTGACATTCCAGTCGATGTCGCGCACGTCATCGCCATACTGGTACTCGCGCACCTCGCTGAAGGTCATACCCCTGCCCTTGAAGGCCGAGTGGTACTCGCCGGCAAATATGTTCTGCGACAGGCCCTTGGTCTTGATCTCGATCTTGCGGACCTTGCGCAACAGTTCATTAGTATCCATTACTTAGTTTTAAGTTTGCAATTATATAGATGCTGGCCCGAACCCTGCGGGACTAATGCCAATTTCACGAATAGTTTCAAATATTATTAGGGAAATTAGCATTTAAATCAATGATGGGCCAACTGCTATATCAATCCCTTGAAGTTTTAAGAACGATTGCTATCGTCTAAAACCTAAAACCTCATCAAGGCACTGCGATCTTGTCCAGGATGTTGCTGATGATCTCGTCGGCGGTGATGTTGTTGGCCTCGGCCTCATAGGTCAGGCCCAGGCGGTGACGCATCACGTCGTGGCAGACGGCACGCACGTCCTCGGGGATCACATAGCCGCGGTTACGCAAGAAGGCATAGGCCCGTGAGGCCAGCGCCATGTTGATGGACGCACGGGGTGACGCGCCAAAGGAGATCATGCTCTTCAGGTCGTTCAGGCCGTAGTCTGCCGGGAAGCGGGTGGCAAACACAATGTCCACGATATACTTCTGGATCTTCTCGTCAATGTAGATCTGCTGGACGACCTTGCGGGTGTCCACGATATCGGCGGGAGTGACCATGGGGCGCACCTGCACGGGATCGGGGGCGATGTTCATCTTGATGATCTCGCCTTCCTCGCTCTTGCTGGGATAGCCGATGATGACCTTCATCAGGAAACGGTCCACCTGGGCCTCGGGCAGCGGATAGGTACCCTCCTGCTCGATGGGGTTCTGGGTGGCCAGCACCAGGAAGGGGTCGTCGAGACGGAAGGTCTGCTCTCCGATGGTCACCTGGCGCTCCTGCATGGCCTCGAGCAGCGCGCTCTGCACCTTGGCGGGAGCACGGTTGATCTCGTCGGCAAGGACAAAGTTGGCAAACACCGGGCCTTTCTTCACCTCAAACTGCTCCTTCTTGATGCTATAGATCATGGTGCCCACCACGTCGGCGGGGAGCAGGTCGGGGGTGAACTGGATGCGAGAGAAGCGGGCATCAATCAGCGACGCCAGGGTGCTGATGGCCTTGGTCTTGGCCAAGCCGGGGACACCCTCCAGCAGCACGTGCCCGTTGGCAAGCAGGGCGATGAGCAACGAATCGACAAGATGTTTCTGTCCTACGATGGTCTGATCCATGCCTTGACGGATCATGTTCACGAAATTACTTTTACTTGCAATCAGGTCATTTAATTCCCTGATATTGACTGTTTCTGCCATAATAATATCGTTTTTTCTCTTCTATTGTCTTCATTGATTCTTTTTACGACATGCAAAAATAAGTCATTCCACCCAACCCCCGTCTAAAAATCACGTTAATTTAACACATATATTGTTAAAAGATTAACACAACGTCCCGATACCCGTCATGCGCTCTATACATTCAGCCATAGTCTCTTGAACGCAAGACGCAACCAAGGTATAGACACATGGCGAAGGGATAAAAAAAAGGAAACGATATAGCAGTTGGCCCTGAAATGTTTTTTAATGCCATTTTCGCTAAGAAAACGCATTTCACGAAAAGCATTTAAAACTAATTCGTGTAATTCGTATTTGCCCCGCAGGGTTAGGGACAACTGCTATATCATTGCCTAAAAAAAAATCCCCGACTCGCGCCGCGGATCATTTTGAAAAAAAATCTAATTAACCTCTAATACCATTAACATAAACCTTAAAACTAAATCTTAACCTTCATAACAATAACCTCATGCCTCACGGCATCGATTTTTTGTCTTGATGAAAAATCGGCTGCAAAGGTAATGCCATTCATGTTATAAAACATAATTTTTGAGCAAGAAAATGCTTTTGTTTAACTTTTTTTAATATTTTAAGACCATTTTTGTATCAATTCAGCCACTTCAACTCACGCTAAGTCGCGAAGCCGCTAAGGTTTTATTTATAAGATGTTTACACTGCGTTCTTCTGATATTCATTTATTTCTTGATACTGATACACAACTCTACAATTCCTGTTGACGGCAAATGATAAAATCCTTAATATTAAACACTTATCAATTTTGCGCGAATTGACGTCGGTGAATAGAAACACCATTTTGTACCTTTTCAGCCACATGGCCCATCCACAAAAAAGGAAGGCGACGCCATGACGGGTCGCCTTCTTGATGAAATTGCGGGTCAACAAGCCAGGCCGTGCTCTATCTGTTGAGTAACAACAAGTACTGATAGGGCTGCAAGGTTATGGTCTTGCCCAGCGGAATCTGCACACCGGTCAATAGGTTGGTGACCATCTTGCCGTTCCACATGGGTGGAACGTCCATGGTGCGCACGCCATCACGCACGTTGACCATCACCAGCACGTTGTCGTTGTTGAGCACTCGTTCGACACACAGCACGCTGTTATGCTCGTCGTCATAGGGGAGCACCTTGCCGCTGGAGCGCAGCGAGGGATGCTCGTTATAGATGGCAATGAGTTTCTTGTACTCGTCACGCATGCCGGGGTTAGCATCCCAGTTGACGGGCACATACTTGAAGAAGTTGATGGGCTCGGGATAGCCCACTTCCTGTGAACCATAGACCAGCATGCCGCCATGCAGCATCGTCGTGGCAACAAACGCCGCCATCGACGCCTTGGCCCCGCCATAGAGTTTGACAGGCGTGGCCTTGGCGGACTCGTCATGATTGGTCGTGAAGCGCAGTTTGTACTTGCCACGCTCCTGTTCCAGGTCCTTATACTCGTTCTTGTCCACTTCCACCAGTTTGCCCACATTGGCATCCCCCTTCATGACCTCGGCGATGGCACCCATGAACTCCCAAGCGTAGTTCAAGTCAAAGCCGGCAGTGAAGTTCTCGGGGTTGGAGCCCTCGGCAAGCATGATCAGGCGACGGGGTTTGGCCGTGGCACGCAGTTTCTTGATGCAGGCCATCCAGAAGTCGGAGGGCACCTGGTCGGCCACGTCGCAGCGGAAACCGTCCACGCCCACGCTGTCCACCCAGTAGCACATCGCGTCGATCATGGCGGCCCTCATATCCTTGTTGTCATAGTTCAGGTCGGCAACGTCGGTCCAGTCGGTGCCGGGAGGATAGATGATATTGCCGTCCGCGTCGTGGGTGTACCAGTCGGGGTGCTCCTTCACCCACGCGTTATCCCACGCCGTGTGGTTGGCCACCCAGTCGAGGATGACTCCGATGCCACGCTCGTGACAGGACTCGACCAGCATGCGCAGGTCATCTACAGTGCCATATTCCGGGGCAATGGCCTTATAGTCACGCACCGAATAAGGCGAATTCTTGCTCTTCTCCTGCCCGATGGGATAGATGGGCATGATCCAGATCATGTTCACACCCAGGTCCTGGATGGAGTCGAGACGCTCCATGATCGCGTGCAACGAATTGGATGGAGCAAACACACGAGGATTGACCTGGTAGAGCACGACGTCGGCCACCTCAGGAGCAACAAACTCTTCACTAACATCAGGCAACGCATGGTGGTCCTTGGGCTTGCAGGCCGTGGCTACGACCACCAGCATCAACAGTAAAGTTAAGAAAATCTTTTTCATCACATTATATATATTATATTTTGGTTTATATTTTCCACGTCTTGCCCTCCCCGGGTCACGGCTTGAGTCCCTGCTTGAAGGCTTCAAATTCCTCGGCGCTGACCTCGGTCACCGTGAGCGTCACTTGGCCGACATCATCGTTGCCGATGGCAAACACCAGCACATGTCCATCGACGGTATAGCCCGTCTCGATGGCATGGGTCTCATTATTGACACGCCAGGGGATAGCCATGCGCGCGTTGCTGCCCTTGAGGGCATTCTTGATGGCCAGTTTGGCCATCTCCACATCCTTGACGGCGGTCGAGAACATGGTGCATGACGAGTCGTCACCGGCCGTCTGGGTGAAATCATATTTCTCGCTCAGCCACAACGCCACGTCGCTATAGTGGTACCGGCTCTCGACGGGCTTGGGCGCGGCGGCACGCTTGCGCGCCTCGGCCTCTTCGCGTTGCGCTTGCTCACGGGCCTGGCGTTCCTCCTCGCGCTGCCGTTTCTCGGCTTCTTTCTTGAGCCGCTTTTCTTCTTCTTTTTTCTTTTTCTCCTCGGCCTTGCGCTGCTTCTCGGCCTCTTTTAGGGCACGCGCTTCCTCTTGTTGTTTCTCACGCGCGCGGCGAGAACGGGCACGCTCAGCCATCTCGGCGGCCTCCTTCTGCTCGCGTTCCTGTTGACGGCGCTGCTTCTCGCTCATGACCGGGGCTTCATCCATCTCCTCGTCCTCATTGTCTTGAGGGGCTAGGTTGTCTTCCCGGGCCGATGCTTGCTCATCGGGATCCACCACCTGCCGACGGCCGCGGCGCGTGCTGCGCCTGTCGGGTTTGGATTCTTGTTTCTTCTCTTCCTTGACGGTCTGGGAGTCGTCCTTCTTGCCCTTGCCCAGCGACTTGTAATAGTCGGCCGTCTCGGTTATGCTCACGTAATAGGTGCCGTCGTCCAGTGCCTTGCGCTTGACGCTGAAGCGGAACTTGTTTTTATCATAGCGGTATTCCTTCCAGTAGGTGTCGCTGGTCATGTGCCACGAGCCCACTGCCTTGATGTCATCATAGGTGGACATCACGCGGTCCACCAGGTCGCGGGCCTTCTGGCTATTCAGCCCCACCGGGGTATTCAGGAAATAGGCCACCTCGCCCTTGGCACGTTGCTGCTGCATCTCGGCCTTACCCACCTGATAGTAATAATCAAAGTCAAAACGCTTGATGAACACGTCGTTCACCACCTCGTCAAGGTACCACTCATAGGCCTCAGCGCCATCATCCTGGGCAACCGTCACCAGTGAGACGCATGCCAGGGCGGCAATCATTATATGTCTCAATCGATTGATCATCTCCACGTCGTTTAACTTATCATTACTGCGTCATTTTGATGTTCCAACTTGCAAAATTAATGTTTGTCTGGCACAAAAGCAAACAAACTGACATTTTTATTATCTACAATTGCTAACAAATACCAAAATTCAAAACTTGGCCCCGTTTTGCCCCTTGAAATCATTTGGCACTTTAAAAGATAGTGATTACCTTTGCAATCGGCAAACTTCAACAACAAGACTATGAAACCTAGACATTTATTATTGACCATCCTGGCCATGGCGGCTGTGTTGCCCGCCACTGCCGAGGTTCACCCCCGCTACACGACAGTGGTGAGCGACGCGACGACAACCTATGTCACCAAGCGGCCGCCCGCCGAGGAACGCCTCTTCACCAGCATCGTCATCGAGAAGCGCATCCGTGAGGTGCTCAAGAAGATCAAGGGCAACCCGCGGCTGGCGTGGATGTTCGAGAACTGCTTCCCCAACACCCTGGACAGCACTGTCCACTACCGCATCGGCGACGACGGCGAGGACGACACCTTTGTCTATACGGGTGACATCCACGCGATGTGGCTGCGCGACAGCGGCGCACAGGTATGGCCCTATGTCAAGTATGCCCGTCAGGACGAGAAATTGCGCCACATGCTGCGCGGTGTCATCCTGCGGCAGTTGAAGTGCATCATCCTCGACCCCTATGCAAACGCCTTCAATGACGGCCCCACGGGCAGCCAGTGGCAGAACGACTTGACCGACATGAAGCCCGAGTTGCACGAGCGCAAGTACGAGATCGACTCGCTGTGCTACCCCATCCGCCTCGCCTATGAGTACTGGCTCGTGACGGGCGACGACAGCATCTTCGGCGAACTGTGGCAGCAGGCCATACAGGCCGTGCTGCGCACCTTCAAGGAGCAGCAGCGCAAGGGTGGTGACCGAGGGCCCTACAAGTTCATGCGCCGCGACATCGACGCCAAGTCGTCACTGACGTGGTATGGCTGGGGGCCTCCCGTCAACCCCGTGGGCCTGATCGTGTCCTGTTTCCGTCCCAGCGACGACGCCACGGTGATGCCCTTCCTGGTGCCCAGCAATTTCATGGCGGTATCCTCGCTGCGCAAGGCGGGCGAAATCCTCAACAAGGTGAACCACAACACCGATTTGGCCAGCCAGTGCCTCGACCTGGCCCAGGAGGTGGAGGACGCCCTCCACAAGTATGCCATCGTCGATCATCCCAAGTATGGCAAGATCTACGCCTATGAGGTGGACGGTTGGGGCGGTCGCGTCCTGGCCGACGACGCCAACGTGCCCAGCCTGCTGGCAATGGGCTATCTGGGCGATGTGCCGATGGACGATCCCATCTACCGCAACACGCGACGCTTTGTCTGGAGCGAGGACAACCCGTGCTTCTTCAAGGGCAAGGCCGGCGAGGGCATCGGCGGGGCCCACACGGCCTATAACCTGATCTGGCCCATGAGCATCATGATGAAGGCCTTCACGGCCGACAACGACGAGGAAATCGCCGCCTGCATGCGCCAGTTGCTCACCACCGACGCCGGCACCGGCTTCATGCACGAGTCCTTCAACAAGGACGACGCGTCGCGTTACACCCGTGCCTGGTTTGCCTGGCAGAACACCCTGTTCGGCGAACTGGTCATCCATCTCGTCGATCAAGGCAAGACCGCCCTGCTCGTCCACTGCCTGGATTGAGCAGGAATTTTTCAAAAAAAGCATTTACAATCCCTATCAAATATTAAAATGATGGGGATTGTTGTTTTATGGGGCCTAAATGCACTACCTTTGCCGTCAACTAGAAAACCTATCAGAATTCAACTACACCAATGAGAGAATACAGACACCTTACAAACCAGCAAATCGACGCCTTGAAGAAAAACGACTGTTGGGCACAAGACTGGAATGACATCCTTGTTACCGATGACTTTGACGTCAACCGCTGCCACCGCGTGCAGTTCTATGGCTGGGCACGGCTGGGCAGCAGCGAGGGAACCGTCGAGATCACCGAGGGATTTGTGAAAAACTGCGGCATCTACAATGCCACACTGCGCAACGTGACCATCGGCGACGGGTGCCTCATCGAGAACATCGGCAACTACCTCAACAAGGTCATCATCGGCGACGCGTGCTATATCTCAAACGTGAGCACCATCGATACCACCGGCGAGCCCAATTACGGCCAGGGGCACACCATCGCCGTGCTCAACGAGGTGGGCAACGGCAACCTGATACTGCTGAGTGAACTCAGCAGCCAACTCGCCGCCCTCATGGTCAAGCATGGTGACAACAAGCCCCTGATGGAGGCCATCAAGCGCATGGTGCAACAGGCGGTAGCAGCCGCCAGGCCCGAGTGCAGCACCATCGGCAACCACGTGCGCATGGTCAACACCGGTGTCGTCTTCAACTCCATCATCGACGACGGATGCCAGATCTGCGGTGTGTCACGACTGAGCAACTGCACCATCAGCAGCACGGTCGAGAACCCCATCGTCATCCGCACGGGCGTGATCTGCGAGAACTGCATCATCAGCGGCGGTTCCCACCTCAACGGCAGCGTCAAGTTGACGGATTGCTTCGTGGGTGAGTCATGCCACCTCGAGAACGGTTTCACAGCCGCCAGCAGCGTCTTTTTTGCCAACAGTTACATGTCCAACGGCGAGGCGTGTGCGGCCTTCTGCGGCCCGTTCACGGTGAGCCACCACAAGAGTTCGCTGCTCATCGGTGCGATGTTCTCGTTCTATAACGCGGGCTCGGCCACCAACTTCAGCAACCACGCCTACAAGATGGGGCCCATGCACCATGGAGCCCTCGAGCGCGGCTGCAAGACCGCCAGCGGGGCCTACCTGCTGCTGCCGGCCAACATCGGGTCCTTCAGCGTGTTGTTTGGCAAACTGATGTACCACCCCGACACGCGCGACCTGCCCTTCTCCTACCTTATTGCCTATGGCGACACGATGTACCTCAAGCCGGGACGCAACTTTGCCACCGTCGGCCTGTACCGCGACATCCGCAAGTGGCCCAAGCGCGACAAGCGCTACCAGGGAGAGCACCGCAGCGTGGTCAACTTCGACTGGCTCAGTCCGTTCACCATCAGCGAGGTGCTCAGGGGCAAGACAATCCTCGAGAACCTGCGCGCCGCCAGCGGTGACAATGTGAGCACCTACAACTACCACGAGTATGTCATCAAGGCGCCCCTGCTGCACAAGGGCATCAAGTACTATGACATGGCCCTGCGCATCTACATGGGAGCCGTGCTCAAGCGCCACAAGCCCGTGCCGCCCATTTCGACCGATGGCGAGGGCAACTGGATTGACCTGGCGGGCCTGCTCATGCCGCAGCGCGCCGAGGAGCGGATTATCGAGGACATCATCGCCGGGCGTCTCGACACCATCGACGCCGTCAATGCCCGTTTCAAGGACATCCATGCCGATTACAACGAGTTGCGCTGGTCGTGGAGTTACCGCATCATCCTCGACTACTACGGCATCGACGAACTGACCGACGAAGCCGTGGAACGCATCCATCAGGATTACGTCACCGCCCGCCGCGAGTGGATTGCCCTCATCCGTCAGGACGCCGAGAACGAGTACACCCTGGGCGACATCGACCGCGAGGTGCTTGACGACTTTGTCACCCTGCTCGACCGTGAGGTTGACTTTGAGAACCAGAAACTGTACATGTGATTCTCGGGTCTATCGGAGCCCTCCGAGAACTCTGAGAACTCCGAGAACTCCGAGAACTCCGAGAAAAAACAAAGAAGCGCCCCGAAATCGAGGCGCTTCTTTGTAGCGGGACTGAGAATTGAACTCAGGACCTCCGGGTTATGAATCCGACGCTCTAACCAACTGAGCTATCCCGCCATTTCCTAAAAGCGACTGCAAAGGTACAACCAATTCCGCAACTGACCAAATTTTTTTTGAAAAAAGTTGCTTCCCCATCATCTTTCTGGTTTTTTTGTCGGGCCATTCCGAGCATATCATGAAAAATGACTACCTTTGTGCTATATCTTATCCCGGCATGGCGAGAATCCCTCATATAGCCTTCCTGATTGCAGCCTGCCTGACACTCATGCTCGACAGCACCGCCCAGACGGTGGTGTTCGACACCGATGTGACAGCCGGCCGGTATTACCGCATTCCTGCCCTTGTGCAACTGCATGACGGGCGGCTGCTTGCCATCGGCGACGACCGCCATGGCAGTGACCACGACATCGGCGGCAATCACGGCATCGACATCGTGGGCCGCTTCGGTGATGACAAGGGGCAGACGTGGGGTGAACCCTTCATGATTGCCGACGGCGACGGACGACGTGAGGGCTTCCACGACAGCCACGGTGACGGGGCAGCGGTTGTGGACCGCGAGACGGGCCAGGTGCTCATCATGTGTGCCTCGGGCGATCAAGGTTTCCTTAATTCGACACTGCAGGAGCCATTGCGCGTGGGTCGCTACATCAGCGATGATGACGGTAAGACCTGGACTGGCGACGACGTGACCAGCGACATCTACGGCATCTTTGACGGCTGTCCTGAGGTGAATGCCCTGTTCTTCTCCAGCGGACGCATCTGCCAGAGCAGCCGCATCAAGCAGGGTAGCCATTACCGCATCTACTCTGCCATAGACGGGCCGATGGGTGTCGGGTGCCTCGTGCTCTACAGTGACGACTTCGGCATATCATGGCAGGCCCTGGGCGGCACGTCGGCACGGCCGACAACCGAGCCCTGGGGCGACGAGGCCAAGGTTGAGGAGTTGCCCAATGGCAACGTGCTGCTCAGTTGCCGCTCCAAGCAGACGGTCACCGGCGGCAGGTTGTTCAACATCTATGATTACGCCACGGGCTCATGGGGCGAGATGGCTGTGAGCAATGACCCGGAATCGGGCACCTACAGCGAAGACTGCTCGTGTAACGGCGAACTGCTCATCGTGCCTGCACGGCGCACCAGCGACGACCGCAGTGTCCACCTGGCACTGCAGTCGGTTCCTCGAGGTAAGGGTCGCCAGCGGGTAAGCATTTACTATAAGGTGTTGCTCGACGGCAGGGATTATGACGAGCCTTCCGACTTCTCATGGGGCTGGCAGCACTATCAGGTGACCGAGGGTTATTCAGCATATTCCACGATGATTGCCGTCACTGACGGCGACATCGCCTTCCTGCATGAGGACTGCAACGACAACCAGAGCACGTCGGCCTATGACCTTCTGTTCCGACTGCTCTCAATCCATACTATCACCGGCGGCAGATATACCGCTATCAAACCCTAATGAATATGAACGACAACATCCAGATACCAGTGCTTGCGGCTCCGCTGCAAGGTGTGACCGATAACGTGTGGCGCATGGCGCAACACGATGTGTTTGGCGGCGTGGAGGCCTATTACGCCCCCTTCATGCGTGTGGAGCACGGTGAGGTCAGGCGCAAGGACCTGCGCGATGTCGATCCCGAGCGCAACACGGGCATCACGCTCATCCCACAGATTCTCGCCTGCCAGCCCGACCATGCCCTGATGATGGTCGAGGCCCTCAAGCACATGGGCTATACCCGCATCGACATCAACCTGGGCTGCCCCTTCCCGCCCATCGCCCTGCACCGCAAGGGCGCAGGCATGCTGGCCCATCCCGACCTGGTAGAAACGATGTTCAAGGCCCTCGCCACTATCGGGGACGTGGAGTATAGCGTGAAAATGCGCATCGGCTGGGACCAGAACGACCAGTGGCGCGACATCCTGCCATTGATGGACATCGTCAAGCCCGTGAGCATCGCCATCCATCCCCGCACGGGCAAGCAGCAGTACAAGGGCGAACTGGACATCGAGCAATTTGAGGCTCTGCTGGCAGCATCGCCGTGGCCGGTGGTCTATAACGGCAACCTGCGCACTGTCGAGGACATCCAGGAGATCATTCAGCGCTACCCCACCCTCGCCGCCGTGATGGTGGGAAGCGGACTGGCCGCCAATCCCGGCATGTTCGCCCCCGATGCCATGCCCGACGACTACCGCCGCTTCCACGACCTGCTCGTTGAGGGTTACACCCAGCAACTCAATGGCGGCGAAGCCCAACTCGTGCGTCATCTGCAAGACATCTGGCAGACTTTCCTCCCCGGCACCAGCCACAAACTGTTCAAGGCCATACGCAAGTCGCGCACCCTCGAGCAGTATGAAGCCGCCGCCACAGCCGCCCTCAACGATGTAGAGGCTGCCCTGCATCCGCAGGACGACCCGAGTGCATGATACCTCAATGAAGCAATCGCTGACACGGTCATTCATCCCTGGGCGTTGTAGCCCAGAGGGGGGTAGGAGTTGTTGTATAAAAACGCCGTTGGCATTGTCAATTAAAATGGATTTATTACTTTTGCACGGTTATATAACAATCAAATTATCATATCTTTATTTAGAATTATGAAAAGCAAGGTTTTATTAGTCACAGTAGCATTGATTGCTCTATTTTGTTTTCCTGTGCAGGCACATGACGATGAAGACACCCGCCATGAGATTGCCATCAGTTATGGTGTAGAGCCCAATACTTTCTGGCTAGATATGTACACCGATGTCATTAAGGCTGAGTTTGGCGAGACGCTGGACGGTGAAAAATACGTCGGCCCTATCGGTCTGGAATATTACTATCACACCAGCCCGTTGCTCGGTGTGGGCGCCGTTGCCGTGCTGGCCACCAATCACCAGAACGGTTTCAGGAACAACGTGCAGAGTTCACACACCACCAGGACTTACTTCTCATTCATGCCGTCGGTAAAATTAAACTGGCTGCGTAAGCACAATTGGGGACTGTACTCCAAGGTGGCTGCAGGTGCCACCTACATCCGCTTCGCCCAGGATGACTATGATGACAACGGCAAGAAAACCAATGAGAAGAGAACCGTCAATGACCTGATGTTCAACTTCCAGGCCTCGCTCATCGGCATTGAGGCTGGTGGTCAGAACGTGCGTGGCTTTATCGAACTTGGTGTGGGCGAGCAGGGTGTTGCCCTGGCTGGCGTGCGCTGCAAGTTCTGACGCTTAAACGTCATCTGTCAAAAAGCGGCCCTGAGGCTTCCTCTGGCCGCTTTTATTTGTCCCTGTCATGAATTATCACTAACTTTGCGCTGCAATATTCACCTCAACCCGATAGACATCATGATGAAACTGAATCTTATCACTTTTGCCTCATCGCTCGCCACCCGCGAGTCGATTTTCACCGACCACCACGAACTGCTCGACGCCATCGCCCAGGAATATGACGTGCGTTACATCTTTCCCGAGGAACTCGACGGCAAACCTTCCCCGGACGCCACAATGGTGCTTGTGGGCAGTGGCGGTGTCGAGGAGATGGTCAAGGCCAGCATCGACCTCCTGCCGCCCTATGTCATCCTCATTGCCGATGGCTTGAAGAACTCGCTGGCCGCCTCGCTTGAGATACTGTCGTGGATGCGTCTTGAGGGGCGCCATGGACGCGTGCTGCACGGGCCCACCAGTTTCATCATGCAGGGCATTGGCAACTATGCCGGCGCCCATGATGCCATTGCCAGACTGAACGGCAAGCGGGTTGGCGTCATCGGCAAGCCGTCGGGATGGCTCATCGCCAGCAATGTGTCCTATCAGGCCATGAGCGAGCGCTGGGGCATCGAGATGCTGGATGTGCCTCTCGACGAGGTGGTCAAGGGCTACGAGGCCATCGGCGATGATGAGGTGCAAGACATCACCGACCAGTTCCTCAACCACGCGTTCGGCATTCTGGAGCCTACTCGCGACGAGGTTGTCAAGGCCATGCGCCTCTACCGAGCCGTCAAGAACATCGTGGAGCGTTACAACCTGGACGCCTTCACCCTTAACTGCTTTGACCTGATTCCCACGACCCGCACCACGGGCTGTGTTGCCCTGGCGCTGCTCAACCAGGAGGGCATCCCTGCCGGTTGCGAGGGCGACGAGCAGACGCTGCTCACCATGCTCGCCGTGCAGGCCGCAACGGGAGAAATGACCTTCATGGCCAATCCGTCCAAGATTCTGGACAACGCCACCCGCGAGATGGTGTTCGCCCACTGCACCATTGCTCCGGCGATGACCGACCGCTACATTGTGCGCGACCACTATGAGTCGCTGAGCGGTGTGGCTGTCGAGGGCATCTTCGACCCGATGGATGTCACGGTGGTCAAGTGTGGCGGCAAGGCCATGGAACGTTACTTCATCACCAGGGCCCGGTTGCTCGAGTGCACCACCAACCCCAACATGTGCCGCACCCAGTTGCACCTGCGCCTCGACGAGCCCCTCGACTATTTCCTCGAGCGCAGCATCGGCAACCACCACGTCATCGTTCGCGGCGACCACGTTGAGAAACTGACCGCCGTCCTGCGTATGCTCGACTCCCGAGAAATCCGAGAACTCTGAGAACTCCGAGAACTCTGAGAACTCCGAGTACCCTAGTTATTATCATGATAAAAATCAACAAGAAATATGAGCACCTGCGCCAGTGGCTGGAGCAGTTGCCCGAGCAATTCGGCAGCATCGGCGAGGTCATCTATGACAAGCGCAACCAGTTGAGGGTCGTCACCGCCCCCGACGGCACCCTTGTCAACGTCAAGCGCTATTGTGTGCCTCACTTGATTAACCGCATCGTCTATTCCACGGGCATCCGCCAGCCCAAGGGCTTGAGGGCATTTTCCTACCCCGCCCGCCTGCTACAACGCGGCATCGACACGCCCGAGCCCATCGCTTACATCGAGCAGCGCCGTTGCGGGCTGCTGGGACTCAGTTACTTTGTCAGCGTGCAGTCCACGATGGGTCACACGCTCTATGAAGTCGGGAACGCCCCTGCGGGCTCCTATGAGCAACTTGCCGAGGCCCTAGGCCAATTCACTGCGATGATGCACGACCGCGAGGTGCTGCATCTGGACTACTCGCCAGGCAACATCCTGTGGGACAAGGACGAGCAGGGTTACCACTTTGCCGTGGTGGACATCAACCGGATGCGATTCTCACCGGTCGGCATCGAGGACGGATGCGCCGCCCTGTGCCGCCTGTGGGGGCCCAAACGGTTCATCGAACTCACCGTCCGCAGTTATGCCACGGCCCGCGGCTTTGACCCCGATCAGGCCGTGCGGATCACCATGCAGGCCCGCAACGCCTTCTGGACCCGCTACAGCCGGCGCCACCCCATCGAATTCCCCCTCGAACTCTAATTTTCCCCACTCATTTTACTATATAGCAGTTGGCCCGAACCCTGCGGGGCTAATGTCAATTTCGCGAACTAGTTTTAAATATTATTCGTGTAATACGTTTTCTTGGCGAAATTAGCATTAAAACTTTTCAGAGCCAACTGTATTAATATAAGCCCTATGTTTGCACCGTCAATGTCAAACATAGGGCTTGTCTCTCCTGGATTCTGATACCCAAGGCTGTGCTTTACTTGTAGAGGATATAGGCTGTCATCGGGGCCAGGGTGCCCTTGAGCACACCTTTCTTGACCTGCAGGCGCTGCCTGGTCACCGCATCACGGTACTTGCCGCCCTGCAGCGTCACGGGGATAGCCACCTGGGCGGCCTGCTCGTCGAGGTTGATGACCACAGCGGCCCTGTTGCCGCGCTCCACGACAATCTGCTTGCCATTGTCGCTGTAGATGATGTTCTCAGGTTGGCCCACGTTGCGGTGGCGGAACTCGTTGACGGCCTTGACCACCGGGTGCTTGAACTCGTCGTTGCCCACCTTGCCAATCTCGTTATCACCCCAGTAGTTCTCACGGGTACTGCCGTGAGGACGGGAGTAAAACAGCGGTGTGCCATACTGCCGTGCGGTCAGGAAAACCCAACCCAGGCGCACGAGTTCATCACTCATGCCAGCCGAGGCGTGGTCGTTGCAATAGGTGTCATGCGACTCGACCCAGGTCACCAGGTGGGCGGGATCCACCGAGTGATGCCACGTCAACAGGTTGTCGGCACGGGCATCGTGCTTATTGAGCACGTTGCGCAACACCCAGCCATAGTTGCTGGCCGTCAAGTCCATGTACTCGGCATAGCCCTGCTCGGGCACATTGCGGTCCTGCAGCACCTCGCCATAGATGAAAAGTTGCTCGCGCGGCACCGCCAGCCTGAGGCCCTTGACGGCCTTGCGGCCCATGGCCACGTCCCAGAAGTCGTTCTCGGGCGACTTGGGGTCGCGCATCTCGCCCGGCAGGCCGATGTGTTTGGCCGTATCATAGCGGAAACCGCTCGCGCCACAGGCCAGCACGTCGTTGACATATTGCATGTAGTAGTACTGGAAGTCTGGATTCTCGGTGTTGACGTCGGGCAGGGTGCCCATCTCACCCGTGGTGCACTGGTAGCGGTCGCTGTAGTCCTTGATGGGCCACAGGCCATTGGCGTGGAATAGGTTCTCACGGCCACCGACGGCGCTATCCAGCCGCGCGTTGATCTGCGAGCGGTCAATCACCGTGTGATTGGGCAGCACGTCCACAATGACGCGCAGGCCCAGGCGCTTGGCCTCGGCACACATCGCCTTGAACTCGTCGCGCGTGCCCAACTGGTAGTTGCCGATGGTCCAGTCTGTCGGCTGGTAATGGTAATACCACTTGCCGTGGCCAAACAGTTGGCGACCGCCGCCTTCGCCAACAACACACTCGTTGATGGGCGACGTCTGCACAATCGTGTAGCCCGCATCCTTGATCTCGGGCAAATGCTCCCTGATGGTGTTGAACGACCACGACCACGCGTGCAGTATAATCTCATTATTACCCTGGCCAGAGTCGGCAGGAGTCGCTGCCAGTCCTGATAACAAACCAATAACCGCAATAAGAGCGGTAGAAATCATCTTTTTCATATATACTATAGTCTTGTTTAATACAGTCACTAACTATGGGCAAATGCCCGAGTGTCACCCAATCAGTCGCAAAAGTAATAAAAAATACCTCTAATCGCAGCAATCTGCGCCTTTTTCTCTACCCCATCTTCCCAAAATTAAGATTGCAATCAAAGAATCAACATGAAATTTAAGATTACAATCATAAAAAATGTAATTCTAACCCCTATACGACTTGGAGGTTTGCCAGATTTACAATAGTAGAAATTACTAGAGTCTTATAGACTTATAACCAATTCAATATTATTATGGTAATCTACAATAGTAGAAATTACTAGAGTCTTATAGACTTCATCGCCAAGTTGAACGAACTGACGGGATCTACAATAGTAGAAATTACTAGAGTCTTATAGACTCGACTCTCCTGGATTCCCTATCGGGCAACTATCTACAATAGTAGAAATTACTAGAGTCTTATAGACGTAAGTAACAATAGTAACGAACAACTAATCTACAATAGTAGAAATTACTAGAGTCTTATAGACATCCCGCGCTCCCACCAAAACAAAAATCCTTATCTACAATAGTAGAAATTACTAGAGTCTTATAGACCCCCTGTTTCGGCAAAGTTACTATATATTTCTTGTCTATCAAGCGCTTTTACCCAATCTTTTTTTAGTATTAATCCCCCCCTTGAAGCCTCAATTCTACCAAAGCAGCAGTATATCAACTTTTTAGCAAACTTCTTAAAAAAATTTTGATTGAAGTTTACTCTAGAAGAAAACTATGTCTTGATCTCGATGAATGGCATTTCCATATTTCTCGGTTTTGGCTTGGTTATATACATCAATTTTGCCATACACACCCAACTCATGGCTTATAACAGGCAATGATTCAAAAACATCATGTCTCGTTGAAGACCTTTTATCGTCAACTCTCTCATGTGCATTACGACCTCGTGTTTGAGGTTTGGCATGATACACACCTTCGTCCGCATCCATATACACATTGTGAAGGTATATGGAATACGGACAGAAGATAAAATCATTCAGTGATGAAATGGCTATCAGGTCAGTCATCGGCAAGATAAGGCTTCTCCTGAGCAAAAACGAGCCATTCCTTGTTGCTCATTATTATATCGACTTTCTCGTCTACTGCCGATGCCTGAATTTGTCTGGCGACCCATAGACCCTTGCGGGCGATGTTATAAGCGCCATTGGCATCGGCATTCTGCGGCAAATCCTTGCCACAAGTGCGGCTGTCAAAGAAATGGCCATACTCATCAGCGACAGGTGAAATCATATAGTCCACCTCGGTTCCAGTGATGCTGTTGCGCAATTGCAGCGTCAAGGATAGCAAGTGAGTCAATTTGTCAAAAAAGTCTTTTTCGCTTTGCTCGGCTATCGCTTGTTTGAGATTGCCTTGGGCCTGGATGCCATAGGCTTCAAACAAAGCGTTAAACTCCTCAGTCAAGTTGATTTCGCGGCTGTCCCACGAGGAATTCTTCTTGGGATTACGATAGGTTACAACCCTCGTGCCATGGGTACATAGCGTCCATTCAGTACGAGAACCATCGGCCTTGGAGGTGAAGTCTTTATAGTCCAACGAGAACTCATACCATCCATTATCTTGATTGTAGCGGATGGACTTGAACTTGCTGAAGAATACCCGCGACTTCTCCACGCTTTCATAACGGGGATGCAACAAGTCCACAAATCCTGTCACGGGATCAATCTTGCTGGTGTTCCATGAAGGGATATAGAACATGAATCCGTTCTGACGACGCATTTCGCGGAAAGACGTGAACTTGTTGGTCAACTGATAGGCATGCAACAGTCCTCCTGGTGCGGTGGCGTCAATCCTTTTGTCAATAAGCAGGTTGAGTTTGTCAATCAAGGCTTTTTCAAACTGCTGATAAACGGAACTTTCCACCTTTTGGCGACCACGTTTGAATCCCATGTTCAAATCCTCAAGAACGACAACGGCACGGTACTTGACCATAAGAGTGACTATCTTATGGATGACTTGTGACAAGTATCCTTGTTTCAACTCCTTTATTCCCTCGATGGTGTTCCAACTCTGACGCTCGCGCTGACGCTCCTCCTCGCGTTTGTCAAGAAGGCTGCGGTAATTGGTCTTGTATTTAGTGCCCTGATACTCATTCACAATCTCGTTGAGCGAGAACTGCTCCTTGATACGGCCTTTGGAGTCAATCACGGTGACATAAAGCAAATGACGCTCGCCTCGGTCAATGCCGATGAAATGCAAATCATCATGGTCATGTATGAATTGGTTAACACGTACATTAATATTTCCAGTCCCCGTCGCCTTGAAGTTAATGGTAATGGGCACATGGAACTGGAACTTGTCCGTGGTAAAACGACGATCCTTAACGATGTCATAGTCAAAGGTACTCTCCGCCTTTTTACCCTCTGAATTCTTGTTCTTGATGGCTTGGTAGGCGGGATGGGTGGGTCGTTTGTAAGCAAGACTCTTTTTCCTATAGAAAACCTCAGCCTGGCCGTTCAATTTATAGACTACATCGGCAAGGTTGCGCTCATCAAACACCATCTTCCAGTATAGCGTGTGCAAATTGGGTGTTCCTTTGCTGAACCGAGAGAAATCCTTGTTGTAAATCTGGAAAAGGAAGAGTTTGCCCTCCTCTACCATCTGGTCAATGTAACTGAAAGGAATCAGTTTGTATGAGATTTTGTAGCCCATTTGCTCCACTTCACGATAGAATCCGCTCATATCCTCGTAACTCTCAGTCGGCGAGAAATGAAAATCAAACTTGCCCCAGTCCTCATGCTTCGCAAGGGATACCTTAAAAAAGTCTATTAACTCATGACAATCCTGGAGACTGAAATTGTCGCCTTTCTTGTGAGTGCCTTGATGATAATGTTCAAGCAGGGTTGGTGATGGGTTGAACTCTTTGATGCGAGACTTGGAGAAGAACACCTTAGGCAACATCTTGTTGGCTCCAGGCAACAACTTGTATTCCATTTTTTCGAAGTTATCTTCGCCTTGGGCATTTGGCACATTGACAAAGATATCATTGAACTGTTTGCGCATGATGCCCAAATAATACTTCCCTTCTCTGCGCAAGATGACACAAGTGTTATCGCGTTCCTTGTTTACGTCCCAGCCATCAAGCAATGTGGAATTCTCAAAATTCAACTTGAACTTCTCTATTGAATAGGGCTTGCGGGTCATCCGGTTGCGCACCTTGTTGTAAAGAGGCGTAACACGGTCAAGTTCTTCCCACAGCACCGCCAGTTCTCCGTAGAATCGCTCATCTTTGTCGGGCTCGTCACCGTTGCCTAACAGGGGTTTGACAAAATGCTGCAATGCCTTGATAGCATCTAGCAAGGTCTTTAACTTGGCTACATTATCTTTATCTTGGGCGAGATTGCAGTCCTCGGGATAACCGTTCTCCAAGAGAGACTGAACTTCGGTATAGGCGTTCTGGATTCGCATAAACAGGTTTACAGCCTGGTTTTCTCCGTCATCAATGGCACCAAGGGAGGCAAAGTAATCGCAGATGTCCTTGTTGATGCAACTATTCAGGTAACCAATGCTGAAACTGTTTTCGCGCTTGATGAGTTTTCTGATGCGTTCCTCGTAGTTGTCGGCTTTCTCGCTGCGCTTGGGCGGGTAATTGCGCTTCAGGTCTTCGACGATGCCTTTCTTTATTACTGCCCAATCCTTAAACATCGCTTGCGAAATATCGGAAATTGACAAGTCATTAGGAATGTATATGCCGTCAAGGCGATAACCAGAAAGATTGGTCAACAGTTCACGCAACATACCAAACACATGGCTATTCAGAGAATTGCAGCAATCTCTCACCGCCTCAAGCATGTCTTTGTCGCTCGCAAACTCTTCGGGAAGCCATGAAACAGCCTCGCGGTCGCTCAATATCTGCTTGAACAGTGGTTTGAGTTTGGGAATACGTGTTTCTTTTGTGGCTTGCTGTTGGTTGTAAAGATTGACATATTCATTAATTCCTTGAATCTTCTTGTCCCCATCATCTTGCGTTCGACCTCCAATAACGGCGTTATACACATCAATCTGTCTCTGAGTGAGCAACTCGGTATAATAGTCTAATTTAAACAAATCACCAATCTCCCTTACATTGAGATATTCCGACATCTCTTGATATAGTTGAGGGAACTTCTCGGCGACAGGCGACGCCGCTATCCTGGCAAAAGTTGCCATGTTGTCGATGAACTTGGGCAGGTTTTCATGAATCAACCGATAGGCAATCGCTGTGGATTGGGCTTCGGCTGAATACATGTTTTGCCTATTCTTGTGAAATCCTGTAAAATAGGTTGTAAAATCTCGAAACTCATCAATCAGCGCCCGCTCTTCGGGAGTGATTACGCTCATAATGTCTTCACGAATGAGTTCCTTCTTGTCAATGCGCTTGAAGCGGTTGTCCTTCGTAAGCGCACCAGCAATCATTTTACGCAACTTGTCCTGTAACTGCTCCAATGCCTTTTTATCAGCATCACTCTTCTGCGATTTTAAGTACAAATCGCACATGCCTTTAAGGTAACCACTGGGGAGAATCAATGCCTCTAGCACACTATCAATGTATGCCATGTGGTATCGGTCAATGATTTTCTTGACCAGTTTGTAACTCGCGGCACGGTGCTCATCTTGAGCAATAAGGTCTGAATGCTCAAGCATTGCCCTGGTGCGCTCATCGGGAATCAGTTCAAAACGCAAGGTTTTTGAAACAGGATAAAGATTTGTGAACTGTTGCATATCAAGTTTATATTGATCTTTATTATTAAACTACAATGTTAATATCATAATTGAATTTCACAAAATAACAGCAATATAGCGTCATTTCTTGGCACTATAAAGTTAATTAATATTAAAGCCGCTTCAAGACACAACTTGCACTACGCTGCCTTGCGGCGAAGATAGGCGGCGTCGCGGGATTGCAAACAAAAAAATGGCTTTTTTGTTTGGCACTCCGCTCGACTTGCACTATCTTTGCAAACACGAGAAACTAAATCATTTCATTTTCAACAACCTGTAAAGACATTAACAGAGAATCAAGACTATGAACGAAATCGAAAAATTGCAACCCACGTGCATCTGGCGCAACTTCTATGCGCTGACACAGGTTCCCCGTCCCTCGGGACATGTTGAGAAAATCCAGCAATTCCTGCTCGACTTTGCCAAGAAGATCGGCGTTGAGGCCTTCCAGGATCCCGCCGGCAACATCGTGATGCGCAAGCCCGCCACCCCCGGCATGGAAAACCGCAAGTGCATCACCATGCAGGCCCACATGGACATGGTGCCCCAGAAGACGCCCGAATCGAAGCATAACTTTGAGACCGATCCCATCGAACCCTATATCGACGGCGAGTGGATCAAGGCCCGCGGCACCACGCTGGGCGCCGACGACGGCCTGGGCGTGGCAGCCATCATGGCAGTCATGGAGGACAACACCCTCAAGCACGGTCCCATCGAGGGCCTCATCACCAAGGACGAGGAGACGGGCATGTATGGCGCCAACGACCTGCCCAAGGGTCAGATGAAGGGCGACATCCTGTTCAACCTCGACAGTGAGACGTGGGGCAAGTTTGTCATCGGTAGCGCCGGTGGTATCGACGTTACCTGCACCCGCAAGTATAACGAGGTAAAGACCGCAGCCGGCGACACCGCCGTGCGCATCACCCTCAAGGGGCTCAAGGGCGGCCACAGCGGCCTCGAGATTCACGAGGGCCGCGCCAACGCCAACAAACTCATGGCTCGCCTCGTGCAACTGGCCATCGTGGACCACAAGGCCCGACTGGTTAGTTGGCATGGCGGCAACATGCGCAACGCCATCCCCTTCAAGGCCGAGACCGTCATGGTTCTCCCCGAGGATAACCTCAAGGGACTCAAGAAACTCGTCAAGACGATGAAGGCCCAGTTCGAGAGCGAGTTCCGTCTCATCGAGGACAACGTGGACCTCACCGTTAAGGCCATCGACCGTCCCAAGATGAAGATGTCGCTCGATGACCAGACGACCATCCTGCGCGCCCTCTATGCCTGCCACGACGGCGTCGTGCGCTTCATCCCCGCCTATCCCAACGTGGTAGAGACCTCCAGCAACCTCGCCATCATCGACATCGAGGACGGCAAGGCCAGCGTCAAGATCCTGGCCCGCTCGGCACGTGAGGACATGAAGGAATACATCGTCAAGATGCTCCAGACCTGCTTCCACCTCGCCGACTTCAAGGTAGAGACCGGTGGTGACTACATCGGCTGGGATCCCAATCCCGACAGCGAGGCGCTGCACATGCTCCTCGACCTCTACAAGAAACTCTTCAACGAGGAGGGCATCGTGCAAGTGGACCACGCCGGCCTGGAGTGCTCCATCATCCTGGGCAAGTACCCGCACATGGACGTCGTTAGTTTCGGTCCCACGCTGCGCAGCCCGCACACCACCATCGAGCGTGCCTATATCCCCGCAGCCGAGCCCTTCTGGAAATTGCTTGTCAAGGCCCTCGAGGAGGCTCCCGTCAAGGAATAATAGATTTTTCATAATAATTTTTACCGCAGACGCCGTGAGGCTCCTGCGGTATTTTTTTGCCCTCTGCAATATAAGCGCCCGGGCACGCTTCATGGAATCCGCCCCCCATCCAGGAAAAAGAGTCGCGCCATCACAGGTGGCACGACTCTTTATTCTAGAAGTTGCGAGAGGCTATTCGCCAGCCGATCACTTCACCACCTTGACGGCGCTCGTTGTGCCGTCGGTGTAGGTAGTCACCTGGATGGTCATGCCGCTGGGCTGAGCCATCTCCTGACCGGCCACGTTATAGTAGCGAACGCTCTGGACGGTCTTGCCTGCATTCATCTCGTTGACGCTGCTGGGCAGGTCATACAGCCAAGCGATCTCACTAGCATTCTTCACGCCGTCCACGTCATAGAAGGCCTGCACGCCGATGTTGCGCGTGAACAAGGGATTGTCACCCTCGTTGGTGCGGTAGAAGACGCAGCCATAGCCGGTGATGTCATAGCCATAGGCGTAAATCCAGTAAGGAATCTCGGTCGCATCCTCAAACAGGTAATCGTTGACATAGGTGTCGGCCTCAAACGTGAACAGTTCAGGACCATTGCCGTTGTCAAGCCAGATGCTGAAACTCAGGCACTCGGGATTGAGCAGGTTGCCGTCAACGTCGGTGGTGGGCATGGTGAAGATGAAGTAGGAGTTGCCCTCCTCATCGCCGCCATCATACCAGTCATCGAGCACGGGGCTGGCGGGAACAGCGGGAACGGTGTTGATATACTGGGCAAACGGCAGATCCTCGCCCATGGCATCCTTGTTAGAGAACTCAATGCAGCCCATCGACTGATTGTCACTATAGACGCCCATCATGCCCGTAGCGTTACCCCACTCGGGGAACTCGGCCATCACGTCGCCCTCGCTACCCAGCAGGTAGAGTGTGTTATCAAAGAACACAAAATTGATTTCCTCGACGCTGTTGTCGATCTCATAGCCCATACGCCATGCGCCTTCATAGTCCTGATAGGCATAGGTGCTACCCCACAACAGTTGGATGCCATACTTCATGCTCTCGTTGTAGTAAACATATTGGCCAGTGGGTACGGCAATCATTCCACTCTCGGCATCATAGGTACCCTCGACCCAGTAACCATAGTCCTGAAGCCACAGGGGGTTCTGGATATAGGCCTTACCCTCCTGCTCGTTGATGACGATATTCACGTCACCGTCAGTCTTGTTGTGGACGACTTCCCCTCCACTGGTGATGATGGTGCCGCTGTTGCGCTTCAACGTGTAGAGGTCGCCCTCGGGCTGCTCGGTGATGATTGTGGGGCCCTCGGGGGTGAGGGGCTCGGTCTCGGTAAACACGGTTCCCCACTCCATTGCGCCGGCAAAACTATAGTCATCGGTCCAGTAGGCGCCCAGGCCCGTGGCCACAAAGCCCCAGTAGGGGTTAGCGGCATCCTCGACTGGTGCTACACCCTCGGGGCCGTAGATGGTCTCGCCATCAATCGTGTAAATCACCTCCTCCATGCGGTCATCAATCATGAAGTTGATGTAGGGGTTACCAGCCTCATCATAGGCAATCTCGGTAGTGCCCCAGGCCAGCAGGATGTCGGCCTGATAGGTGTAACTCCAGTACAGTGACTGCCCCATCTGGACAGTGATTTCGGTTCCCTGGTCGTTGAGTTGACCCTCGACCCAGTAGTTTCCCCACAGGTCACCGGTGCGGTACAGGATGTTCTTGAGATACACCTTGCCATCGTCGGCAAACACGATATCCATGCGTCCGTCCACCTGGTCACCCATGTAGATATCCTGACCCTCGGGATAGATGGCAGTGCCGCTGCGCAGGTAACTGTGCAGTTCGCCCGCCGGCTGCTCGGTAATGACGCGGCTGGGGCCAGCCTTGAGTGCTCTCACGCCCTTCTCAACAGGCGTGATCCTGGCGCTCCTCACGTTGTGGGAGGCCTTGACATTAATGCCGGCTGTGGCACACATGGCCACCATGGCGGCAACTAGTAGAAAAGAGAATTTCTTCATGATGCTAATAGTATTAAATCGGGTTGATAAAAAAGGTAGTAATTCTTCGCAAAGTTATGAAAGACTGGAGGATAATGCAAACAAAAAACGCATTTTTACTGAATTTGGCAATAAAAAATCGTTCTCACGCCGGCGCGTGTCCAGTGACCACCGGATCGGCACGTGGTTCCCCCCTTTACTCACCCATCGTTGAGGCGCACAACGTAATTTTTGGGCAATATTTACATTATTATAAAAATATTGATTACCTTTGCACCCTGTAAAATTGATTGAAAAAAAATAACTAATAACTAACTATATCAGTTTTCAACAAGAATTTATGAGTAAAGAAAAGAAATTCATGACGTGTGACGGCAACCAGGCTGCTGCTCACATCAGTTACATGTTCACCGAGGTAGCCGCAATCTACCCCATCACTCCGTCATCAACCATGGCCGAGCACGTGGACGAGTGGGCTGCCGCTGGCCGCAAGAACATCTTTGGCGAGACCGTTACCGTACAGGAGATGCAGAGCGAGGGTGGCGCCGCTGGTGCCGTTCACGGCTCATTGCAGGCCGGTGCCCTGACCACTACCTACACCGCATCGCAGGGCTTGCTGCTGATGATCCCCAACATGTACAAGATCGCCGGTGAGTTGCTTCCGGGCGTGTTCCACGTTTCGGCCCGCACCCTGGCCAGCCACACCCTGTGTATCTTTGGTGACCACCAGGACGTGATGGCAACCCGCCAGACTGGCTTTGCCATGCTCGCCGAGGGCAGTGTTCAGGAGGTGATGGACCTCGCTGGTGTTGCCCACTTGAGCGCCATCAAGGCTCACGTGCCGTTTGTCAACTTCTTTGACGGTTTCCGCACCTCCCACGAGATCCAGAAGGTTGAGGCCATGGACCAGGAAGACCTGCGTCCCCTCATCGACATGGAAGAGTTGGCCAAGTTCCGCAAGGGAGCGATGAACCCCGACAAGCCCGTTACACGTGGTACTGCCGAGAACCCCGACGTGTTCTTCCAGCACCGCGAGTCGTGCAATGACTACTATACCGCAGTTCCCGCCATCGTCGAGGACTACATGAACAAGATCAGCGAGATCACCGGCCGCAAGTATGGCCTGTTTGACTACTACGGCGCCAAGGATGCCGACCGCGTCATCATCGCCATGGGCAGTGTGACCGAGGCCATCCGCGAGACCATCGACTACCTCACCGAGAAGGGTGAGAAGGTCGGTCTGGTTGCCGTGCATCTCTACCGCCCCTTCAGCGCCAAGCACTTCCTCGCTGCCGTGCCCAGCACTGCCAAGCGCATTGCCGTGCTCGACCGCACCAAGGAGCCCGGCGCCAACGGCGAGCCCCTGTATCTTGATGTGAAGGACTGCTTCTACGGCACCGAGAATGCCCCCGTCATCGTTGGCGGTCGCTACGGCCTCGGCAGCAAGGACACCACGCCCGCCCAGATTCTCTCAGTCTATGAGAACCTGGCCCTGCCCATGCCCAAGAACCAGTTCACCATCGGCATCGAGGACGACGTTACCTTCGCCTCACTGCCCATGAAGGAAGAGGTTGCCATGGGTGGCGCTGGCATGTTCCAGGCCAAGTTCTACGGTCTGGGTGCCGACGGTACCGTGGGTGCCAACAAGAACAGTGTGAAAATCATCGGTGACAACACCGACAAGCACTGCCAGGCCTACTTCTCCTATGACAGCAAGAAGTCGGGCGGCTTCACCTGCTCGCACTTGCGCTTTGGCGACGAGCCCATCCGCTCGACCTACCTCGTGACCACGCCCAACTTTGTGGCTTGCCACGTTCAGGCCTACCTGCACATGTATGACGTGACCCGCGGCCTGCAGAAGGGTGGTACCTTCCTGCTCAACACCGTCTGGGACGCCGACCAGTTGGCTCAGAACCTGCCCAACAACGTGAAGAAGTACTTCGCCGACAACAATATCAAGGTTTATTACATCAACGCCACCAAGATCGCTCAGGAGATTGGTCTGGGCAACCGCACCAACACCATCCTCCAGAGCGCGTTCTTCCGCATCACCGAGGTCATCCCCGTTGACCTGGCCATCGACCAGATGAAGAAGTTCATCGTCAAGTCCTACGGCCGCAAGGGTGAGGACGTGGTCAACAAGAACTATCAGGCTGTTGACCGCGGCGGTGAGTACACCGAACTGCCCGTTGATCCCGCTTGGAGCGATCTCACCGTCGAGGCTCCCGCCGCCGACAATGCTCCCGCATTTGTCCACAACGTGGTTCGCCCCATCAACGCCCAGAACGGTGATCTGCTCCCCGTGAGCGCCTTCAAGGGCCGCGAGGACGGTACGTGGGATCCCGGCACGGCCGCCTATGAGAAGCGCGGTGTCGCCGCCTTCGTTCCCGTCTGGAAGAGCGAGAACTGCATCCAGTGCAACAAGTGCGCGCTCGTCTGCCCGCACGCCGCCATCCGTCCCTTCGTCATGGACGAGGCCGAGGCTGCCGCTTCGCCCTTCAACGAGGCCGACAAACTCAAAGCCATCGGCAAGGGATTCGAGGGCATGACCTTCGTTCAGGTTGTTGACGTTATGGACTGCCTGGGTTGCGGCAACTGCGCCGACGTCTGCCCCGGCAAGAAGGGTGAGAAGGCCCTCGAGATGGTTCCCCTCATGGGACACGAGCAGGACCAGAAACTCTGGGACTATGCCATCAACAACGTCAAGAGCAAGCAGCACCTGGTGGATGTTAAGGCTAACGTCAAGAACACGCAGTTCGCTCAGCCGCTGTTTGAGTTCTCGGGCGCTTGCTCGGGTTGCGGTGAGACCCCCTACGTGAAACTGATCAGCCAACTCTTTGGTGACCGTCAGATCGTTGCCAACGCTACCGGTTGCTCCTCGATCTACAGCGCATCGGTTCCCTCCAGCCCCTACACCGTCAATGCCAAGGGTCACGGTCCCGCATGGGCCAACTCCCTGTTTGAGGACTTCTGCGAGTTCGGTCTGGGTATGACCATCGCCGACGAGAAGATGCGTGGCCGCGTGGCCGGCTTTGTCAAGGAAGCCATCGACGACGCCACCGTTGCTGCCGACGTCAAGGCCCTCTACCAGCAGTGGCTTGAGAACTTCAACGACGGCGACAAGAGCCGCGAGTTGAGCGACAAGATCCTCGAGGCCATCGAGCACAGCGACAATCCTGCCGACATCAAGGTGCGCGAACTGGGTCAGTACCTGGTTAAGCGTTCACAGTGGATCATCGGTGGTGACGGTGCAAGTTACGACATCGGCTTCGGCGGTCTGGACCACGTGATTGCCAGCGGCAAGAACGTCAACATCCTCGTTCTCGACACCGAGGTTTACTCCAACACCGGTGGCCAGGCATCCAAGGCTACCCCCATCGGCGCCATCGCCAAGTTTGCCGCCGCAGGTAAGCGCATCCGCAAGAAGGACCTCGGTCTGATTGCCAGCACCTACGGCTACGTCTATGCCGCACAGATCGCCATGGGCGCCAACGAGGCACAGTGCCTCAAGGCCATCCGCGAGGCCGAGGCCTATGACGGACCGTCGATCATCATCGCCTACGCTCCCTGTATCAACCATGGTATCAAGAAGGGCATGGGCAAGGCTCAAGCCGAGGAGAAGGCCGCCGTTGCTTGCGGTTACTGGCACCTCTGGCGCTACAACCCCGAACTCGAGGCACAGGGCCAGAACCCCTTCACCCTCGACAGCCCCGAGCCCAACTGGGACAACTTCGAGGAATTCCTCAAGGGCGAGGTGCGCTACGCATCGGTACAGAAGCAGTATCCCGACGAGGCAGCCGAACTGTTTGCTGCCGCCAAGGAGAACGCCCAGTGGCGCTACAACAACTACCGCCGTCTGGCCCGCCAGCAGTGGGGTGTTGCCGAGGACTAATCCCTAGATAGTCAACAACTGACCATTATTCATCATCGTGGCTGGGATGTGTTTCCCAGCCACGATTTTTTCATCCTCACCCTTCCACACCCCATGCCAGCATATTGCAAGCCCCTGCATCTGCCTGGCATCCATCCAGCCCGTCAAGTCTCACGTAAAGTCGCTGAATAGATTTCCACCTGGTCCATATTGAAAAAAATGCTAAAACTATGTTACAACTATTGCAATTTACAAGAAAATTGACTTAATTTGTAACCTAAATAACATTTGCTCATCTATAACATTAATAACACTATGGGATTACTTGACGAACTTCAGAGAAAACTGGAAGAGGCCGCACGCCAGGCTCAGCAGGGCGGTGGTGCCACCACTAGTGGCGGTAACGAGATTCCCAATCCCTGGGATCAAACCCCGCAACAGCCACAGCAGCAACAGGTGCCTAATTACCCACCTGGCTACCAGCAGCAGCAACAACAGATGCCCAACCAGCAGCAGTATCAGCAGCAATATCAGATGATCATGCAGCAGATGCAGCAACTCGTGCAACAGGCCTACCAATTGGGCTACCAGTATGGCGTGGCCGTGGCACAGGCTGGCGGCTATCGAGCCGGCCTCATGGATGACAAGCAGGAGGAGAAGTAACCGCCTCCCCCTCACGACCCATCACCTACACAAGATTGTGTTGCACCCACCCAGTGCAACGCAATCTTCTTGCCTTTGTATTCCTACCGTAATTCCATCCAGAACTAGAGGGTGTGTCATAATTCTGGCACATCCTCTTTTTGTAACATGCTGTAAAACATATAACAAAGCCTCTACTTTCCCAAGCGGAGGCTTTGTCATGTCAAAAAGTTTT
>Ga0310695_10002262_pt1 | contig 41282 bp, 32 predicted proteins | sample RumenRJG_04DNA_FD_203882 | JGI IMG/M metagenome (GOLD analysis project Ga0310695, IMG submission 203882) | Bovine rumen microbial communities from Lethbridge, Alberta, Canada - RJG_04 (v2) (version 2) | ecosystem: Host-associated > Mammals > Digestive system > Stomach > Rumen | place: Canada...
ATGTCCTGTTTCAAGAAGTTGTCCATAATCTGAATGTTATTCAGACTGAATGCACCCTTGGCGATGCAGTTTGCTACCTGACAGCCGAAGTAAGCGTTGTCATGGCTATGCCTGTTTACAGCGACAATATTGTACCAATGGTTATTAGCAGCGTTGTAGGTTACAAGAGAACCGTTGTTGTTGATAGTTACCTTACCAGAGCACTCTTCCTCGAAGGACTTCAGGACTCTCTTGGCGTATTCAGGGTAGCCATTGTCATATCTTAGAGCAACGCTATAGACGCCCCACCCACCTTCGGGAAGATTAGCGGTTAGTTTAACACTACCAAACTCTGCTTTGGGCTCCGCAAATTCTTTCTTCGACGTTGCCTTGGAGTGAGAATGTCCTTCAATAGAATGGGTTGTTTCATGAGCAATAGTTTCTTCAAAAGCCATATAATCATATTGGTTACGGAAATTATTTGCTTCGCTTAAAAGATATTCTCCGTAATAAATATACCCGAACCCTATATTAGTTGCATTTAAATAATCTCCCCCCACTACTATTATAGGATGCACCTTGCGTTTATAATCTTCTCTCGAAGAAAACTCCTGCGATGTTAATTCAATACCATTAACATCGCAAATTCTTCTCTGAATAATAGCTATGTTAGGCACTACGGTCTTCTGACCAATAGCCGACGGCGGGTTTGGGCCATTTTCTCCAAAAACAACCTTCTTTAAATGTTTAGCCCAATCAGCTTGTTCTGAAACTGTCCGCAAATCCGCCGAAGCCGTCCCTGACATAGCGAGATTTACAGCACAGGCAAAAGCACATACTACGCTTACAAGTTTTTTCTTATTCATTTTTCATCACTGTTCCTTCCTTAGAACACATATTACCCTTTCCTTAGGGAAGATGCAATATCAACTATAGTTATAAGCACATATAAAGATAAAGAAATAAATTGCTGAAAAATAGGCCGTTCAAAATTGCTTGTGCGAGCCGATATCCACCTCACGCATATAAAGTGTCGTGTAAAACACAAAACCGCCCAGAGAGCCTTATATGAGCTCCTGGGCGGCTTTGATTAATTTATCGCATATTGACGCAATATTCTCTAATTCTATCGTTGATATTTAACAAACACAATGATAAAATGTAAGGTAAGCACTATAAGTTACTTTTCTGATAATTCTCCTCGCTACCCAACATTTAGAAGGGAGGTTCGCAATGCCTGACAACAACTTGATAATAACAACCAATTCGTTGTCTCAGACTCTCGATGTCCAACAGATTACGCCTGATTACTTTGTCGCACATTACCCAGAATTCGTTCAGCGGATTATCGCCAAGGGGAATCCTGCGGCCGATACAATGCGGAGCTACTGCGATAGAATCAAGTATTTTCTCCAGTGGTGTGCTGCTCATAACCGCCATCCGCTTGCGATGAATGAGTACCAGCTCATTATCTATAGAGAATTTTTGCTGAACAGAGGTTACAAGACTGATAGCATTCAAGCTTCGCTGGTAGCTGTTCGTGCGTTTTATGCCGCGGCCAAGAAGATTGAACTTATAAAAGTAAATCCCGCTACCGATGTTGCGGCTCCATCCCTTGGTAACAGTGACGATGCTCTACTTCATTACTACACACCTCAACAGATGAATGAAATCGTACATGTCTTTGATTCGGACCCGGATGCATTCACCCGAAACAGAAATAAATTAATACTCTACTTGATGGGGGTTGAAGGTCTAAGAAATATTGAAGTTCACAGGGCGTGTCAAGAGGACATCAACTGGGATGCCCGTGCCATCATGGTTAGAGGTAAGGGTGCCAGAGGCAGGATGGAACCCATTTATCCTTGCGATGAAACATTTGAAATTCTGGATGAGTATATAAAGTCCATTCCCAAAGCCCCATCAATTAAGAAGAGAGGTTTGCTTACCCCGCTGATTCTCTCGTCTTCTAATAAAAACCTGTTGGGGCGTATCTCCAGAAACGGTGTGAGAGGAATAATGAACAAAGCTCTTGAGGCTTGCGACCTTAAACACCCTGGATTATCTTGTCATATTTTACGCCACAGCTGCGGGACGAACTTATATCAAGAAACAAAAGACCTAAGATTGGTGCAAGATGTACTGCGGCATAGGGACCCGAAAATTACCGCCCGCTACGCCCACGTCGCCGACCGGTTGACTAAAAGATATACCTCCAAGCTTGTCCCCCATGACTGATGAGTACGCTCACGCATCTACATCTATACAAAAGGGCGAACGGCTCGAATAACCGTTCGCTCTTTTTGAATTACTGTCAAAAATCATGGCCACTTAGCTCTGCAAAGACAGTTTTATACTCCACAATATACAATACTTACTCTCTTCGTTTATAAAAATGTGATATAATAGCTGTATAAATCTTTAATTTTGTGATTTTAGATGTTAATTTATGGAGAATTTTGTGATGGAACGATTAACACGAAAAATTGATGCTCGACTTATGCAGTGGGCCGCAACCCCGGAACGCATGCCCCTTATCATAAAAGGAGCACGACAGATAGGCAAAACAGAAGCGATAAGCCACTTTGCACACAAGCAATACCAGAACATTGTCGAAATTAACTTTGTCCTCCAAAAAGAATACCGCAGTATTTTCGACGACGGCTATGAAGTAGATTCAATACTTCGGAACATTTCTTTTCTAAACCCATCCCTCAAGATGGAACCTGGCAATACCCTGATATTCTTCGACGAGCTTCAGGCCTGCCCAGATTGTGCCACCAGCTTAAAGGCTTTCAAAATTGACGGGCGATATGATGTAATCTGTTCTGGCTCGTTGATGGGAATCAGCTATGAGCAGATTGAATCCAACAGCGTTGGCTTCAAGGAAGACATCACCATGTATCCGTTGGACTTTGAGGAATACTTATGGGCTAAGGGATATTCTAATGAGCAGATTGATATACTATACCAACATATGAAGGAATTGAAACCGCTTCCCAGTACGGCTCTGTCCGTGCTGCGTGAAGTGTTTCGGGAATATTTGGTTCTTGGTGGGATGCCGGCAGTTGTATGGTCTTTTATCCAGAAGGGCAATTACAGCGGAACTTTGACAATCCAAAAGCAGTTGCTACTTGACTATGAGGAAGATATTACGAAGTATGCTCAGGGCTTAGACCAAGCGAAAATTCTGAACGTATACCGCAAAATTCCTGTTTTTCTAGGTAAGGATAACAAGAAATTCCAGATTTCCAAAGTTGCCCATGGAGCCAGAAGTCGTGAATACATCGGCGTGACAGACTGGCTGAAGAATGCGGGCATTATTAATATCTGTTATTGTATGGAGCACCCTGACCTCCCCTTGAAAGGAAACTATGACCCGGATAATTACCGGATTTATTATGGAGACACAGGGCTGCTCATTGCCTCACTGGATGAGGAAGCCCAGGCTGATTTACGACAAAACAAAAACTTCGGCGTCTACAAGGGGGCACTGTTTGAGAATATTGTTGCTCAAATGCTAGTGCCGCAAGGATATGACCTATATTTCTACCGTAACAGAACCGCCACACTGGAAATGGATTTCTTCATCCGTGACGCAGATTCCCTTATTCCTGTAGAGGTAAAAGCAAAAAACGGAGCTTCCAAGTCTCTTAACGCCTTGATTGATAATGATGCTTATCCTGATATCCACCATGGAATAAAACTTGGGGATACGAATATAGGCTACAATGGCAAGTTCATAACGTTACCGTATGCACTTACTTTCCTTTTGAAACGTTGGATTATGGAGCAAATTACTGACTCTTCCAGATATCCAGATATCAAATGATTACTTACTCTATTGTTTTATTTTGCATTCACCTATATGCCCCCCCTCATTTTAGTCATACTACGAGGAGGAATACAAATGAAAGATTATGAGCAGCAGGACTGCCAGCTTTTCAATACTGGCAGATTCAAGGATATTGTCTATGCCTATTTTGTTATGGCCGCCAGACAGGCCAAAATACCTAATGAAGCAGTAGTCCCTCTTTTGGCCGCTTTGGAGGATGTGTTGCACTCCATGCCAGCGGAAGAGGCACTGCAGCGGTTCCGAGGCGGTGTCAATTAATATTCCATAAGCAAAAGAGCCAGCCGTAAATCAGACTTTTTCCTGATTTACGGCTGGCTCTTTTCTCGTTGTAAGTATTTCACGCCGGACTTGAAAGCAACAACCGGGATTTTTCCGATTGGAAACATAAAGACCGACCTTCACATATCAGCATCGACTCTGTTACCGAAGAACTGGGCATAGTGGGTTACTGCATATTGCGGAGCTGAGTGGCCATGATGCGGAGCTTGAGAAGAAGCTGCTTTCATCACTGCATAATTCTTCCCGTCTATTAGTTCACCGGCTTTCAAATTTTTTGGTCATTTGACTCATCACCCATTTAAAATCATATTCTCTCCCTAGATTGGGCGGTGGCAAAGTCGGAGCGATGATACTCGGCGTGTTTCAAAACAGGCCTTTTAGGGGTAACAGATTTTGTACTCCCTACACATACATAACTGAATAAGAACTCGCTACAAAACTAGTAATCACGTAGAAAATGTACACTCTATATGGAAAAATGGAAAAAATACAAGCAAAAATTTGTTACCCTAAATCGTACATCATTGAAACACGACTGATACTCATATCTCGACTGCAACACTTGCAAACTGGAGATAAATTTTTTGTGCATTCTTCAACACGACTACAATTTTCGCAATCAGGTACTTTTATCTTTCCATTCGGACAACTTGGTGTGGGATGTGGCACTGTTATTATTTTTTCTGGGGATATACACTCACAATCATAGCTTTTATGATAAAGAACCCAGTTTGGCTTGAGAACTCTACCGCAAAATTGGCACCTCCCTTCATATTTTTCGTACAACATCTTCCTGACGTAAGGATTTCTTTGAGCTATTTTGCAAAAAACTTTCCACCCTTCAATATTATATATATGCTGTTTCCTAACCTCATAATAAATTTCAGTGTTAATAATCTCTTTGTTTCCTTTTATCATTTTACAATCTCCTATCTTATGCATTACATTACAAAATAGACTTCTTTTGATTCACATTGCAATTAAGTATGTAGTCACCATCACATACTTATTAACCTCATCTAATTCAAATATAGCAATAAATCCTGCCATTTTGAGTTATTATATATAATTTTTTAATTTTTTCTTCCACAATCAAATATGCTATCTAAGTGTGCAGCACTAACACTGAGCAGACACCAATGAATTATCAAGACATCCACAACAATACACAGTTTCAATTATACTCAGGCTGAAATACTTGCTTTTCTTGATTTCGCCCTCTATCTTCATATTACTACAGACCTGACACATTTTCAGAAATCCGCTTGCATTTGATGGCAATTCTTCAAAAATCCACCTGCCTCCTATAAAAAACAGACAAGCATCTAGCAATACTCATCTGTTTTAGTCATCATAAGGAGAAGGCTGATTCACCCCCCATTATTATGGTTTTATTCTCACTCTCGGTTTTAGCTTCTCTCACCACGACTTCATTATCATCATCAACATTATTTGGGTCATATTCTAGCTTCTGTCTTCTTGCTCTCGCTTGTCGCTCCACCCACTTCTGCTTCTTCCGACGCTCTTTGTCCTCACTAATCTGCTCGCTAATGTCCTCATATATTTCATCAAGGATGTCATCGGGAGCAGGCAGGCCAGTCAACATTGTGTAGATGATGACTTTATCTATGCCGTCGTTCTTGGCTTCGTACACGCAGGAATAAGGGTTTGCATGAGGATACAAAGCTTCAACGCTCTCAATATTCTCGTTGATGAGTTCCTTGTTGCCCTTTGTGTTATAGAGCTTTGTCGGAACGATAACCAGAGTTACCGCCCCCGTGGCGTTTTTTGCATTGAACTTGGTCAGCAAGGACTTATCCCAGCCTTCCTGTACGGCTTTAGCAAAAATGTCATTGCCTTTAACACTTTCTACAGAGATAGATGAGTGAACAACGGACACAACGCCTTTGTAGTCAAGCAGGCGGCTATAATCGGTATCGTCGAAAGCGGACGCAGACGGCACATTGTTCGTTGTCTTTGTGAAACAAGCCAAGTCACGAACAATAATCTCGTTCGCCGTATCAATACCTCCAACAATACGCTCATTGTCTATAATAATGTAGGGAACGATGTTGCGTCTGTCCTCATCCAGCTCGCCAAGGATGTTCGTCAATGCTCTAATGGCATTCATCCGAACCACCCATCCTTCTTTCTTCCTCGGAAGAGTAAGACCGAGCATGACTTTATGTCCTTTAGCCAAAAGGTATCTCATCAACGGCAGAACACCGCCCGTGCCAGTACCGCCCCCAAGACCAGCCCACAAGCAGAACCTATCGACAGATACGCCATTGGTTGCTTTCTGAATGGCATCGTAGACCTTCTCAATGTTTGCTTCCATTGAAGCTCGTCCGATTTCAGTGTTGCGACCAGCCCCGTCTTTATGCCCGTTCATTGCAATATGAATCTGGTTCTTCGGACTGATTGCCTTTCTGTCTATACTAACCATATCGATTCTTGCAGTATTGATGGCAATGGCGAGCCGACCATTCTTGCCGAACTGTTCAGCAAAGCGGTTTCCACACTGACCAATGCCGATATGCACAAAATTTAGCATTTTACTTTTCCTTCCTTAATTTATTCCAAGGATAGCAAAGAATTTTTCCCTTCTACCTGGAAACAATTTTTTATCTAGTAAATAGTTGAGAGCATTAGCTCCATCTTCTGAGATGGCATATTGCCAAAAGCGGTAGCCTCTACTTTTTTCTAAAAAGTTTACCAGTTCCAGCCTCATCAACGATTTTCGAGCTTTATTCTTGTCAAGACCGGTTTCTTCCATTACAAGCTTGACTGTCACAAACCTGTCGTTTTTAGATTTGTCCTCATGGTTAGGTGTACTCGTGGATTTATATATTTTATATAAGAACATAAGCACTAGAGCATCGTCTTCATTCATCTTATGTGCGAATTCATTAACTAAACTGTTGTGAAGCTCTCTTTCTTTAATATCTGACACAATCAAACATATTCTCCTTTCTATATTAAATCCGGGCATAAATTAACCTATTTTTGAGATTAAGCGGTATATATGCGAACTGAGAACAGAACAGACTTACTGCTGAACAGAGCATACTGCTCTGTTCTTATGTTCGCTAGCCATTTCTAAATCAATATTTCACTCTAGACTTAAAAGACAGGCTCTCGCTGGCAGCAATTTCAATTTCTTCGCCGGTGGCAGGGTTACGGCCCTTACGTGCTGCACGCTGAACCTTCTTAAATGTACCAAATCCGATAAGACGGATTTCTGCATCTTTAGCCACTTCTTCGGTAGTAACTTCTATAAAAGAATTTATCACAATTCTAATTAGATATTTTGGAATACCTGTTTTTCCAGCTACCTTTCTTACTAGTTCAGTTTTGTAGAGTACTTCTTTCATGTTCTTTCCTCTCTTTGTTTTTGACTTGATAACCATAAAACATTTATCAATTTGTTTCATCATCCATCCAAACAACGTTCTTGCATGATTTTTTTCATGCCTCTTTTTTCCACAAGAATGCATTACTTATGCTCCTTTCTTCACTAGTAGCATGTTCAAGCACTAATGAAACTCAGCAGAACAGACTTCAGATTCTATCTTCTAAAATCTAGCAAATGAAGAAGCTGTTATGTAACGTCACCACTATAGCTCAAACCTACATCTGATAATAAGTACGACTGTTAAGAAGACTTAGAAGCTCGCTCCGCCAAGTGCAGCTTCTTTTTCTTCTTGACCTTCACCTAAAAGATAGCAAATCTAAATCATTTTTATGGACTAGTCCATTATTTTTTCACTGCAAAATATTACTATTGTCAAATCCCCTCTCATAAAGAATATTAGTAACAGTTGATAATTCTGAAAATCATAGTAACATCGATTAGACTCTGCTTACGCAATGAGCCATTTATGGTATATATCAATCCAATGCAGGAAAATCAACATTTATGTGGAAACTCATACTTTAGATGAGTTCATGCCAACATTTCAACTATTTTAGGAGGAGTTATCATGGCAAGAGTAGTGAATTACGAGCAGAAGATTGCAGACATCAAGGCCAAGATTGAGAAGAAAAACGAGGAACTGAAAAACCTCAAAGCAGATTTGGCCAAGTTTGAAGATGCCAAAACTAAGACAGACTTTAAGGTTCTCAATGAATACCTCGCTGGCAAAGGCATCGCTCCGGATGATGCTCTTGGTAAACTTAAGGAAGTCTACGGCGAATAAAATCTCCACGACAAAACGCCCCTGCTCAATGTGGCAGGGGCGTTTCTTCTAATATTCTTACTGAAATCACACTTTATTTATCTTAGCGGGTTTTTCTTGCAAGAGGTACGGTATTACCTCCTTGCGAAAATCTATGGTCAACTCTTTACCATCCCAGCTTACATTAGGGCAAAGGGTCAAGAAATGTCCATCTTCTTCAAACCTTGACCACATAATCGTCAATGATTCATTCCGCAGGTTTTCGGAAAAGTCATTCTCGCCAATGATAGACAGTAACTCATCCTTTGTCATAATTACAGATACATCACTGTTGATAGGCTTCCCTTTCCATCCCTCTCTCAATTCATTTAAGACCACTTCAAATAAGGGTGAATCTGGTATTTCTATATTTACCATCGTATCCTCCATGAATTAGTCAGTGTTAATTCTATTCTCTGTTGTTACCATCTTCAAAGGAAGCTGAACATATTGCTCGTTCCATTCCGTAACACTCAGAAATCCAATGAATCTATCAGTATTACCGCATTTCATGCCGTTGTCATTACTTCTTTAATAAGTTCCCTAGTATCTTCGGATATTTGTGGGTTCTCAATTATGTTCAAGAGACCTTCTTTGATTATTTCCTTTTCCTGTTTTGATGCTACAAACATTATTGTCTCATAATCAGAAGGTGGCTCCTTAGACACCTCCAATTTACTTGTTATTACATACTTCTGTGGCGAAGTGTATATATTGTCTACCTCATCTACGGTAGTAGCTTTGGAAAGCAGCTTCATACTATTTGCAGTGAGCTTATTCCTATACAGATGATTGTTATAGATATAACGCTGCAAATCTTCAGAGAGCAGTGAAAAAGTCCTGGCTGCCTGGGTAGTAATTTTATCTTCACCTGTTCCATCAACCAATGGCCAGAACTCAGCAATCAAAGTACGAAGCTGATATAACCTTTTTACTGACCCCTCACTCGTTCCCATGACCTTGGCTATACTGGTCATGATACGTTCCCTCTGCTCGCTCGGTTTACGGGTAGTTCTGGAATCAAGTTCAAGCCGGTTCATATTTATCACGGCCTGTGCCTTAATGGCTGTTGTATTGTCCCTGCGAATGATGTTATCAAAAATTATAATTTTACGAGCTTCTACATCATCCAGTTCTTCATAGTCGTAGACATAGCAATTCATGGTACTGAAACGTTCAGCCATCACCGGGTCATTGCCTTCTTCGCTTGTGAAGATTTCATGCAGAGCCTTAAATGCTTGGTATCTTGTGTGACCGCCAAGTATCATGTATGTGCCATTCACCTGTTTCCAAACCAGAGCAGGTGAAAGCTGTCCGTAAGCCACCAAGTTTTTCATAAGCTCTGTCAGAATGGTCTTATCCTGCTTGGGGAAGAAGTTCCATTCTTCTTTAGCTGGGATTAACTTCGTTATTTCTACCTGCTCCATGTGATACTTGGGATAGAGCTGTTCTATCTGTTTAAGTTGTTCATCAGATTTCTGCTTATCCTCTGCGGATATAGGAGCAACTGTTTCTTTGCCAGTAACCGCCAGTTGTTTCCAATAGTCAGCATCAAAGGTTGGTTTGCTCACATCATCATAGGCGTTTGGCTGAGCAAATGCTGACATACTCACTTGCTGTTTATTCTTACTCATAAAGAACCTCCGTTATCTCCTCATACAACTTCTCAAAATCAGCAGATATTTTTTTGTTATGGAATTTCTCTGTGACAGCACAGTGGAAATTTACCGATTTTCTTGCATCTTCGCTATCTCTTATGGTAGTTTCAAAGAAGACGCCTTCCTCCACGCCACCGTTCAGGTTAGCCAACGCCTTAGGTATAGTTTCTCTAGCGGAGGGAATATAGTCCTTAGCACTACTTGTATTACCCTTTACTTTGTTAAAGAAATAGCCAAGCAATTTGATATTAGGATTAGCTCTGCGACGGCTCTTAACAATATTCTGATAAACCTGTGACAAACCAGCTACGCTTCTTTCATCAGCCTCCATGGGAACCAATATATAATCGCAACTCTGCATGGGAAGCAATGTATCAAGCCCAATGGATGGATGAGAATCCATAATTATCACATCGTAGTTATTTAATGCTTGTATTGAATCCATTAGCTCTACCCATGGATTGATGGATTCATTAAGTTTACTGTCCCTAACTCTACTCAGGAAGCTCTCATCCTCAATAAGTAGTGACCCTGGTATCATGTCTATGTTTTTATACTGGGTAGGTAATATAAATGCCTCCACCGGCACAGGTACATTCATGATTTTAGCTATAACCGCCGATTGGATGTCTCTCTTGCCATCGGAAGCTACTCCCATTGTCTGTGTTAAATTTGTTTGTGCATCAGCATCTATCATCAATACTCGCTTACCAGACTTTGTGAATAGATACGCCAATGCAGCTGTTGTTGTGGTTTTTCCCACTCCACCTTTATGATTCGCCACACAAATGACCTTAGCCATTATGACACCTCCAAGAATGTTTTTTTATTTTATTATAACACAGTGATTATTTTTTTACATTCAAATACCTATGTTTTTATTCGGGACCAAATTGGTCCCGAATTCTTATTGTAAAAATATGACAGCATCAATTATTATATAGGCATATATAAATAGATGCCCAGGGAAGTTGACTTGCATTCGTTAAATCAACTGCCTTGGGCTTCTCATATAATATCATCAGTATTATTTTTTTTCGTTAATGATTAAGTTTGCCTCGATGTATTCAGACGTTATACCAGACTTTCCTTGCATCTTAACCCCCAGCTTCAGCAATAATACCTCAGAATATTTTTCAATCCATCTAGCAATTTTTTCATCAGCTATACCAAATGACTGATATAAACTGGCCACTTCCGGATGCTCTTTTATAATATTTTTTACCAATTCATCTTCTGTCATAGAGCCAGAGTTTTCAATTAGATTGTTTATGGAGGCAGCTTGCCGATTCCATTCTTGAATTTCCCTACGCTCTTTTTCCTCTGCTCTGGCAGCCTCTATGTTTATCTGCTTACTCCCGGCGTAGTCTCCCTCCATTGCTTTTCTAAAGTACCCACCAATTCTTTTTAATTTCTGTCGCTTATCCTCCTGTCTAACATATTCCATCTGCTCCTTGCAGTATTCTACACCATAGTTCTTGACATATGCTTCAGCATTTTTCTTGCTCTGTCGAAAATTCTTGACCATAGCCTTGATGGTGTCTATCTCTATCAAAGAAAATGCACTCTCATTCTGTGCTACAGATACTTCTTCCTCGCATACAGTAGCAACAGGTTCATTAACTTCTACTGTCTCCGCCTCTACCAGCGAATTTGTCTTTTCTTTTATGTTTACCTTCATGTGAGTTGTTTTTCGCCCAGTTTTAATAAATTCCGGCGATATCTCTATATCTGTACGCCTATTTACTGAATCAATGGCTGGTGTTATCACCCTCTGCTTAAGCCCTGAAAATGTTTTATAAGAATTTCCGCCGAGCAATTTTCTCCATTCGTCGATAGAATAATACGCAACCCCAGTTCGTTTCCAACTCGTACATATATCATACATTCTGTACGCCGAATATGTATCACATTTATTTGCAATTAGCAAATTTGTTTGAGTGAAATTTTTAGTCAATCCATTAATATATGGGGCTATTTGTGGATTTATATGTGCAGTCAATATCCCATTTTCATATGTTAATGATGGAATTATTTGTCTAATAACCCAATTTCCATTTTCATCCATCACACTAATCTGTGTTAAAGCCACTTTTCTACATTCTTCGAACAACACCCTTGAATAATTCGTATTTTTAATTTTGCATTCTTTGACAATAGTTTTCGCATCCACTGATAAATTGTCCAGCCTGTTCTCTTGCTGTGCTTTATACAAGAAATAATTCGTAATTTTGTGCGTTGTCCCGGTCATATTGCCGTGCATAAATACCAACTTGTTATCTTTTATTAGCCAGAGGCCGTCCTTTTCTCTTGGCAGAAGCTTAGGTTTCCCCATTGTGACCTTCCTTTTATAAACCTAGCAAAATAAATAACACCTACTTTTAGCTATCAAAAACCTAACACAATAAATATAACTTACCAAAAACATCTGTATATATTTTTATTTATATATTTATTTTGCTAGGTTTCATTTATTGTACCACTATTTTTTTATTAGTTCAATATTTATTTTGCTATATTTATATTTATTTTGCTAGATTTCGCTTCTTAGATATTTAATCTGCTAGGTTTAGATATTTAATCTGCTAGGTTATTATATTTATTTTGTTATATTTCATATTTAATTTGCTATATTTAAACGCTGGAAAGCCTTGATACTCAAGGGCTGGCAAGGTGCTAACAAATAAAACAATTATATTAACAAATAAACAACAACAATCTAGTATGCTGTTAATAACTTTTGTCTTCTCATAATATACATCTCTTTGTTATTGTTGTTGTTCTCCTTTCTATAGATTCGCCTCAGGTGAATCCTACACTTTCCAAGGGAATATGATATAATTGAGAAAGCCGATTACCTATTGTTATATCCCTAATCTATTAATCGATGGTGGTTTTCTAAAAAAAGACTAAGCACTTACCTAAAAAATTACCCACTACTGATGCCTATAGTGAAAGCCTACCATCTCAAACATCTTACTATAAAATTTTACACTACAATTACAAGTCACTTTAAATTAAGGAGCAACCCATGCAGAGACACCCCTATAGTGCTGGAGCTGTCAAGGTCGCCTTTTGGTTCCAGGAGTTTCGTACCCTAGTAGAACTCCTCTCTGAAGGCAAGTCCTTCAAGGACATTAAAGAGTTGAACGAACAAGAGAATATCTTTGGTGCCTCTACTGTCACTAGAAAAAAGCAAATTTTCAGTACAGTGTCAGCCAGAGCCAAGTGTATGGACGAATCATTCGTATCGCTATTCACGAGATGCAACATCTCAGCCCAGAAGCAGCTTGCTTTAGCAGCCGTGATGGCCAAGGATACATTGTTCTATGAGTTCGTCTATGAAGTCATCCATGAAAAGCTGATTCTCTGCAACTATGAGCTGACGGATGCTGATATGGATAAGTTCTTCCGACACAAGCAAGTGCAGGATGAGCGGGTAGCAGAGTGGACGGAGGCTACCTTCAACCGGCTGGGAAGAACCTATAGAGGGATTCTTACAGATGTAGGCATACTGGAGAAGAAAAACGGAAGTCCTCGACAGATTTATGCTCCGCTGTTGGATTTCTCTGTAGAAAAATGGCTCAATGAACATGATATGGCAGAGATTGTGCGGGCTTTGTCGGACAGGTAGGGGTAATGTATGAAAAATCATGTACAGCTGCGTAAGGATACGCTAGATAAAATATATGAACGGCTGGATAATCTGGAGAAACGAATAAACAGCGAAGAGTTCGCCAAAACTAGCGGAAGCACTAACACCGTCAACTACTGGGTTTTTGACTACAACCCCAAACATGAGCTGATTGTGCGGGAAAGAGTGGACTTTATCCAAAAGCGGTATAACGAATACCATGATGAGTCTAAAATCTATGTCATAGACCTCTACGAGCTTATCATTAAGCACTTGGAGAACAATGGCTATATAGACCTATGCAAGCAGTTCGAACAAGAAAAAGGACTGACCTATGTAACTGCAGCTGTTAAAAACAGTCTGCAGCTGACAACCAGTGGCCAGTTAAATGCTATGGTGGGTTATATTGAGGAGCTGGCTCCGGCGGAAAGTGCCTACAGCATCATTTTGACAGGCGTAGGCAAGTGTTTTCCGCTTTTGCAGGGTCCGGAGGTGTTCAACCAGATACTCTACAATATGCCGGACGAGTACCACAGGACACCTATCATCTTGTTCTACCCCGGCACCTACACTGAGCAGGAGCTTATCGTTTTCAACGAAATGCAGGAAGATAACTACTATCGGGCTTACCGTATAGTGAGGGATTGACATCCCTTTTGGGAAGCAGCGATTCAGGAGGCAGCATCATGAAGATACAGGATATGTTTGTAAGACCAATCACCCGCGAGATAAAGAACGTCATCACCGTAGGCAACAACGAGAGTGAGACCTTTGTCAAGCAGGAACTAGAGGAGTATGTGGTAACCAGAGAGCTGGCTCGCCACTTCACTGACTTCTATGAGAGCTACAAAAAAGGTATTGTGGGGGAGACCCCCAAAATGGGTGTCTGGATTTCTGGTTTCTTCGGCTCTGGTAAATCCCACTTCTTGAAAATGCTTTCCTTCCTGCTGGAAAACAAGCTGGTGGCGGGCAAACACGCCATTGACTATTTCAAAGAAGGGGGCAAGCTTGACGATGCCATGCTGCTGGCAGATGTGGAACTTGCTGCCAAGACTTCGACGGATGCCATCCTCTTTAATATTGATGCCAAGAACTCCGCCCATAGCAAGGACGACAAGGATGCCATCGTGCGGGTGTTTCTCAAGGTGTTCAATGACAAACTGGGCTACTACGGAGAGATTGCTGAGCTGGCCCAGCTGGAGCATGACCTAGATAAAGAAGGCCGTTACGAGGAGTTCCAGCAGAAGTTTATGGAGAAGAAGGGCAAGGCGTGGAAAGAGAACCGCCACGACATCTTCTTCAATCAGGACATCATTGTAGATATTCTGGTGGAAATGGGCGTGATGAGCGAACCAGCCGCCCGCAACTGGTGCACTCGTGCTACCAATCCAGATAATGGTGACATCAGCATTGAGAACTTCGCCAAGCGGGTCAAGGAATACATTGAGGAAAAAGGCAACAACCATCATGTGGTCTTTCTGGTGGACGAGGTGGGGCAGTACATCGGCGATGATTCTAAGCTGATGCTGAATCTCCAGACGGTGACGGAAGAACTGGGCAACGCCTGCAAGGGTAAGGCGTGGGTCATCGTTACCAGCCAGCAGGATATTGATACAGTCACTGCCAATGTGAAGGGGAATGACTTCTCCAAGATTCAGGGGCGGTTCGATACCCGTCTGTCCTTGTCTGCTGCCAATGTGGACGAAGTAGTCAAAGAGCGTATCCTGAAGAAAACAGATACGGCCAGGGAGACACTCTCCGTAGTCTATGACGACAAGGAAACCATTATCAAAAATCTAGTGTCATTCACAGGTACGGCGGAAAAGAAGCTTTATGCCAATCGTGAAGATTTTGCCGCTATCTATCCCTTTGTGGGCTATCAGTTCGACCTCTTGGGCAAGGTGCTCACTGAGGTGCGTACCCATGGTGCATCCGGCAAGAGTCTGGCAGATGGTGAGCGTTCCATGCTGGCGTTCTTCAAGGAGACAGCCAATGACTATAGGGAGGGAGGAGAAGATACCCTCATCCCCTTCAGTGCCTTCTATCGTGCTCTGGACAGCTATCTTGACCATAGCCACCGTGGTGTTATCAATAAGGCTTATTACAACAAGCATCTGAATCCTGAAAACAAGGACACACGGGAGAATGTCTTTGCTATCGAGGTCCTGAAGGCTCTCTTCATGGTGAAGTATGTCCGGGAAATCGATGCCAACATAGAGAACATCACCAGCCTCATGGTTGACAACGTGCAGGCAGAACGCAGCGTCCTGCGGGCTGATGTGGTAAAGGCTCTGAAACTCTTGGAAGACGAGATGCTGATTCAGCGTCAGGGAAACATCTATATTTTCCTGACCAACGAAGAACAGGAGATAAATCGCCGCATCGAACGGCAGGTGGTGGAATCCCAGGAAATCGTCAACCGCATGGGGGACGTGATTTTTGGCGAAATCATTAAGGACAAGAAATATGCATACCCCTTATTTAACAATCGCTATGTCTTCACTTATGACCAGTTTATAGATGGTCACCCCCATTACAACAATGGAAATGCCCTCAAGGTGGAGGTTATTACTTCCCTGTCTGACTATGATTCAGATGAAGCCACTATGACCAGCCTGTCCATGCAGCTGCCGGGGATTATCATGCAGCTGCCCAATCAGGATGACTTTATCCGAGAAATTCGCACCGCCTTGAAAATTGAGAACTTTATCCTGCGGGACAGCGAAGCCAAGTCTTTGTCCCAGTATGACACCATTCGTGTCATCAAAGGCAATGAAATGAGGGAGCGTCTGCAGCTGGCCAAGAGCCTCCTCTCAGATGCCCTTCAAGAGGCCCATATTTTCATAAACGGGCACAGGACGGATATAGGTGCCAAGGACATCGAAAAACGCATGCAGGAGGCCCTGCAGAACCTCACAAAGCAGCTCTTCACCAAGCTCACCTATATTGAGAAGCCTATGGATGGCGATGCCGCCCTGAAAATGCTCAAGGCGGCCAAGGAGAACGCCATTGACCTCTTTGCCAGTGGTGGCGAAGCCAACCAACATGCCCTTGGTGATATGCTGACCTATATTACCAACAAAACCAGCAATCACATGAAGATGTCCATGAAGGTTCTGAAAGACCATTATCTGAAGCGGGCACCCTACGGCTTCATCGAGGATGATATATACTATCTGGTGGCCCGCCTGTTCAAGCGGGGGGATATAGCATTCTCAATTCAGGGCGAGTATGTCACCCTGGCGAACCGTGACCCCAAGGAAATCTATACCTATATCAGCAATAAGGCATATCTTGAGAAGCTGATGATAGAGAAGCGTGAGCGTGTATCGGACAAGGACAAGAAAAACGTCCGTGACCTCCTGAAGGGACTGTTTGGCAACGCTACAGCAACGGATGACGAAGATGCCCTGATGAACACCTTTGTGTCCCATACTGGCAATATGATGGAGGAGATGCAGAATTTTAGGGGGCAGGCTGCTGCTGGCAACTATCCTGGGACGGCTGTCATCGAAACAGGCATCAAATTGTTGGACAAAATTCGTGATGCCAAGACTTCCAGTGCTTTTTTCCGTGTGGCCGTAGAGGAAAAAGATGACCTGCTGGACTTCAGCGATGATTATGCTGATGTGAAGAAGTTCTTCACTGGCTCGCAGAAGGAAATTTTTGATAAGGCTCAGAGCATTTACCAAATCTATCTGGAAAGCCAAAACTATATCTCCGATATTGCATTGGAAAAGCTGGCAGACAAAATCAAAGCCATTCTGCAAAATCCAAAACCATATCGCCTTATCAAGGACTTGCCTCAGCTGCGTGAAGACTTCATGGATGCTTATGGGGAGATTCTGGAGCAGAAAGCTGAGCCTGTAAAGGCAGATATAGAGAGTTGCCGTCAGCGGGTAGTGCAGGAATTGGAAAACCGTCCATATAAGGAGTCCTTCTCCCCTAAGGTACAGAAAAAGTTCAGTGAGTTGCTGGATAGTGCCGAGCATAGCCACAACATCAACCAGCTCATGAGCCTCAGCAATCAAGCTGAAGCTGTCAAAGACAAGTTCCTCAATGAAATAGCAGCCGAGGAATCAAAGCTGGCAAAGGAGCAGAAAGAAGCCGCAAAAAAACAACAGGATAGCGGAGCCACTGCTGAAGAAAAGGGCAATCCGGAAAAGGTTTGCGATAAGCCAGGTCAGGACTATGTGGCTAAAAAGACCAAGTATCTCAAGTTCCGTGATGCAGTGGGGGTAAACTCCGTAGAAATTAAAAACGAAGCCGCCTTGGATGACCTGCTCGCCAAGGTAAAGACGAAGTTCATGCAGGAACTGCAAGACCGTGACAGTATTCATATAGATTTTTAACAAGAGGGATAACAGATGAACAAGACCGCCATAAAGAACTTTGCCATTTGGGCGAGAAATAAGCTGATTGAAGATATAAAGTATCAGATGCGTCTTATAGGCATTGATGAAAAGGGGATTAAGGAGAAACTGCCTCAGTCTACGGGGGATGTGGAATTCTACGACATCGGCACCCGTGACCCCTATCAGGTGACGGGGACGGCCGTGAAGCAGCGGTCCGCCTTGGTGGGCTATCTGCGGTCAAGAGCCAAGGACGCTGATTTTGCCACGGCTTATGAGAATGTAATCGAGGAGGTTGCCTATACCTGGTTCAACCGCCTGATTGCCATTCGCTTTATGGAGGTCAATGACTATCTGCCGGGAGGGCTGCGGGTGCTGTCCTCGGCAAGTGCCAATAAAATCGAGCCGGAGCTGGTGACTACTCCCTTTGACAGTGATTTGACCTTCACCGATGCTGAGCGGGAACAGATTTTTGCTTGGCAGGAGGACAACAAAACTGATGACCTTTTTCGGTTGCTATTCATCAAGGAATGCAATGCTCTCAACGAGTATCTGCCGGAGCTATTTGAAAAGACCACGGACTATACGGAGCTGCTGCTGAATCTGTCGGTGACGAACCCTGATGGTGTGGTGTCTCACCTAGTCCATGACATCCCAGAAGAGGACTTCAATGTAGAAGCCGGGGGGCAGGTTGAGATTATCGGCTGGCTCTATCAGTATTACAACACGGAGCCGAAGGCAAAGGTCTTTGCTCGTCCCAGCGGTCAGAAAATCAAGAAAGAAGAAATCCCCGCCGCCACCCAGCTTTTCACGCCGGACTGGATTGTCCGCTATATGGTGCAGAACTCTTTGGGGCGTATGTGGGTAGAGGGGCATGAAGCTGACCTGGAGAAACTGAACTGGCAGTATTATCTCCCCGAAGCAGAGCAGGAGCCGGAGGTAGCGGAAAAACTGGCTCAGATTCGGGAGGAATACAAGAGCAAGAACATCGAGGACATCAAGTTCCTCGACCCCTGTATGGGGAGTGGCCATATCCTCGTCTATGCCTTCGAGGTGTTTATGCAGCTCTATCTGGAGCAGGGCTATGACGAGCGGGAGGCTGCCGAGAGTATCCTTACCAACAATCTCTACGGCTTGGATATAGACCGCCGTGCCTTCCAGTTGGCGTATTTTGCCCTGTTTATGAAGGCGAGGGAGTATAACCGTCGTATTCTCAGCAAGGGTATTGAGCTGAATATCTGTGCCATCGAGGAAAGCAACGGGCTGGAGGATGCCGTCGAGGAATTGCATATCCCAGCGGACAGCCTGGTGGCCAGGACGGTGAGAGCCTTTGAGGATGCCAAGGAGTATGGCTCTATCCTCAATATTCCTGCAGCAGACTATCGGGAGTCCTTGGAATATGTGAAAGGGCTTAGTGGGGAAGAGAATCTCTTTGTCTCTGCTGCTGTGGCAACTCTGAATAAAAGAATGCCTGCTCTGGTGAAGCAGGCAGAGATAATGAGCAGGAAATATGAGGTTGTAGTGACGAATCCGCCATATATGGGCGGTGGCATGAGTACGAAGCTGTCGAATTTTGTAAAGAAGCATTATCCTGACAGTAAAAGTGATTTGTTTGCTTGCTTTATTGAGAAATCTGCTGATATGGCGAAGCCAAAAGGATTTACATCACTTATCACCATGGAAAGTTGGATGTTCCTATCTAGCTTTGAGAAATTAAGAAAAAGAATCATTGCAAATAAGACTATTGTTAATATGGTTCATATGCCATATCTAGGTAAAGGTGGCACCAGTCTAGGTATCAATTTCGGTACAGCAGCTGTCGTTACATATATGGGGAAAGTCAATAATTATAATGCACAGTATGAATATACTGTTTACTATGAGACTGATGAGAATGGAGTGCCATTTAATTTTCCAACATTTAATGAACGGTGGAAAGCTGTTCCGCAAGAAAATTTCTCAAAGATACCGGGGAGTCCTGTGGCTTATTGGGTAAGCGATAACTTCTTTGCAATATTTGGCAATCAAAAGATATCTGATATTGCTGAAGTTATAACTGGGATGACGATAGGTGACAATAACAAGTATCTTAGATTGTGGCATGAAGTAAGCGATATGAAATTAGCATTGAGAAAAGACAATATGAATGATATTGACTTGGAGAAAACTAACTGGATTCCCTATAGTAAAGGTGGGCCTAGAAAGAACTGGTATGGTAATTATGATTATGTTGTTAATTGGTCCCAAAAAGATAACTTTAATCGGTCAAAGACAACATTGCAGCATTTGTACCTAAAAGAAGCCGTTACATGGCCATTTGTTACGAGTGGTATTTTTTCGGCTAGGTATTTGCCAGAGGGGTCATTATGGGATGTCGCTGGTTCACCTTGTTTTTTTACAAATAAAAATGATGAACTTTACACATTAGGTTTTATGTGTTCTAACATATGCAATAAGATATTAACGGCAATTAATCCGACTATAAATGTTCAGGCTATTGATGTATCAAATTTGCCATTCATAATGAGTGAAAAAAACAAGGAAAAAATAGTAGTATCAGTAAGTGAAAATATAGATATTTCAAGGCTTGACTGGGATTCTTTTGAAACATCATGGGATTTCCAGCATCATCGCTTGTTGCAAAAAGTTAGCAACCTTCAATTTGCCTATGAAACATATAAAGTTGAAGTCAATGCCCGTTTTGACCAGTTGAAAGCCAACGAGGAAGAACTGAACCGCATATTTATTGATATTTACGGCTTACAGGACGAACTTACTCCGGAGGTAGCCGACAAAGATGTAACGGTGGCTCGTATCTACGACACCAAGGAGGAAATTCCTGACTCTATGAAGGGGAATAACTATGCCCTTACCAAAGCCGATGTGGTGAAGTCCCTGCTGTCATACGCTGTAGGCTGTATGTTTGGTCGCTACTCGCTGGATGTTGAGGGTCTTGCCTATGCTGGTGGAGAGTGGGATGATAGCAAGTACACCGCCTTCTACCCTGATGCCGACAACATCATCCCCATAACTGATGAAGCTTACTCCGAGGATGATATAGTGGACTTCTTTGTGGCATGGGTGAAGAAAGCCTATGGCGTAGACACCTTGGAGGAGAACCTTGCCTTTATTGCCGATGCTTTGGATACCAAAGGCACAGGCAGCCGTGACCGCATCCGAGCTTACTTCCTCAAGGACTTCTACAAAGACCACGTCAAGACTTACAAGAAGCGTCCTATCTATTGGCTCTACGACAGTGGCAAGCAGAACGGCTTCAAGGCTCTTATCTATATGCACCGCTACAACGCTGATACCACAGGCAAGGTGCGGGCTGATTACCTTCATCGCATCGAGCGTATCTACGAGAGCGAAATCAACCGCATGACCGAGGATATCGAGCATAGTGACAACGCCCGTGAGATAGGTAAAGCCACCAAACGCCGGGAGAAACTGCAAAAGCAGCTGAAAGAATGTCAAGCCTACGACGAACAACTCGCCGCCCCCGCATTGGAACGCATCGCCATCGACCTTGATGATGGTGTAAAGGTGAACTACGAGAAGGTGCAGACCGTCAAAGGGAAGAAATACAATATGCTGGCGAAGATTTGAGGTGAGACGGTGTGGAGCTTAGCCCAAAACAGATTATAGACAGACTGAACGACGAATTTGCCGGTGATGGTAGACGCATTGTGTTTTGGTACGATGACAATGGTGATTTCGCCGAGGAAATAGAGCAAATAAAGCTGGAGAATGCTAAGATTTTGATTTTGGATGGTCATAATCAGTTTGCAACCAAGCTGATTATCGAGCGAGAGGATAGAGAATCGAGCTTTCTCATCTACGCTCCGTTTACCGAACCATCTATCCGCAACAACCATTTGGCAGACGTTTCCTTATACTCCAAGCGGTTTTACGCCGATAGGGCATCTCTTATCGTGCGTGATATGGAGATGGACAGGGAGTTGCTGCCAGTCATACAGAAGCACATCAAATTTTTCGGCAGCAAGGACAGACTACAACGGTTCTATGCTTTGGAAACCAATAAACATACCCATGACAGTTTGCTGGCAGCTATGATGTGCGTGTGTTGCCGTGTCAAGGCGGTTTCCTTCGATGAAATCTTGAGAGTGGTGCTGACTGCGGAATCTTTACAGGACAATGAATACCTTCAAGAGTTTGCTAAATATGACCTAGAGGAAGCTTTTTGGGAGTTCTGCCAGCAGGAGCTTGGCTATGTGGATGAGGCTCCAAACCTGACCAAGCTATCGGCGACACTGTTGATGACCTATGCCAGCTGCAAGATAAAGAAGGCACTGCCGAATCCATGGCAGAAATTTGTCACGGAGAAAACCGGCAGCGTCATGACCTTTCTGGATGGTATGATGAACAGCATTATCTATCGGGAGGGCTATGACCAGCTGGTAAATACTGTGGAGCAAGGGCTGCATGTGGCAGACCTGTTGCGTGACTATGAGCCGTCTGCTCTGGTGGAGTGTGACACATATCGCTGCATTGATGAATTTTTGTTGCAGTACATTACTGAGAGGCTGTTGGCAGAAGACCTGTCTATCAAGATAGGGGGCTACGACATCCCCGCTCTTTGTGAAGTGCGGACGAAGATGCATTTTGGCGAAGAGGTAAAAACAGCTTATGCCATGCTGATGGAGGCTTATCAAATCATCAGCAAGGTACAGTACAGCGAGCCGAAGAAGCTGGCAGAAGCGGTAGAGCAGTACGTAGAGAGCGATTATATGATGGATAGTGCCTATCGGCACTTCTACCAGAACTACGATGCTCTGGATAGTGTAGAACCCTATGAAAGCCTCCGGGAACTGGTGGAGAATATCTATACCAATGATTACCTGGGACGGCAACTGCCCGCTTGGAATGATGCCTTGTGCGAGCAGGGAGACTATGGGGATTTGCCCAGGCAGATTCGCTTTTACCGTGAATATCTCCAGTATAAGAAGGAAAAAACGGTGGTCATCGTTTCAGATGCGTTCCGCTACGAAACGGCCCAGGAACTTTATACTAAGCTGGCTGATGATGAGAAGAATACGGTAAAGCTCAATCATATGATAAGTGTCTTGCCGTCCTATACACGGCTGGGGATGCTGGCACTGCTGCCTCATAAGAAGTTGGAGCTGAGCGACAGCTACGAGGAACTTATAGATGGTCAGCATATTATCGACCTGAAGGGACGGCAGGCTGTACTCCAGAAGGCTAATGCTAATAACGCCTGCATTGCCTTTGACGAGCTGAAAAAACTGAAGAAAGATGAACGCCGCCAAGTGTTTACCGGCAAGCAAGTGGTCTATGTTTACCATGACAGGGTGGATAATGCCGGAGAAAACAGCCCTGACAGCGTGTTTGCTGCTTGTGGGACGGCTATTGATGATATCTTCGATATGGTGCGGCTTCTCAGTACCACGGCGAACATCCAGCATTTTATCGTCACTGCTGACCACGGCTTTATCTACAAGCGGGATGCGGTGAATGAAAGTGGTAAGATTGCCGGGGTGAGTGATAAGAACAGTCTGGTGAAGCGTCGCTATATCGTTGCGGATAAGGCCGTAGAAGATAATGGCATCTGCCATCTGTCATTAGGGAAAATACTGGAAACCGATGATAAGAAGATAGTTTCCTTCCCCTTGAGCCACAATGTCTTTAAGGCACCGGGAGGCGGGCTGAACTATGTCCATGGCGGTTCATCCCCGCAGGAACTTATCATTCCCGTGCTAGAGGTCTACGCTCAGAAAGGGCATGTGGAGACGCAGAATGCGGAAATCAAGGTTGTTACCATGCTCAATAAGATTACCAGCCTTATCACTTCTATGGAGTTTGTGCAGTCGGCGGCTGTCAGCGATACTGTCAAGGCTGTTAACTACTCTCTGTATTTTGAAGATGAGAATGGTACGAAGATAACGAGCGTAGAAAACTATACAGCCGACAGTAGAGAGCAGGATACAGCTAAGCGTATATTCAAGGTGCGTTTTGTCTTCAAGAATCAGTCCTACGATGCAGGTAAGAAATACTATCTCATCATCATGAATCAGGACACAAATATCGAACTGAGTCGTCAGGAAATACGCATAGATGTAGCGTTTGCTGGTGACTTCGGATTTTGAGGGGTGAGATGTAGTGATAGATGAACAGCCAGACGAATTAGAGGTATTGCACCAAAAGTTGCAGGACTGCTACGCCGGTAAGATAGTTCGCAAGGATTTAACCAAGAAAATCAAAGAGGGAGCCAATGTCCCCGTATACGTTCTGGAGTACTTGCTGGGAATGTACTGTTCCAGTCAGAACGATGATGAAATAGAAGCCGGGGTGGAGAATGTCAAAAAGATATTGGCAGATAACTTCGTTCGACCAGATGAAACCCAGAAAATCCTATCCCAGCTACGTCAGCGGGGCAATTACACTGTCATTGATAAAATCACGGTCAGCCTGAACATCAAAGAAGATACCTATGAAGCGGAGTTTTCCAATCTGGGACTCAAAAAAATACCTGTGGACGAAAGCTATCCGACTCAGTATGACCGTCTGCTCAGCGGTGGCATCTGGTGTATAGCTCAGCTGAGCTATGAATATGTAGAAGAGGACAGTCACGGTACCCCCATAAATATCAGGAAGCTGACTCCGATACAGATGCCACATGTAGATATGGATGAGTTCAAGGCGGGGCGTAAGGCGTTTACGAAGGACGAATGGATAGATATTCTGCTGCGTTCCAGTGGCATGGAGCCAATGGTTCTGGAGTACCGCACTAAATGGTTGCTCTTGACCCGCATGCTACCATTGGTGGAGAATAATTTCAATCTGTGTGAACTGGGTCCGAGGTCAACGGGTAAGTCACATATCTATAAAGAGATTTCGCCTAATAGTATCTTGGTATCTGGAGGGCAGACCACGGTTGCCAACCTGTTCTACAACATGGGACGGAAAACCGTTGGTTTGGTGGGACTTTGGGACTGCGTTGCTTTCGATGAGGTAGCAGGTATCAATTTCAAAGATAAAGACGGCATACAGATAATGAAGGACTACATGGCCTCAGGCTCCTTTGCCCGTGGAAAAGAGGAAAAAGCGGCCTCGGCATCCATGGTCTTTGTAGGCAACATCAACCAGAGCGTTGATGTACTGCTGAAGACCTCTAGCCTATTTGACCCCTTCCCACCGGAAATGGGGCAGGATACTGCTTTTCTCGACCGCATCCACGCATACATCCCCGGTTGGGAGATTCCCAAATTCCGCCCGGAGCATTTCACTGATGACTACGGCTTCATCACTGACTATATGGCTGAGTTCATGCGGGAGTTGCGTAAAGAGCAGCACGGCGATGAATTGGACAAGTATTTCCACTTAGGAAAGAACCTTAATCAGCGGGATACTATCGCTGTCCGCAAGATGGTAGGGGGCTTCATTAAGCTGCTCTATCCCAATGGAGAGTATGAAAAGGCTGATATAGAGGAAATCATGCAGATGGCTCTTGAGCTTCGCCGCCGAGTCAAAGAACAGCTCAAGAAACTGGGCGGAATGGAGTTCTACGATGTAAATTTCTCTTACATCGATAATGATGACTTCGCAGAACAATATGTATCCGTCCCCGAACAGGGTGGCGGCAAGCTGATTCCGGAGGGGATGTGTAACCCTGGGCAGGTATATACCGTGTCTCAGGGGAAGTCGGGCATGATTGGTGTTTTCCGGTTGGAATCCCAGATGCTGCCTGGCAATGGCAAGTTTGAGAGAACTGGTATAGGTTCTGACAGGGAAGCAAAGGAAGCGTCAAATACTGCGTTTAACTTCTTGAAAGCTAATGTGAGAAAGATAAGCGGCAATATCAGCACCACAACAAAGGACTACAATATAAACTATCAAGACCTGCAAGGAATTGGTATGACCAAGACTTTAGCACTGCCTACACTGATAGCTCTCTGCTCCATCGCTTTGAACAAGCCAATCCAAAGTAGCTTGGCGGTGATGGGGGAGATTAGTATTGGCGGTAGTTTGATAAAAGTTGATGAGCTGGCTAACGCTTTGCAGGTTTGCCTAGACAGCGGTGCTAAGAAGATTTTGCTGCCGATAACATCCGCAGCGGATTTAGGAACCGTCCCGCCGGAGCTAATAGGGAGCTTCCAGATTATCTTCTATAGTAGTGCGGAGGATGCTGTGTTCAAAGCACTGGGCGTAGAATAGAACAAGATAATACAAATAGTAAAGAACTTTAGACAAAGTTCTGAGGGTCTTTTTGTATATTCTGGCAGTACAAATGTATATTGATAGCAAAAAAACGACGAATATGTGTCGACTTTTAAATTTTTTTTATCCCCGCCAACCCTTATGCGACAAGGGCTGGCGGTTTTTTTTATAAAAAAAATAAAAAAATAAGAGAAAAAAACAAGAAAAGACGATTTTTGTTGCTATGTTTTAGTTGTGTGAGTCGTGAGAGCAAAAAATTAATAAAATAAATCTGAAATTGCTCTGTTTGTTGCTATATTTTAGATGTATTCAAGAAACAAAGACGATTTGCAGAATGAGTAATGATAACTGGAATCAAAGAAAGGAGACCAAACCAAAATGGTCAAGATTATTAACAGAAAAAAGTATAACACTGAGACAGCGAAAGAAATTGCTTATTACAATAATATAGATGGGTTCTATATTTTACAATGTGATGATGTTCATTTCTTTGAGACGACGCTGTATAAGAAGAAAACGGGGGAGTATTTTATTTGTAACGAGGGTAATGCATGGTCAGGTATAAAGACTGGTATCGTACCAGTTACTGAAGAGGGAGCAAGACATTGGTCTGAGAAATACCTAGATGCAGATGAGTATGAGGAAATCTGGGGCGAAGTCGAAGAGTAAACGACGGCTGTAGAAGTAGCTGGAGCTTCGATTATTATGCGAAGCTCTAGCTAGCATTAAAGAGGTTTTTCATGGAAGAAGGAAATTTTTATGGATGAAGATATAAAAGAGAAGAGAGAGCAGCATATATACTCTAAGATTTTACAAGCAAATGGAACTAATGCCGTTGCTCATTCTTCTCATAAGAAATTCACGATTAATAGAATGAGTGAGGTAGCCATCATGAGAAAAGATGGAGTACTAATAACTATAGAAAATTATCAAGATAGCAAATTGAATGTATTAACATCTAGAGTGCTTGATATTTTGATTATGAAGTTAACAAGTCAAATCCCATATGGTAAATGTATATCTGTTGAAAAACTTTTGCATTGTCGTAATGTAGAATTATCTGTAAGAGAATTTATGGAGGTTTCTGGATTAAAAGACCGTAAAGAAGCAACAAAACAATTGAATGAAGCAGTAAGTTCGATTTTTAATATTGCTTTAGAGTATGAAGATGATAGAAATTATGTACCCGTTGGAAAAATTAAACCTGTGCGAGAAAAGTTTTTGTGGAAAACACGTATTTTAGAATCGATAGGCACAAAAACTGGGAAATTACCTGTTAAAAATGGGAGAGTGATAGTGGAATTTACATTGAAATTAGCAGAATATTTAAGTCAAAAGTATATCATGCCATATCCGCAGAATCTATTAACTATTAATACAAGAAAAAACCCACATAGCTATTATTTGGGACGTATGATTGCTGAACATTATAATATGAATAAAAGAAAAAGTAATAGCAATAGGGTATCAGTAAAAACTCTTATGAAAGCATGTCCTGACCTGCCAACTTATGAAGAGATAATGTCTGAGGCGAGACAGGTATCAAAACGCATAGTAGAACCGTTTGAGAGAGATTTAAATGCCCTAAGGGATAGGTATGCTGTTTTATCTGATTGGAGATATAGCAGTAGTAGTGATGACCATAAAGAAAAGGGTGAGAAGCAACGATGGAACTATCGTAATTGGGAAGAACAGATTGTCGAATTCCATTTAGCTGACTACCCTGAGAGGAAAAAGGTCAAGAAGGATAAAAAGGTAGCTTGAAATGTTAAAGGGAGCAGGTAGCTAAAATTGGGGTAGCAGGTAGCATATTTAGGGTAGGCAGGTAGCTAAAATTGGGGTAACGGGTAGCATTGAAATATTTGGATGCAATATCTGTGCGGTATCACGGGGGATATGGCGGACTAATACTATTAATATTATCTAATAATATTAACCGCCATGCCCTCTTTTTGGAGAGGGCGTGGCTAATAAATAAGCCTGTAAAGAAAAAATCGTTACAATCACCTAAAATTCGTAGATAAGTTTGCTACATTTTAGTAGAGAGGGGGAAATTATATTTAAACATGAGCGATGTTAACAAAATAAGAAAAGGGTGTAGATATGTACAGAAGAGAAGCCAAGGAATATATTGTTAGTAATCCTTCTAGATTCTTAAGTCTAGATAATCAAAGCAAGGAGCATCCATATAGAACACCGAGTTACGTATGTCCAATTTGTGGTAGTGGACGCGGAAAGAACGGAACAGGAATAACATCAAAAGATGGCCTGCATTTTACCTGTTGGAGTGGTAATGGTTGCTTCAAAAATGCTGATATCATAGATATTATCGGTGTGAAGTATGGACTGAATGATTATAACTCAAAGCTGGAGAGAGCTTGTTTAGAATATGACATTGATTATAGAAGCCTAAAAGCTGATGAAGAAAAGCAGGTTAAGAAAGAAAGGAAACGTATCATGAACAAGGTAGAGTTAAACAATATTGATTACACTAGATTTTTCGAGGAAAGTTTAAATCATAGGAACGAGTGTGACTATCTTGAAAAAAGAGGAATTAGCAAAGAAACCCAAGAAAGATTTGGGATAGGATATTGCTCAGAATGGCAGAGTCCCGCAGCATTAAAGAAAGGGTATAATCCTACACCTACGCCTCGAATAATTATTCCAATCAGTAAAAGCAGCTATATTGCTAGAGATATTAGACCTGCTTATAAGTTAAATGAGAAGGAGCAGAAATATATAAAGATGAAAGAGGGAAAATCAGAATTATTCAATACGAATGCATTTGAAGAACATAAAGAAAATGTGTTCATCGTAGAAGGCGAAATTGATGCTATGAGCGTCGCAGAATTTGGATATGGTGCGGTAGCTCTGGGAAGTACAAGCAACTATCATAAACTTATTGACTATGTCAAAAATAATAATCCATCCCAAACAATAATTATTGCTTTAGATAATGATAAAAGTGGTGAGGAAACATCAAGTAAGCTTTTAGAAGAACTTAGAAAGCTGAAAGGAGATTGTTTTGTAATCAATATCTGTGGCGAGCATAAAGACCCAAACGAGCATATGATTGCTGATAGAGAAGCATTTCGAGAAGCATTAGAAGTTGCTATCGATATAAGCAACAGTGCCAAAGAATTGAGGAGACAGGATTACCTGAAAAAAAGTAATGCGAATTATTTGTGGCAATTCATGGGAAAAGTGGGAATAAATGCTGATACACCATGTATTCCCACTGGGATAATGGAATTAGATTTCCTGCTTGATGGTGGGCTGTATGAAGGACTGTACTTTATTGGAGCGATATCAAGCTTGGGCAAGACAACATTTACTCTTCAAATAGCTGATAATATTGCAAGAGCTGGAAATGATGTTTTGATATTTTCTCTTGAGATGGCTAGAAATGAGCTTATAGCGAAAAGTTTATCCCGATTGACTGCTCAACTATCAATCGAAAGAGGACTATCAATTAATAATGCTAAATCTGCACGTGGTATAACTACAAGTAAGCTATGGCTAGAATACGATGAAGAAGAAAAGCAGTTGATATATGATGCTGTCAAAGATTATCAAGAATATGCAGAACACGTATTTATTTTTGAGGGTATAGGTGATATATCTGTTAAAGACATACGAGAAGCAGTGGAGCATCATATTTCAAATACGGGGAATGTTCCTGTTGTTGTTATTGATTATTTACAGATATTAGCACCATACAACGAAAGGGCAACGGATAAACAGAATACTGACAAAGCAGTATTGGAATTGAAACGTATTAGCAGAGATTATAAACTTTCAGTTATCGGTATCAGTTCATTTAATCGAGATAACTACAATACTAAGGTCTCTATGCAATCCTTCAAGGAAAGTGGAGCTATCGAATATTCTAGTGATGTACTTATTGGACTTCAATTGTTTGGTGCCGGAGAGAAAGATTTCGATGTAGATGAAGAAAAAAGCAGAAATCCTCGTCATATTGAAGCAAGAATATTAAAGAATCGCAACGGTAAAACGGGGACAAGTTGTTCATTTGAGTACTATCCAAAGTTCAATTATTTTTGGGAGGATGTACCGCCTGCTGTGTGTCATTAAATAAACGACTCTTTTTAAGACATATTGATAGATAGATGTTAACAATAGAATAAGCGTACAAAAATCACTAAAAAACGATGACCATAGGTCATCGTTTTTTTGATGGGGATGTTCCCGCCAGTAACGTAGTCGAGCGATTGAGAGTCTATATACCTTACCTATTTGTCGCCGCTGTAAAATCCAAATACTAATCCATAACTACGATTTTAAATTTTCTCCACCCAATACGGCGTAAGGAGGCGTTAATTTCCCATCTGCATCAACTACGCCAATTTCCATCAGCCCTTTGTGGGCTTCGGCTTTTGCTTCATCTTTGGGAAGAGTCTTCAATCTGCGAATTTTTTCCTGAAGAATAGCAGCGATAGCGTCAAGCTGTTCTTCATACCCCATTCTTCTAGCCATGGTAGCACGTCCTTCCATCGTACTTGCTCATTTCTCTAAGTTTTTGTAGAGAAAGTCCGTTTTAGGACTCTCTCTACTCTTCTGTAAAGAAGCCCTTCTTAGGATATTATACTACAATTTTCAGAAAATGAATATGTAAAACCTAACACCATTATTTTAGGAATTAAAGTAGTAGATGCATCGGATTCCGGAAATATTCTTTGGAGTATGATAGTATGAAGGTAACAAGGACATAGGAGGTGGATACAAAGGAGATGGAAGAGATATATTTTTTAAAACAATCAATGGTTTCCGGAAAACAGAAGAACAATATGATAATATGAAGATGTCAAATGATTCGATTTAAAAATGATTCTCTTAGCAAAATGAGGTGTGGAAGATGAAGCATATGTCGGATTACAAATATCATTTCGGGTTGAAAGTACGTATATACCCAAACACAACTCAAAAGAAAATTATAACAGCAAGTTCTAATGCTAGCCGATTTGTTTATAATAAGATGGTTGAGTATAGTAAAGAGATTTCAGCGTTTGGAAAACCGAGCATTTACATTAAAGTTGTAGAAGAAAGAATTGCTCGTCTGAGGCAGTTAAAGAAATATACAACAGCTTTAAAAGATACCTTTCCTTGGCTTTGTGCAAAAGAGATTGACAATCTGGCTATAGAAAACGCAAAGCAAAATTACCAGAAAGCCTGGAATCTTTATTGGAAAGTTCATGGTATAGCACCTCCTAATTATCATAAAAAGAGTTATGAAGAAAAATATCAGACATCTGCTCAGTATGACTGTAATAGAATTGACATTCCTAACATGATAAATGGAAGGTGTAAGTTTTCAAAAAAACAAATTAAAATTCCATTTTTAGGGATAATTCGCTATAAGGGTTCATCTGAGAGGATAAAAAAATTGATGGAAATGCCAGAAGTTAGAATTGGTACAATTACTATAATAAAAGATGGTTGTGATGATTACTATGCGTCTTTTCAGCTCGCTTCTGATGATATGTTCGTCGAAGAACTTCCCAAAACAGGCTCACAAGTTGGTATAGATTTAAATATAAGAAACTTTCTTGCTGATAACGAAGGGAATATTGTAGACAATCCGCACTATTTTCGTAGAGCAAGAAAAAGATTGGCAAAGGTAAAGCGTAAGCTTGGTAAGCGTGCTGCAAGAGCAAAGAAAGAGAACAGAGCCCTTGTTACAGCAAAGAATTACCAAAAACAACGCAAAATTGTAGCTAAAATTACTCGTAGTGTTATGAATAGACGCAGGAACTTCTTGCATATTCAGTCAAGGGCTCTTATCAATAACAACGATTTAGTTGTGGCTGAAGAATTACGAAGCAAAAATATGGTAAAAAATCACGCACTGGCCTCTTCAATCTATGATAGCAGTTGGAGAACTTTCTTAAATATGATGACATACAAATCAGAACTCTATGGCAGGACATTCAAGACAGTAAATCCTCGTAATACCACGCAGACATGTTCTAATTGTGGGCATATATTGAAAGGCAAAGATAAACTTACACTAAATGATGACGACTGGACTTGTCCTATTTGTAGAGAGTATCATCATCGAGATGTGAATGCAGCAAAAAATATTTTAGCTAAAGGACTTAATGTCGTATAATTCATGAACGCCGCCCGTTTGACAACTTGCGGGCAAGGGGAGCGTATCTCCAATTGACTCTGTTAATTTAGCTAACCTCTGCCACTAGTAACGATGAGCGAAAATGGTAAGTTGGCCGTATCTGGGTAAGATGTGGAAAATCCTTTTGGATAGCCCATATGCTAGCGAAGAATGCTAGTAGTTGACCGGCAGCCAGCTGTATAATATTAGATGAATAATTTATTAGGTGGAGATGTTATTATGGCAGATAAAAAGAACAAAGTAGTATATTTAGAAGTATTTAGAACAAAGAGGATGTATAAAAATAGGAAAATAATTAATAACGATTCAGGAGGTTTAATGGAAGATTATTGTGAACCACCATTTTTGTCGACTGAAATTGATGAGGAAATATCTTGTGAAATATCTGAAGTAGATGACTGGGACCCATTTTAATTCGTAAAAGATTGGGCAGTTTGCTCGGCAAACCAAAAGGATATAGATTAATGCTGTTTTGTGAAAGGAGAACAAAAAATGGACAAGAACAAATTTCACGAGATAAGGCTGCACTTGCTGATTCACGACATGAAATGCCCCGACCCCGACAAGATGTACTATGTCGAGCTGGCGGAACAGGTACGGTTCACCAAGGGTGTCTTAACGAAGCTGTACGAGTGTCTGGCAGCCGATGGCAAGGAAGACATCTTCCATGATGTCATGAAGGACAATCAGCTCTATAATGAAACCCTCGAAAAGTACGGCATATCGAGCAAGCAGCCAGAGCCAACGGCGGAAGAGGCCGAGCAAAACCAAGTTCGTTGTCTCAGAAACGTCATGGATAATTTCTCTGTTACGGCGGAACAGGCTATGGTGCTTCTGGAGATTGACGAGGCGGAGCGGGATAGGTACGCCCCCCTGCTTGAGTAGGACAGGGCTGGCGATTTTGGAAGGGAGTAATGATAATGAAACTGAAGGCGTGGTTAAGAGAAATAAAAGGCATGGCGTATTCCGATTACAAGGAGCTGCCCGACGAGGAGAGGTTTTCGCTTTATGGAGACTTCGAGCAATATAACCGCCACTTGCAGAAAAAGGCTCAGGTAGGCGGCTGGCGACCCATGACCGAAGAAGAAAGCAAATGGGCTGATGAGGTCGGTGAAAAGGAACGGAGGCGGTATCTCATCAGCTCCCAAATCGGCGGGCTGGACGAACTAGGCAATTACACAGCACTACATCATAGGTGGGAGAAATAAGAAATAAAAAACGGATACCAATCAAAGATAGTTCTTACAGAAGAAGGAAGGTATAAAAATGGATATATTGGAAGAGCGTAATTTAACGCAGATGTATAGAAAAATCAATGACATAAATATTCCTGTGATACCTATAGATATTACATTTGAAGAGCTCAACAATTTATTCGTACTTACTGCTAATATGTATGCTTATGTTATGGATAGTGTTGGGAGATTTGAAATCGCAGTTCGTGACGCAAAAAGAAATAAAAGAAGAGCTTTTATTATGGCATATATCAATGCTGAAAATATAATGTCCAATCAGCCACATTCATTGTTAAAAATCATAAAGCAAAATGAAGATGTGATAATAGCTGATAAAGCATTGTCTAATGCTCGCAACAGATTAAAAGTTGTTGAGAAGAAGTTGAAAGCGTTGGCTTCTCTCGATGAAGATATTAATAATCTGATTGATAATTATCTAAAACTAAAAAATATTGAGCACTCATTAAAATCATGTCGTTCTCAATACGAATTATATAAGAGGGATGGTATGAACTTTTAGATACTAGATGATGGATTCCTGCATGATAAAAAGTAATGTGCTACAATAAAGATGTAAAAAAGAATGAGATATGTTCAGGAATGATGTAAATTTAAACAAGGATGTTAATTGGCAAGGAAGCTTGAATAAAACAAGGATGTTTCTCTGCATATCTCACGAGATGGGGGGGTATCTATCATAAAACGAACAGTTCGCTCAGAGCAATATGCTGAGCAAACTGTTCATTTTTGTTTTACACTATTAAGATTTTACATCTGAATACACATTATAGAAATGTCTGAGGGTATGTACTTCTAGAAGTTAGAATACTAAGGATTATAATCTTAGCTATAGAAGTTAGATTTTAGATTTTAGATATTAGAAGTTAGATGTGAGAGATGTGAGTCTATTCAAAACTTAGATTGGATGGATGTCGAGTTAGAGGAAAAATTGACTATCAATCTGATACTTTGTAACAGACTGTCTCGAAATAATAATCGCACTTTCTTTTTGAAATGATTTCCGTTGCTTTATATGTACATTCAGGAAGAATTAATATTTTTCCTGAATGTACATAAGGCTCGGAAAAATAGTATTATGGTAATATAAGTAGCCAAAATGAAAATCGGAAAAATCAGGAGCTATACTATTTAGTCTAAAACGATATTTGGAAAAATATTTTACCCATTTTTCCGTGCCCAAAAACAACGAAAACGCCTCATTTTAGACATAGTGACTTTAAGAGTGCCACAAAATACCTTTCGGCTACTTTCTGGGATTCACATAAAGAGGGGAGGAGCTTTGCTCCTCCCCTTAGCAAGGTCATCACTTCAAAAGTTCTCCATCACCACAAATTTGTCAGTTATGGTAGAGTAAAAATGAGAAAATCTACCGCCCCCCATCGCAACTCCTTCCCAGTTGTGAGGTCAACTGACGTTTTGTCAGTCCGAGGTCAGCGACATTCGTTCTCTATGGTAAACACAAGGTTACTCGTAATAATCAACCCAACATTTTTCTTCAAAAGTGTCTAATTGAACCAAAATGACACCCATTTGAGCCAAAACAACACCTATATTACACATATTTAATGCGAAATGGGGATAGTGCTCACTGTGTGTTTTCATTGATGTCAGTTAGTAAGTCCATACATTTTACTTAGGGCGGATTCGTTCTAAGCCATCTGCTTGTCGTGTTGACAGCTAGGTAAGTTTACCTCTTATGCATAGCAGCAGAGTGTGATATTTTGCTGAGTGATTCTGCTGGCCCCGCCTACGCTGTAAGTGAAAAGGTAATATAGAGCTTTATTTTAGTGTGGGGAGGGCAAAAAACCGCCTGTTCGGCGGAAAACTTCCGGCAACCGGTTTTGTAAAACTGCTTAACCGCCTGTTCGGCGGAAAACTAATAAAAAAATGTGCAGATTTTTTTCCGCTAAACCACCTATTCGGCGGAATAAATATGGAAATCATTTCTAAAGTCTATTCTAACATTTTGTGTCAATCTTGTCAAAGAAATCATTCATTAGTAAAAAAGTTTTATCAGCTCCCTTCTAAAAATATGGATTGGTATATGGATGATAAGGTTACAGCGAAGTTATTTGAAAAGTTGACAGCCTATGCATTATTCTTCATTACCGTCAGTTTGTAAGACCATACATTCTCTCCAAATCAATGGCCATCATAGCTTCATGTTCCTGCTGCTCCAGAATCCAGTCAGAAAAGCCGCTTTTGGAGAACAGAAGATATTTTACTACCCGGTAGCGATGGTCAATCAAGCCATGTCTTTCCTTCAGTTGCTCAAATATCTTCTTGTCCAGTACTTCATTTCTGAATTTGCACTCGCCAAGGACAGCTTCTTTATTGATTATATCAAGACCTACCACATCAATATCGGTCTCTTCTTTCTTGGTCGGATTCGTTCCCCACCACCTGCCAGTCTTGCTGACAAGGCAGGGAAGTTCGCCTCTTACGCCTAGTAGTAGTGTGTAATAGCGGCACATATCCTCGAACACTTCTCCCATGAAATCTGGGATGCGTGGCTTTACTATACGCTCATAATGCACCTGTCCCGCCCCCATTTCAATGATATCTATATGAGGAGCGACGAATTGATACCAGAAGCGGAACATATGGTCAGCAAGGGCATACCGCACTTTCTTTTTGTTTCCTTCATCTGTGATGGCATATTCCTTTTTTAGAATGCCTGTATCTATGAGATTCGAGGCCGCATGAGAGACAGTAGATGTCTCTAGCTTAGTCAGGTCAGCTATTTCATTAAGCTTGGTGCGACCAGCAGCCACCGCCTCGATAATGGCACTGTAAGACGATATGCTCCTGAATTCCTGTGTGAGTATGTTGGTGGGCTCTTCATACATATAGCCAAAATTGCTGAAGAAAAGTTCTTGCAAGTTTTCGTCAAGAGACTTTTTATCATTGAACAGTGATAGATATTTAGCTATGCCGCCCGTTACACCATAGACAATTGCCTTTTCCTCCGGGGCGTAGTGGGGCACGAACTGGGAGGCTTCCAGAAAATCGAAGGGCTTCAGGGCTATCTGTGAGGTTCGTCGGCCAAAGAGGGGACTCTTTTCGCTGAGAACTTCATCCTCCATGAAGCTGACTGATGAACCGCAAAGAAAAAGATACATATTGCCATGGAGCCATTCAGTATCAATATATTTCTGTAGCACAGACACCAGGGACTTGTCAGCCTCTGCCATATAAGGGAATTCATCAATGATGAACACTATACGCTCATCTCTGCAGCGTTCTCCTATAAAGGAAAATAGCTGTTCGTAAGACTGGAAGACCAACCCCTTCATATCAGGTGCCAGGACTTCTATTACACGATTGCCCAAGAGTTCCAAATTTCGCTGGCTGCTGCTTAGCACAGCTGTATAATAGATAGTCTTTTTGCCATTAACAAAACGCTGAAGCAGAGTTGACTTGCCTACCCGCCGGCGTCCATACATGATGGTCATCTGAAAGCCTGGGCGGTTGTAAAGGGCATTCATTGCGTCGAGCTCACGTTTGCGACCTATGAATTCACACATATCCATTCTCCTTGAATGTAATTATATTGAATTATTGTTCATTGAATTATGTTTCAATATAAGTATATTCCAATGAGGGCTGTAGTTCAAGTAATAATCCAGATAAATTATGTGTTGTTGACTAAGAGGCGTGAGCTTATAGTGAAATGGTATCAGCAGAGAGACCATTCAGTAATTTCTAGATAAAAAACCATGGCGACTTACGTCGTGCTGATGGTGAGGGAGTTGTGCAGGGAGAGCTGCACAGACAGAAGCAGATAGCAAACGCCCCGACATACACGAAAATCGGTGTATGTCGGGGCGTTTCGCCGTCTTCATATCCTGTCTGCATCCAGCGTGATAAGGTACCGGCGGTGTACGAAACAGCTCTGACTATTCGCATCGCCTCATCCATCATGATAAATCAGTTCATGCAGGTCTACTGGAATGTCTACAACAGCTCCATCGTGACAGGTCTTGTGGCTTTCTGCAAACGAACCACTATATATGGTATACTTGCGTCAAGGTACAAAAGGATATTGCATCTTCCCTAAGGAAAGGGTAATATGTGTTCTAAGAAAGGAACAGTGGTAAAAATGAATAAGAAAAAACTCGTAGGTGCAGTATGTGCTTTTGCCTGTGCTGCAAATCTCGCTCTGTCAGGGACGGCTTCGGCGGATTTGCGGACACTGGCCGACCAAGAGCGGTGGGCGAGCCAGCTCGTTGTGAAAATGTTTGGAGATAGCGGCCCCGCACCTTCTTCGGTCGCAGGGAAAGCATTAGAAGCAGAAGTACATCGTGTTCAAAAGAAAATTTGCGATGCTAATGGCATCGTAATGACTTCTATGCGGTTTCAATCCTTTGATGATTACAAGACAAAAGTACATCCCATAACCGTTGTCGGCGGATATTACCTAAGAGGAATAGCTGTTGGGTGCGGCGATATATATTTAGGAGAAGATTATTTCAACGATGCCAAAGGGCTTAAAAATCAATATGAATACATGCTTTGTGACAGAATTGTTAGCCATGAATTGACTCATGCTGTTGAAGGCCACACCTTATCTCCTTCGTGGGAGGGTGTGAAAGGTGAAACCAGAGCAGAATTCGGAAGTGTTGAGTTGAGTGACAAACTTCCAGAGGGTGGTTGGGGTGTTTATGGCGTCGCCCTCAGGTATAGCAATGGATACGCCGAATACGCCAAAGAAGTGATGAAATCCTTTGAAAAAGAATGCCGAGGCAAAGTAAGCATCACCCCTAACGGTTCTCTTGTGACCTACCATGACCAGAATGGTGGAAATTACAATTTAGCCGTCATAGACGAAGTCAGTCCAGATAATGCTTACTTTGGCGGACAGGTAGCCAACTGTATTGCAAAGGGAGCGTTCCGACTGGATAACATTCAGATTATGGATAACTTCTTGAAGCAGGACATCAAATTCAACGGGGACTACCTGTTGGTATGCAAAGACTCCCGTCTTCCCAATGGCTATCGCATCCTTACGGAATTATATGGGACGAAAACTGACCTTATTAGCCAGCTAGAAGACACAAAACGCAGCGTTCGGACAGATAAGCCTTTGAACACATACGTCGTGACGGCAAGCAAGCTTGTCCGTCCCGGAAATTCTACGCCATGGAAACTGTGGCTCGCCTGTGCTGTGGCGGCGGATATGGATGGACGGCGGTAAGCAAAAGAGACAAGAATATCTTTTTTGTTATCATAATGCCATACGTCTTTGGCAGTTCTGTCTAGTCGGAGTCTTTATCTGAGGCCAGATAATCGAGCATACTGGCTTAGGCTTATGGCGGATATTTCTGACATTGGTGTACATGATGCTAGTCTCGATTTTTGAGGCATAACGTTTTGTGTTGAGTATGATTTTGCAAGATTTACGGTTGACAAGGCAAAGGGGGACGGCTTCGATGAGAAAAATTCACTTCAGGGGCTTTTTCTCATTGGCCATGATTTACTGCATATAGTATTTTCTTGTTCTTCCGGCAGCATTATGAATGGCTAAAAAGACAGGATTGACAGAAAATTCTACTATGACATTCATAAAACAATCATAACGTGTTTGGTTTATGCTCGTCTAGTAATGCAAAATGTCAAGACCCGATTTAAGCCGACTAGCAGCCGCTGTGAGCGGTTTTGGGCTTTATGCGATAGTTTATATGCAAAAGGTGGCTATCGTGGCGTACAGACTATTCTGAGAGGTCGTTTTATGCCGTACTTTTTGCTAAATTCGCCCATTATCTTGTAATTGTGGTATAATGAATTGCGTAATATGAAGCTGGATTCCATACGGAACCGGCCTCCTGTTGCATACAAGGATTTAGTTGCACAGTGATTAGAAGAAAGGATTGATTTCACAATGGTTCTTAACAAAAAAAAGATGGTGGCTGCCGCACTGGCAGCAGCAGTAGTCATGTCTCCTATGGCAATGCCTAGTGTGGCGTCTGCTGGGGACAAACGGCCTATCGTTTGGGATGGTTATTTATCAGATAACGAGTCCCACATGTTCCGTCTGGAAGAAAAGTCTGTCAGGCATTTTACCCTGAAGGGGGTTCACTATATTACTGGATGTGCCGTAGACCTTATCGAGGGCGGCCCCAGTAACTATATTCCCGTTATTGGATGGTTCTCCAACGAACACCAGAAGAATGGCTATCTCCATTTTATCGTCAAGTTTAATGAAAACGGCTCCTACAAAGGCGAGCTTATGCGACGTGATTATACGACCAAGCTCAAGGATGTCTTGAGCCTCCCTGATTCAACGCTGGAGAAGGACTGGTCTAATCGTCTCAACAGAAAGTATTCACCCCAGAATGATATGAACTACAGCAATCATCAAGACGAGGATGTTTTTGACCCCAAAAACTGGCACGAGGCCAATCCTTTAGAGCAGTCTATTGTTGATGAATCTTTGAAGAATATCGTGCATTGCTTGAAGGTTGACCATCCCGATATGATTGCCGAGAATATCGCCGCCAACAAGCGTGACGAAGCTGCCGCCCTCGAACAGCGGAAGCAGGAGGTTGAGCAGAAGAAACTCTCCCGTCTTCAGAAAGAAGCTGCAAAGCAGGAAGCCTCCCATTATCAGCTTCTTGCCAAGTTCCGTCAGAACAGTAATAGTCAGACCATCACAAACAACATCAAGAATCTCGGTGAATACAGCTGGGATATGTTCCTTGATAGCCCCAGCATCCCTCACCCCAACATCGACATCAACCACCTCATCCACAACACATGGTATCTTGATGTTATCGGGCAGGGACAGGGCTATGGTCATAACGAAATTGTCAGTTTCAAGCCTGTGTTCTGGTATGTCGGAGACACCATGCTGGAGGATTCCTCTTTGCTTGAGATGAACACCCTCAGCGAGCAGGGGTATAATCCTGATGGTTCATACTCCCAGACCTTCGACAATGAGAACTTCTCTCTGGAGCTTGCTCGTTACGACGGCACATTTTCACCTAATATCGCATTCACCAGCCGTGAACCCGAAAACGGCAATGAGAAGAAAATCATCAAGATGGATACTACTCCCGGCGAGGGCGACTACAAAACCGTTGGCGGTTCCACGAGAACGTACAGGTTCAAGCCCGGTACGAGCAATGATGATTTCTGGCTTATCGAGTACGAAGGCTGGAACGAGAACGCCCATGCCACTGGTGTCTCTTATCATCTGACCAAGATGAACTAACAACAATATATGACATAACAAAAGAGCCAACCCTCTATAAGAAGGAAGGCTCTTTTGTTGTTAAGAGAAAAGATGCGTGGGCTCTCCTTTCCTCAAGAAGGCCCTACACTTGAACGTACATCTTACCGCCGCCCGTCCATATCCGCCGCCACGGCACAGGTAAGCCATATCTTCCAAGCGGTTCCTTTTCCGGGTTTAAGAAGCTCTCCAACCTTATTTTCGTAAGCAGTAAGCGGGCTGTCTGTCAGAACGCTACGCTTCGTATTCTCCAGCTCTCTAACAAGGTCAGCCTTCTGCCCGTAAAGCTCTGTAAGAACACGATAGCCATTAGGCAGACGGCTGTCTTTGCATACCAGCAGATAGTCTCCACTGAATTTGATGTCCTGTTTCAAGAAGTTGTCCATAATCTGAATGTTATTCAGACTGAATGCACCCTTGGCGATGCAGTTTGCTACCTGACAGCCGAAGTAAGCGTTGTCATGGCTATG
>Ga0310695_10002263_pt1 | contig 41273 bp, 37 predicted proteins | sample RumenRJG_04DNA_FD_203882 | JGI IMG/M metagenome (GOLD analysis project Ga0310695, IMG submission 203882) | Bovine rumen microbial communities from Lethbridge, Alberta, Canada - RJG_04 (v2) (version 2) | ecosystem: Host-associated > Mammals > Digestive system > Stomach > Rumen | place: Canada...
ACAAAGGTAAGAAACTGTCTTGAATTGCTATTGTTTTTCTCGACCAATTTGCTTTCTTGTGCGGCTGCGCCGCAATCATCTGCAAACTTAGAGACAATTGACAATTCATAATTGATAATTCACAATTCATAATTGGGCAATGGCTGGGTGAGTTTTGGCATTTAAATTCCATTTTTACCAGAAAGAAATATCCGCAATGTTAGTGAAGAGGCATTGCGGATATTTTTTTGTTATTCAACAATCTTTATTGCTACCGATTTTATCTGTTGCCAGCCGGCTTTGTCGGTTAGTCTAATCATAAAATGATAGTCGCCCGTGTCGATGTTTGTCGGAATCTTTATGTCCTCGCGGGCAGAGAACGACTTTTGTCCGCCGGGAATGTTGAAATCTTGGTTAAACACCCATGGATTCTGCGCCTCCTTTACATCGTCCATGCTGCAAGTCGTTGCCGACGTGCTATGCGTGTGGTGGTCGAAGTTGTGGTGAACCTCGATGTTGTACTTGCCCAGCTCGTCGTTGTCGGTAAAGACATAGCAGAACGGAATCGTCTCGCCGCGGTGATACACTTTGCAGTCGATAGGGTTGGCTGTGATGCCTTGTTCCGATATCTCTGGATAGGTCATATCCTTCTCATCGTCGTCAGAACTGCCGCACGCACAGAGTGCGCACAGCAGTGATACTGAAAAAAGTATTTTCTTCATTATTTTCTATGTTTAGTCGTCGTGATGGTGGTCGTGCTCATCTTCATCATCGTCGCCGTCGTCCTCAACAATGTTCAGCTCGCTCTCTACGGTTGTTTGCTGACCGTTCTTGTCGGTTACGGTAAAATGAAGGTGATATTCGCCCAGAGGAGCCTCGGCTGGAATGTCGATATGCTCGTGGAACTCGGTGTTGCGTATGCCGATGTATTTTCCGTCGGTGTAGCTCTTTTCAATCTTGAACGAGCCGCCGTTCTCCTCGTGAATCTCAACGTCGATACGCTGAATCAAGCCCTCGGCAACCACGTCTGCCTCAAGATGAAGGTCGTGCCCCGGATGGCAGTGCTTGGTGTTGTCGTGTCCCACTTCGGTAAGCGTTATTGATGGCTTTGCCGGAAGGTCGTCGTCATCGTCGCCGCAAGAAGTTAGGAACATTGTTGATGCACACAGAAAAGCCATCAGAAGGCTTATGAACTTAATATTTCTCATTTTTTTCTTTCTTTAATAATTGTTTAAAAATCCAAGCCTATCATTGCCGACAGATTGCGTCCCGGTTCGGGAACATCTATCAGACGATAGTAGCTTGTGTGGTTGTAATATCGCTTGTTCAGCAGATTGTCTGCATGCAAGGCGATTTTCAGTCTGTTTTTTCCTACCGCAAAGTGCTTGCCGGCCGATGCGTTCAGCGTGCAATAGCCGTCGGTAGGCTTTTCGGGCGGAACAATCTCATTCTGCGCGCCCACAACGTGTATGCTGAGCTGCGCAAAGCCTTCGCCCTTCTTCTCGAACTGATATTTTATGCTCGCATCGCCCGACCACGGAGTAGAGAAGGGTAGAGTGTAGCCTTTCTTCGCACCCGATTTCTGACGGGCATACAGATATTCGCCCTTCAGTTCGGCCTCCCAGTGCTTGCCGATGCTGTATGTAAGCTGAGCCTCGAATCCGTAGCGCAGAACCTTGGCTTGGGTGTACTGATAGAGTTGCAGTCCCTCAACATAGTCGGCCGTAGGATTCAGATATATATAGTTCGGGAAAAAGTTGACGTAAGGGTCTATCTGTATTGCCAGACGCTTGTCAGACCAATGTATTCCGGCATCCAACTGATACGATTCTTCGGGATTGAGCGACTTGTTTCCTCGCTCGTATCTGAAGATGTGATAGTTGATGCCGTCGGCTCCCAGTTCCTTAGGTATAGGCACGCGGAAACTCTTGCCCACGTTAGCCTTCAGCACCCATCCGCCAACTGAATAGTTTATTCCGGCAGACCATGTGATGCTGTTGAAGTTGCGCGTGGCAGCCTCGGAACGTTGCTTGTAAACCGAGTCGGAAGCCGATACTGGCGTTTTGTACCAGTCGGAATAACTGTGTATGCGTGTGCGAGAGAAGTCGTAGCGCACGCCAGCGTTCAGTTTGAGATGCTCGCCGATGCTGTGCTTGTCGAACACGAACACGCCCGTGCTCACCGATTCGAAGTCGGGGATGATGAAGCCCCAGCCGTCGCGTCGGTTATGCTGATATTCGCCGTTCACGCCAATGTTAAGTGTGTTCTGTTCGCTCAGAATCTTCTTCAGCGAGATGGCTGCGGTGTATGTGCTCTTGTCGAACACTCTCTCGTCTGTTCCGTCGGGCTTTGGCATGTAGCCGTGCGATATAGGCTCAGAACATTCCTTGCGGTGATTGTTCTGGTATGCCAGACGGATGTCTAACGCCGAGTTTTCGCTTTGCCAAGCCGTGTGGCTGAGCACCTTCAGATGGTTCACGCTCTGTAGCGGCAGGTCGATGTCGCGACGGCTCTTGTCGTAGTCGATGTCGGATAGTCGCACCTCAAGACCATGCGCGTTGGCAAAGAATCCGCTTCGCGAATAGTTGTCGGATATGCGCACGTCGGTGTGGAAGTTATATCCGGCATAGCCAAGCGTGATGCTTCCGTCGCGCTCCGTTCCGGCTGTGTTGCGCAGTCGCTGCTTGTGCAGTTTAATATAGTACGAGTAGTACTGAATGCTGTCTGCCGGAATCTTGTAGTCGGCATAGTCGATGAGCGTGGTGTTGGCACGATAGAAGAAACGCCCTATGCGTCCGCCAATCTTTGCCGACAAGCCCATCTGCTCGTTGTTTGTGCGGCCAAACACCTGCACTGCTCCCTCGAAAGGCTTCAGCGGAATGTGGTTGGTGTAGAGGCTCAGCACGCCGCCTATGGCATCGCTGCCGTAGAGTAGGGCTGCCGGACCTTTTATCACCTCAACATGGTCTATGGCAAACTGGTCAATCTCCAGTCCGTGGTCGTCGCCCCACTGCTGTCCCTCGTGCTTTATGCCGTCCTCTGTCACCGCCAGCCGGTTGAATCCCAAGCCTCTGATTGTTGGCTTAGACTGTCCGCTGCCAATGCTCATAGCCTTCACGCCCGGCACTCCCTCGAGTGTCTGCATAAGGCTTCCGGCAAAGTTGTTCTCCAGAAAGTCACGGTTCACCTGCACACTCGTCTGCGACGAACGCATAAGGTAATCTCTCTTCGATTGTCCTGTTATGGTTACGTCGTCGAGTGATACAATAGTATCGTTGGCAGCGCACGCAATGAGCGTCGCAGCCAATAAGTTTGCTATCATAAGATATTGGTCTGTTTGAAAAAATAAAGAAATGAGATTATTCCCTTTTGATTAAATCAGACAAACCGGAGGTGCGCGTGGATTTACGATGCCTTTGGCGCAGACGCAGACAAACGGTGCTGCATCAGCCTTGAAGGCAAGGATAAGATTTAGGTTGATGAAAAGAACCACGGCTGTGCCCGTGAGGTAGGGCAGCGAGAAGAGTTGACACAGAAGACAGGTATGTGTGAAGCCCTGTGCGCTCGATATGTGCCCGGCGTGCGGAATGTGCTTTACGCACTCAACGCACTCGTCCTCGTGGTGGTGTGTGTCGTGGTGATGAACGTGTATAGCCGACAACAGAAGCATTGGCACGAATACTCCGAGAAGTATCCATGCAGATATTTTTCTGCGTGTCGTTATTTTTTTCATTTTTCTGATGCTATACCAAAATTCAGTGCGGCAAAGTTACTGCTTTTTTGTTAAAATAATGCCTTTAGGCAGGTTTATTTCACTTTTTTCTTCTGCAAACATTGCTGTTGTTCGTTCGGATTGCCTTATAACATCTAAGGCAATTCTATCGGTTTTTTCACTTTAAACAAATAGCAGTCTTTTGTGAACCCTGTTTTTGTTACTTATTAGGTAGCGATATACTGCAACCCGTACATAATAGTAAGGTACAATAAAGAATGATTTGTTTCATGTTTTTAGGTTTTATAACGAATCGATTTTTGTCAGAATACGTTCGATTTCTTTAAGAAATGTCGGTAAGTAATCCTTTGCGCATTTGCTTTTTGTTGAATGTTGCAGTTTCTTCTCATATTGAGTAAAACTGCTGTTGCTTAGATATAATTCGCTTGCAATCATATTTGCATAATCATTGGCAACGTCATGATGCTTGCTAAAATATTCCAATGCATAATCGGTATTCTCATTAACGTATTTGATACAATATCCTCCAAGCATTTCTGCAAGAGCTCCATCCGATTTCTTTATATTCTCGTTCAAGACATAGAAATAGAGCATCCTTTTGTTTCCATTAGACGAAGAGCATAATGTGTCTAATATAGTCATAGTCAAATCGTTGTCTGATAATTTTATCTCATGCAAATATAGCTTCATGATATTTTTATCAACATCAATAGTGTTGATGATTTCAGACTTCGAGTTTTCGTCAAGGTCATCCCAGTATCTATTCTCATCTGCGTGAGAAATACAACTGAAAAATGCTAAAACTAATCCTAATAGCATTTTATTTATCTCTATTTTTCTCATTTTTTTCGCTGTTAACTATTCTATACACTATCATTATGCCACCCCATTAATTTGTATTTCTATTATTTTTCTGTTTTTTAAGTCTATTGCAACAAAAAAACAACTAGTACCGCCATCATAAACATACGATATCACACCTTCCTTTATTGCCTCTATCATTCCCTCAATTAATTCTTCTGAGAATTGAATGCAAATAATTGAATCTCCTTTTGCTGATAGTGTTCCCCAATATTGACGTTTGTATTTCTTTAACTTTCGCTTTTCTATTGCCTCTTTTTTCGAAAACAGACGTATGCTTAGATTTGTTATAGTATCAGCATTGGCAAGAAGAATTTTCTCGGCATCAACGATATTGGCAGTTGAGGGAGTATAACGATATTCGATATTTGGAGGAAGTCCACCATTTGAACATTCTTTTGAAAATATATAACCTTCGAACTTCTTTCCCCGTATGTGTTTTACAGAGCCTCCTTCCGAATATATATATCCTTCGGTATTACTGTCTTTAATAAGTTCAACTTTTTGCGAGTATGCAGCCAGATGAACCAACAATAGTTGTAGGATAACAAAAATAATTCTCATAGTTTAAAAATTTATCTGATAAATTGTGTGACTGTTTCTCATGTTCTGCCGAATTTTTGGAATAGGATGAACGTGAGAGTAAAAATCTATTTACATTCCAATAAAAAGCGTGATTGCTCTTTGCTATATAACAACCTGTTGTATGAGAGATTTCCTCGGATGTTATATGTTAACAGAAGATACTTTCCTTCAATTTTTATATTCGAAATAAATTCCCTAAATACAAGGTATTCATTTTTTGAAGAATTATACAAAATATGCACCATGCCGTTTAGAAAACAACCGGGATAATGTTTGAACTGAAATATATAGTATTGGCATTTCCCGAAATTTGGCACATTTATTCTTTTTGTCTTGAACTTTATGTTCTTCCTGTCAAGCATATAAGACGGAAAGGAATCTATTTCTGCTATTTTGTAGGCTTCATCATAGCTTAGCCTCTTATGTGGGGACGTTGCGTTATAATAGCCATGTATTGTAACCTCTGCATTAAGGAATTCAAGATGTTCAATGTTCAAGGAATCTGGGTTTACACAAGACAGTTTAATTTCTGGAACGCTGTCCTTAATGCAATTTGCAAAGCATGAAGGCATAAGTAGCGCACTTAGCGCAACAAACACAATCAATGTAAATAATCTATTTTTCATGTTTTAGCAGAAATTAAAAATATAAAACTTTATTCTGATATTCATTACGTTCTGCCGAAATACCCGAATAGGGTGGCATCGGGAATGTGATTTTTCCGCTCGGCCTATCTAATGAAGTTCGGGCTGCAAATAGGGCAGAACCATGCTTGCTTCTTTGCGGTTACAAAAGTAAGAAAAGATTCTCAGATACTTTCAAAATTTAATTCGAAAGTGTCTCTTGCATCAATCATTCTTTTTTGAAAATTCCGTTGATGCTTGATGTGCGGTAGAGCATCTTTTTCTCTGGATTTTTTATTTGGAAAATATTGCCGTAATAGTCGAAATTTATATCGAGATAGTTAAACGGAACAATCGTTTCTACCCAAACACTATCCTTTGAAGTTACTTTCAATCCCGTCTGTTTCTTGAAATCAGCCAAAAATATCTGCTTTGTTTCGAGAAACGGCTCTATCTCCAGCTCTATTTTGTCGTTACACTTTATCTTTTTCCCGGCATTTTTTTCAGCATCGTAATGCGAATATATGATGTATTTCTTACCGTTACTTTTGGCTGTCAGCCTGTAGCAGTCGTTTTTTGCTTTCCTTATTTTCAGAATACTGAATGTATCGGTTATCTGAGCCGAAACAGATGTGCAGACAGATAGCCACAAAAATATGAATGTCAGAGAATTCTTCATGTTCTTGATTGTTATAGATTGCAGAAAACGTTGTAAAATAACACAAAATATCTGTAACAGACAAGAAAGAAACATGAAAATGTTAAGAAATGTAAATAATGTTTGTATGATTAGAAAAAATGGTAATTTTGTAACCTGATTAAAAAAACAATATTTTCGGAATAAGCATAAAGAGAAGGTGAAAAATGACTAAACATCTATTCTGCATAGTTTCTGTACTTTTGCTTTTATCGTGCAACGGTGGCGAAAAACCGCAAGTAAAGAAATCGCACAACAATCGCCACGAATATGTTGATTTGGGACTGAGCGTCTGTTGGGCAACGACAAACATTGGTGCCGACGAACCTACCGACTATGGCGACTATTTTGCGTGGGGCGAAGTCAAGCCCAACAAGGAATATTATCACGAAAGTACATACAAATTCTGCAAGAAAAATGGTACGATGTTCGGCATGCCACTTTATGATTATACCAAATATGTTACAGAGCACAACACCCGAGGCTTTTACGACAACAAACTCGAGCTGGATGCCGAAGACGATGCCGCATCGGTGCTGTGGAAGGATGATTGGCGTATGCCTACCGAGGCTGAACTAAAAGAACTGCGAGACGGATTTAACTGTAATTGGATATGGATTGCAGAAGGAAACACAGAGTTTAAAGGCGTTGCAGGATTTAAGGTCGTAAGCCGAAAGAAAGGCTATGAAGGCTCGTTTATATTCTTGCCGGCTGCAGGACTGGCAGAGTTGGAAAGTAAAGGAGGAAATTTTCTATATTACTGGTCAAAATCTTTAAGTTCGTTGAGCGAAATATATGCAGAGCCTTATGGCTTAGAAGTAAGTGGATGTACGTCTAATGAATATTATATTAGTGGAGAAGACCTGTTCGATTTTCCGTTAAAAACGGTAAGAACATTAGGATTACCTATTAGACCAGTAAAACCAAAGAAAAAATAAACCGAAAAGATGAAGAAAATACTATATTTGTTTGCATTGGTTTTTATAACCATCTCATGCACTTCGGAAAAAACAACGGAAATGGATTTGGATATGATACAAGCTAGAATCCATTGTCGTGAAATGATGAATGAATTCTATGAAAACCATTTAAGATATCCCAGAAATTCAAAGGATTATTGCCGTTGTTTTTATGCGCACGAAAAACTAAATAATTTCAAATGGGCGCGCCTGCTTTCAGATAAACCGAATGTTACATTCAGTTCGCTTGAGGATTATAATGAGTTTATGGATTCTGTCTATACGTCTCAAAAGAAACTTTATTGCAATGCTGCTCCAAATTTTACATGGCAAGTCTTTTACAAAAACAACTCAGATAACGATATTGTTTGTAAGGACGGATTGGTTCGATTCGAAAACCATAGCGATGGCATTACATATTATACTTATGATATCAGAACAAGTTTGCGGAGGGTTCTGCTTCATGAATACGGATACAAACTATATTCAGAAGGTGAGTTGAATGATATTTGCCGTGCATTGTCTGTAAGAATGCGCAGTAAGGATTCTATATTGATAGATTTGCCAGAAACTGTTTATGACAGATTTAAGACAAGTAGGGATTTGTCAAGAATTGCAGATTCTGTTCTTTCACAAGGTAATAAAAAGCCGCAGAACGCAAAATTCCGTTACATGGGAATAAGATACCATCGTGGCGGAAAAATGGAAACTGTAGATAGAAGTCTGGCATTACCAGATGAAATAAAGAATTGCAAGCAACTTGTTCATTATATGGACTCGTGTGTAAATTTAGACAAGCGGGTGGACTTTATCCAATTCTATTATCGTTATTATTCCGCTGAATAGTTGGCAACTTGTTGGCTAATTCCGTTTAATTACGCGAGTTCGGGATAAATGGGCGACCGCGGGAGTGTTTTTGATTATAGACTCTATGTTAATTTCAATTGTAAAATAAACAGAAGAAAGCCGCTGGGAAATCCGCGGCTTTCTTCTTGAAAGCCATCACTTACTTTGGCTATTCCCAACATATAGCCAACATATAGCTTACATATAGCCTACATATATCTTTTTCTTTTCTCATCTCGAATCTACCCCCTTGCTACCTCCTTGCTACCTCCTTGCTACCTCCTTGCTACCCCCTTGCTACCTCCTTGCTATCCCCTTGCTACCTCCTTGCTACTATCTTGCTACCTTCTTGCTACCTTCTTCCTACTATCTTGTTACATACTTCCTTCTGGCTTCCATGAACATACCCTTAATGTTGCTTCATCGTACCTTGGACGTATCTTGGATGTACCTTGGATGTATCTTGGATGTACCTTGGATGTACCTTGGACGAACCTTGGACGTTCCTTGGACGTATCTTGAATGTACCTTGAATCTACCTTCCCTCTACCTTCCCACCATTTTGCATTTACCAAAAGGATAATTCGCGATATATCATAGTTTTTTTGCCGATTCTGAATAGTTGGCAATTTGTGGGTAAACAGCGTTCAGAAGAACGGAGTTTTGGAAAAATAAACAGAAGAAAGCCGCAAATTTCCCTGCGGCTTTCTTGTATCTTTGACTTGTCATCAAATAATAGAATCAGAAGAATGTCTTTTCAAGTCTAAAATCATGTGCTTATTTTCTGAGTTTAAGTGATCTTAAATTGTATGAGAGAGCAAGATTTATTGAAGCAACCTTGCCGATGCCTCTGAAATAAGTATGAGAAACAGATGGGGTTAGGCGCAATATTTGATAGTTGCTGCAATGACCGAAGAGTTGACTGCCCGTCAGCATTACGCTTTTGGCTAAGACAAAGTCGATATTTATTCCGGCATTAAATTGTAAGCCGTTTTTTTCTCTGTTGTCATCTTTATTTAGGGTTGTGTAGTAGCCTTGAACTCCCAGTCCAAGGAATGGACAAAGTTTGACCCTGCTGCCGTTGTATGCTCTTGTTCCAAATCTGGCGGAAATCATGTACATGTTGAGTTTTTCGCCTTTTTCAATCACTCCTTTGCTTGTATTGATATCTCTCTTTGCGTTGCCTCCTGTTTCTATTTGCATATCTGTGCAAACAAAGAATTTTTTGTTGAAATAAACTCCAAATCCAAAGTCAATGCCAAAGGTATTGACAAGGACATCCGTGTTCTGAAAATTTCCGGCTGCTCCTATGTTTATATCAACACCTCCCTTTTCTGTAAATGTATTGGCACATTCCACGGGGTCAAACTCTGTTCCTTCAAGGTCTTTTTCCGACATGGCATAGCGCTTTTCCAACTCTTCTGTGTCTTTGCCATACGATACGCTCTCTGAAAAATCCTTAGCGTATCTTTCGGCTCTGTCTGAATGAAAATTGTTTATTCCGCCATAATAACTCCATAGTTCATTGGCCTTTTCGGCTGTGGCAATACGGGCATATTTTTCATAAATATTCAGAATTGTCTGGGCATACATCTGTGCATGAAATCTGTCATGCTCTTCGGGATTAAGTTTGCAAAAATCATAGTCGATACAAGCTTCGGTGCCTGTGTAATAATATTTTACGCCTTTTACTTTTTTGCATCTCTCATGGGATGAAAACATGGAGGAAACTACTATGCTGGCAGTATCGGATTTTGGCTTGCCGCCCATGAAGCGGTCGAGGTCGACATCGCCTTGACTCCATCCGGCAATATTATTATGATACTTGCTTTGCCAATTCTGGGCACAAACGTAGTTTGATGCAGTTAACATACCAAAGCCAAGGGCAAATGAAAAAATTTTGTTCATATAGTTAAGTTTTTCCACCCTTTCGGGCGGTAATTTATATTTTGATTTAAAATTATTTTAACGACAGCAAAGTTATACATAATTCGTGAGACATACAACATTATTTGTCAAAAGAACTGGCTGGATGCTATTCAGAATTTTTCAAATTACCTTCGCAAAAAAATGATACATGACATTTCAAGTTTCAAAAACTTCCCGAACGCATCCCGAAAGAATCCCGAACCTATCTCGATGCTATCGGCTTGCTACCCACTTTCATCATACTTCGGATATAATACATTGAAAGTTGCTATTAGTACTTTTTTCTGCATAATGATTTACCTTTTTTGCTTATTATTACGGACTGATGCCGAACTTGCGTATTTATTTTAGTTGTATAAAAAAAACGGCAGCGCAAAAAGCACTGCCGTCGATGTTCCTTTTCAAATTAAAGTGTTATCCTATTTCTTTCTTTTTCCTTTGCTATTTCCTTTGTTATTCTTAGCGTTCTTTGTGTAATAGTCGAGAGCCGCTGCGATGTTCTGCTGCGTTGCGTTGGCGCTGTAAGTAGCACCCGTAACGCCGTCGAGTTCGTCAACGCCGGCATTAGCGAGTTTCTTGGCTGCGCCCACCTTCTGGCCGGCATACTGCGGCAGAAGTTTCTTCTTTATTCTCTCGAAATAGCCCTTGCTCTCTTTGTTTGGCAGAGCCTCAATCTTTACAACCGTGCCGTTCTCGATATATACGAGCAGCGGCGTTGTAGCCTTGTAGCCCTTGGCAGAGCATAGTTCGGTTGTGTTAATGATGTATGTTTTGCCCTCGCGTTTCATTATGTCGTCGGCACTTGCGCAGAGCACAAAGAGCGAGAGGCATAGCGTAATTACTGTTTTTTTCATTTTTATTTTGTTTTTGAATGTAACGTACGAGGCGGTTTTTTATTGCCTCATTGTAACCTGAATTCTATTTTTTTGCGACAGCAGGAGCTTGCAGAAATCCTGTATATCGCTGCAAGAGATGTCGTTAACCTTCTTCTCGTAATCTTTTCCGAAGTCGATATTTTCTGCCAAAACGTGGTAGCACAGATATTCCCACCAGCCGTTTGTCTCTACGGCACGCTTGTAATTCTTTATCTCGTACTCCTTTACTTTGTTGAGTTGCTCCTCGGTAGGGCCGTTCTGAGCCATCTTTTCGAGTTGCTCGTCGATGATTGGCAGAAGTTCGTCGAACTTGTTAGGGTCGCAGCGGAAGTTTACCGTCATCGAGATGCCCTCGGTTGGCAGTTTCCAGCCTTGGCTGCTAACCGAAACGCCGTATGTTCCGCCTTTCTCCTCGCGTACGGTCTCGGTGTAGATGCCGCGCATAATCTGAGCAAGGAAGTCGGCCTTGAGGTCGTTGTCGGCATTGTAAGCCTCGCCGTTGCTTGTGTACGAGTAGATGATGTTGGTGATTGCCGAAGGCGTCTTCTGCTTGTATGTGAACACATTCTTGTGGTCGCCGCGCTTTATGTCGAGCAGATATTTTCCGCAGCGAGGCTCGTTCTTCTTGCTTGCCTTGCCCGGAAGCGATGCAACATACTGGCAAAGAAGTTCCTCGAACTCGTCGGTGCGGATGTCGCCCGTAACGATGAGATTCATGCCTGCCATGTTTGCAAAACGCTCCTTGTAAATCTGATAGATGCGGTCGTTTGAAACGCTGTCGAGACACTCGAGCGTGATAGGCATGCTGCGCTGGGTGTTGTCATAGAGCGTTGTGCGGATTGAGTCGTTGAACACTACGTTTGGCGATGCCTCGCGGTTCTTCAGTATTGAGCGCTGACGCTCGATGATGCTGTTGAAAATCTTGTCGTCGCGGCGAGGCTGGGTAATGTAGAGATGCGCAATCTGAAGCCATGTCTTGAAGTCGGATGCGGCACAAACGCCCTTCACGCCTTCCTCCTCGCTGTCGATGAACGGGATTACGCGCAGAGCCTTTCCGGCGCGTTTCTTCTCGAGTGTGAGAAAATCGAAATCGGCAGCTCCTGAAGTTCTTACAACAGTCTGCAACATTCGTAACGACGGAACATCACTGTCGGGGTAGAGCGACTGGCCGCCGGCTCTGAACATCTTTATCGTGAGGCGGTTAGGCTCTATGTCCGATGCTCTGCCATAGACTTTCATTCCGTTAGACAGAACGTATTCGGTATATCCGTTAGAGAAACTGTTCTTGGCAAGAATCTTGCCCTTTTTCGGCAGTTTCTTCATAAAAGTGCGGTCTACCGCCTTGTATTCCTTGTTTTCGTAGTCGCGCTTTTCGGCATTGGCAACCCATTGCTCAAACTGCTTTTCGGTTGGCATAACGAAAGGCTTTTTGTTCCATGTGGTAGGACCGTAAACCGTTATCACTCTGTTAGATGGAGCGGTGCTTTCTGGAGCAAGAACGATTTCTTTCAGGGCATTGTTCACATCGTCGAGCGTTACGCTTTCCATCAGCGCGTGCTCAATATCAGCCTCGTCTTCGATTGACATAAGGTGAGTGGCGTTGCAGAAATGGTTTATAATCTGACCAACGTATTCGCGGTTGCGCTCCTTGTCCTTGTTGTCTACGCGATGTTCGAGATTTACGTTGTGCTGAAGTTTTGCGTGTTCCAGTTCAGCCTCGGTGAAGCCGTGCTTGCGCGCATTCTCTACAACCGAGAAAACCTCGTTTATGCCCTCTTGTATACGGTCGGGGAAGAGTCCGATGTTGAGCGAGAAGGCATCTTTCTCGTCGGTGATGAAGAAACTGCCGTCGCGGCACGATGCCGAGAGCACGAGCGGATGCTCTGCCATGGTGAGGTCGGACAGTCGCTGGCGAAGAATGAACATGGCGAGGCGCGACTTGTAATCGTCGGCAAACGCCTCGCGAGTGGCTCTCTGGCTTCGTGGCGAACTGTTACGCTTCATGTACATGCTGAAGTTGAGCGTAGGCTGCTCCTCGTCTGTCACGACATACGAAATTGTCTTCTGATTGTCGGGAACGGGGTAGTAGATGCGCTCGGCGGCATCGGGTGCGGCTGCCGGGATGTTGCCGAAAAACTTCTTGATTTTTCTTTCAACGTCGGCAACGTCGATATCGCCCACAACGATTACTGCCTGCAAGTCGGGGCGATACCATTTGCGGTAATATCGCCTTAAATCCTCGTGGCGGAAGGTGTCGACAACCTCGATGCTTCCGATTGGAAGACAATCGGCATATTTCGAGCCTTGATACATCGTTGGCATGGCATCTTCCATTAGTCGCTGAATTGCACGGTTGGCGCGTCGCGTACGCCATTCTTCGTGAATAACGCCTCGCTCTTGGTCAATCTCGTTGTCGCGCAGCAGAAGTGCATGACTCCAGTCGCTCAGGATAAGGAGGCATGTGTCTGTTACGCCCTCTTTGTTTACAGGCGCGTTGGCTATGTTGTATAGCGTGCGCTCGATGGCTGTAGATGCGTTGAGGTCGGCTCCGAACTTAATGCCGTTGCGCTCGCACCAGTTGCGTATCGAGTTCTTTCCGCCGTTGCCGTCGGGAAAATGCTCCGTTCCGTTAAATGCCATGTGCTCGAGGAAGTGGGCGAGACCTCGCTGCTCGGGCTCTTCGAGAATAGAGCCTACGCGGTTGGCGATGTAGAAATCAGCCTGTCCCGGAGTCTGGCTGTTGTGGCGTATGAAGTAAGTCATTCCGTTGGCAAGTCTGCCCTCGGTAATCGCCTTGTCTTTAGGCAACGGCTGCGCCTGTGCCGACAGAGTCAGCGCAAGCGCAGCTATTGCAGTTACTATTTTAATCATTTTTATTTGTTCAGATATTTGCGTCCGTTAATAATCGTTATGCCCTTAGATGCTGGATTTACGCGCTGTCCGGCGATGTTGTATGCCTTTGCGCTTTCGGTGTCGGCTACGGCAGTCTTTTCAATTCCGGTTGTGCCGAAGTTGAGTGCGTAGCTCATGTAAACAACGCCCCAGTACGTTTTGCTTCCAACGGCAAGAGCGGTGTACTCGCTGCCGTTAAGAATTGTGGCTTTCTCGCCCTTTCCGCGGTTGCCCACAACGAATGTGTTGCCGTCCTGCAAAGGTGTTGCAATCATTGCAATAGAGCCGAATGTGTTGCAGACTGATATTGTCTCTTCTTTTGCGAGTGTTTCCTTGTTTAATACGGTAAACACATGGCCTACTGCTGCATTCATGTCGAATCCAGTAGCAACAATCTTATCGCCAATCCAAGTGCCATAGTATGCGCTGACCGACTTAGAATCGGCAAAGCAGTATGATGCCTCGATGTTGCCGGTTGTTGCATCAGCCTTAAGCACGAAGCCCTTCAGCATTGTGCTGTTGCTCGAAACGAAGGCTTCGGTGTTGCCTTCCTCGGCAAATCCGCCGTTTACAGAACCTGTGAAGTACAACTTTCTGTCGGCAAACTTAAGGTTCTTATTCTGGATAACAAATGAGCCCTTGCTGTTTGCAACCGATGCAAGAGACTTGATGTAGTCGACTGTCATGTCGGCTGTGCTTGCTGCGCCGTAGAACATAGTCTGGAGCGATGCGCTTGCGTTGATGGTCTTGCCGTCGAGGCTCAGAACATCGGTATCGGTAGTCTTCTTTGCATGACCGCTGAAATAGATTTTTCCGCTGGCGTATGTTATGTTATCAATGTAAGACAGTTCGCTTTTTCCGCTTGTAAGAAGTGACTTCTCGAAGAAACCGTTCTTGTTCAGTTTAACGATGAAAAGTTCGCCGGTTGCAGTCTGGGTATCTCCGCTCCACTCTGCCGTATTGCCGCAAACAAGGGTCTCTGTTGTGTTGTCGGCCTTAGGGATGTAGAGTTCTGAACGATAGTTTCCGGCAATGTAGATGTTGCCGTCTTCGTCTGTTGCCAGAGTGTTGAGGCTTGTGTTTGTAAGGCTTGGCGAGTTTGTGCGGTCTGTCAGAACCTTGCTGCGCAGAACTCTGCTCCACTCAATGCTACCGTTGGCATCGAACTTAAGAATAACGTTTGCCGCCTCGGTGTTTGATGAACCGACGTAAAGTTCGGTGTCGAAAGCAATGTCGTAGTTATTGCCATCAGCCTGAACAACAGAGAGCAGTTTCTTGTTGTTGAAATCCTTGGCAGGAACGAGGGCGCGCGCCTCGAATGTTGCAACAAATCCGCCGTCGGCAGTTGGCGACACGTGTGAGCAGCCAGAGTTGATGTATCCGTAGTTGCTGTAAACCGTCCAGAGAACGCTGCCGTCGGCAGGCGATGTTTTCTGTATGAGTACGTTTGCGCAATAACTGTTGCCTGTGTATTCGCCACCCTTGAATGATGTTGCGGCGTTGTCGAAGTGCAGATATTCTGCACCGGCATCGGACTTAGAGCCCCATTCGCTGAACACGATGTAGTTGCCGTCGGCAAGTTTGTTAATGCTGATAGGGCTGTTACCAGAAGTTGTCTGTCCTTGAACTGAGTGTGCCCAGTTGAGTGTTGCTGCAAGTTGTGCGCTTGCGCTGATGCTGAGAGCCAAGAGTGCTCCGACTAAAATAGTAAATTTTCTTTTCATTGTTATTTTGTTTTGTTCTTATTTTTCTGTCCTTTCAGAAGTGGCATCCAACCGAAATAGTTATCATGTCCTGATGATGCAACTTTCTGTAATGCTGATGATTATATTGCAGGTTTGTGTATATCGAGACCTCCTTTTGTGTGTCGTATTCGACTGATGCCTCGGCACTTATTTCGCGACGGCTGTTGCCCAGATATTCGGTTCGCCAGAGCCATGCGCCGTAGATTTCGTCGTTGTTGAAGTCCTGCTTTCCGCCTTCGGTCTCGTTCTTCAAACTCGACAGAAACTTGGCTTCCGCGCCGATGCTGTACATCATTCTGCCGCTGATGCGGTTTCCGCCAACGGCGAGGTGAGATGACAAAATATCGGCCTTGAACCTTCGGCTTGGCGATGATTCGTATTTCTCTTCTTGGACGATATTGCCGATGCCAGCCGAAGTGTAGAGCGATCCGTTTCCGTAGCGGTGCTGAACGGTCGCGCTCAGATTCGTTTCGAACGTGAAATCGCCGTACATCTGCTGCTGCGCAATCTGCGGATAGATGTTGTCCTGCGCGCTTCCGAAGATGTTTTCCGTGCCTTTTACGTTGTGTATCTTGGCAGATGCCGCCACGCCCCATTCTGTCCGCTCGCTTCGGGTGGTGTAGCCGACTTTTGCGTTTGCCGAGGCTGTATTCTTCTTTGCAAGCGGAAGTTGGTTTAGCGATGTAATAATCTTTTCTACATCAGAAAAGACCGCGCCAGCCGATGCAAACAGCCCTATGTTGTCTTTCCGTCCCCAAGTCAGGGTTGCGCCAATGTTCTTGCCATTGTAGTACGAACTTGTGTTGTCGCCACGGAAGCGATAATAGTCGTTTCCTGTGCCCGTGAGATGGAAGAACGTAGGCGTTGACACTTGGTCGTAAGTCTTTATGCTGCTCGTCTGTTTGTACTTGCCAAGGGCGATGTCGATGGCATAGAAATACTTTTCCTTTATCAGTCCGAAGCCGAAGCCGATTTTGAAGTCGCTCGACAGATTATTCGGGCGTGGGTCGATGGTTCGGTAGGCCAGCCGTGCCGAATATTCGCCCTCGATGGCGTATGTCATTTCAGAGTTCAGTTTCTCGCTGAATTTTGTGTAGCTTGCACCGCCCTTGAATTTGTAAAGTTCCGATTTCAGCCAACCGCCAATGCAGTCTGCCGTGATGTAAGGGTAGACGATGTCCGCGTCGTTCGTCTCGGCAAAGCGGATGTTCTCGGTCTTGCTGTGCTCGTAACTTGCGCCTCCCCAAAGGGTTGTTGAACTCAGGTTGACATTCATGTTCTTGATGTACGAATCTATGCCTATGCCTGCCGTTTTTTCGCCGTCGCCAGCCTCTGGAACGGTGGCAGACGACGCGCTGCGGTGCGAATATCCGGCGCGAATGTCGTTGAGCGATTTGTTGCTGCGCAGAACCTGAAGCGACGGCGCATCGAACAGATAGCTGCGCATCTGCCTTACGCGGTTGTCGTGGTCGGCGATGTTAAGCAGCAGACTGCTTTCCTGAGCCGAAATGTGCGTGCTGCACGCCGTGAGTAATATGTAGAGTAACTTTCTGTGCATGATGATGTTAGTTGACTGGCATTATGCCGTCGAGAGTCGTTGTCTCTGCCTTTGTGCCGTCGGTGGCAATTACTGATTTCTGAAGTTCGATAACCGACGGAATGCAATCGGCATTGAAATCGTCGGTCGAGTTGTTCGTATCCTTCAGATGGCGCGTGCCGTCGCTGTTGATGTACTGAACCTTTCGTCGCACCGACTTGAAGAAGCGCGTCTTGTCGTTGTCGGTCGTTCCGCAATGCGTCCATCCTGCATCGACCGAGGGTGGAAGTACGTTCCATAGGCGTGCAGCCTCAACGCTAAGATTCACTCCGTCGAGAATCCAGTTGTTTGGCATCTTGAAAGCCTGCTGCTGCATCGGAAATGCGCCTGCCGCGGTGTATACGGTATAGTCGTACGAGTACCAGAAATCTTTCAGATACGTCTGCTTGTCAATCGGAACCCTTACGAGCGCGATTGATGTGAATCCGCGGTTGTGAAGGGTGTAGAACGTCTCGGTGTAGCAGTACCATTTGTCGAGGTTCGGCACGGTTTCGCTGTCAATGTCGAGCGTAGACGGATTTTGCGACACGTCGTACCACTCAAAGTCTGCCGCGCTTAGGTCGAACGAGTTCGGATTGGCGTTGCGATGGTCTATGCCCGTGTCGCAAAGCAGCAGCGACTGTCCTGGAAGAACGGGATGGTCGTGCCCCGAACCGGGAATGATGTAGAGCGACTGAATCGTCATCGTGTCCTTGCGGATGTCGGGCGAATATTCGGTGTTGGCGGTCGATTTGAATTTCGACTCGCAGAAGCCCACGCCATCGGCATAGAGCACATGGTCGGTATTGTTGAAGATTTTTATGTATCCGTCGCCGTAATATGCCGAGCCCGAAGGACGGAGCGTTCCGGTGAAGAAAATCTCCTCGATGATGAAGTCATCGTTCTCTGCGCTTAGGAACGTCTCGATGTTCACGTTGCACGGACTTTGCGTTATGCTTACGTTTTCAGCCTTTCCAGACAGAGTGCCTTTCATTGTGCTCGTCTCCGTTCCGTTTGACGAAGAAAACCGGACTTCGGCAGAGTAGATGAAGTCGTACAGACCGCTGACGATGTCAATCTTGCTTTTCGATGGCAGAATCTGCGTCTGCCCAGTTGAAAGATTCACCGCCTTAATCTCCTCGCTTACGATTGTCAGCCCTTCGGCATCGGCGGGGTATGTGATGCTCACCTCAGTCTGAGTGCGGCTGATTTCGTTGTCGGAGCACGAACAGAGCAGAGCCACAACCAACGCCGTGGCAATGCCTGCCGATTCTATGTATTTAAAAATTCTGTTCATCTTTTTTTACAAATAAATATTCGCCTCCATGCCGAAGTAAGGGCTCGCGCTGCGGCGGATAATCCTGCCGTTGGCGGTGTATGTTGGCAGATAGTCGAGTATCTTGTTGGCAAACATCGACAGTTTAAGATTCTTGCCGATTGATTTCGTAACCTTCAGGTTAACCAATGTTGACATCGGCACGGTGAATGTCTTGAACAAATCGACATTGTAAGTCTTTACAAGTTGCTGAAGATAAGCATCTTTTGCACTCTGCTCGTCAAACTCGTGCATCTTGCCGTCTGCCGCGCTGATGTAGGCCACCGGTGTTCCGTTCTTCCACATCGTCTTGGTACTGATAAACCAGACTGTCTGTACCGAGGTCGTAAAAATCAGACTGAATTTTGGAATCTGCGTGTCGAACGTGATGTTGGTGTTGGCGCGCTGGTTTATCTTGCCGTCGTTCCAGTTGTAAAGACCTACGAACTGCGAACTGATAGTCGTGTCGTCAATCACTCCCGAAACCGATTCGAACATCGGCTGCGAGTTCAGGTATTGCGTTCTGAACCACGCTCCGGTTACGTTTACCGCCGTCTGGATAGCCTTTATTCGGCCGAAGTTCAGCGTAAGTTCAACGCCTTGCTTTATAATCTTGCTGCCGTTTGTAACCTGCGTGTAGCCGTCGAGCGTGCGAAGTTCATTGTAGTCGGTCATCGACTTGTCTGAATACTTGTTGTAGCTGTAAGCGTTGTACACGTTGCTGTATCTGAAACCGTCGTTCATCCTCTCGTAGAAGAGCTTTACGGTGGCATTTCCGCCGTTTCCGTAGTAGGCGGCGAGCGACAGTTCCCACTTCTGGTTGCGTGCCGGCTTAAGATTGTAGTTCGTTGGGTCTTGTACGAAGGTTGTTACAACGAATTTCGAGTTCTCCGTCGGATTTTCTTGGTCGTAGTAAACCAACGAGTTGAAGTTGCTGTAACTCTTGTCGGGATACAGATAATTGAGTGTCGGCATCTTTGTTGTAAGCCCGAAGCCGGCATTCACAATCAGTTTAACATTGCCGATTTCTTTGGCCTGAAACGAGAGATTTACTCGCGGATCCGCATAAAATTTTCCTGCCATGTCGAACTTCGAGTTCAGCCCCGGCAGAGTGTTCAGACGCACGCCGGCTGTTAGTTTGAACGTGTTTTTCTTTATCGGAAACTCACGGTTCAGTTCGGCATAGGCAGATAGATTCTGCAATGCCGGAATATCTGAATATTTGCGCGGACGCGATGTCCAGCCAGTAAGCGAAAGCGGGCGCTCCATGTCGTAAACCTGTCCGTTGCCGAAGTTCTTGGCATAGTCCCACTGTGTGCCGAACATTATGTAGTTGTTGTCGTTGCGTGTTATGGTTCTTTTTGCCTTTGTAGATATGCTTGCGCTGAAGGGTTTTCCGTCGCACAAGTAAGATGCCACGTATTCGCCGAAAACCGCGTGAGCCTCTTGCTCGCCTTCGTCATATCCCGTAGGCACGATGCCGTATCGCTGCGGAGCCACGAGGCGCGTCTGCTTCAGTCTGTCGAACTGAATCGAAGCCGAGGTGTTCACGTCGAAACTCCATCTTTCGAATTTCTTCAGGTGCAGATTGTTCGTTAGCATCACGCGGCTGTAGTTCGACTGATAGTCGTCGATTCTGCCGTAATTTAGGTTTGGGTCGGTCTTCGACTTGTCGAAAGTGCCTGTATAGTCTATTGCCGACTGAAATTTGTTTCTGTCCTTCTGCCTTGTGTATCGGGCTGATGCAGTTATGCGCTTGTAGTTTTCCAGATTGTTCGTCGGGTCCACTTTAGAGTCCAGCCATCCGAGGTCGATATTCAGAATATGGCTGTTGTAGTGAGAGTTATGCTTGCTCAGGTCTATGCCTTTTCCGATTCCGAAGAGTTTGCTATATCCATCAGCCTTCAGTCTTACAATTACCGGTGTGGCTCGTCTGATCTTCTTTATCAGTACCATTCCGCTCGTAAGGTTTCCGTATTCAGCCGAAGGAATTCCTTGCACAACTTCAACGTTCTCGATGTCGTCGGTGCCGATGCTTCGCATATCCACGCCGCGGTTCGTCGTGTTTCGGTTGTCCTCGGCAGATGTGCCGGTTGTTGTGCTTTGCGTAGACGATAGGGGAGAATACTGCATGTTGGCATCGGTGCTTATCGGTGCGCCGTCGACAACAAACAGCGTGCCCAGAGCCGATGTTCCGTAGTTGTTGTTTGTCGCGCTCTGCCCATAGGCATTCATTGCGCCAGTCTCGCGCATGGCAATGATGTTGGCGGCTCCCATGTTAGGGTCTTTGGCAAATCCGCCGGGCAGAAGTTCGGTGAGGTCGGCAATGCTTGTTGGCTGAAGATGTTCCATCGCGCTGCGTACAATGGATTCGTGCTTTGTGTTGGTCTGTGCGGCGGTAACGACCACTTCATTAATCTCGGCATTGTTTTGCAGGATGAAGTCTATTTTCTGCTCCTTAATGCCTCTTTCTGTTATCTTAACGCTTTTTTTGTAGCCTATTCTCGATACCGTGATTCGATAGAGCGATGTGTCGGGCAGACTCACGGCATATCCATTGTTGTTTGTGGCGGTAATGGGCAGTCCCGAAGGTTTAGAGTGCGCACCTCTAACAGGTTCGAAAACGACGGTTGCATCGGTCAAAACTTCTCCGTTGTTGTTTGTAACCGTTCCCGTGAATCGAATCTGCGTGTTCTGTGCATGTAATACGTTTGTTGCAAATGCCATTATTAAAAGCATTGCAGAAAAATATAAACCTCTACTTTTCATCGCCGCCGTGCGAAAAATGATGTTTGCAAAAAAGTTATTCTATAATATTTCTTTAAGCCTTATCCCCGTGTGTTAGTTGGGTTTGTATATAGATTTTAACTAATTCTGCAAATATAAATCATTTCCGAATGTTATACAAAATTTCTTTGCAAAATTATGCAGTTATCTTTAGTCATGCAATCACTAATATTAGTGAATGATATATTCAGAGTATAGCCAAAATTAGTGATTTTTGCTACTGGTTGGATTTTTATTCAGAAATAAACTTGAAGTTTGTAGATTGAGATAGTGGATATTTGTGTACATTTGCACTCGCATTATTACGGATTCACATCTACTGAAGTGCAGTCGTTAAATGCAAAATCTGTTCAGACTAAAAAAATGAAAATCGAAAATACTAATACACCACAGCAATCTTCGGCAATGTCGCCTTACTTCTCCGACAAACTGAAGGTGGTTTCTTTTCTCGCCATAATTATGGTTCTGTACATGCATGCCGGGTATCCCGAAGATACTGGTGTGGATATGACCATTCCGATGTTTGTACGCAACTGCATTCCTGAGACCTTTGGCTATTGTGCGGTGCCTATGTTCTATGCCATTTCGGGCTACCTTTTCTTTCAGAATGTAGAAAGCATCGGCAATGTGTTCAGAAAAATGAAGAAAAGGGTGAGAACCGTGCTTGTGCCTTTCGTTATAGCCGCCGTGCTGTTTCCGCTGTTCTTCGTGGTGCTTGAGCATATTCCCGGAGCATCGGCGTATATAAACAGCAAGTCGTACACCGAAATGTTTGTTACTCAGCCTTTGTGGGATATTCTTGTGGCATTATTCTATAATTGCGGAAACGGTTTTCCTTGTGCCTTTCATTTGTGGTTCTTGGCAGATTTGATTGTGGTTATATTTCTTAGTCCGCTGATATTTTATCTGCGAAAGTATGCCAAATCGTGGTCGGTAGGAGTAATGGTGCTGCTGTTTTTTCTGTTGCCTAATGTGAAGTTTATTTATGCGTTGTACTGGTTTGTTACTGGCAGCGTGGTGCTCGACAAACTCGACCGCATTCCGCGAAGTATAGTCTTGCTGATGTTTGCTGCGTTTGTCGGAATGGCGGTTTTTCGTCAGGTTGGCAACGTTAGATATTGGGATTTTCACCGAATAGCAGAACACACGTTGGGCGTTTTCTCAATGTGGTGCATCTACGACTATCTGATTTCCAAGGATTTCCGCCTAAAGAATTCTGCCGCATTGAGTCTTGCGTGTCAGTTTACATTCTTTCTGTATCTCTATCACGAGCCAGTGTTCAACATAATCGTTAAGGTAATCCCGATGGTGTTGGGAAAGAACTGGTTTGGCTACACCATGTCGTTTCTTGTTTCTCCGTTTGTTTTTGCGCCGATAGGCATTTGTGTCGGTATTTTCCTCCGACGCTATGCCGGCGGAATCTACAGAATATTGGTTGGCGGACGTTAGTCGTCGATAATCCGCCGTGCTATCCATGCGCAGGCTTCGGCATCGGCAAGGGCGTTGTGATGGTTGGTTAGCTGATATCCGCAGGCGGCGGCAACCGTGTGCAGCTGATGGTTAGGCAACTTCGGAAGCTTGCGGCGCGATGCGTACAGAGTGTCGAAGAAAATATAGTCGGGATAGTCCATCTGATATGTTCTGAAAACGGCCTTCAGACAGCCTTCGTCGAAGGCTTTGTTGTGTGCCACAAGCGGAAGCCCTTTAATCAGAGGTTCAATCTGTGCCCATACCTTTGGAAATACGGGCGCGTTGTCGGTGTCCTTTCGGCAGAGTCCGTGAACCATCGAGCAACGGTAGTTGTAGTAGTTTGGCTCGGGCTGGATAAGCGAGTAGAACGAATCGACAATCTCGCCGTGGCGAACCACGACGATGCCAACCGAGCAGACCGATGTTCGCTCGTAGTTTGCCGTCTCAAAATCTATGGCTGCAAAGTTTTTCATGTCATTTCTTCTGAAAAAATCGCGTAAAATTAGTCATTTTTGCCTGAAAAAAGCCGAAAACAGAAATTTTTATTGCTATGCGATGCAAGGTTTTTCAGTTTTGTGCATTAAAAAAGAAGAACTATCTCGAAGAGACTCTGTCTTCTTCGCAAAAACAAAAATTAAATGAAAATGAAGAAACTATTGTTAAGTATCGCGCTCGTCTTGGGCATGAACAACGTCGTTCAGGCGCAGACAAAGAAATTCGAGCACAACATCTATTGGTCTGCTGGAATGGTTACAGAAGCTTCGCATTACGGAAGTTCAAACGGGTATTCATTTCGTACGGGTTACGGACTGAACTGTTATTTCAGTGAGAAATTCTCTCTGATGCCGTGCATCACGCTTCGCCAAGAAATAGAAACATTGTCTTTTAATGAAGTGGGCGCAGACCCTTTTTGCTATACTTTTGTCGATGTTCCTGTGATGGCGCAGTTTCATCTTCCGGCTGGCAAATGCAAATGGGTGTTTGGTGTAGGACCGATGTTTTCTTATTGCATCGGAAAAGATTCGTACTATGTCGATGCCGACCCGAATGATTGGCTTAATGGCAAGGAAAAACTCAACGATTTCTCCGTAGGAGTGCAGCCAAGCATTATGTTCGAGTTCTGGAAACTTCGCGTAGGTGTTGAGGGCAACATCGGACTCACAAATGTATGTAAAAAGTACAACCAGAGTTTCGAAAATACTTATATCCACGGCATTGTGGGCACGGTGAATTTTCATTTCTGAAACTGTAAAACGTAAAGAAATATGCGGAATTGGTCGAAAAATATGTAAAAATGGATTTTTCTCTGGCTGATTTTACTAAAAAAAACGAAAAAAAGTGTTTTCTTTGCGCCGCAGATTAAAATTCATTCGTAAAAAATAAAGTATGATTGGTAAGAAAGAGAGAGATTTTTCTCTTGATGTATTGAGGGTTTTAGCATGTTTTTTGGTCATCTTGTTGCATGTTGGTGTTTTCTATTATCAGACAAAAGATGATAGCAATCATGTGGTAATTGTAAGAGACAGCTCAGCTTATGTGGTTGGATATATGGTAAGTTGGTGTCGTACGTCAGTTCCATTGTTCTTTTTGATGTCTGGATATTTATTGTTGCCAGTGAAAATGTCTCTTGGCGATTTCTTCCACCGTCGTTTTTCCAGAATATTGTATCCGTTTTTGTTTTGGTGCGTGGCGTATGCCGTGGGCTATGCTGTGATAAAGGGCAGTAGTCTGACTCAGTTCCTTACAAATATTATGATGATTCCTGTAGACTATGGAACCAGAATAGGACATTTGTGGTATGTTTACACGCTGTCGGGACTGTATTTGCTTGCGCCAATCATTTCGCCATGGCTCGAAAATGTCAGCAAAAAGGTTTTGCAGGCTTATCTCGGATTTTGGTTTATTTCAACATTTGTGCCATACGCGCATCATTTTTGGCCAAGCATCTGGGGCGAGACTTTCTGGAACGAAAATCCTATGCATTATTACTTTTCTGGCTTTATAGGATATTTTGTGCTGGGCTTCTACTTCAAGAAATACGGTGCTCCTTCGCTAAAATATTCGTTGCCGATGTTTATTGCAGGATATGCTGCGACAGTATATCTGTTTAACATGCGCATACCAACGGCAACGTCTGTTCCCGATTTGGAACTTGGCTGGTTGCCATGCACTCCAAATGTTGCAATCATGACAATTGGACTTTTCGGACTTGTACGTTCTGTAAATTGGAATGGTAAAGGTCTTTTCGGTCGTATCGTTTCGGAATTTGCCGCAAAGAGTTATGCTATTTTCTTGGTGCACATGATGATTGTGCGTGAGATTATGTTATTGGCAGGCAGTTATATTTCGTCGGCAATCGTCGGAATTCTGGCTTATTCTGCAATTTCAATTCTAATATCGTACATCGTGGTTGTAATTCTGGCTCGTTTGCCTAAGAGCAATAAATGGCTTGGAGCATAGAAAAAAACGTTCCGAATATTTATTTGAAATCACTTTATTCTGTGTATTTTTGTACGCTGAATAAAGTGATTTTTTATGGATATGAAGAAAATTATAAATCCGTGGTGCGATCATCCGCAGTACAACTGCTTTGGTTGCAGCCCAAAGAATCCGTTCGGACTGCACATGGAGTTCTACGAGGACGGCGATTATATTGTTAGCAAGTGGCATCCCGAGCGCAATTTTCAGGGCTGGGTAGATACGATGCACGGCGGAATACTGAGCACGCTCATCGACGAGACTTGCGGCTGGGTGGTTACGCGAAAGATGCAGACAAGCGGATTCACCGCCAATCTAAGCGTTAAGTTCCGCAAGGCTGTGGCTACAACCGAGCCGCAACTCACCATTCGCGCCAACATCGTTAAGCAGATGCGAAACCTTCTGTTTATCCATGCCGAGATAACAAACTCGCAGGGCGAGGTCTGCACCGAGGGCGAAGCCACATATTTTATGATGAACAAGGAAAAGGCCGAGGAGATGGGCTTCAGACGTTGTGAGGTTGAAGAATAAAAGAAGAGGATGATTAAGGATTTGTTGCTCGTAGGGGCTGGAAGTTGCCTTGGCGGAATGGCTCGCTACTTGGTGGCGCAGTTTGTCAAGAGTTCGGATTTTCCGTGGGCTACCATGACCGCCAACATTGCCGGCTGTCTGCTCATCGGAATGTTGTGGGCTGGGTTGCAGCGTCTTAGTGCACCTGTTCAGTTGAATCTGTTTCTCGTAACAGGCTTTTGCGGCGGATTCACTACGTTTTCAACCTTCTCTAAAGAGAGTCTTGCGCTGTTGCAGTCGGGCTGTTATCAGTCGTTCTGCCTCTATGCCGCAGGCAGCGTGTTACTCGGCATTTCTGCCGTATTTGTTGGATTCTTTATAATGAAATAACTGAAAAAATATGGAAGACATTAAAATTTTCAAGTCTCAGAAGCAGAACATTGTTTTTCTTTTGTGTAGTTTCGTTTTGTTTAACGTTTGTCTTGCAGCCTATCGTAACGGCCGAGTTGTTGGTTGGTTAAACGATTTGTATAGCATCGGCTTAATATTGTTTGGCATCTGTATGTTTGTTTTTCTTTTCTTGTTTCTGAAAAGCAAGATTATGCAGAAACCCTATGCCGTTTTGTCATCTGGCGAAGTCGTGATTGAAAACGGAAATGTGACTGTTCAATATGCGTATGTCGATAATTTCTTGGCTGATGGCGATAGAATTGTTGTGAATTACAAATCGGCCGAAGAGTTGAACAGGATACTCGAAAGCGGAGGCTGCGTTACTCGCGAGAAGATAAAGGAACTTGCCGACGGGCAGATTTCGTTTTCTGCCAAAGGGCTGACGGTTAGTCCCGAAGTGCTCTGCAATCTTCTTTGCGGAAGGCTTGCCATTTTTCAACTCTCGCAAAAATAATTGATGAAGAAAGTACGAATAACTGCTGTCCGCCAGAGCGTTTATCCCGACCTCATGGCGCGGTTTGAGAATCCGATAGAGCATACATGCGATGTTTGTGAAGGTCAGCAATGGATTTCGACAGATGGCAAGTGTCCCGACGGATTGTGTCCCTCGGCGTGGCAGTCTATGCGCCCGTTTGTAGAGTCGCTGTCGCAAGGCAAAGGCAACTTCTTCGACGGATGGATGCAAAATCCGATGAGTGCCATGATTAGTTGCAACGACGGCTTTCGTCCCTTCAGTTTTTATATCGAGGTTATTGAAGAAAATTAGGAAAACAATGAAAAAGGCATTACAATTCTTGCAAAAACATGTAGATGTGGCTTTTGCAACGTGCTCGGATAATCTTCCCAAGTTGCGCGTGTTCAGAATAATGAAACAGGAAGACTCCGTTCTCTACTTCGCCACGTCGGCGCAGAAAGCCGTCTATCGCGAGCTGAAGCAGAATCCGCATGTCGAACTTCTGGCAAGCGAGGGCGACATTTCCGTCCGCTGCTCCGGAACTGTAAGTTTCGATGTCGATGAAGCCACAAAACGCTGGATTTACGAGCACAACGACGTCTTGTCGCGTCTTTACGACAGTTACGACAAAATGGAATATTTCTACATGCCGATTGCCGAGATGGATTATTACGACCTTGCGCCCACACCGCCGATAATTCAGCATTTCGACCTCAGAAAGTGATGGACGGCGTTGTGTGGAACTTGTGGCACGGATGCCACAAAAAGAGCGAGGGCTGCCAGCATTGCTACGTTTACCGTCGCGATGCCGAGTTCGACAAAAATCCCGACGAGGTGCGCCGTACGTCTCTGTTCAATCTGCCTGTAAGACGAACGCGGCAGGGCGAATGGAAGATTCCGCCCGGAACGTTGATGTGGACGTGCTTCACCTCCGATTTCTTTATCGAAGAGGCTGACGAATGGCGCGCCGAGGCATGGCAGATGATGAAGTTGCGTGGCGACCTCAGTTTCTTCATAGTAACAAAGCGTCCTGAGCGGATTCTCCAATCCCTGCCCGACGATTGGAATGATGGATATGAAAATGTAACTATCTGCTGCACAATGGAGAATCAACGCCGTGTAGACGAACGTCTGCCTCTGTTCCGCTCGCTGCCCATCTGCCACAAATCGGTAATCTGCGAGCCGTTGCTCGAGCCAGTCGATTTCCGTGGCGGACTTGCTGGCTGGTGCGAGAAGGTAACCGTTGGAGGAGAGTCGGGCAATGATGCGCGCGTATGCGATTACGACTGGGTTCTCGACATCCGTCGCCAATGCGAGGAGTCGGGCGTTTCGTTCTTCTTCAAGCAGACTGGCGCACGTTTTCGCAAAGATGGCAGAACCTACAACATACCGCGACATTTGCAGATGAGGCAGGCAAAGAAATCGGGTATAAGTTTTAAGTTAGAATAGATTATGAACATTGAGGAATATCGCGAATTCTGCCTCTCGCTGGGCGATGATGTAGAAGAAAAGATGCCTTTTACGGCATTCCCCCGTGCCGGTTCGGTGCTTGTGTTCTATGTGCATGGACACATGTTCTCGTTCTTCAACTGCGACAAGTTCGAGGTCGTTACGCTGAAGCATCAGCTCGAAAGTATTGACGAGTTGCGTGCCGAGTACGATTGCATCGTAAGGCCTTCTAATTTGTCGCCGAAATATTGGATTGGCATCGTTCCAACCGCTGCTCCCGACGAACTTTTGCGCCAACTTACGCGCAATTCTTATGAGATAGTAAAGGCAAAATATAAAATAAAAAACTCAACAGTAAAAAATGAGCCGAATTGAAAATGAAAAGCTGATTGTCTGCAAAATGATAAACTTGTATTGTCGCCACCGATTGCATCAGGATACATTGCCCGAAGAATATCAGCATCTGGCTGATTTTGCCTGCCGCCGCCTCGACCATTGCCGTTATGGCGAGAAGAAAACGGCGTGCAAGGATTGTCCTACACATTGTTACGCTCCAAAAGAACGTGCCCAGATTCGCGAGGTTATGCGCTGGGTAGGGCCGAGAATGATTTTCTACTCGCCAAAAGATGCCGTTGTGCACATCTTTCAGAAGATAATGACGAAGTTTTAGCCTTTTTGCCGTTGGTTGCATAAAGTCCCGATTTCTTGCAGAATAAATCAGAAAAAAGCGCGTTGCCTAAAAAGTTCAAAAAAGCAACGCGCCTTGCATCAGTTATTCATATTGGATAGTGTAAGTTTTTGTCAGAAAAAAGAAAATGCAAGACTGTCGGATTCTAACCGACGTATGGGGTAAATCCCAGCTTGAACTTATCGCGCCTCCTTTAAACACTTGGGTAAGTCTTGCATTTTTTGTTTATATATTCAGAAGTTTCGACACATCGGCTGGATTTAAAGCCCATTCGTAGTTGTAAACCTCGTCGGCTTCTTCGTACTTTTCTGTTCTGACGAGATTCTGAGCCTTTGCTTTCATTTCAATAAGTTCGCCAACTGTAAGCTTTGCTTCTAGTTTTCTGAGCAAAGACTCTATCGATTCATTGTCTGCTCCGCGCAGAGTCTGTGCCGTGAAAGGCATCTCAAGCCATACAATTTCGCGTCTTGCTACATCGAGGATACCAAAGACAAGTCCTTTTGACAGATTTCCTTCGCTAATCCTGACCATGTGTTGCACGCACGATGGGTCGTATGCTACACCGTTCTTTTCCGAAATCTTCATTTCGTAGGCAGATTTCATCCAGCCCACAACGAGGTTTGGCGATAGTGAGCCGCACGAGTAAGCGTTGCAGGTGAATGTGACGTATTTTGCCCCAGCTGCATCAAGTTCAGGCAGTGACAACTCTATGTATTCGGCTGTGCCAACCATTTCGGGAATATGCTGGATGTCGCCCGAATGTTTTGCTCCGACGCAGTTCAGACTGTAAAAGGCGCACTCGGCAGTTTTGTTGTTTGGTAGCGCGATGCGACAACTCAAATCCATGTCGAGCCATTGTGCGTGCAAGCCTTTTCCCCATTGCAGAAACAGACGCACGGCATCGCCTTCTATAGGGAATCGCGTACCCATTAAGGCGCACGATGTGTCTTGAATTGTTGTCGACCGGTTGCCCACATTTACTGGAATGCTGAACAGTTTAGGGTCGATGAAAACACTTTTTGCATCGTTTTTTTGCTTAGCAAAGCGACGCTCCATTGACGCTTTGTAGATGTTGTTCACATCCTCAACCATCTTTCGACGCGAATTTTCGTCGTATAGATTGAGCAGTTTGTTCGGCTCAATTTTGTATGTCACACCAGTTATTGGATGCGCCAATCGGGTTTGATTAATGTCGAAATACGATTCTGCTGCATTGCCGAGCGATAAGAGCAGACGTGCTGGAAGATTGTCGGCAACGTTATCGAAGGCTTCAAGAACTTTGTCGCTGCCGAAGCGCAGCATTGATGCAAACAGACTGCGTGCGAAAAGCCCCGGACGCTCCTTGAACAGTGCTAGAGTCTTGTCGGCATTGTTTTCCTTGCGAGCCTTGTCTACAGTTCCCTGCCATGTTTCGTAGTCGTTTTTGTAGAACACATCGAGTATTTCAGACAAATGCTCCATTCCTTTCTTTCGTGAATATTCTCCTAATCGTAGGGCGCGAATCATTCTGACCCACATTCCTCGCTTCGGATTCATATTTTCTGCGGCTTGTTTTGCCGTCATCGGAATGGCATTGAGCCATCGGGCTACGCAAAGGCAGGTCTTTCTGTCGTATTTCAGCATCAGTTTTTGTTTCATTACCTTTGCGGCATCGGCACTTTTGTCGAGTGGTCCGAACATGTGATGGTACATTTTCTTCGAGTGTGTCATCAGTGTTTTCGGCTCAATAATCTGCACGAATCCGGTTTTCTTGTACCAGAGGTATCGAAGCACGTCGGTTGGTGTTTTAAAGAACCTTGTCGCTTCATCACCTTTACTTTTCTCTATCATCGCTTCAATTATGAGCATTGTTGTTTCCTTCATGCCGATGTTTGTATCTTCTGAAAGCGGAAACTCGTTGAGCATCAGTTTGAGGGAATCTTTCTGTGTCTCGTCGAGTGGGGTGACAGATGAAAGAAGAGAGTCGAAAATTTTCTTCAAGTCGTGTCGTGTGAACAATCTGAGTTCTTTCTGTTTGCTTGTCTGACCTTTATACACAAAATTGCTCGTCTCGAACGGAGTTCCACAGAACGGACAGCCGTTGTATCTCTCCAACGGAAATATTCCTTCGGGAATGAAGCAGCCGCACGGAAGTGTTGTTCCTTTGAATAAGTTTTCCATACCGAAAATGTTGGCAATCCATGTAATCAGATGGTCGGTGTTCGTCTCTTTTGTAGGCTTGTCCCAGCCTTTTACGAGCGATGCCCAGTTAAGATTTACGCCCATAATATTGTTTATGCACTCAACAGTATCGGCAAGTGTGTCGGTAGAAACCATGTCGAGTGCATGAAGCAGTTCTTCGCTCAAACTGAAGCCGTTTTCCATAAGACGAGCGGCGAATGCTCTTGTCATTACTGATGTGTTTGACTTCATGTCGATGTCCTCTCGCTTGATGTCGAGGAACAGTGCGCGATAGCGCAGGGCTACTTTTGTCAGATTCTTGTTCATTGTTTTAAAATCATAAAAGGTAATTAGCCGGCATCGGCAGGGTCGCATAGTCTGCCTCAGAGAAGGAGCGAGAAGTATGCCGGCTTTTGACCTTGTTAATAATCAGAAAGATGAGGTAATTGAACTGCTAAACGAGTTTCTTGTATAAACTATGGAAGTAAGCTGTTCTTGACCTTATCTTCTTTTAGAGGCGCGGGGCAGAATCGAACTGCCGACAAATGAGGTGAAGTATGTGCCGATTGTCCTTGCTTTTTTTTAATATTAGAAAAATCACTTAATCAGTTCCACTGGAACTACAGTCCAATTTACGCTAATCGGATTCTCTGTACGGAAGAAAATTTCTGCACAAAATTCATCGCTCTACCAGCTGAGCTACCGCGCCGTTTTTTGAAAGACGGAAAGTACGAAATCTATCTAAAAAGCCCGTAAAGGTTTTGAGCCAATCAGTAGTAAGACTTGTTTTGTCCGTCTTTCTTAGTGGAACCTCGTGGATTCGAACCACGTTCTCGGGATTTTCAGTCCTGCGCATACACCAAGTCTGCCAAGGTTCCAAAAATGGTCTCGTGGAGGAGGGATTTGATCCTTCTCATCTGTGTCAGAAAAACCACCGTTTTGCTATCGTGTCTCTGCTGCGAGACCATTATTAAGATATCTGTTTGCAAATTTCGAGGTGTCTTGTTTCAAATCATGGGACAACATCGAAAATTTTTATCCCTTAATTACTGCCACCGGAAGTAGTCGTGTTTTTATTTTTACCAAATCCTGTTCGTTTGCAATCACTTCTTCTATGTTCTTGTATGCTCCCGATGCCTCTTGCATATCGTCTTGACAATGAATGGCATGAACGATGCCTCGGGCTTCGAGCCGCGCAACTTCTTCAGCCATGCTGAGCGACTGTATGGCAGCCTTGCGCGACAGCACTCTGCCTGCGCCGTGAGAGCATGAGCAGAACGATTCGGCATTCCCAAGTCCCTCGACAATATACGATGCCGTGCCCTGCGAGCCGGGAATGATGCCCGTAACTCCCTTTCGGGCAAGTGTTGCGCCTTTGCGATGAATGAAAACGTCGTGCCCGAAGTGATTTTCGCAGGCGGCATAGTTGTGCGCGATGTTTATCATCGGCTCAAATTCTATGCCTTTAAGCGAGTCTGCAAGGACTTCTTCGATGCGCATCATCATAAGACGGCGATTGCAGAGAGCGAAGTCTACGCAATACTTCATTTCTTCCCAGTACATGCCGAACTCCTTTGTGCCGCGCGGCAGAAAAGCCAGATTGATGTCGGGCGATACAGCCGAATGCCATTGGGCGTTGAGCTTCTCTGCCATGTTGTTGTAATATGCCCCGACCCTTGCCCCGAGGTTGCGCGAACCCGAGTGAATCATTATCCACAGATTGTCTTCCTCATCTTTTTGCAGTTCTATGAAGTGGTTTCCGCCGCCAAGCGTGCCAATCTCGTGCAAAGCAGAGTGCTGCCGAGTCTTAACCACCGCCATCTTGTCTATGTCGTAACCTTGCGGCATATATTTGGCATCCTGCGCCTCCTCGTGATGACTCATGCCCAGCGGAATGCGTTGTCGGATGCCATTAATTATCTCGTTTTTCAGAATGTCCGACGGAATGTCGCCCACCTTCCAGTTTGTCTTTACGGCGCACATTCCGCAGCCGATGTCAACTCCCACGGCATTGGGAACAACGGCGTCTTTGCATGCCAGAACTCCGCCTATTGGCATTCCCTTTCCAGCGTGCACATCGGGCATTATGGCAAGGTGGTGGAAGAGGAACGGCAAGGTGGTGAGGTTCTCAATCTGCTGCATTGCCGATGCCTCAACATTATCCGTCCAAATCTTTACTATTCGATTATTTATAGTCTTAATTTCCATAATTTCGTTTTGTTTCTGAATTGTGGTTGCAAAATAAAGATACTACTGCGCAGTCTTTTTGCGTAGCAGGATTTTTTTATGAGTAATGCGATTTTTTTCAGAAATGCTTGGCCTATACCTATTTATACGCGAGTTCGGCATGAATAATTCTGCTATACAAACTTGAAAGTTGAGAATTCTTTTTAATTGACAATGAACAAAGTTAAAACTTGAAAAACTTTCTGAATTGTGAATTGTTCCGTTTTTTTCAAGCAAGCCGATAGTAAGGAGGTAGCAAGGGGATAGTAAGCCGCAAGTAAGCCGGAAGTAAGCCGCAAGGTTCGGGCAAGGTACGTTGTAGGTACGGGGTAGGAACGGAGTAGCTACGGGGAAGGTTCGGGGAAGATACGGACGATATTTAATTGAAACTTAGAGAAAGTTGAAAGTCGAAAATTTAAAGTTGAAACTTGAAATTTCGACAGAATCGGCTCAAAAAATAAAACTGACGAATATATCCGTGGAGATTGCAAATCTCCAGCTCGCTCGGATTCCCACCTCAGTAGAGATTGTCAAGACAAGGCTATTCAGAATCTCCGAGATTTATTTCGGTTCCTTTGTTTCGCCATACGGCATATAAATTTTGTTTTGAGTTTTTTTTCTATCCGCAACCCGATTGCGCAGAAAAAATGTGTATTTTTGTATCGGTTTAGTTTTCTGAAAAATGTAAATAAAATGCCAGCAAACAAAAATGCGCTTATCCGTTACAAGACGATAGACAACTGCCTGCGCAACAGATATCGCCGATGGACGCTCGAAGACCTTGTAGAGGCTTGCTGTGATGCCATTTACGACATGGAGGGCATAAGCAAGGGCGTGTCGGTCCGTACCGTGCAGGGCGATATTCAGATTATGCGCTCGGACAAACTGGGTTACAATGCGCCCATTGAGGTGTACGACCACAAATTCTATCGCTATGCCGACCCCGACTATTCGATAACCAACATGCCAATGTCGCAAAACGACTACGAAGTTTTGCAGGAGGCGATAGACATGCTCCGCCAGCTCGAAGATTTTGAACAGTTTGCCGAGATGACCGATGTTGTGCGCCGCTTGCAAGACAAACTCGCCATAAGTAAGAACCAGCGTAAGCCGATAGTCCACTTCGACAGCGTGCCCGACCTCAAGGGGCTCAAGCTGCTCAATCCGCTCTACGGCTACATCGTCCGCAGGCTGACGGTAAGGCTGTTGTATCAGTCGTTCAACGCCTCGTCTCCAACCGAATATGTCTTGTTTCCTTATCTTCTGAAAGAATTTCGCAACCGCTGGTTTCTGTTTGGCGGCCGCTCGTCGGACATGCAGATTTTCAACCTTCCGTTAGACCGTATCGTGAGCGTTGAGCCTTCGGATGTTCCATTCCGAGAGAATCCCGAATTCAACTCGGAGCATTTCTTCGACGATGTTATTGGCGTGAGCAAGAATATAAAAAGTACGCCGCGCCGAATAAAGTTCTGGGCGTCTGCCGAACAGAGCAAATACATCAAAACCAAACCCATACACCATTCGCAGAAACTGAAGACTGAGAATCCCGATGGTAGTTGCATCTTTCAGATAGAGGTGGTCATCAACTTCGAGATGTATTCGGTTTTTATGAGTTACGGTCCGGGAGTGCGGTTAATCTATCCGCGCAACGTCGTAGCGTATATGCGAGACATGCTTCGTAGGGCTGCCGACTCGTACGATGAGGCTGACATTGAAGAATCTTCTGAACTTTAATTTGAAAAATATGCGGAAAAGCGGATTTTTTATTGTCTTCTTTTTGATGGCAAACGTCGTTTGCGTGATGGCACAATGCAACATGCTGATAAAATATTCGTTGGATGAAAAATTGACGGATGTACGCGCAAGGTTGAGCCTTGTCTCGCCCGACGGCAAGAACTGTGTTCTGCTTAACGATACAGCAAGGCGCACCGATAGGCAATATCGTTTGGAACAACTTGGCGAATATCGGCTTATGGCATCTTTTTATAGCGATAAATACGGCTGCGATTCGCTGGAGAGAAGTTTCTGGCTTAGGGGCGATGAATTGGAGGTTGCTACGGATTTGAGTTTCGCTCGTGGAAGGAAGAATTTATCAGATTGGAAATGCCGCGACTCCCTCAATTCGTGCAGATTTACAATAGAAAAGCGTTATCAGTCATCTCCGCAGGTGAAAATAAACTACTTGCCCAACGTGAAAGGCGAAAACGGAGCACCATATTTTAGTATTAAGAACGAAAGTCGCGACACGCTGTATGGCGAGTGGCTTCCGGGCTATTTCTGGGGCACGCTGTCGTATAATGTGAATGGGAAGTATGTTGGAAATTATGTAGGGCAAATTTGTACAACTTGGGCACCTGCTCCTCCGCTGTATCCCGATTCTGTTAAGTCTGCATGGGTAAGCAGTTTCAGAACGTTGCAGTTAAAGTCTGGCAAGTTCCGTTTTAATGTGTGGTATTCTACAACCGAGGAAATGAGAAATTCTGTACCTCTTGCTTGCGAAAGAGAAAAGTTCAGGTGGTGGAGCAAGGTGCAAGACTGGTATCTGCTTCAATGTGAGTTCGAAGTAAAATAATGCAAAAATTAAGTGATTTCTGCAACAGAAATCCCTTGGTGTGAGCAAGTACTTAACTCAGAATCGCTTGCGCGAGCGAGTATTAACTCATAAGCTCACGGGTTGGTAATCAAACCGTTGCAAATATACTAAATAATTATTTTATCAGCCAAAAGTATTCTGTAAAAAATGTTTAACTTTGCAGAATAACATAACCTCAATATCAAGAAGAAACTATGACAGTACCGTCGCTTTTCAGAGAATACATCTGGCTCGTAAACACCATTAAGCGGGCTGGCAGAATATCGTTTGCCGAGATTCAGAAAAAATGGCTCGAAACCGAACTGAGCGAGGGCGTAGAACTTGCCCGTTCAACCTTTAACCGCCACAAGGATGCCATCGAAGACATATTCGGCATCTACATAGACTGCGACCGTAAGGGAGGATACAAGTATTTTATTGGCAACGAGCGCGTTCTGCACGAGGATACGGTTCAGAACTGGGTAATCTCAACGCTCTCGGTAAACGAGATTATTGCCGAAAGCAAGTCGCTGCACGAGCGCATCTTGTTGCAGCAGATTCCTTGCGACGACTATCTGCAAAAGGTTATCGATGCCATGAAGAAGAAGGTTCGCGTGGCGGTGAAATACCGTCGTTATGGCAGCGATGCCGTGTCGGACGTGGATTTTGAGCCTTATTGCCTTAAACTCTTCGACCAGCGATGGTATGTTCTGGCTCATTTTCATCGCGATGCTGCTCCGGGCAAGGACGAGCGCGACTATTATGCCGTCTATTCGTTCGACCGTATTCAGGAGATGAGGCTTACCGACGTTAAGTTCGAGGTGCGCCCCGACTTCGATGCCAAGGAATATTTTGGCGAGTGCTTCGGCGTTGTTGCAGGCGACGGCACTCCGGCAGAGCGCGTGAGGCTACGCGTCTATGGCAATCAGCGGTATTATCTGAGCGACTTGCCCCTGCATCACAGTCAGAAGGCGGTGGGGCAGGGCGACGACTGGATTGACTTTGAATTCTATCTGCGCCCAACCTACGACTTCTGCGGGCATCTGCTGAGCCTTTCAAACCAAGTAAAGGTGCTCGAACCGCTTTGGCTTGCTGATAAACTCTGCCAGATGATGGCTGAATCGCTTAAAAGTTACGGATTCGACATAAAACTTGAAAAATAGTGCAGGCTTGTACCACGATTCGGGACAGCCGTTTGCTTTCTTTGCATCCCGAATATCCTTGTCAGCCGGTGTCTCTCGGCTTTGGCAGAAGGATTTCAGCAAGAATGTTTAATCAAAACTAATTTTCTCAGGTTTATGAAATTTAAGTTCGAAATTCCGCTGACTATCGGTTTGTATATCGATACGTCCGACAACAACGGTCCGGTAACTCAGGACACAATCGAGCTATGTATCAGAATTGCGTCGAAGGCTCTCGACGGAAAGCGCGACCTCGACGGAAACGCCGCAATCCTTCATTCTCTGACGGTTGGAATGATGGGCATTACCGATACCGAAAAATGCGTAGGATTTCTGCACGATGTGATTGAGGACGGCGACATGTCTCTTAACGAATTGCATTTCGAGAATATCCCGGAAGAAATTCTTGAGGCGGTAGATTTGTGTACCCACGACTGTTCTCTTTCCTACGACGAGTACATTCAGCGCATAATAGACTCGGGCAACACCGCAGCCATATACGTAAAGCTGAACGACCTCCGCCATAATCTGGCGCGTGCAAAGGCTGGCAGTCACCTCGATTTGGTCGAGAAATACGAGTCTGCTCTGGCAAAAATAGAAAAATCTCTGCCCGAGAGATAAAAAAACTTTGGCTTGTCCCACGCTTTGGAACAACCAACGGATTTCTTTGCATCATAAATTGAAGTAAACCCTTTAAAATCAATAGAATTATGGATGCAAAGAAATTCTTTTATATGGAAAGCCAAGAAGGCGGTTGCAATCTGCCGCAGAAGTCTTATGCCGAGGTTGCCTCTGCCTTCAACTACAAACTTCTCTCTGCCATTGCCGCAACTGATGGCGGCGAAAAGAACAACATCTTTGTTTCGCCTTGCCGTTTGCAGGCGTTGCTCGTTCTGCTCAGCAACTGGGCTGGCGGCAGCGTTCGCAACAAGATTCAGCAGGCAATATGCTGTGACAATATTGATTGCCGCGAACTAAACAGAATGTTTGCCGACGAACGCTTCCTCATTCCGAATGTAGACAGAAAGGATTTGGAAGAGTATCTCGTTCCAACAATCGACTTGTCTACAATGATGCTGTATCAGAAGGAGTTAGCTGTAAATAAGCGCACCATCGCCGACACCAAGGATTTTTTCGATGTTCACTACCGTAGTGTCGATTTCTCTGTTCCGTCGCTGTCTGCCGAGATTTCGAGAGAAGTAGAGAAGGCATCGCACGGCATGATTGCAAACCTTCGGATAGACGTGAACGAGGCTGTTCGTGCCCTCCTGCTCGATGTCTTCTATTTTAAGGCTTGTTGGGTAAACTACTTCGACGAGGAGCAGACTCAGCGCAGCAGTTTCTATCATAACGACGGCATTTCTGAGGTCGATATGATGAGCGTTACCGATGTTTTGCGCTATTACGAGAACGATGTCTTCCAGTCCGTCTGCTTGGACTATTGGGCGTATATGCTTACAAAACGCTACTCTATGTGGATTCATCTGCCAAAGAAGGGGCACGGCATCGACGAAGTTCTGTCTCTTCTTGCCGATGAAGACGTGTATTCCAAGTACGAAGACGCTGAAGTTCATCTCAATCTGCCTCGCTTTGAGATTGAGAAGCGCACAAACCTCACCGATGTCCTCAGACAGATGGGTATGGACGAATTATTCTCAGCCACCGACGGCATTCCTAATCTTATTGCCGGCGTTTCTTTTGCCGATGTTATTCAGCAAGGCAAGATAAAGGTCGATGAATATGGCGCAGAGTCAGCCGTTACAACATATTGTGCTTTTGCAACGGGCTGTTGTCCCGACGAGGAGCCCGAGCCGGTAGAGATGAACGTAAACCGCAACTTCGTCTTCGAGATTGTAGAGACCAGCAGCGGCAGCCGCCTCTTTTCGGGGGTGGTTAATAAGTTGTAGTTTTCTTGCAGAAAAGGTTGCGCCTCTACAACCTTTTTTGTATTTTTGCTTAATTGAAAACCATACTTAAAAGCAAGTAAAATATGAAAAGTTTCAAGTCGAATCCGTGGATTCTTCCTCAGCCTGTGCTGGTTATCGGCACATACGACAACAACGGCAAGCCCAACGCCATGAACGCTGCTTGGGGCGGCCAGTGGGATGCGCACGAGATAATGATTTCGCTCGGTTCACATGCCACTACCGATAATCTTGCCGCTTGTCCCGAGTTTACCGTTGCCTTTGCAACAGTCGAGACAATGGTTGCAGCCGACTTTGTTGGCATTGTGAGCGGACGTAATATGCCCGACAAAATCAAGAAGACGGGCTGGACGGCTGAGAAAGCCGCCAATGTTAATGCGCCTGTATTCAAAGAGTTCCCGATGACGCTCGAATGTAGGGTAAAGCAGAAGATAGACGAGAGCGAGACTGGCTATTATCTGGTTGCCGAAATCGTAAACATTCTGTGCGATGAGAAGTATCTGTCGGCAGACGGCAAGCCCGATGTAGAGAAGATGAACCTCATCACTTACAATCCAATAAACCATACATACGTTGCGCTCGGCAAGACCGTCGGCAAGGCTTTTTCCGACGGTAAGAGCCTCGGCTCGGCTGAATAGAAAGAATGTGGCGAAAAGAAGTCCGAAACGCTCTTTTCGCCACACTCATGCAAGGCTTATTCGTAGTGCCTTATTCTAACATCAATTTTCTCGCCTTTAAGTAGCGATGGAATTACGCTCACGTCGGTCTGCCCGTAGTGGTACGGAAACAGCACCTTTGGCTTTATTGTCTTTGCGGCGCGCGCAAGTTGCTCGGGCGTCATGGTGTAAGGCTGGTTGCATGGCAGAAAGGCGATGTCGATATTCTTTATTTTCTTCAACTCCTCAATATCCTCCGTGTCGCCTGCAATGTATATGCGCAAGCCGTCGATTGTCAGGATATAGCCGTTGTCACGACCCTTTGGGTGGAATTGCAGATGCCCCTCGGTTGTGTTGTAGGCTGGCACGGCTTCGATGGTTATGTCGTTAGAAAGCTTCATCTTGTCGCCGTTTTTCATTGCCTTGCCCGAACCATACTTTTCAATACACCTCTGGTTCATAACAAGTTGCGTCTTTTCGGCAGAGAGCAACTTTAGTGTTGCCGCATCGTAATGGTCGCCGTGCTCGTGAGTAACTAGAATATAGTCTGCCTTTGGCATTGCGGTATAGTCAACCGTTTTGTTGCCAAGTTTAGAGCACGGGTCAATCTCTATCTCCTTGCCGTCATACTCAATGCGTATGCTGGCGTGCATAAGCGCGTGCATCTTAACGGTCTTGCCGCTTTTTGTCTTGAACTCGTCGGTCTCGTAATTGCCTTGTGCGCAGACTGTTGTCAGTCCGATGATAGCCAGAAGGCATGCGATGATTTTTTTCATGTTTATTAAGTCTTTGGTTTGTAGAATCTTAATTTTGTGTTTCGGACTGCAAAATAGCAGAAAAACTTCTAAAAGAGCACGTCTTCCGTCAGATTTTTCAAAGCTAAAGCCTCGTAAAGGACAATTATAATATGAAATATTCTTTTGGTAAATACAAAGTGGTGGGTAGGAAGAAGGTAGGAAGAAGGTAGGAAGAAGGTAGAAAGAAGGAAGGAAGAAGGAAGATAGATTCAAGGTACGTCGTAGGAACGTCCAAAGTATGCCTAAGGAACATCCAAGGTATAGGGAAGCTATATGCAAGGGGAGTGTAAGCAAGGTATATGTCCAAGCGGCTGGAGGGAGTTTTGGGGCAGCGAAAATCGGTACGCTTCGTAAATAAAGAACAGAAATATTGCGTTTTGAAAACTTTTTCTTAATTTTACGGCGGTATATTGCAAAATTTAGGATAAGACTATGAGAGCGATGTTCATACACTATTATCCACACTTGTATGGGTTTCTGTCCGAAAATATAGACAGAATAAAAGATAGCAGAATGTGGTAGCAGCGTAACTTCGTTTTGGTTGAATGTTAAAAAGTAAGTGCAAAATGAAAAGATACATATCCATTATACTGTCTATATTTATGATTTCTTGCGGAAGCCATAAATATTATAACGAGTATTATCGTTCATCCGAGGGACAAAAGGACAGAGAGCAAGCGTTTTATGTCGTTGATACGATAAAAATCGCGAATCCCATAATGGTTAGAGAGAAGGGTGACTTGTTTGTACTGTCACAATCGGCGTTTGAAAAGAGTCCCACAAAAAAGATAAAAGACCTTTACAGAGAAACAGATGTCTACATGGTAGGTATGGAATTCTTTTTCTACAATTATT
>Ga0310695_10002264_pt1 | contig 41218 bp, 37 predicted proteins | sample RumenRJG_04DNA_FD_203882 | JGI IMG/M metagenome (GOLD analysis project Ga0310695, IMG submission 203882) | Bovine rumen microbial communities from Lethbridge, Alberta, Canada - RJG_04 (v2) (version 2) | ecosystem: Host-associated > Mammals > Digestive system > Stomach > Rumen | place: Canada...
GGATATGACAAGTACAACGCTGTGGACGGAAAGCCTAATCTGAGTTCTATCGCTTCGACCTTCTACAGTCTCGTACAGGGAACTGACGGAGAAAAAATGGTTGCTATGTCCGAAAACGACTCTATCCCTTCCCTCGACAGTCTCGTAGACGACAAGGCTGGCTGGCTTTATTTCTGCCCTTGGTACATGAATTACCTCACAAGTGAGGACATTAATCCTGTTTCCAATCTCAAGGAAATTTACAACAGTGAGTACTGCATTACACTCGATGAACTCCCTGACCTCAAGTCCTATCCGATAAACGGTGAAGATACACCTAAGGTAACTACTACTAAAACCACGGCAACTACAAAGTCAACAACGACTGCAACTACAAGTACAACATCTACAGGCAGCGATGACATTCTGTGGGGCGACGCTAACCTCGATAATAGTGTTACTGTTGCCGACTCCGTAACTATTCTTCAGAGTATCGGCAATAAGGACAAGTACAAGCTCGAACCCAATGGCAAACGCAATGCCGACGTTTTCAATAACGGCGACGGTATCACAAGTAACGACGCACTCTCAATTCAGAAGTACGATGCGAAACAGATAACCAAACTCCCTGAGTCATATATGAAATAAAGAAAGGCTGCACATTGAGGTACTCACCTCTTTGTGCAGCCTTTTTACTATATCTGCGTCAGAATCAAGCCATGCCGGCTGTGATTATAGCCATCTTGTAAACCTCATCAGCTGTGCAGCCTCTTGAGAGGTCGTTGATAGGAGCGTTGAGACCCTGAAGGATAGGACCGTATGCCTCAAATCCACCAAGACGCTGTGCTATCTTGTAGCCGATATTACCAGCTTCGATGAGCGGGAAGATGAATGTGTTAGCCTGTCCGGCAACCTTAGAGTCAGGGCACTTTGTCTTAGCAACTTCTGCTGAAACAGCTGCATCAAACTGGAATTCGCCGTCAATAACGAGGTCAGGGTCGAGCTGACGAGCTTCGATCACAGCGTCGTGGCTGAGCTGAACTGTGCCGCCCTTGCCTGAGCCGTATGTTGAGAAACTGAGTACAGCAACCTTGGGGTCGATACCAAAGAAATCAGCAGTTCTTGCAGTTTCAACTGCTACCTCTGCGAGCTTTCTTGCAGCTGTGAGAACCACGTTGCCTTCCTTATCAACAGTGTCAGTGTAGCTGAGGTTGATAGCGCAGTCGCCCATTGCAATCTTCTCTTCCTGACCGTCCTTCTCTCTGAAGAGGATAAATGAAGAGCTTACGAGGTTTGAACCCTTCTTTGTCTTGATTATCTGAAGTGCGGGACGTACTGTATCAGCTGTTGAATATGTAGCACCGCCGAGGAGAGCGTCTGCCTTGCCAGCCTTTACGAGCATTGTTCCGAAATAGTTTGACTTCTGAAGTGCTGCACGGCACTCGTCCTCTGTCATCTTGCCCTTACGGAGCTCTACCATCTGTGCAACAAGAGTCTCCATCTCAGGATATGTCTCAGGGTCGATTATCTCAGCACCGTCAACATTGAATCCGCCTGCTGAAGCTGCTGCCTTAACTTCGTCAGCCTTTCCGCAGAGGATAACACCCATAAGTCCCTCTTTGAGGAGTCTGTCAGCTGCTGAGAGGATACGTGCATCGCTGCCCTCAGTGAAAACGATAGTCTTCTTGCTTGCTTTAAGATTAGCGATAAGTTTGTCAAACATTCCCATTGTTTTGACCTCCATGAATCTTTATTTTCAGCCGACAGATTGCTTATCCGCCGGCTTTTTGACTTTTTATGCCCTTAAACGAACATAACATAATTATACCACATTATTCCAAAAAACGCAACACTCGCAGAAAAAAGTTTATCACTTTGCTTCTTTTGCAGTCTTATTGCTGTGCTTTGTTATGGTACGGTAAACTATGAAAAAGCATATTCCCGCAGCAACGATACATATTGAAGCCGCAAGGAATGAATTTGTATACAACTTCATTGCTGATGTATAAGCTGCATAGACCTGTGCCTGCTTGATAGTGAACCTGTCAAAATATCCGCTTGCAAGCAGATAAAGCGACGGTACAGCAGATATGATTCCGGCAATAAACGATGAAACTCCTATCCAGTAAAGTGTAGCAGGTTTGAATCTGATATTCAGCAAAAACAGCAGCAGCATGAGTATCATGCACGCTGCAACCGATACTATCACTATCATGTCAAGTCGGTTGAAAAGCAGTGTAAGCTTCTGTAGAACACCGTGTTTTTTCAGCGAAGTAAACTTGTAAGTATCGCAGTACTCACTGATAACGGAGTATGCCGACTTTTTTGTTTCCTCAAGCTTTTTCTCAAACTTTTCGTCCTGCTTTTTACCAGAGTTTTCGGCAGATTCTACGAAGAAGTCTTCAATCGACTTTTCAAGGCGGTCATTTTCAACGTTAACAACGACATCTCCGCCTGTACGGAGTGAATTGAACCCGCAGTCGATATACTCATTTATAACCCTGTCTATATAGGTCTCGTCGATAGCGTCCATATATACCTCAGCAGGTACTCCGGTACTGTTGTAGCGTGACGAAAAGTACTTGTTGAGCTGTGTCAGCGTTTTGCCGCTCAAATCGTTCTCATATGCAAGAGAATGGAACTTTCCTTCCTTGATGTTGATATTCGCGACAAGTGAAGCCTCCGCACAAATCGAAGTCAGTACAAGCAGCACCGATATTATCAGTGAACATACATAGGATAAAGCACTCTTCATTAGTTTGCCGCCTCCTCTTCATCAACATAGAAGGCACTCTTTACAGGTTCACACACAACACCTATTCTCATTTCTGAGCTTCCGAAAATATCACGTTTGCAGGTGTAAAGAGTCAGGCTCGTCATATCGGAATGCTCGATATACCGCCTGTCGCTGCTTGAAAAGCTTACAAGCTGATTCACTTTATATGTGAACCTGCCGTAATTAGTGTTTATAACGACCTCGTCGCCCTCTTTGAGCTTATTCAGGTCAGCAAAGTACGTGTCAACATGGGCGCTTATTACTGCTTTTCCCTTGTTTCCGACTAATACAGACGCTGATGACTGACAAGCGCCATGTTCAAGGAGTTCATCATTGCTTCCCCAGTATACGGGCACATCGACTGAAAGTGCCGGACTGCTGAGTATAGCATAGAGTTCGCCAAACTTCGGATATACGACATCTCCATTGGAAGAAGTTTTTCCGCTGTATGCTGTGATGATATCGTTATCACGTATAACAAGTCCCGAATCATCGGAATGTAGACCGTCCATGAATGCAAGGTTTGCATACACTTTCAGCTTGTCATAAGGCTTTATCATTGCAAGAGTTATTATTCCGGCACTGAGTCCGAAAACCAAAAAAGGAGCTGCTATATGCGGCAGAACACCGCCTGTTTTTTTCTTTGCCATGTCACACTCCGTGTTTTTCTCCGCCGAAGCAGTTCTTGACAACAAGGAAAATACCTGCGGCAGAAGTCAGAAGCAATGCAGCCGCAATAAGGAAGATACCGCGGCGGTCGTAGCCGGTGTCCTCGACAACATCCCTCGCCTGTCCGACAGCAACAAGTTCGCCGTCCTGATTTTTCATAGAGATTATCAGGTTATCATCGGTTATCTCATCAACTGAAATGGTGAATCCCATTCCATTAGTTACCTTTGAAAGCTCGTTTATTACGTTCATCTTCTTGTCGGCAGGAAGCTGTTTCATCAGACTCCTGTACTCCTCAGGTGAAAGATTCTGTATAAACACAGCCTGCTGTTCAGGAGTGAAAGTTTTCAGATAGGCAATCTTATCCTCGTAGGAGAGCGAAATAAATGCCGCTTTGCTGATACGTGTAAATGTCGTACCGTCGGGCATTGTGAGAGTTATCTCGTCATATTTATGCGGGTCGTCATATTTGTATCCGCCGTTGTTACTATTGCTGTTTCCGCCGTTATTATCACCGTTTCCGGAATTACCTCCGCTGTTTTCCTGACCGGCAGCAGCAGTAGTCTGAGTATCCTCATGCGAAGGCGGAGTTGTAGTAGCTGCTGCAGGGATAGTAGCAGTCGGGTCATAGGGTACCTCAGTTACTATCTGCTTACCTGATTCTTTGAGCTGTGCTATATACGAATCTATTATCTCAGGCGGGTAGAGTTCGGGATTTGCGTTATATTCACTCCACCCCTGCTGTATCATATCCTCGGAGTAGCCGTACTGTCTTGCGATTTCGGCAGCTTCCTCAGGAGTTGCAGCTGAAGCAGTCATAGGCACTGAAAGCATAAGGCACATTGCCGCTCCTGCGATAAGGGCAGTTTTTATTTTCTTCATTGTTTCCTCCTGTAAATAAAGTCAGCACTGCAAAAAATCATACTTAATATGCAAAGATATACAGTACAGGACCGTAAGGAATCCTTTATGCGGTGCTGTTTTAATTTAATAATGTTATTATACCCCATTTATTATAAAATGTCAAGGAAGCCAAAAAATGGGCGGATATGCTCCGCCCGAAAGAATTATTCAATAAGTCCGCGCTTTTTCCAGTCGCTGTACTCGGGACAGACGTATCTGTTGCGCTTCTCTGTTTTTTTACCGATATTTATAGCGTTCATCGGACATCTGTTTATGCAGCCATAGCAAGCCATGCAATAATGGTCGAAATGCGGTACTCCAGCCGGTGAGAGCTTGACATTATTGACCGGACATACCTCCTCACACTTTCCGCAGCTTACGCAGTTGCTTGAAACGGTATATCCGCTGCTGCTCATGAAAAACTTGGTAAACAGCACGTTTACAGCTCTCGAAAGAGGCGGGAAGAATGAGCCGCGGTCGTACTTTTCAATCATTTCTCCTGCGAGAATATGCTCGGAAAGTTCCTTCATAAGCGGCAGTGCTGCCTGTATTTTCTTCTCGGCTTCCTCTGCACTCGGAAGGTCGCTTCCTGCGATGTAATTGTTTGGCATTGGTACTCCGCACGCTCCCATGTATGCCATGTCCTTCTGGTCAGCAAGCTTTTCAAGTGTAACTTCAAATGCACCTGTACCTGCTCCCATGGTCGTAATGAAGTATACCTGCTCACTGCCTGTGAATTCACCTTTCTCGAATACCTTTTCGATAAGCCTCGGATACGCAGACGCATATATCGGCGCAGCAATAACAAACGGCTTCACTGAATTGAAGCGGAGCGGCTGTTTATGCTTGATTATGTCATTGAGATTTACACATTCATCTCCTACGTGGTCAGCTATGTATTCGGCAACGAATTTCGTGTTGCCAGTGCCTGAGAAATAAAGTATCATTTGAGCACCTCCGTATTAGTATCTCTACATATTATAACATCATACCTAAAAAAATGCAATATTTTTATTATCGGAAAAATGTGATATAATGAACAAGCATTTCGTTTACAGTATAGAAACGTTTCAATAACATTGAAAGGAGGCAGTGAATTGAACGACGAAGAACTTGCACGGTTATATGACAAATTCAGCGGTACAGTCTACCGCACTGCTTTTGCTTATTGCAAAAACTCAGCAGACGCTGAGGATATAACACAGGAAACATTCATTAAACGTTTCCGGACTGATATATCTTTCAGTGACGAAAAATCTGAAAAAGCGTGGCTCTTGAAGGTTGCCGCGAATAAATGCAGGGATATGTTCCGGTCGGCGCGTTACCGGTTCATGTATCACGCAGTACCGCTTGACGAAGCGGCACTCGTCTGTGAAACTCCCGAAGAAAGTACAGTTTTCAGTGCGGTCATGGAGCTTCCTCCGAAATACAGACTTGTCATACATCTCTACTATTATGAGGGTTACTCCGTACCAGAGACCGCTAAAATTACCGGTAAATCAGAAACTGCCGTTCAGACTCAGCTCTACCGTGCACGGAATATGCTCAGGGATAAACTTGGAAAGGAGATGTCATTATGAACATGAACGATTATAAAAAAGTCATCGACCGCATTGCTCCCAGTGAGGAATGCAGGGAAGAGGTAATGAACATGAGAAATGAATATAACAGAAAAAAGATAAAGCATAAGTCTGCCGGAAAAGTAGCAGCCGCTGTAACCGCGGCACTCATCGCCGCCTGCGGGGGTACTGCCGCCGCTGCCGCTAAGCTTGGTGCATTCGAGAGGTTATCCTCAAAGACAGCACGAACAGTAACAAATGACCACGGCGACGAGTTTCCGATAGACAAATTCGATAAGAATGACTATGCTTCAATAGCTCCGGCGGCTGTTGAAGCAGAAAACACAGAACCTTGCAAAAATGACGATATTACGGTATCTATCGACAGTGTTTACTGCGACGGACATGAAATGATATTTGCACTCGACGGCTCACTTAATAATGGAAACTCTATAGGTGCAGGATATATCTCCTGCCGAGCATACCTCTATATTGACGGGAACATGATATACAATCCCGACAACAGCTACGGCTGTTACGGCGGTTCATTTGTCATTGACGAGGGCGAGGATAACAGCTTTACAGGAAGCGTGACCTGTATACTTACAGGCAATTATCAGATAGATGACACTGTTGATGTAGAGTTAAAGCTCACCGGTATTCAGTGCCGTGAGCAGTACTGGACAGATTCACTCCTTGATACAGACCCAATAACACTGACTACAACAGTAACTCCCGATTTAAGCCTCATTCGCAACTTTGGCGAGAATGGTCTAACAGTTGAAGAAGACGGCTTCTCAGCAACAATATACAGAATCACTCCTGCTATGATGGTCGTAGGGTATGAGTATCCGCAGTGGTACGATGATAACGATGAAACAATAACATGGTACGAACCCGGCTACGAAGAAACCGGTGTAACAGGTCCGAAATACGCTATCATTGGTCAGTTCTTTGACGCTGACGGAAACCTTATCGAAAATCTTCAAATTGATCCTCTAAGCATGGGCAACGGTAAAACAGCAGGCTGTCTGCGCTCTACCGATTCAGATGTTGTATACTGCCGATTCTATAATAAACAGACACAGGGAACAGGCGAAATGGAACTTATAAAAGAACTCCGTATCGACCTCGCCGAATAAAGCAAAAGACCGGTTCATACGAACCGGTCTTTAATATTACTCAAACGAATCAAGGTCGATACCCTGAAGAAGTTCCTTCAGAGAAGCAAGCTCATCAGCTGTAAGAGTTACACCCTTGCCCATTCTTGAATGGTCAGGTGCCCACTCGCGGATATCGTACTTAGGGTCGTGCTCATTCCAGCTGACCATGTTCAGCTCCTTCTTCCAACCCTTTGCATTCTCAGAAAGAACGCCTATTTCTTCTGTGATCTCGTATTTAAGCTCTGCCATAATACGTTCTCCTTTCTGTTATTTTTCTTACAATAAAACATTTTACCACAAAAAGGAGAATTTGTCCATACCCAATTTATTTAATCAAATAGATATACACAGATAATTAAGTGCCTTGCCATAGATCTGTGCAGGTCTTACCTTGCCGGATATAAGCATTTCCGCGAAATCAACTGCGTCTTCGATATCGCGTGAGAAGTCGGGTATAGAAGCATATTCACCGTTACTGAGGTCCTGTGCCTCGATACCGTATGTAATTATGTCACTTCCGTTGATGTTCATTCTTCCGGCGACTACTCTGTATGAGACCTTGTTCCCGCCGCAAACCTCCATATAGACCGTCCTGTCAAGCACTTCACGCTTTGTCTTTTTTACTATGCCAAACATATCTGCGCCCCCTTTGCTACAATTATAGCACATGAACGTTTCAATGTGAACAGGTCGAACATGGAACATTTCGTAAGATAGCAGATGATTTTGTCGGAATATGTCAGTCACGCTTTTTAACGTCAGCAAGTCCGATACATTCGAGACTCTCACTGTGTTCTGAAATCACCTCATCGGCATCTTCTTTGACTTCCTCATAAACGCTTCCGAACTTGTCAGACAGCTTGCCGAGTGTCTTGTCATCAGCATAAAGCACCCATTTTCTGATGCCAATCTTTACTGAATATATATTGACTCTTGTCTCTTCCTTTTCGTCGTCACCCTCGACGGTCAGTTCAACTTTGAGTTTATAGGCTTTCTTCACGTCAATATCAAGTTCATCGAAGTGTTTTCTTATCTTGCGCATATCGCGTCCGGATACTTCCTTTTTCTCATCAATTCTGACTGAAACTTTCAGGTCGTCGCCGAAATAGTCTTCCTCGCATACGTCCTTCATATCCTCGATAAAAAGGTCGAGGTCATCGGTGACATCGCGCCAGCCGGAATCTCCGCTGTCAGCCGAATCAGCGATATCTTCAAGCTGTTCAGGAGTTGCGAACGCACTCACAACAAGGGCGGAACGCTCTCTGTTTATACCTTTTACCGCATTTTTGAGCGGTGTCTTATATCCTCCTCCGAGTACATTAGCAAGCATAACGATAAAGAACATGAACATTACCGCTATGATACATATGAGGATAAGCCCCCTTCGCATCATTCTTTTTTCCGCCGCCTCAGCGACAGCAGGGTCATGTACAGCAGGCACGAACGGAGCCGGTTTTACGGCATCTTCATACTCTGTTTCAGGAGTATTGTCCTTCGTTATTTCATTTTCTTCGGTCACTTTCCCTTCAAGTGACCTCTCCTCTGCTGCTTTAGCAGCGGCAGCTTTCAGAGTGTCCTCACAGTTACACATCTGACCCTCTTCAAGCTTTTTTCCGCAATATTTACAATACGCCATTTTTCTCCTCCTAAGCGCTTAAGGCAACACCGCACAAGCTTTGTGCGGTATTGCCTTAACTCATTCAAGACCGTTTATGTCCATGTAGAGCTTCTGCATCTGCATATCAGTCTGCGCGATGCGCTCTGCACACTCTTTGAGTTCCGCAGATATTTCGGGAGTTATCGCGGCAGAAGTCTTATATCTCAGCTGATGTTCAAGACTTGCCCAGAAGTCCATAGCGATAGTACGTATCTGTATCTCGACCGGTGCGTACTTCTTCTGTGCGGCAAGATAAACCGGTACGTTTATTATCATGTGATAACTGCGGTAACCGCTCGGCTTCGGATTTTTAATATAGTCCTTCTGCTTTATGACTGTGAAGTCATCACGATGTGAGAGCATTTCCGCGAGAACATATATGTCACTTATGTAGTAGCAGGTCACACGTATTCCTGCGATATCAAGCAGATTCTTACGCGCATTCTCAGGAGTGAGGGGTATCCCCTTCTTTTGCAGTTTACCTATTATCGACTCCGCCGACTTCATACGGCTCTTTATATCATGTATAGGATTGCGCTGATACTTTATACTGAACTCACTGTCAAGTATGCCGAGGTAGGTTTTTACAACCTCTATAGCAGACTCGTAAAGGTGAGCAAGGTCTACGAATTCGCTGAATGTGCGTGCGACCTGCTCCTGTGCTGCCGGTCCCTGTTGAACAATAGCCGGAAGCTGCTGTATACCTTCAATATAGAAATCAAGTTCGCTCATAACTATTTCCTTTCCGGTGCTGCGTCAGCGAACGGCTTTCAGCACCTCTATAACAGCAGCATACGCGCCGTCTTTCTTTATAACACCAGCGGCGGAATCCGCTGCCTTTTTCCACTCAGCCGGAACATCGGATCCTGACTTAGTGATGACAGTCATAGTCTTGGTATTATCGTCTATAAGGAGCATAAAGCCTCCGTCCTTGTAGTGGCGGTCGAAATAGCTTCTGCCTATCTCTTCGTTCGACTTACCGGTAGAGTTTGAGGTCGCGAGAACGGTTATGTTGTTCTTGTTCTCCGCGAGCTTTTCCTCAAGAGCTGCTATCTCATCAGAATTGAAGATGCCGCCGTTATCGAATACGTGCTCGGGACACTTCTCCCCAAGCTGCATAAGCAGTAAAACAGCGTCAGAGTATTTTCCGGAGACTATATCTCTCGTCGCCCAGTACATAGGCTCACTCTCAGCGCCTTCGGGAATAAACACTGAACAGCTTCCTGTCCTGTAGAGCAGGTCTGTATTCGTGTCATTGTTGATAAGCAGAAGAAGTCCGCTGCCTCTGCCCTCGTACAGCTCATTATACGAGTCCTCAGCAAACTGGTACGGACTCTTTCCGCCGAGTGAATCCGCCGTAACTACAGCGGCATTTATAAGTCTGTCCTTGTAAAGCGTCTCGCAGTAGCTGTTGAGCTGTGCGATTTCCTCCGACGTGAGAACTCCGGCATTGTCGTATACGTACTTCCCCTCTGCCGGTTCGAGTGAAGCTATATCCGGAAGCGGCTGAGTTTCCGGCTCAGCTGTCTCCTCTGCAGCTTCTTCTGCCGATGAAACAGTAGTATCCGCCTGTGATGAATCAGATACCGGAGTTTCATTCTTCTGACCTGTTACTGAACAGCCTGCAAGAAGAAATGCGGCTGAAAGCAGCGGTAAAAAAAATTTTTTCAAAAAAATCATTCCTAACTCTTGTAATACTTATTATATTTTAGTATAATTTAATAGAAAAATCAAGTGCATATACGCATTTTACAAATAATTTTCAGGAGTTATACACATGGACTATTCAATCAAAGGAAATGACATTCTTGTTCACGAAAACGATTTCGACCTCGACGACACCCTCGACTGCGGACAGGCTTTTCGCTGGAAAAAGGTCGATTCAGACTACGACTGCACATATACCGGCAGATTTCTCAACGATGAGCTGACTATTTCCCAGCTCGGAAAAGGTGACTTTATCTTCCACAATACCTCCGAGGACGACTTTCTCGGTAAGTGGTGCGATTACTTTGATTTCGATACCGACTACTCAGAGCTGAAAAAACTTTTCTCAGAGGACGAGACTCTCTCGAAGGCTTGTGAATTTGCCGGAGGTATACGTCTTCTCCGTCAGGACAGCTGGGAATGTCTCATTTCGTTCATTATCTCGCAGAACAACAATATTCCGCGTATCAAGGGCATTATCGACCGTCTCTGCGGAAATTATGACGGTATGTTTCCGACACATGAACAGCTTGCCGCCGAAAATCCTGACTCACTCGCATATCTCAGAAGCGGTTTCCGTGCAAAATACCTGTGTGATGCCGCATATAAAGTCAACTCCGGAGAGACTGACCTCGCATATATCGCGGCTTCACCGATAGACGAGGCAAGAAACGCTCTCAAAGCTATCAAGGGAGTAGGTCCAAAGGTTGCGGAATGTGTGCTTCTCTTCGGTATGCACCGCGTTGAAGCCTTTCCTATAGACGTATGGATAAAGCGTGTACTCGCCGAATACTATCCCGACGGATTTCCCGAATTCGCAAGAGAAAATGCCGGTATCGCCCAGCAGTATCTCTTTCACTACATAAGAAACGGCATAACTGAATAATCCTCCGCCGGCAGTCCATAATGACTGTAAAAAAACCCGGAGGAACTATGTTAAAAGGTGTAAACAGAAATATTATAGAAGTCAAGGACCCCGACAGTATCTATTTTGAAAGGGCAGTTTTCTATCTTCGTCCCGGAGTCAAAAAGCTTCCGGCAGAAGTTTCAAGACGCGAAATAAACCGCTGTATCAGCGAAAGCAGTCCGTACAGACACTCGCGTTTGCGTGTACTTCTCTTCAAGGCGGCACTCCTTCTCGCCGCAGCTGCTGCAATTATACTGATACTCCACCTCGTCCTATGACAAAAGGAGGAAAAATGGCAAAAGTTATTATGCTGTGCGGAAAGATATGCAGTGGTAAATCCACCTATGCACGCAAACTCCGCGACTCGCTCAACGCTGTTATTCTGTCAAATGATGAACTGATGATAGACATTCTCGGCAAAGACACAGGCGATATGCACGATGAGTACGTCCGCCGTACTGAGTTTTACTTTTCTAAAAAAGCAGCCGAAATAGTCAAAGCAGGTGTCGACGTGATACTCGACCGTGGTCTTTGGACTAAGTCACGCAGAGATCTCACACGTGAACAGTTCAGAGATGCCGGAATAGACTGCGAAATGCACTATTTAAATGTACCTGACGACGAATGGAAAAGACGTATCGCCAAGCGGAATGCCGAGGTCGAAAACGGACGCTCCGACGTTTACTTCATTGACGATGGTCTGCTTGAAAAGTTTCATTCGATGTTCGAGATACCTAACGAAAGCGAAATAGATGTTTTGGTGGAGAGTGAACACAATGGCTGAAATTATCGAAATAACAGACCTTTCAATCCCCGAGCTTATCCCCTACACCGATACATCTGAGCGCAGTCTGCTAAAGTTTCCCGGCGGCGGAATTTTTATCGCAGAAAGTCCTAAAGTAATCCGTACCGCTGTTGAGAGCGGTTATGAACCTGTTTCCATGCTGATGGAAACTAAATACGTCACCGGTCAGGCTCGCGATATCATAGAAAATGCCGGAAATATACCGGTCTACTGCGGCTCAGCAGACACTCTCGAAACGCTCACCGGATTTCGCATGACTCAGGGTGTACTTGCAGCTATGAAACGACGTCCGCTGCCGTCAGCTGACGATATTCTCGCGGGAAGCAGCCGTGTTGCTCTGCTTGAAAACATCATGAATCAAACTAATGCAGGAGCTATTTTCCGCTCTGCTGCCGCTCTCGGATTTGATGCTGTACTCCTGACAGAAGGCTGCTGTGACCCTCTTTTCCGCCGCTCTGTAAGAGTGAGTATGGGGACTGTTTTTCAGATACCGTGGACATATGTCAGCGGAAGTTCTCCCGACTACATACACTTCCTGCGCGACCGCGGCTTCGTCACCGCCGCTATGGCTCTGCGCGATGATACGGTACACATCGACGACCCGCGGCTTGCTCAGTCAGAAAAACTTGCCGCCGTACTCGGTACAGAAGGCGACGGTCTGCTTGCTGAAACTATCAGTGCCTGTGACTATACCATCAAAATTCCTATGTCACATGGTGTCGACTCACTGAATGTCGCTGCCGCAAGTGCGGTCACCTTCTGGACTCTCGGCAGACACTGATATGAAATTCATATGATATATTCACTAAAAATTCATAATTTTTATATAATATCTAAACAATATCGCGATAATTTATGTAAATATTTACTTGAAAATATATATGCGATATGTTATAATTATATATATCTGTTATGAGGTGAATCCATATGAAATCGACTGCACAGCATTCTTTTCTGAAAAAACAAATACTATATACCGCTCTGATGTGTGCTGCCGCTATCGCAGTTAACCTTCTCGGGAGCTGTATATGTACTAAAACTTCGACTCCGCTTTATCTCGATACGATAGGTACAATATCTGCCGCAGTGATAGGAGGTCCGTTTTCCGGTCTTTTCGTCGCCTTCATTTTCACGTTTCTGAAGGGTATTTCCGACACCGAGGCTCTTTTCTACAGTATCGTGAGTATGCTTATGGCAGGCTGCGGTGCATATTTTGCAAAGCGCGGTTTCTTCAGTAATATCTTCAAAACTCTGCTGACTATCCCTGTATTCACTGTTCTTGCAGCTATCCCTGACAGTATACTTACATGGTACCTTTACCCCGAAAGTCAGACTACTTTTCTCAATCAGCTGACAGGCGACTTCAAAACTGAGCTTATCGACAAAGCTGTAACCGTACTTATAGTATTCGTCATTGCGGCAATCACACCAGAAAAGTTCAAGGAAAAGCTCAGGAATCAGGTAATGTATCAGGCTCCGCTTACTTCGGAGATGCGTAAGGCTATCAAGAAAAGCAGATGCCGGTCTGTTTCTATCAATACCAAAATCGCTCTTATCCTTACACTTGCCTCACTGCTTATTGCCGGTTCATCAACTGCCATAAGCTTCGTGCTTTTCCGCGAAAACGCTATAGACGACCACATTGCCGTTGCGGAAGGTGTTTCAAGTGCCGCCGCAGAGACTATTGACCCGGAAATGGTCGATGTTTACCTAAAACAAGGCGAATCTGCTGATGGCTATAAGGACACCGAAATCGTCCTTCAGAAAATACTTGCAAGCCATGAAAACGTTGAGTATCTGTACGTATACAAAATACAGTCCGACGGCTGTCACGTTGTTTTCGATATAGATACCGAAGGCATGGACGGCGACCCGGTCGGCTCTGTAATTGAATTTGACCCCTCATTCAAGGAATCCATTCCCGCACTTCTCGACGGTCAAACTATCGATCCTATCATCAGTGATGACAAGTACGGATGGCTCCTTACTACATACACCCCTGTCTATAACAGCGACGGAATTTGCCAGTGCTACGCGGCGGCTGACATTTCCATGGACGATATAACCGACTACGAAAACAGGTTCCTTACAAAGCTTATTGCACTGTTCATCGGCTTCTTCACTATGATAATGACCATAAGTATGTGGTTCGTAAAGAGCAATATCCTGCTCCCTGTCAACACTATGGCTTACAGCGCCGGAGCTTTCGCTTTCAACAGTGGTGAAGCTCTTGAGGAAAATGTTGAACGTCTCAAAAAGCTCGACATCAGGACAGGTGACGAAATCGAAAACCTCTACCTCGCTTTTCTCAAAACTACTGAAGACTCTGTACGCTATATCGATGATATCCGTACAAAAACCGAAACTATATCAAAAATGCAGAATGGTCTTATAACGGTACTCGCTGATATGGTCGAAAGCCGTGACCAGTGTACAGGTGACCACGTTCGCAAAACTGCCGCATACGCTGATATAATCATGCACGAAATGAAAAAGCGCGGATTCTACAAAGAGGAACTGACAGACGAGTTCATCAATAATGTACTCAATGCCGCTCCGCTTCACGATATAGGCAAGATACACGTTTCAGACGTTATTCTCAATAAGCCCGGTCGTCTAACTGATGAAGAGTTCGAGATTATGCGTACCCATACGACTATGGGCAGTAAAATTATCGAACGCGCTATAGAAATGGTTCCGGATTCGGGATATCTCTGCGAAGCAAAAAATGTGTCAGAATTCCACCACGAAAAATGGAACGGAAAAGGCTATCCCCACGGTCTCAGCGGCGAAGATATACCGCTGTCAGCACGTATCATGGCTGTTGCAGATGTATTCGACGCTCTCGTATCACGCAGAAGCTACAAAGAGCCTTTCCCATTTGAAAAGGCTATGGATATCATCAGGCAGGACGCAGGTTCTCACTTCGACCCTCTCGTCGCCGAGGCTTTCATCAGTGCCGAGGACGAGGTACGCAAGGTCGCAGAAGACCACAAGAATTATTATATGTAAAAAAAGAGGACGACCAATAGAGTGCTTCCCTTAGCGGAATTTGTGGGCTACCGAGTCGTAAATTTACGGTACATATTCGGTATCCTGCGAAACCGCCAAAGGGGGCTCCCCTTTGGTCGTCCTCTTTATATTATTTTCCGAGCTTTTCTGCCCATTCACTCTCCTTGAACCCTACAAGTACCGTACTGCCGTCTACAGCAATAGGTCTCTTAACGAGCATTCCGTCCGTCGCAAGCAACCTGAGCTGTTCATCTTCACTCATTTCAGGGAGCTTATCCTTGAGCTGCATAGACTTGTAAAGCAATCCGCTTGTATTAAAGAATTTTTTCAGCGGAAGTCCGCTCTTTTTATACCAATCTGAAAGTTCCTCAAATGTGGGATTCTGCTCCTTGATATCGCGGAGTTCATAGCTTAACAAATTGTCATCGAGCCATTTCTGAGCCTTCTTACAGGTAGTACATTTAGGGTAGCATATAAATTTCATGTTCATTCCTCCGTTTTCGTCATATTGAGCAGGTCATTCTCAGAAAGAATCGTTATTCCGAGTTCCTGCGCCTTAGTAAGCTTGCTTCCGGCTTCTTCTCCGGCTACTACGTAACTGGTCTTTTTCGATACAGAACCGGTTACCTTTCCGCCGAAGCTCTCTATCAGTTTTTTGGCTTCGTCACGCTTCATCGTCGGAAGGGTTCCTGTCAGGACAAATGTCGCTCCGGCAAAACGGTCGTCACCTGTTGACTGCTTCGTATAGGTCATGTTGACTCCTGCCTGCCTCAGCTTATCTATCAGCTCACGCATATGCGGTTCGCTGAACGCTTTCACCACGCTTTCAGCCATTACGTCTCCGAAGCCTTCAATCGCCGATACATCGTCCATTCCGGCTGAAAGAAGACTGTCCATGTCACCGAACTTTTCACAAAGCAGAGTAGCCGCACGCTGTCCTATATTGCGAATACCGAGTGCGTGAACGAGTCTGTCGAGCTCGGCATTTTTTGAATTCTCAATGGCTGTAATAAGGTTTTCAGCCGACTTTTCAGCAAAGCGGTCAAGTGACATTAGCTGTTCCTTTTTGAGCAGGTAAAGGTCAGCCGGAGACTTTACAAGTCCTGTTTCGGTGAGAAGCTTCATATTCGCCGGACCGAGTCCGTCAATGTTCATTGCATTCTTAGATGCAAAATGTATCAGGTTTTTCAGAAGCTGTGCCGGACATTCCACATTCGGACACCGAAGCACACTCTCCCCCTCCTCACGTACAGAAGGAGTTCCACAGACCGGACAGACCTCCGGCAGACGGAAAGGCTGAGAATCTGCTCCGTGGCTGACAGAACCAAGCACCTCCGGAATTATCTCTCCTGCCTTGCGGACAAGTATAGTGTCACCTATACGGATATCCTTTTCGTCGATGAAGTCCTGATTGTGCAGAACTGCGCGTGATACGGCTGTTCCGGCAAGAATTATCTGGTCAAAGACTGCTACAGGGGTTATCGCACCTGTACGTCCGACATTTACCTCTATATCGCGCAGAACAGTCTCTTTCTCCTCCGGCGGATACTTGTACGCAACTGCCCATTTCGGAGTTTTTGCTGTAGCACCCATGACATCGCGCTGTGCAAGGTCGTTTACCTTGATGACAACACCGTCTATATCGAATGAAAAATCCTGACGCTCGCTGCCGATTCGCTCTATTTCTGCTGTTATCTCGTCAAATCGTGTACACTTCTTATAGGTCGGGACAGTCTTGAAGCCCAGTTCCCTCAGATAGTCAAGCGACTCAGTATGCGAAGTAAACTCTTTTCCGTTGACCTGCTGAACATTGAAAATGAACATATCAAGTTTACGGTCGGCTGTGATTTTCGGGTCTTTCTGACGAAGCGAACCTGCCGCAGCATTTCTCGGGTTTTTGAAGGGCTGCTCGTCCATGAGTTCCTGCTGCTCAACAAGCTCGAAAAAGCTGTTTCTCGGCATATAGACCTCTCCCCTGACTTCGAGGAATTCCGGTGCATTTTTGAGTTTCAGCGGTATTGAGCGGATAGTCCTGATGTTGGCAGTAACGTCTTCGCCGACGAATCCGTCTCCTCGGGTAGAACCTCGTGTCAGGACTCCGTCAGTATATTCAAGTGAGACCGATAAACCGTCTATTTTCGGCTCAACCGAGTACTCCGGAGCAGTCAGCTGATCATTACATCTGTTCATGAATGCCTCGACCTGTTCAAGCGAAAAAACGTCCTGAAGGCTCGCCATCTGAACAGTGTGCTCGACCTTTGCAAACTTTCCCGATGCCATTCCGCCTACTCGCTGAGTTGGAGATGAAGGTTCGATAAGCTCCGGAAATTCCGCCTCAATCGCTTTAAGCTCCTGCATGAGCATATCAAATTCATAGTCGCTGACCTCGGGATTGTCAAGAACATAATACTGATATGTGTACTTATCAAGCAGCTCTGTAAGTTCGGCTGCTCGCTTTTTTGCATTTGTTATATCCATGTTTTTACCTTCCTTTGAAGTATACAGTCAATTCCGAACTGCAACTATATTATATCATAAGTCAAATAAAATATCAACATATATGAAATATTGTTCAAGCTCTCCGGCATATAATTTCACCACAATTACCGGAGGTGTTTACTATGTTTCTGAAACTGCTCAAAGACCTGATTTTTTTCGCTCTCCATGTTGATAATACAAGTGTTTTTCCGCGTCCGCTCACGAAAAAGGACGAGGAAGAATGCTTTATTAAAATGTCGCAGGGCGACAAGTCTGCCAAGAATAAACTCATCGAACACAATCTGCGGCTTGTTGCTCACATTGTCAAAAAGTACGCTCAGTCCGCTTCCGAACAGGACGAACTCATCTCTGTCGGCACTATCGGACTTATTAAAGCTGTTTCGTCATTCGACTACAGCAAGGGTGCCAAATTTGCTACTTATGCAAGCAGGTGCATTGAAAATGAGATACTCATGAGTTTCCGTGCCGCAAAAAAATCGGCGGGAGATGTGTACATAAACGAACCTGTCGAAACCGATAAGGACGGCAACACTATGTCGCTCATTGACCTCATTGACGACGGTGTTGACATTCATGAACAGGTCGAACTGACTATCCGTTCAAAACAACTTTACCGTTTTCTCGGTTCCGCTCTCGACGAACGTGAAACTGAAATCATTATCTACAGGTACGGACTCTACGGAAGTGCCCCGCATACTCAGAATGAAACTGCTGAAAAACTCGGTATTTCCCGCTCATACGTATCACGAATCGAAAAAAAAGCTTTACAGAAGCTGAAAAAAATGTATGACAAAGCTCCGTTTTAGTGAATTATTGCTGTTTCCGGTCATTTATTGCGGATATCTCAAATAATTATTGACAAATCGTATATTTAGTGTTACAATTTACCAAGAGACAAATTAGGGAAAGGGATTGGCTAAAATCAGCCGGATCCGTGGGTGACAGAGCTTTGCTGTGTCATACACCTCCGCACAACGGTTTCTATAGTCCGTTTTTTTATTAAAAAGGAGGATATCATCATGAAAAAGTTATCATTCAGACGTACAACAGCCGGTATTCTGTGTCTTTCAACGCTCCTCGCTTCAGCAGGACTCGTTCCGGCATCTGCATCGGCGGCTTCCTCACCTGTAACTATCAATGAAGTCTGCCCCAAGAATACTACCAAACCTGCCAGTGACGGCAATTTCTACGATTGGGTAGAGTTCTACAACAGCTCATCTTCACCGGTAGACATCAGCGGATACGGTCTCACAGACAAGGAAACTAAACCCTTCCGCTTTACATTCCCCGCAGGAAGTGTTATACCCGCAAAGGGAACGTTAGTCGTTTACTGCGACGGAGATGCCGCACTCACAAATACTGCAATCGCTCCGTTCGGAATGTCAACAAGCGGTGAGACCCTCACCCTCAGCGACGCTTCCGGAAATGCCGTAGATACCATTACTTTCGGCGCTCTCGCTTCTGATACTTCCTTCGGAAGATATCCTGACGGCGCTGATGACCTGTACACTCTTCCATGTACTCCCGGTGCCGCAAATGCTGCACCCGAAGGCTCAAACGCTGTAAAGCTTCCCGAGTTTTCAAAGGAGAGCGGCTTCTACGACAGCGGCTTCTCCCTTACTATAAACGCTCCCGCAGGCACTACAGTATATTACACTACCGACGGTTCAGACCCTACTGCTGAGTCTGAGAAATACACATCTCCTATCAGTATCACCGACATGAGCAATACAGAAAATAAGCTCAGCGCAAGAACTGATATCAGTGCAAGCAATGTAACTGCTCCGAGAAAGACCGTTGACAAAGCTGCTATCATACGTGCAGTTGCTGTTGACAGCTCAGGCAGAGTCAGTGAACCTGTCACAAAGACGTACTTCGTCGGAAAAACTGCTTCCGGCTACTACAAGAATATGAAGGTATTCTCACTCGTTACCGACCCCGACAACCTCTTCGACTACGAAAAAGGCATCTATGTCAAGGGTAAAAAATACGATGAGGCTACAAACAATACAAATCCCGGTCAACAGCCCGGCGGTCCCGGTCAGCAGCCCGGAGGTCCCGGCGGCTGGCAGATACCCGGCTGGGGCGACTGGGGCGGCGGTTTCAACTTCATGGAACCGTGGAAAACTCCCGCTAACTACACTCAGAAGGGCAGAGAGTGGGAACGTATTGCAAACGTTGAAATGTTCGACAACGGTACTTCCGTAGTTCAGCAGAATGTCGGAATCCGTATAAAGGGTGCCGCAAGCCGAAATGCCGCTCAGAAGAGTTTCACACTCTATGCTCGTCAGGATTACGGTAAGCCTGAACTCGAATACGATTTCTTCGATGGTACTGCTGTTAAAGCTAAAAACGGCAAGGCTATCAAGAAATTTGAAAATATCGTCATCAGAAACGGCGGTAACGACTGCGGATATTACTACTTCCGCGATTCTGTAAACCAGCAGCTCGTTGCAGACCGCGCGTTCGCTACTCAGGGAATGAGCGAGTGTATGCTCTTCATCGACGGCGAATTCTGGGGAATCTATCAGATAACAGAAAAAGTCAGCGACGATTACATAAACTCACACTACGGCATCAAAAAGAGTGACGTCGCTATCATCAAAAACGATGAAATCGAAGAGGGTACCGACCAGGACCTTCAGGACTGGAATAATCTCATTCAGGGTGTCGCTAACGGAAGCATCACGTATCAGCAGTTCACTCAGAAAGTCGACATTCAGAGCTTTATGGACTATTTCTCAGCTGAGATATACTGGGCAAATTCCGACTGGCCACAGAATAACGTTGCCGTATGGCGCTCGAATGCTATAGACGATACTAACCCCTACTCCGACGGCAAATGGCGTATGTTCCTCTTTGATACTGAAAGCGGACAGGGTCTATACGGCAGTCAGAACAATTCCGCAAATGCCGACTGCTTCCGCCGCATAGCTCAGAACGACGATACTCTCAGCATGGCATTCACAAAGCTACTCAAAAATGCTGACTTTGCTTCTGATTTCGCACGTACCTACATGGATATCGCAAACTACAACTTCGATACCAAGAAAACTACTGCCGCTATCGACAAATATAAGCAACTCTATTCACAGCAGATTCTCGATACTTATGAGCGTTATCCTTCAAACTCTAACGGCGAACAAAAGCTCAATTCCGAGTACAACACTGTAGTTAATTTCTATAAGAGCCGCTACTCAACTGCTGAGAGTACAATGCGCAATGCCTGCGGTATCAGAAGTAATACAAATACGATTACTGTCGAAAATGACAGTTCAGCCGGTACTGTAAAATTCAACACTCTCAACCTAAAAGAAGACAAGTGGAGCGGAAAGTACCACTCCGATTACACTATTGATGTGACCGCACTGCCTAATGAGGGTGCTTCATTCGACCACTGGGAAATCACCGGTGCTGAACTTACTTCCGGAAGCAAAACTTCTGCCTCTGTCTCATTCAAGGCTACCGGCGATGTAACTATCAAGGCTGTATACTCAGGTGCAGGCAGTCTTATCGCAGGAGACTTCAACAACGACGGAAATGTAAGCGTTGCAGACCTCACGCTCCTTAACCAGTTCCTTCTCGGTAAGAAGGTAACTATCGTTAATGCCGATATTATCAATGACGGTGTCATTGATACCTTCGACCTCGTTGAACTCAGAAAAATCGTCACAAAATAATAAAGTAAGGGCGGATATCATCCGCCCTTTCCTGTTCTTTATAGGAAACCATAATAAAATACCGGAGCAAAAGCTCCGGTATTTCGGTTTTTATGCGTTTATTTTCTCATTGAGAGCTGCTACAAGCTCGTCTACGTTTACACCGTGAACTGCTGCTGCCTCTTCAATAGTCTCGTTCTGTGAAGCGGGACATCCAAGACAGTGCATTCCAATGCTGAGAAGTATCGGTGCAACGTCAGCATTTATCATGAGAAGCTCGCCGATTTTTGTATCCTTTGTTACCTTATCTGCCATTTTTTAGTTCCTCCGTATCATCTCCATGCATGGAGATTCTTAAATTTTAATCAACAACTTGACATTTGTCCAAGTTGCTGTTATAATAATATCATTAACACTGACATTTGTCAAGGGCACTTTTCAAACTTATACAAAAGGAGGCGGTTTGTCAATGTACAAAGGCAGTAATAAGACTGCTCTTCTTTCTCAAAAACTAATCGGCGACGCTTTACTGCGTCTGCTCGAAAATGAATCATTCGCCGAAATCAGCGTAAGCGACCTCTGCCGCGAAGCCGAAGTCTCAAGACAGACATTCTACTCGCTCTTTGGCTCAAAAGAAAATGTTATCGTCTATACACTTCAAAACAGTTTCTGTTTCACTCCGGAGAATAACAGCAGTATCTGCCGCTCAGCAAGCTTTCACCTGTTCTGTCAGAATTACAGTTCATACATCGTCCGCAACCGTCACCTGCTCGAATTGCTCGTAAAGAACGAAATGATGCATTTCCTTTACGACGTTCAGTACAGAGCCTTCATGGATTGCAGCCACTTTTTCGGCGATATCACAGGAGATGACCGCATTTACCTCGTTGACTTCATTTCAAGCGGCATGAACAGTATTGCCAAAAACTACGTACTTACCGGCTGTACCGCCGATGAAGCATTCCTCGAAAAGCTGATGTTCAAGCTGTTTGGCGGACTTTACTTTATGCAAAAGCACGAATAAAGGAGACTACATGGAATTAATCAGAGTTACTATGGACGACGCTGAGGAACTTTGGAAAATGCAGGTCGAAGCATTTTCTGAACTGCTTGAACGCTATCAGGACTATGACACAAATCCTGCAAATGAAACCATAGACAGGGTAAGGATTCGACTCGAACAACCCTCTACGTACTACTATTTTATAATGAGCGGCGGAGTAAAAGTCGGAGCGATACGTGTTATAGATATTCACGACGGTTCACGGAAACGTATCTCCCCTATTTTTATAATGAAGGAACACCGCGGACACGGTCTCGCACAGGAAGCTATCTCCGCTGTCGAAAAAATACACGGCAGTACCCACTGGCAGCTCGATACTATCCTTCAGGAAGCCGGAAACTGTCACCTCTACGAAAAAATGGGTTACCGCCGAACCGGAAAATCTGAAGTTATAAACGAGCGTATGACCATTGTCGACTACGAAAAAGAATAATTTACCGCCGCCGTTACTATTGACACCGGCGGTTTTTCTATATATAATAAAAGTTAATATATTATTCAGAGGTAATCATCATGAAGAAAAGATATCTTATCCCGCTCATTCTTGTCGGAATTTCAGCTGTTCTTACCGCTGCCGGACGTCTCTCAAAAGGCTTTGCCGACTTCTATGCGGCTCACATTTTTCCGTACATATCGACCCCATACGCTTTTCTCAGCGGACTCCTCCCAATATCCTTCGGGGAAGTCCTCATAATCGCGGCACTGCTGCTGTTTTTTGTGGGTATACCGGTAATGATAATACTCCTGATTTTTGCCAAAAAATCGCGTAAAAAGGTTGCTTCGTTCTCACTCACTGCTGCCTTATGGATACTCGCTTTCGTTTCAGTCACACAGTCGTTCAACTGCTTCTCGCTATACGGCTGCACTCGCTTTTCTGAACGTTATTTCGCAGAGTCCGAACACGATAACGAACAGCTCAAACAGCTCTATTCCATGCTTATCGACGAGGCTAATCAGCTTTCTGCGGAAGTTCCGCGTGACGAAAATGACCGCTTTGTCCTGACTATTGACGCTGTTGCGGAATGCCGTAAGGCTATGAAAAAAGCTTCAGCGGAATACCCACAGCTCAAAGGATATTATCCGCGTCCTAAGCCGATAATGTTCTCGTATTTCATGAGTCAGACAGGTACTGCCGGTATGTACTTTCCATTTTCAATGGAAGCCAACTACAATGCCGACATGGTACCCGAGTGTCAGCCGGAAGTCATCTGCCACGAGTACGCTCACCTCAAAGGCTTCATGCAGGAAGACGAGGCTAATTTCATCTCATTCGTCGCAACTCAGGGCAGTGATAACCCCGAAGTCCGCTATAGCGGGTGCATTGACGCCCTCGAATACGTTCACAATCAGATATACACCAACGAAGTGCGCTCAGGTTTTGAACTCAGTGAAAAGATATCTCCACAGGTACGTAACGACTGGTTCCGCTTTCTGCCCGATAATTACTGGGAAGAAAACGATGACAAGGAAATCATTTCGACTGAGACCGTAAGCTCAGTTTCCGAGTCGGCATCTGATACGAGTATGAAACTCAACGGTGTCGAGGACGGCATTGCCAGTTACTCACGCATGGTAGACCTCCTACTCGACTACTACTTTCCGCCTGTTGATACGTGAACTATCACAGTTTAAAAAGATTATTCTGCATAGCACAATCACGGATTACTCCCGCCTTTATATAATTATGCACAAAAATGCATACAAAATGATACAAAAAGTCATTGCCAAATAATGAATCTTATGTTATTATATTAATGTAATAAACTCGGACATAATTTAATCCAGTTTTAAAGGGGGATATTCATGAAGAATACATTCAGAAAAATCACTGCCGCTGTTTCATCACTCGCCCTTTCAGCGAGTATGATCGCAGGTTCGGCAGCTCCGTACGTCTCGAATGCCGCTTACGGTGTCGGCGGCAACGGAAACGCTATCATGGAATACCTTGACAGAGGTATCTACGCTATCAGATCCGGCGACGGTATGTTCATCAGCTGGCGCTATAACGCTAACGATGACGACAATGCTGAGTTCCGCCTCTACCGCGACGACCAGCTCATCTACACAAGTCAGGCTGACGCTCCAACTAACTACTGGGACGCTTCAGGCAATCAGAACTCCAAGTACCGGGTTGACACTGTCGTAAACGGCGAGGTCATTTTATCTGACTCATGCCGTTTTAACTCAGGTACAAACTATTTCGACGTTCCTCTCAACGTTCCCAAGGGTGGTACTGTCAACGGTGAGGCTTATACATATTCGCCTAATGATACAGTCGTAGGCGACGTCGACGGTGACGGTCAGTACGAGCTTTTCGTCAAGTGGGACCCTTCAAACTCAAAAGACAACTCTCAGGGCGGTTATACCGGTAATGTTTACATCGACTGCTATACCCTCACAGGCAAACAGCTTTGGCGTATTGACCTCGGTGTCAACGTCCGCGCCGGTCAGCACTATACTCAGATGTGCGTAGCCGATTTCGACTGCGACGGCAAGGCTGAACTGATCACCAAGACCTGCGACGGTTCCGTTGACGGTACCGGCAAGGTTATTGGTTCATCAGGCAAAGATTACAGAAACAGCAATGGTACTATCCTTACCGGTCCTGAGTACCTCACACTTTTTGAGGGCGCAACCGGTAAAGCTCTCGATACTATCGAATTCCCTGTTCTCCGCGGCGACGCTACAAGCAATACCGCTAAAACCACTTGGGGCGATAACTACGGAAACCGCTGTGAGCGTATGAACTCTGCTATCGCTTATCTCGACGGTGTTCACCCCTCAGCTGTCTACGGAAGAGGATACTATACAAGACTCTCCCTCTCCGCTGTAGATGTACGCAACGGCAAACTCGTCAAGCGCTGGGTTTTCGATACCGGATTCAACAAGAGTAATCCCGCTTACGGCTGCGGTAACCACAACGTTATGGTCGCTGATGTCGATAACGACGGCAAGCAGGAAGTCTGCATGGGTGCCTGCATGATAGACGATAACGGTCAGCTTCTCTGGTCAACCAAGCAGATGCACGGAGACGCTATGCACCTCGGTGACCTCGACCCCGACCGTCCGGGTCTCGAAGCATGGATATGCCACGAAGACAAGCCTTACGGCGTTTCACTCGTTGACGCTAAGAACGGCAATATCATCTTCCACTACGACGCTGACAAGGATACAGGCCGCTGCTGCGGCGATAATATCCTCGCAAGCAACCGCGGTGCTGAACTCTGGGGTGCAAGACCTGCCGGAGTTGTACTCAACACTAAGGGCGAAACTATCAGCAAAAAGGTTCCGGCTATGAACTTCCTCATCTACTGGGACGGCGACCTTGAGCGTGAGATACTCAGCGATATCTACATCGACAAGATGACTTCTGATACTGAAATCAAAAATATCCTCGAAGCAAAGGGCTGTGCTTCAAATAACAGCACCAAGGCTGTTCCATGCTGTACCGTTGACCTCTTCGGTGACTGGCGTGAGGAACTCATCCTCCGTACAGAGGATAACTCAAAGCTCCGTATCTGGTGCACTAACACTGAAACAAAGTACCGCATGACTACTCTCATGCATGATATGCAGTACCGTATGCAGAACGGCTGTCAGCAGAGTTCTTACAATCAGCCTCCGCACCCCAGCTTCTACCTCGGTACAGAGCAGCCTCTCCCTGCAAGACCCAATATCCAGCTCAATAATACTCCTCCCGAGCCGATAAGCGGTCGTTTTATCAAGAATCTCAATATCCTCGACAGAGACAATATGCTCACATGGCAGCTTTCCAAGTCTTCCGACGTCGGCTCACTCATCTACGGCGACAGAGATTTCGTCTACACTGAGCTTCCTGACTGTCTCAAAGGCAAAGAAGCTATCATGTCTGCGTGCAATTCAAAGAATACTTTCGCTGACCTTGCTGAATTCACTGCCGGCGAAAACTGCGACGTTTTCGTTCTCGTCGACACAAGAGTCGAAGATGCAGGAAATGTTCCCGCTTGGCTCAGCAGTTATGAAAGAACTGAACTTACTGCCGCTTCAAGCAATGACGTTCGTTTCAGCGTATATGTGAAGGAATTCATCGCTGGTCAGAAGGTTGAACTCGGTCAGAACGGTATGAACGGAAACTGCATCAACTATACCGTTTTCGTTGACGCTGTTCCTGTTCCGACAACAACCACAACAACAACTACTACGACCACTACCACAACAACTACTACCACCACAACAACAGAAACCACCACCACAACAGAAACTACTACAACTACCACCGAAACAACAACAACTGAAACAACTACTACAACAGAAACAGAACCATCTTCATCCAGTTCAAAACTCATCGGTGACGCTAACTGTGACAAATCCGTTACAGTTGCTGATTCAGTTACCATTCTTCAGAATCTCGGCAACAAGGACAAGTATCCGCTTACCGACGATGGAAAAATCAATGCTGACTGCTGCAACACCGGCGACGGTATAACCGGCAGAGACGCTCTCGCTATTCAGAAGCTTGACGCGGGTCTTATCAAATCACTTCCGGAAATGGACTAAAATTACAGAATCCCGACTTCATTGAAAGTCGGGATTCTTTGTTTATAAACAAAAACTTTGCGTTGTTAACAATATATATATTGATTTTTTCAGCAGGAAATGTTATAATAGATTATTATTACTATGAAATAGTATACATTCAGGGAATTTTCAAGATAAACGTTCAAAAGGAGAAAATGATGTCTAAACGCGATAATAAAGTCCCGAGCCTTAAACAGGTAAGTCATCAGCTCTTTCTAATGGTAATTGGATATGCAGTAATTATCATTTTCGTAATACTCGCTATTACAAATCTTTCTATCAAAAAAACAGACGACGTACTGCAAAACAAGGTTATTTCCATGTCTGCATCGCTCGATGTTCAGATGAAGCTTAATATGAACAGCTTTCTCGCACGTATGGAGGCTCTCGGTACCCTCCCATTCGGCGAAGAAGACACGTATACCTATGACGCTACTGACCCCAATAATGACGAATTTGAGGCTCTTAATGCCGAAAAGGCCATAACTGAAAAAATGTACAACCTTTGTATCATGGAGAATTTCGTCGATTACGGTATCGTCTACAGAAACAACCGTACCGTCGGAAAAATCTCAAACGGTACCTCATCTCTCTTCGGCGACAAAATGTTTGAAGAGCTGAGTTCAATGATAACTCGTCAGCGTACCAATGACGGTTGGTCTGCCGGATACAAAAACAATTTCAAGAGAATCTATTACGTAAAAAGAGTCAACGACAACGCTGTGCTTGTCCTTTCATTCTACACGAGCGAACTCGAATCTGTATTCGATAACCCCGAAACTCTCAGCGATATGGACATTCGCCTCGTTAACAAGGACTATAATATCCTCTATTCTTCAAACAAAAGAGAAACCGGTAGTATTCTCCCTAACGATATTCTCAAAAGAGTACAGGGCAAAACTTCTGCGTCTGTAATGGACGACAAGTACCTTGTTTCTGTAAGTGCTTGCAATGAGGACTGGTACGTCATCTGCTCAATACCGACTGATATCATTCTCAAGGAAAAAAATGAGATGAGTCTCTTTATATTCATGGTCGGTGCAATTGCCGCGGTACTTGCTATGCTTTTGTGTGCAGTTGTCTCGGTAAGAATGACTGCGCCTGTTAAACAGGCTGTCGCACTCCTTGATACAAAGGCTAACAACGACCAGCTTACCGGAATACTTAACAAGCAGTCGTTCACTGATTCGTCAGAGCGTCTTCTGAACTCAGCTCCAGCCTACGAACAACACGCCCTTATTCTCCTCGACCTTGATAATTTCAAAGGCATTAATGATACACTCGGTCATACTTACGGAGACAAGGTTCTCTCGAAGACAGGAAGTATTCTCCGCGCCGAATTCTCAAATGAAGACTTCGTCGGCAGAGTCGGCGGAGACGAATTCTGCATTCTTGTCAACAGCACCCCTGCTGATGATATGGACTACAGAGACTTCATTAAGGAAAAATGCAAGTCGCTCTGTATGACGTTCAACGATAACTATACCGGCGAAGACGGAAGCTACAAAGTATCCGCAAGTATAGGCGTCGCATTATTCCAGCATGACGGTGAAACTTTCGAGGAACTCTATGATTCAGCTGATAAGGCACTTTACAGGTCAAAGAAATCAGGCAAGGATACCTACTCATTCTTTGATAAATCAATTGATTCGGAGGTGGCTGAAAAATGAAAACTCTATGCAGGATAGCTGCCTCTGCTGCTGCACTCGCTCTGTTTCTTGAGTGCGGCTGCTCACAAAAACAGAGCGTTACTTCTCAGCACGAACAGACCGAAATAACGCTCTCATGGTGGGGTAATGACAACAGAACCGAGTATACTCTTCAGGCGGTGCAATTATTTGAAACTCAGCACCCCGAGATAAAAGTAAAATGCAGCTACTCCGAATGGTCAGGTTACGAAGCAAGAAGCCGTATACGCATGGTCTCTGACACGGAAGCTGACGTTATGCAGATCAATGTAGGCTGGCTCGACCAGTTTTCCGCTGACGGAAGCGGTTACTACGACCTGAACAAGGTTTCAGGTTTCCTCGACCTCTCTAACTTCCCTGAGGATATCCTTAGATTCGGCACAAGAAATAATGTGCTGAACGCTATCCCTATCGCTATGAACGCCGAGACTGTCTACATCAACAAGACAATCTTTAACAAGTACGGACTCGATGTCCCAAAAACATGGGACGATATGTTCGACTGTGCCAAAGTTCTCAGCAAGGACAATATCTATCCTCTTTCAGGTGCTTCTAAGGCGGTATGGCTATACGCTATCACGTACACTGAACAGTCGACAGGTGTAAGTTTCCTCGATGAAAAGAATAATTTCGCCTTCACTCCGGCAGAATGGGAAGTTGCTATTGATTTCTATATCCGCATGGTAAACGAAAAAGTTATACCGCAAATCGAAAACTTCAAAAAGGTAAACATTGAAAAAGGCGAATATGCCGGTTCTATCGCTTGGGTAAGCGACGCTATAAACTATTTCGGCACTTCTATCAACAACGGTGACGAGGTCGTAGCTGCCGACTACACCGCCTTCTCACCCGATGAAAGCGGCGCAGGCTGGTACGAAAAGCCCGCAACTCTCTACGCTATAAGCAAGAACACCGTCCACCCGCGAGAAGCCGCTCTTCTGCTCGATTTCATGCTAAACAGCAGTGATATGGCACTTCTTCAGGGAGTTGAAAAGGGTATCCCTATCAGCAAGTCCGCACTCGGTCACCTCGACAAGGCTGGTATGCTGAGCGGATTGCAGTACGAAGCCTCAGAGGTAATGAACAGTAATACCCGACTCCGCGAAATGAACCCTGTACTCGAAAATAACGATATGATCAACGACTTTATCGATGCCTGCAATCTCGTTCTTTATGATAAATCTTCTCTCGAAGATGCCGCTGCTGAACTTTGCAAGTCGATAAATGAAAACTACTCCGCAAATTAAACCGCCGGTAATTCCTGACGATGCTGCATTTTCCGCCAGCTTATGAATCCATATAAGTCGTTGACAAGGAATACTATGAAACATATCAGTACCGAAAGATACTTTATATCCTCAAACGCGGCAAATGCCCAGAGAACTATCAGAACAACATCGTTGAATGCATATGCGAGCGGAAAGTATATGGTGCGGCGGAATGTGAGATATGCCGCTGCAAAACTCGTTGCGACTGAAAAGGTGCTGACAATGAGGTTTTCAGTTTGCAGTGAACGAAGTACAAAGTAGAATACTGCCGTAACTGCCGCTGTCAGTATCGCAAGAAACACTGTCTCACTCCGGCTTATACGGTTCACTTTTACCTCTGATGTGTTTTCTCCCGAGGGATTTTTCAGCCACGATATCAACGATATTACAGCCATCGGCATCGTCATGCCGAGGTATGTGACCATCTCACCGTAATAGGCGAAACCGTACGATATTATACCGTACATCAGGCTGAATACTATCATAAGTACCTGAGCAAAGGGATTGCCCTTTGCCGCAAATATCAGTGACGTTACTCCTATCAGCGATGCCGCAAAAGAGAGTAAGTCTCCTCCATGGAATACGACAGATGATACGGTTATCAGCGAAACTGAACCAAGCCACAGTGCAAGCTCGGTTTTCGAGAAATAGGCTGCTATTCTTTTCATTTTTTCCTCCACAATAAAAATGCACTCGTCACACATCTTCAAAGACCTAATGATGTGAACGAATGCTATTTGCATTATCTCTACCCGGTGGCAGTGATATAATTATATCACACACCTAAAAAAATGTCAATATACACTTGATTTTTATTCTGATACGTGTTATCATGTAAGTATACAATTTCTGACCCATGGTCATAGAAAGGAGCTGCTATGAGCGCTTTAAGAGACTCTGCAAAACAAATGCGCGAAATGGCGAACATCTATCTATCCGAAAGGACCACTCCACCTAAATGCGTCCACAGGACTATTCTCCTGCGTTCACTTATATTATTGAAACAGATTTGCCCCGAAACTGAGGACTTTTTCGCGCCTATCATGAAAACTTTCATGCCGTATGCTAAACGTCCCGACAAAAAAGGCGACTACGAAAACGGTGCAGGAAGACATTATTACTGCGCACTCAGCCTGAGCGGCAAGGAGCTTCCTACTGTTAACACATACTACCGCAACGGAATCAAACGACACACGAAAAGTGCACGTACAATGTTTGAGGAAGACTATACCATGGCACTCACTATGCAGCGTGCGGGGTATATGGATATGTGCGGCAAATTTCTCGGCAGAGCCGTGCATATGATATCGGATATGTGCTGTCTGCCGCATACCGCGTCAATGACGTACTATTCACTCGGAAGAAGCTTCCACAAGGCTTATGAACTGCTTGCAGAGGCTGTCTACCCCGACCTTGTACCCGAACAGTCACTTGATTCACTTCCGGAAATTTTTACGTCTCATGAAACGTTTGCCGATGACATTAACAAAATAGTCCTCGAAACCGCAGGTGCACTTCCTGCCGTTCAGACTGACCCGCTTTCAGCTGTTAAGGAACAGCTTCTCCGCACAGAAAGAGTTGTTGCGGCTCTGCTTTTAAGATTCTACAAGGACCTCACTGAACCCGAACGTAAAGCCCACTTCATCACAAACGGCTCCGGCTGTAAGCTTATGAAGGATACGGCTCATCTTACTATTAAGGTGACCGAAAAGGGTATCGTTCTGCACGGTGTCAATCCATCACCCGAATCGAAATTCAACGTAACAGATATGGTGTTCTACGCCGCTCACAGGCACAACGGTCTGTTTACGCTGTCCCCTGCTAAGGACAATGACGGCAAAGTGCTTGAAGTATCAAACAGCAAACTCGTCCTCAAAAAGTTCGACCCTCTCCACGGCGAACAGCTTTTCAGGTTATAATTTTACAAAAGATAAGAGACTATATAACGCGCTGTTATATAGTCTCTTTTTTTAGTATGTGAGTCCGGTTCCGGGTTTGAACCAGCATTCGTCAGTACCTATCTGCTCAGTTGAACTGTACCACGGACTCGGCAGTTTACCCTTAAAATCGGCTCCGCCGCAAAGAACATCTGCTATACCCTGTCCCTCTGAACCGGGAAGATAACACATTACAACACTGTTCCACGAATCATAGTTGTCCTTATCGATTATCACCTGTCTGCCTGCAACGATACAAGTAACTACAGGCTTACCAAGTTCCTGAACTTTCTTAATTGCATTCGCATTGCCTTTAAGTCCCAGTTTACCGCAGAGTTCCATATCTTCTGTGTCACCCAGCCACTCAGCATAGCTCTTTTCGCCAACTGCAAGAAGTACGACATCTGCATTTTCCGCTTCATCCTCATCGGTTATGACGTTAATGCCGTACTCATCAGCCTTTTCGATGAAACCGTCAAGAATAGTCGTAACCCCTTCAATATCTGTATCAGGACTCGAATTCCAGTCAACTGTCCAGCCGCCGCACTGTGCCTGTGCATTATCCGCCGCAGGACCCGTTATATAAACTGATGTACCCTCTTCAAAGGGAAGAGTCTTATCATCATTTTTCAGCATGACAAGGCTTTCTTCAACAAGCTTTTCCGCTACTTCACGGTATTCCTGCGAACCTGTCTCAGTCTGCTTTGTTTCCATGTTTTCGCAGAATGGGTCTTCAAATATACCAGCCTTGAGTTTTACACCGATTATTCGTGAAACTGCGTCATCGACTCTTTCCTCGGTTATTGTGCCATTTTTTACCGCATCGACGATTATCATTCTCGCTTTCTCGAAGTCGTCAACTTCCATAAGCATATCGATTCCTGCATTGACCGCATTCACGACCTGTTCCTCATATGTGTCAGCAGAAGTGTTCTGCACTGAGTTCCAGTCGCTCACAATGAATCCGGTAAATCCCATCTCGTCCTTCAGCCGCATGATATACTCGCCGTTTTCGTGCATTTTAACTCCGTTGAGCGACGAATGACTCACCATTATCGTCTGTGCACCGGCATCTATCTGTGCCTGATAAACCTTCATAAGCTCTTCTATAGTTGCATCTGAAATGCTCGCATCTCCGCGGTCTATAAGGCGCTTTACGTCGGAATCTTCACCGGTACCGAATTTGGCATTTCCGTCCGCAATGAAGTGTTTTGGACAAGCTATGACTCCGCCGTCGATAAGTCCCTTTGTGTAGGCTGCACTAAGCCTCTTAATGGTATCAAGGTCTGCGCCGTAGCTTTCGTATGTACGTCCCCAGCGAGGGTCTTTTGACTGTGCAACGCATGGGGCAAAGTTCCAGAGCATATGGCAAAGCTTTGCTTCATCAGCTGTTATGAGTCCTGCCTGATAGATAAGCTCCTCATCATTTGCCGCTCCGAGACCTATATTATGCGGAAAAATAACCGCTCCTGAGCAGTAATTGACTCCGTGAACATCGTCCTGCCCGTATATGAAAGGTATACCTGCCGCAGAATCAACCGCACTCTGCTGATAACTGTCAACGGTCTCTCTCCACTGCTCGGCATTGAGATGGCCGTCCTGTGAGAGTATTCCGCCGTAATCATTAAGTTCCATATCCTCTTCGGATATAGACATTATCTGCGGAAGTACCATCTGTGCCGCTTTCTGTTCAATTGTAAGCGATGACACTATCTCGTCAATCTCCAATGCCGAATAGTACTGATATTTCGCCATGTCCGGCAGTGTATCCGGTTCGGTCTGAGTAGTTGTCAGCACAGTAGTTGACGGCTCAGAAGGTTCAGACGAACTCTTTTCACTGTTACACGATGCAAGCGATATAAAAAGTCCTAACGCGGCTGATAATGCGATTGCCTTATTTTTCATTCAGCTTTCTCCTTTCAGGGTATCAGGTCGATGAAGTCGTTTCGGTTGACGACGCAACAGATGTTTCAGTCGATGTTTCCGTTGATGAAACGGTTGTATCGGCAGATGTCGCCGGAGCCGTCGTTTCGGGTTCGGGCACCGGAACAGTTTTGGTACACAGCCACTCACACCACTGAGTATAGTACATTGCAATAGGATGTATACCGTCAGAAGTATAGCCGGAATTAAGTGCACCGTTTTCATCGTCGTACAGTTCATTTATGTCGATATAGAATGTCTTCTTGTCATCAGCAAATGAAGATATCGCAGAATTAAGCGCATCTATTCCGGTATTCGTTATAGTCTTGCTTTCAGCCGAAACAGAAACATGAAGATTCGCCTGTAAGAAAATCAGTGAATCAGGCTGTTTTTCTTTTACCTTATCAATAAGTGAACGATATGCACTCAGGGTAAACTCAAAATCGTTTGAAACTTCATTGATTCCGAGCATTATATACACTTTGCCGTATTGCTTTTCAGAAAGTGTTTCGTCGAGCGACTTGCCGTCAACTTTTGCATCATTTATAGTTCCGGCAGAAAAACCGGGTTCACAGAAGAATGTCGAATTCTTGAATGAGCCGTACTCCTTGAGTCCGACTGTACGCGAATCGCCGATAAAAAGCACATCATCGAAGTATGAAGCATCACTTGTAACAAAAATATCAGGTTCGGCAGTTTCCGGCATTTCCGTTTCAGCTATCGAAGCATATGTCGGCTGAGGGTCATCACCGGTATTATCATCGGCTATCTCAACAGGACCCATAGTATGTTCCTGCACGCTCTTGCTCTTTGAACTGTCAGCTGTTTTTTTCTCCTCTTTAGTGACTACAAGCGGCGGCTGCTGCTTATTCTTGTGCGTAAAATCGCTTGTTTTCCATATCTGACGAAGTATCAGAGGCGAGGCGATAAAGCACGTTGCAAGAAGAAGAAATGTGTAGGCAGACTGTTTGAATTTATTCATATTGAAGGGTTTCTCCTTAGAATCTGAAATACATGAACGGGTCATTCATACCCTTATAAATGCAGTACACAGAAAGCCAGAATACTGCAAGCAATGCCACTTTCAGCGGTATTGTATCTTTGACCCTGCGATATATACGCTCAGGGATATCAGTTGAGAAAACTGCTCCCGCAAGGAAGAATTTCCAGTATATACCGAGGTATTTGATGTAATCATGTTCAAGCACCGTATACGTCTGCTGAGGAAGAAACGGAAGCAGGCGGCAGAAGTACACTCTAAGCTGACTTAGGTCAGTTACAGCGAAAATCAGCCATGTCATGGGTATCACGAACAGCATATATATGTGTCCGGCAGCTTTGTGCCTTGTGAGGAAATCGCCGATAACAAAGCGTTCAAGCATCAGCAGTGCAAACAGCACCATTCCCCATATGATGAAATTCCAGCTTGCGCCGTGCCAGAGTCCGGTAAATGCCCACACTATGAAATAGTTGCGGACAGTTTTAAGTTTACCGCAGCGGCTTCCGCCAAGTGGAATATAAATGTACTCTCTGAACCACATTCCGAGTGTCATGTGCCATCTTCGCCAGAATTCGCCCATTGTGAGCGACATATACGGGTGGTCGAAGTTTTTGGGCAGCTCAAATCCCATGAGTTTACCCAGTCCAATAGCCATGTAGGAATAGCCGCAGAAGTCGAAATACAGTTGGAATGAGTATGCCACAACTCCCATCCACGCAAGCGGAGCAGAAATGCTATGAAAGCCGATATTTCCGATATCGCTCCATAATCCGCCTATCTGGTTGGCTATCAGGACCTTGTATCCGAGTCCGATGGTGAAGGTTTTGAGCCCCTCCTCTATCATTGCCGCAGTATGCTTTCTGCGCCGCAGCATACGCGAAACTATCCTGAATTTTACGATAGGACCAGCGATAAGCTGTGGAAACATACTAATATATGCGCCATAGCTTATAAAGTCGGATTCTGCCCTTGCTCTGCGTCTGTAAACGTCAATGAGGTATGAAACACTCTGAAAAGTGTAAAAACTTATACCTATCGGCAGCACTATATCCTTAACAGGCAGATGTAAATGAAGAAGTGTGTTGATATTTTCAAACAAAAAGCCCGTATACTTGAAGAATATCAGCCACCAGAAATTATATATTATTCCCACAGTAAGCCATAATTTGCTTGCCTTACGGAAATTGTAAATAAATTCACCAATAATGAAATTAAACAGTATGGTAAGAAGGAAAAGCAGGATATAAACAGGTCTGCCGATTGCTCCGACACTGTAGAATATCACGCTTCCTGCGAATATTACCGCATTTTTATACTTTTTCGGAACAAGTCCATATACTAACATAAATGCAGGGAGGAATATAAATAAAAACTCCAAGCTGCTGAATACCATTATACCACCCTTTTGTATATCTTTTATCCTACACAACCGGCTTAATATTATTTATTTTTATTATTAAAACAAGCCATAAAATCAGGACATCAAACGTCCCTGTATAATATTTTACACGCAAAAAAAACAAATGTCAATATCTTTATTCTTTTATGTCAAAATGCAGCATATAAGATGTATATGACTGTTTAAAACCGTGCAATATACAATCCGTCTGTAAGATTAAACGGTTATACGTTTATGGTCAGTTCCGTCGACTATATTTATTGACCAAAAATTGCGCTACAAATTTGTGCTGCATCAACAAAGTTTACAACTTGCTATTTACAAATTATAATTATTATACTATAATGTATACATAGGTATTGGGGATTTTACGTACTTTATTACGTAAATATTTAAAAGTTTGAATATACAAATTTCAGACAAAGAGGGAATAATCGCAATTTTCGGTGAGGAATTATTATGATAAAGCATCTTTCAGGTGACTACGAAACCGTTGAATATGACAGCAAACGCTCTGTCATGCTGTACGATAACGTCCAGACGGAGGCTTACCCTACCCACTGGCACAAGGAAATCGAGATAATTATGCCTATCAAAAACAACTATACCGTTGTTGTAGGCGAAACTGACTTCACTTTCAATGAAAATGAGGTCCTGATTATACCACCCGGTGAACTCCACGGTATGCCCGCTATACCCGGTCGAAGGCTGATTTTCCAGTGTGATAACGCTATTCTCGGTGACCTTCCGGCTCTTGAACCGCTTATGCGAAGCCTTAATGCACCGCTCCTGATAACTCCGGAGTTCAACAAGGAGCTTCAGGTTCTCGCAAAAAAAATCATGCTCGATATTTTTGAGCTTTACAGCGTCAAGAATGAGCTTTCTGACATCAAAATCTACTCGCTTCTGTTACAGCTTCTTATCGCTGTTCGTGAGTATCACCTTGAGCAGAGCAAGAACTCTCTCGACTGCGACGACGGTAAAATCGACGAATATACCGAGAAATTCAGTGTCGTAATGAAATACATAGACGCTAACTATATGTACGATATCTCGCTCGACCAGCTCGCTAACGTTGCAGGCTACAGCAAGTACCACTTCTCACGTATTTTCAAGCAGTATAACTCGATGTCTTACCTCCAGTACATCAATGCCCGCAGAACGAGAGCCGCTGAAAATCTGCTTCTCGACCCAGATATACCTATCACTGAGGTCGCTATGCGCTCAGGATTCAAGAGCCTGACAACTTTCAACCGCATATTCAAGGAAATCAAACACTGCACCCCTACTGACTTCAAAAAGCTCTATTCTATCGAATTCACCAGAAAATAGACATCAAATGCTGTTTTTCCGAAATATTTCTCCCGCCTTGTCGGTTCTTAAAATCCGGCAGGACGGGAGTTTTATTTTTAATATGAATTTTTTTCAAAAAACTATGGAATTTTTTTCCCGTTTGTGTTATAATGATAATATATTTCCCCCTGTCGCTTTAACAGGGAACATTTCCGCGTATTTGCGGTCAAAATCTACTTAATCACTGCCATACAGATGCGGCAGTGACAGAAGGAAGGCGAAATTTATGACAGAAACTACGATGCTCGACAGATACGACATCCAGTTTCCTACGCTCGGCTGGAAATTCCATATCGACCCGACTGCTTTTACCGTTTTCGGTCTCGATATTCAATGGTACGGCATTATCATCACTCTCGGTCTTATCCTCGCGATTATCTACGTATTTCCCCGAATGAAGCGATTCGGCATCGACTCCGACAGAGCTGTAGATGCAATAATCGGCGGTGTAATCGGCGGAATCGTCGGCGCAAGACTCTATTATGTCGCGATGCGTTGGAACGAGTACAAGAAAGATTCATTCGGCGAAACATTTAAAGCTGTTGTCAATACCCGAAACGGCGGTCTTGCGATATATGGCGGTATTATAGGTGCGATACTCGTCGGACTCATCATCTGCAAAATTCGTAAAGTCAAGGTACTCCCTATGCTCGATGTCACCGTTATCGGTTTTCTCATCGGTCAGGGTATCGGCAGATGGGGAAACTTCGTTAATCAGGAAGCTTTCGGTACTAACACCGACTTCTTCCTCGGTATGACAGGCGGCACTATACAGCGTACCATCAACAACTCTATGCAGATAGGCGGAGATATGTACGAGAGCGGCCTTGATATGCTCTGGGACAAGCCGGTTCACCCATGTTTCCTCTATGAATCAATTTGGTGTCTGCTCGGATTTGCACTCCTTGCTTTCTGGTCGAAGAGAAGAAAATATGACGGTCAGCTCACTCTTATGTACATGGCATGGTACGGTCTTGAGAGATTCGTTGTCGAAGGACTCCGCACTGACAGCCTTATGCTTGGAAATATTCGCATTTCTCAGGCTGTTTCAGCTCTGATATTCATTTCTTCCGTTATCATTCAGATAGTCATGTTCTTCCGCATAAAGCGTGACCCCGAAAGCTATGTTCTCTACGCTAACACCGAAGAAGCGCGTCTGCTTATTGAGGAATCACGCCGCAAGAGAATGGGTATCAAAGGCGCTGACGCCCGCATTATGGGTGACGACGATGACGAGATAGGCATTCTCTCCGATGACGACGACGAAATCGGTGAACTCCCCGACGAGGAAGACGATGACGAACAGGATTCTGAAGACAGCGCTGTTGACAGTGTTCCTGATAACACTGACGTAGAACAGGAAGAAATTACCGAAGAATCTTCCAACGAAACTGCGGCAGAAGAAAGTCTTAACGAAGAAGAAACCGGTTCCGTCATAGAAAACGACAATGACGGCTCTGACGATGAGTCAGATATTCCAGACGATAAATATGCAGACCTTGCTGATGAATACGATGAACGTCTCACCGGAGGTTCAGGCAAGGGTTCACATAACAAAAAGAAAAAGCATCAGAATTAACAAGGAGGATATATATTATGGCACAGATAATCGACGGCAAAGCCGTATCAGCAAGCGTTAAAGAAGAGGTAAGAGCAGAGGCTGCACGTCTTAAAGAGGAAAAGGGACTCAAAGTCGGTCTCGCTGTTGTTATTGTTGGCAATGACCCTGCTTCAAGAGTTTACGTTAACAACAAAAAGAAAGCCTGCGAGGCTGTCGGATTCCAGTCCTTTGAGTACGCTCTCGACGAGAATACCACTCAGGAACAGCTCCTCGACCTCGTTCAGGTACTCAACCGTGACGACAGAGTAAACGGTATACTCGTTCAGCTCCCGCTCCCCAAGCATATCGACGAGAAGGCTGTTATAAATGCTATTTCCCCTGCCAAGGACGTTGACGCTTTCCACCCCGAAAACGTCGGCAGGATCATGATCGGCGAGTACTCATTCCTCCCCTGCACTCCCGCAGGTGTCATGCGCCTCATCGAAAGCACAGGTGTTGATATAACCGGTAAGGAGTGCGTAGTTGTCGGCAGAAGCAATATCGTCGGCAAACCGCAGGCTATGCTCCTTCTCCAGAAAAACGGTACTGTTACTATATGCCACTCAAAAACCAAAGACCTCAAGGAAAAATGCCTCTCCGCTGATATCCTCGTTGTCGCGATCGGCAAGGCTAAGTTCATCACAGGCGACATGATCAAGGAAGGCGCTGTTGTAATCGATGTAGGTATGGACCGCGACGAAAACGGTAAACTCTGCGGCGACGTTGACTTCGAATCAGCTGAAAAGAGAGCCGGCTACATTACTCCTGTACCCGGCGGTGTTGGTCCTATGACTATCGCCATGCTCATGAAAAATACTCTCACTGCCGCTAAACAGCAGGCTGGATTAGAGTAAGAATCCCCTATGAATAAAGCACCGTAAAGTCCGATATACAGACGTTTACGGTGCTTTTTTTGGCTGTGTTTACTGTAAAATGAATTGATTTTTTGATTATCGCATAATTATGTATGTCGTATATCCGGCATAGAGAAGTACCATTACAATGCCATTCCAGCGCACAAGCTTTTTTCTCTTTGCACAGAATGCGAGAACGAGTCCGCTCATTAGTATGAGTACTGCGGAATCGATGATGTTTTCCATTGTAAAGGAGACCGGTGATATAAAAGCAGCTATTCCGAGTACGAACAGGATATTGAATATATTAGAACCGATAACGTTACCGAGTGCCATGTCGACTTCGTTTTTGCGGGCTGCAACGATAGAAGTAACGAGTTCCGGCAGACTTGTACCGAGGGCGACGATAGTCATACCGATGAGGTTGTCCGACATACCAAAGGTTCTTGCAATGTCGGAAGCTCCGGATACTACCATTTTTCCGCCGATAGCGATAGCGGCACTGCCGCCTGCAATGAGTAGTCCGCACTTCCATACAGGCATTGTTTTGTATTCTTCATCACTGCCGGCAGATTCACTGCGTGCTTTTTTTGCAGATGATACCATAAGCCAGAGAAATCCAGCAAACAGGACAAGCAGTATCAGTCCGTCTATGTGACCGACCTTGCTCCCAAGCCAGCCCATTCCCATGAGTAGACCGGCAGCCGCTATAGATATGGGGAAATCACGTTTAAGAGCGTCCTTTTCGATAGCGAGCGGACAAAGTATCGCGCACATTCCACTTACGACCATGAGGTTGAAAATGTTTGAACCGATAACGTTGCTGACGGCAAGGTCGTTTTTCCCAGCGAGTGAAGCGGCAACGCTTACAGACGTTTCGGGTAGGCTTGTACCCATCGCAACTATAGTCATACCTATGATTATTGACGGTACTTTCAGCATTTTTGCAGCAGCCGAACTTCCGTCAACAAAGAAGTCGGCACCCTTGATAAGCAGAACAAATCCACCGACAAGGAGGATATATTTCAGCATGATTATCACCTTTCCCTATTCAGAATTACAAGTTATTATATCATAAAAGCGAAGCGTTATGATATAATTGCCCGATGTGCAGGGAGCAAATCTCCGATTTGCGTATCTGCAAGGGCATTAAGATAAACCATAATGAATGCTTTTGCATTTATTATATCATAAAAGCGAAGCGTTATGATATAATTGCCCGATGTGCAGGGAGCAAATCTCCGATTTGCGTATCTGCAAGGGCATTAAGATAAACTATAA
>Ga0310695_10002266_pt1 | contig 41203 bp, 34 predicted proteins | sample RumenRJG_04DNA_FD_203882 | JGI IMG/M metagenome (GOLD analysis project Ga0310695, IMG submission 203882) | Bovine rumen microbial communities from Lethbridge, Alberta, Canada - RJG_04 (v2) (version 2) | ecosystem: Host-associated > Mammals > Digestive system > Stomach > Rumen | place: Canada...
CTCAATTAGAACAGCACCTGAAGCTTCCAACTTATCTGCCAGTATTTGGTCTGCAATTCTTTTCTTATATTCCATATTCTTGACTATTTTGGTGCAAAGATACAAATTAAATTTCGAATTCAGCCACTTTTTTAACAATAAATGTGGCAGTTGGCCGATTTTTAATGTGGCAGTTGGCTGATTCTTGATGTGACAGTTGGCTGATTCTTGATGTGGCAGTTGGAAACGTACATACCAGGTGATTTCATTTGTGTAGTTGTAACCAAAGATTTCAAAGTTTTCCGCAAGGTATCACCTAGACAGGAAGACGAACAAAGCATCACCTTCATCCAGATGATAGATGGCAATCCCGTAGAGTCCAAGATTCCCAAGGACATCATCGTCGAGATCTACAAGGTCGTCGGCAACTACCGCTGCCAGTGACCAATAACAGACATCCCCCGACCCAGCTCACGAAGAACTGAATCGGGGGATGCCCATATATACCGTCTGAGTGCAAGGCTGCTCCTGCAGCCCCACACTTCACATCATCCTTCAGCCATCATACATCATCCTTCTCCTCAGCTCTTTCATCACCAACAAAGATGACACACCACCTCCATAACCGACAAACCCTCCGAATCCAAAGTCCTTCTGGTATGCCGTCATGTCACTATACGTTGATGAATAGAACCTTCTCATTATTATTGATATTGATTTATTCTCTTATACTGTTCCGTCATTTCTAGAAGTTTTCCAAACTTCTCTACTCTCTCCGCTTTCAACTTTCCCGCATTCTCTAACTTCCTATTCGCCTTCAGCCAGTTCAACATGTCATGTTCTTCTATCCGGTGCTTCGATGGATTCCTCTTATTTGTTTTGATAAACTCCATCACCTCCTCATACTTAACCTGCCACTTCTCATCCTGCGTCATATAATCCTATTACTATTTAAAATAAAACCTAGATATAACTTGATAATCGATTAAAAGTGTATTTCAACTAAACATCTTCACCAACCTGCCCAATGACTCACGATAACTATCATCTGCAAATGCTTCAAGATGCCCGAACAACTCATCCAATGATGCCCAAGAGCGAATGTCTCCAATAGTCAAAATCAGTTTCCAAAGACAGGGATTCTCAATAAACAAAGGAAACATCAGTACAGCGATTGCATTATACAACTCCCTTTGATATTTTACTTCTCTCAATGAGATCTCATACCGGCCATACCATCCCCCGTCTGTACTTAAATTGAAGGTTTTACTATTCTTGGTCAAAAGATCTTTAAGATAGTCTAATACCGAAGGCGCATAAGGTTGTAGTCCATTGGCCGCACAGAAACCTATCATTCTATTCAAATTATATAATGAGGACAGCTCACAAATTGTCTCTTCAAACCACAGCACATCTGACCATTCTCCCGATAACGAGCCGTCTATCAGATGATGACAGTATTCATGGGCGAACTGATACACCCATTGGCACCAATAGTTTTCTTTTGTTTTTAAAAAGATCAAGTGCTTGTCGCCAACTTTGGAACACATCGGGACATCCTCTGTAGGTACGATCACACACTGTTTAGTTGAGGAATAGGGCTGTCCCAAAGCATCCATCATATTCCGGTCTACCATATAGAGCAATGCACGAACCACCTCATAATTGACATTACCAAAGGCATCGTTCTTGTTGATAATAACATTTCCCATCATAGTTTCTTATTTGTATATATTTGTCCATATTATGTCTGATAAAATTAAAGATTCCAATTTACATTAAGGATAAAACCGCACACCTCATACAGACAGGAGTGACAAGTACTTCAAGTATTGGTTTGGTAGTCCCATCAGCCTTCATCTCTTCTGCTTTATTAGCAAACTCATTATAATCAACAACACTAAATTCGTTAGGACCATTAGGATGTGAATGCCACTCTCCAACATAACCAAACGTAACACCAGACCGACGTTCAACCTGCGATAGCTTTTTCCTTATGCCAGCCTTGCCTAAAACCAAGTAGTCACCCCTATGTATCGTATCTTCTGGAGCCTCTATGGTGTCCATTACATGTATCGTATTTGTCTTAAGATTACACTGCCCAAGCAGGTATCCGCCCGTTTCATTAATGCCAGCCTCCTCCGCCTGATCCACGATATCTTTAACCACCTGATCACTAATACGGACCTTCCAAGTATCCATATCATAGCAATAGAATTGAGGGACTTCAATTTTTTGAACCTTCAAACATCCATCAGTATCCGTCATATACATCCAACAGCCACCATCTGCATGGTTGCCGGCGAAGATATTTTTAATCGTAATACTCATAGAAGCTGCATACAAAGAGATAACATCGTCAGCAAGTATGAATGTTTCCGAATTACAACCAAGCCCCACGTTTAATAAAGAAGCAGGCTCGTTTGAAAGTCCCTTCTCTCTCATAAGATAGTCGGAAACAAAAGGATCCGTCTTGTATTGAGCAAAGACAGTAACCATTAAATCATCCAGTCTAACACCCCCACCGTTTCCTTCGCACAATAACAAACCGAATTTACCATTATCAAAAATTGCAGCGCTAATGGCCGTAGGTCTTTTCTCGATATTCACCAATTGATTATGGAGCACCTTCGAAGCCGTAAAATCAAGAAGATAGTCGGGTTTTCGCTTGCTTATAACATCCGCATCTTCCAGAATAGACTTTATTATCTTATGAGAAGCCTCTGCCTTAGACTGTTCATGGTAGTACATCAGATTGGTAACACTTTCCATTTCGTAGGCCTTATTCTTTAAGACAGAATCATAAAACAGCACATGCCTACTCAAATTATGCTCACTCATCGTATCTGGATCTGAGAACAAAATATTGTTTATTCCAGCGCGAACTAAGTGCATTGCGATTTTTGAGCCAAGAGCGCCACATCCAGCAATGATTAATGAAGGTGTAATCTCTGTATTCAACTTTGATATCTCATGAGCCTTCTTTGTTGTAAAGGGTGATTCATGCCTGTGGAATTGCACCTTCGATGATGGTGTCAGCACATATTGGCCATCAGTATCTTTATCTCGTACTATTTCGAAATTGACAAACTGGTAGTACGAATTAACGCCTATCAGCTTCTTACTTCTCCTTATCGCCAAAATAATAATAAAACAGGAAGTATCGCCATCTATTTTACTTAAGATGTCATTAACAGCAGCGTCGATTTCCACGCCATGCTTGTTTGCGTATTCCTGGAGTTCCAAAAACGTCCTTGGTAATACGACATCATATCTATCACAACTCTTTTTAGAACTATCATGGCAAACCGCGCCAAGGATTACATCTTTTTTACCTAACCCTGGCATTTTTAGCAGCCACAAGTTATCTCCTGTCAATCTGATTAGCTTCTTTTCCAGTCGCTGATAAATAACAAGGAATTTCTCCTCTGACAGTTCATCAGCCTTGTCTATCTCATCCGATAGTCGTTCATAGTCATACGACATAGTTGCTGTATACCCCTCAAGCCTCAATGGTTCAAACTCGCCACCGTCTTCTATGTTCACGCCAGATGCCAAATCCTCATACCACGACCGAAGATGTTTAATAAAGTCCTCTATCTCCATATTGGCGAACCACTCGTCACCGTTACCACGAAACAAGCATATGGGTCTCATCCCGTCTTTCTCTATATAAATATGAGGAGTGTGATCAAAATCAAAATCGTTCCTGCCAATAAAAACACGAGGAACCCTATCTGGATAATCTGAAAAGAATTCCACATATACAGGCTCCTCTGACCGAACCAATGCCGTTGTTTCATCATACCTTGTTGGTAGTTCAAGTGATAAGACCAGCCGAACTACCACGGAATCATTATACCTGTAATAGATGTCATCAAAAGAGACGCCATCCATTCTGGCGACTCTTTTGACATCTTCTTGCACACATAGCGGAACATCCGATAGTGTACACTCTGTGAACGGTGGATAATCGTTACTTACTGCCATATGTTGATTTCCTGCCTGATGTACCAGTGCTACCTATTGCTGCACCTGACGAACCTTTCTGCTGATTTTTATCTTTCCTCTGGAAGCCAGTGGAGGTAACTTCATATACCACTGGTTTAGGATTTTTGGAATCCGGTTCCTCTGCTAAAGATATAAACTTGTCCGATCCTATCAGTTTTTCGTATTCCTCTTTGGCTGGATAATGAGGTGGGTTGTCATCATCATCTTCAATCTGCTTCGACGAGGCAATAATCACAGCACCCTTCATCTTATGGTCTTTGATTAAGTTCTTTGACGATTCGACAGGTTCATCAGTTACACCTTTCTTATACGGTACATCATTGAAGTATGTCCAGGAACAATGATGAGGGGCCATGAAGATATCAAAATCAAGTTTGTCATCATTATCATGAGCAGTGCTTTGCTCTTGTATCTCGTCCCATATATAATGGTCGGCATCTCCGCCAAACAGATACAATGCTGATGGTTTGGTATCCGTACTGGCATACTTAAATCTTGCCTGCATCACAATCGATGTCTCATTTTTATCAGCCTCAGCTCTACCTTCAACCAAATTATCTTTAAATGGCGAATGTACAAAGAATTCCAGCAGGGGCATAGACTTGCCATTTACTTCCTTAATCGTATCTCCAGGAATATACGAAGTTACATTTTCGTATCTCTTATCTCCATCATATCCGATGATTACAAGTCGATTCCCTGCCTTTGTTTTTTCTGGAGAGTTATCGTCCCATAATTTACGACGCCTATTAGCCTCCTTCTTTAATGCTTTTGCTGGTGTGCTAGTTGCGTCAGAAAAAAGCATAGGAGTTACCATCAGTTCATCGATGATCACTAAATCATTCTCCTTGTCTGTTTCTGAATATTTATCAGGATCTCCTAAATAATAATAGGTGTCTATACCATGACAATGATCCTCATCGGGATGCGTCAACATAAACAAGTCCAAATGGTATCTACCATCACCATCTGTGCTAAACTCGTCCAATAAATCACTCATAACATCATAACAATCATCATTGCTTCTGATGTTGGCATCTATCTGAATGGTGGTCTTGTTGACCTTGATTAGTACGGTATCACCATTATCTACCGGATAAAACTTAATTTTACTCATTATTTTAATCTTTAATTAAACCATTTCGTTATCATCCATATTCATAAACACATCATACATCCTCTTAGCAAAAGTCTTTCCATTACAATAGGCCACCCATGTAGTCAGTATTGTAAGTAGCAACACTATTACACTGATTCCCAAAAGATACTCTCCATAGGGCAGAGCATAATACCATTTGTTAACAGCGGCCAGTATAAATATCAAGATAGCATCAACAAGTAGCGCAGCTGTCAAATTGCGCCAAAACCCAAACAGACAATTCTGCTCAAAGAGTATTTCATCAAACCTCGTTACATCAAGCAACCACGCCACGGCTTCATCAATACGCTTTACGTATTTCTTGTTTTTATAGGTCTTAGGCTTGTATTTACCAAGGTTTATCTTCTTATGAGCCATGATCTTTTTTCTAATATCTGCCTTCTGCTCCTCAGTGTAGGTATTATCATTGTTATAAAGAATACACGTTGTCGACTTCAGGCGATCCCAGAAAAGAATTCTTTCTGGATAGAACTTAGCAATAAATTGGAGGAAGAATCTCAGCAAGAAAAGTAAGGCTGCACCAATGGCAGATATCGACAACAGATAAGTAAAGACCTTTATCCACATCCCTACTCCGGCCATATCCTTAACACCCATAGCTACCCCTAATATGATAGGTATAGCTAGGCTTAAATATGCAGGGTATTTTCTTGCTTTCGTGTTATACTCTGCATTTCTCTTCTCTTTTGTTTTTTCATCAATCTTTATCATCTCGTCAAATTTTTAATCTTCGGCTGCAAAAGTATGTAATATATCTGAATTATTACGCATTTTGATGTTATTTTATGTTAATACATAATAAATCACCCCGCTTTCTATAAATTTTACTTTTTTGCTAATTTTCTAGAATTAGGGTATTTTTCTTCGCTAAAATTTGCATATATGCACATTTATGCTTACTTTTGCATCGTTTTAATAATAATATTAATAATATTAGTAATAATATAATATATATTATAATATGATTGAGCAAATCGTACTCGAGAATTTCCTATCGTTTAAGAAGGAAACCAAATTTGAATTCAAGGCTTCAATGGAAAAGCCCCGTAAAGGCTATGAATTTATCAAGTGGTATGAAGAGGTCAATCGCAACAAGCTTCTAAAAATACAATTTTTGTTTGGAAACAACGCGACAGGAAAAACCAATTTCCTGAAATTCCTCGATCTGATGCGTAATCTGGTATGCACCCGGAGAACGAGTAAAACATCTAAGGAATCAAGAATACCCGACACATATTTCAAATTAAGCGACGATACAATCAATAAGCCCACTAAGGCCGAGATTACTTTTCATATAGAACAAATAAAGTACATATACGGATTATCTTTCGGTGACAACACTATTTGGAACGAAAAATTACTGAAATATGAACGTACGAGAAAACCAGTTGAAGTCTTTCATCGATATTTCGATAAAGAAAAAGGGTTTACCATCGTAGATTTCAATTCACCTGCCGTTGATACTGATGATCAGAACAGAATCCTAGATAATGTGATTCAAAACACCACGGTCATTTCCATCTACGATGAGAAAAACATCAAGTCAAAGGATCTGAAAAATGTTTTTAACTATTTCCGACGCATAACAGTCATCGACAAGCTGGAAGATTTTTCATTAGCTTCAATGTTTGCCAATCGTAAAGACCCAGAAAACCTTCGTAAGGTATTACTTCCTTTATTGAATGATTTAGGCTCTAACATCATCGACTATGAAGTAAATACAAGCAGTTCAAAAATCAGCGAGGAAGAATCAGTCATTTTCAAACAGATCCTTGGAGAAGAAATATTCAACCAACGATATCCAAATGGAGAGAGAAAAGACGTATATATCCGATTTGCCCACCCATCAGAAACGCCAGAACACAAGACATGGCTCAACGAAGATGAGGAATCATTTGGCACCCGAAACATGATTCGTCTGATCATTATCCTATATGACTGTAGTAGAAATAACTCTTTAATTGCAATAGATGAAGGTGCAACAGGTATTCACCAACAAACATTTGGTCGTATAGTTCAATTCTTTTTAGGCACATCTCATAATCAGTTCATCATGTCATCTCAACAAGTTGCAATCATGGATATGGATGGATTCAGACGAGATACGGTTAAATTCTTCGATAAAGACTGGAATACAGGTGTAACTAGTTGCGAGAAGATAGACCTGCGAAAGTATCACAAGAATATTAGTATTGTTAACGCATATCTAAATCATTCATTCGGTTGTCTACCAAAATTCCCGAAATTACCAGAATGGAAAGATAAGATTGAATATTATTACGAAATTATGCATCCCGACCGCCTATAAAAGAATCCGCACCTGCGGCCTCCTCTCGGAAGTCACAGGGGCGGATTTCAAGTATCACCGTATCCCTCCAATCGGTAACATCACCTTACTTGTTCCCTAATTGTTTGCCACGTACTTTGGATAAAAACATGACCTATTAAAACGACAGAAAGCCAGCCCGAAGGTTGACTTTCATCGTTATTGATATCAAAAACCTATCAGTGGGGCCTGGCCCGGTGATAGGTGAGGAGGCGGGGGAGGGCTTCGTGGAGGGAGATCTGGGGGGACCAGCCTAATTGTTCAAGAGCTGAGGTGTCAAGGGCGGTGCGACGATAGGCGCAATAGCCTTTCTGGTCACCCTCTGATACTACTACCTGAATGTTCTTATCCGTTCTCGACACTGCCAACATGTGGGCAAGCTCTTTGATACTGACTGGCTCTGTCTCATTAGCCAGATTATAGGCTTTTGCAGGCTCTCCATGAAAGAGGACAGTAAACATACCCACGACAGCATCAGTAACATAAAGGAACGCGCGAATGGCCTCACCACTGCTTTTCAACACAATATCCCTGCCAGTCACCACATCGCCCACCAGGTCGGCCATCACCCTTCCGTCATTCTCCAACTTCATCGTCGGACCATACGAATGGGCCATACGAATAGCATTAAAGTTCACGCCATATTGCAGGAAATAGCTCTTCAGTAACGTCTCTGCAGCCCGTTTGCTCTCAGGATAGCACGACCTGTCGTCCAAAGGGTCAAGCGTACCCATGGCCTGCTCATCCAATAGCTCAGCCTCCTCATTCTTGCCATAGACCTCACGCGTAGAGGCAAAAATCACCTTCTTCGTCTGACAATCGCGAGCATACTCCAGCACATTTATTGTCCCCAGCAGATTGCACTTCATGATACCCACGGGATCCGAATTGATAAAATAAGGACTTGCATTCCCAGCCAAGTGGAACACATAGTCAGCTTTCCCTTCATAGGCGGTGGGTGAGAGGAGGAGGCTAGCGGAACCTATCACCGGGCCTGGCCCCAGTGATAGGTCATCGCTAGCGGGCGCACGCCGTCATGGATCAGCACTATCGTATCGTCAGCATAGTGCCGTCTGGCGCACACCAATCCATGATAGATGGAGTCCTGCCCTCGCCTTCCGCCAGGCACAATCTCCACCACCTTGTCTAAATGACATTTCTTCACTTGAGCACGCAGATAGGGTATCCAGTCTTCCAGACAAACCACCACGATGGCATCCACTTCCTGGATATTCTGAAACACTTCGATGGTATAGACCACGATAGGCTTTCCCCGAAACTCTAGAAACTGCTTGGGTCGGCTATATCTTTGTTGTCTGCTCCCCTGCCCTCCTGCATCATACCGGTGGGGTGTTTGACCCCGGTGGGGGCGCAGCACCTATCATTGGGGCCTGGCCCGTTGATAGGTTTATTGCCATTGATTGAGCCGTTTATACTTTTCCATGAGTTTCTGAAGTATCTCAAACTTCTTTAGCCTATCAGGGTTCATACCTCCAGCATTGATGATCTTTCTCTGGTGCTTACACCAGTTCACGAGCCCTCTTTCTTCATCTACATATTTCGATGGGTTGCGATGGTTCTTGTCGATAAACGCAATCACCCCATTATAATTGGCTTGCCACTTCTCGTCTTGGGTCATACATTTCCCCTCTTTCTTTGCATCATCTCCAGCCTTGCACCTTTACTGATTACCCCTTCCTGCATAGTATTCCAAATTTATAGGATACGTTATCAAAAAACATGAGCAATCTTAACTATAAACAAACGGGATTCCAAGCTTACAACCTTTTTCTATGGGCTTTATGTCACTAATTGTTACATAACTAGCCAAACTACAATAAAATAGATAAAAATTCATCAGAGCATTGCCATAATCACCAAGATAAGCATCCAGTTTGGAATTATGGTTCAGCATTTCTATATGACTCACCAACTCACACCGACCAATTCTGTTAACCAGTTCTATCAATTTTGTATCCTCTAGCGAGAACACAGTAGATTCCATAATTCTGTCAGCATGATGTTTTACCAAATCAATATAGTTGCATATGAATCCTCGCTCAGTCGAGCCACAAACATTCATTGCACAATCAGAATTCTCCCATCTAAACCAATAATCTATTTTATATCTCGTCAGATTACTGGCCTGTTTAAATGCTTCTTGGTTTATTTTTAAATACTTAAAATCGTCACACTTAATATTATACTTTACCACATAATAACCAATCACAATCTGCATATTGGCCGCCATTGCATTCAGTCTCCACTGCATCACCCGGCGAACACCTTTACTTCGCTTTCGCTCCCCCAAATACACTAATAGGTAATAGAAGAAAGTACTTGTGAAGACACCTACAGCCAAATCCACCACAAAAGAATTAACCCTTCCTATCTTATCACTAGGCCAATCACATTCCCAGCATGGAATTAGTTCGAATACAATTTGTAAGATGAAAAGCAATGCTATGGCATTAAGAATAATCAGCCATATGTGTATATTACAAAGCCACTCTAAACTTTTTCTATTCATTCTCTAATCTCTTTCACTTCCATCACTATCGCTCTATCTATCATCCCCAAGTTGTTCCTTACATAGTCCTTTATGAATGAGAAACAAATCTTATATCCCATCAGCTCAGCTTTTCTATAAAGACAATCTATAAATCCACAATTATTCTCCGGCACTCCATCTTTCAGCTTGAATGAAAGGAAACCTGAGTTCATAATCGGTAAATAAAGAATTTCATCAGCATTTAACAATCCTCTTACCTGACCAAAATCCAAGTAGACATCCCCATGACCTCCATTCTCATCATTTGCACTGAAATGAGAATCAACGAATATGAGTTTCTTTCCTTGTATCAATTGCCCCACCAACTTGTCTAAAGGATATACTGTGTTATGCTTCGGATTAGTGTCATATGCACAAAAGGCCACCGCTATATTTATCGGATCTACATTAAAATGTTGCATAGCTAATTGCAACCGGAATCTTGTAAAGATATCCAAAGAAGTTTTTGCATTAAGTTCTTCAACTTGCTTGTTTACCCATGCTTCAATTTCGTTTGCTGGCGCTTTAACAACATCTCCACCTCTTTTAGCCCCTCCTAGTGTATGCTCGATGATTCCAATCCAATACTCGCCTGTTCGTGAGTGCAGCCCTGTAAGCAGGCCGCCTACCGTTGTTCCTCCCAGAAAATCATCTTTGGGTGCAAATCGTGTTCCTATCGCTGCAAGGCCAGCTATCCCTTGATGTTCGTCATGCAAGAACTGCAGCCTTTGATAGTTATTTTCTATAAAGGTATCCAACTCCTTATCATGTTGATAATCCGCTAACGACAATTGCCTTAGCCATGCTCTTTTATCTAACTCCTTCGCGTCAATCCTTTGATGAATCTTTAGTGGACCTGAACCAAACTCTTGATAATAGACATCCACATCCAGCCCCGCGACCAATGTGCCAAGCATGGCAGAGAAGGGTACATTAAAGCTGGTTTCACCTATCTTGTTTCTTCTGGCCACATATTCAGATGGCCAAATTTTATATTCATCTTTAAGTGTTAGACTAACAACCGTAGAATATAAAGTAGATGTACTTGTACAATTAGCAAAAATAGGTGCAAGTGTTAATCCTGACGGGAACTTAACCAAATGAGCATCCTTAACTCCTTCAGTATACTTTCTCGTCTCTATAACAACGGATTCAGCAATCATGAATACAGAGAAGAAACCTATTCCAAATTGTCCCGCTGATTTAAAACCGGATGCCTTGAGTCCAGGAAACTCAATATTAACAGAATCGTCATGCCAAAAACTGCTACCGAAATTCAATAAAGAATGAGAGATGGTATCCAATGACATGCCAACACCATCGTCAGTTACAAACAACACGACATTATCACCTCTTTTTTCTACATTAACATTGATTTTCCCAACAAATTCTTCTTCTCCTGGTCGATGTCTTCTTGCTTTAATTGCGTCACGTGCATTTTGGATTAATTCCCGCAATACTATGAATTGGAGATCCTCCTTGCCATATAACTCGCGGCCTCCTAATGTCTTAATTAGATGAGACACATCGCTAATATGCACTTTTACATCGCTTGGCATCCATCCACTTGTCTTAATAAGAGATGACAATGCTTTTTTCGACTTGGCACCTGCCACACTCTTCACTTGGAACTGTTCATGTTCAGACAATATGTACTGGCATTTTTCCAACTCTTCATCTATTACCTTCACTGCGTCATAAGCTACATTCCAAGCAGCATAATCTTTCTCTTCAAAGGCATGAGTCGATGTTATAACCAATTTTGATTTATCTTCATCATCCAAAGCTAAACCCAAACGATTCTGAGACACCCAATGATCTCTTGACACGTCATTTAGATGTAATAATCTGAAAAGATAGTCCGGAGCTCTTCCAGAGTCAATAGCTGCTGCATCAGCACATCGTAAGATACATGCCAACTTACGAGGATGTATAGTCCAATCGGCAGGGAATGAAGCAAGAGCGTTTACCTGCGATGATAATTCGCTTAATCTTTCAGTTTCCCAATGATGGCTGGATGCTATATCTCCTATCAGTTGTCCATAATGTTCCCGCATCTCATCATCCGACAGTAAGTAATGACTATTGCCATCCATCCCTACAAACTGTCTAAAAAGGATCTCACCGCAGTTATTTGCATGAAGTTGTCTGATAACCTTGAAGTCTATCTTTTGCTTCCAATCCTCTATGTCATATTGGGTATCTCTAATATCTTCATAACAATCTTTCCACTCTATTCTATCACGCAGGGCTTCTTTTCCTCCAAAAGCCTTATAACTTAACACGGCATCATGAATAAGGAAAGAACATCCCAAAATATAGCCCTCTAAAGGATTGATCGGATAGTTGTCACCTGTTATCAGACTGGCAATCTTCCACAAATAATCCACATGATCAATACTATGGTCCGTAAGATTCGGGAAATCTTTTGCTACTTCCTTCAACAGACCTTCCATGTGTTCACGGAATTTATTATAGGAAACTCTAAGGTTCTCAACTTTTTTATCACCTTGCTTTCCTAATGTACTCTTCCATAAAGATGTATTCTCGTAATCCACCATTTTTCTCATTATTAATCATAAAACAAATAGTTTGGCAAATATACGCATTTTTATTCATATCCGATCATTCTTAACCAGATTTTTAATAATTCTTACGTCAAAAATTGCATTTTCATCTAATTCCCTATATAATAATTGAAAAGTATACCACATAATAATCGTTAAGAATACAGTTCATACACATAAGCCCTCCTAGCCCCTTCATCTTATCCCTTACAAACAAAGAAAGTCAACCTCTCGGCTGGCTTTCCTCATTATATGCATATACCTTTTTTACCTCATCGAATACTGCCCAATACAATCGTCACCAATACTGATTGTCAGCCATACTATCGCTAGAAATCTATCACTGGGGGCAGGTCCCTGTGATAGATTATAATTTAGGCAAACGTCTCAACTAACGCCAACAGATGATCTGCCAGCACATCAAACTCATCATATAGTTTCTCCTGAGTAATCAGGTAGTCACTACTCGTTATAAGAACAGGCTTACCCACATAGTGCTTGTAACTATCACCTATTGCCAAATCCTTATTACGTATGTCTTTTTCTTTTCCGTGTTCATAGTCGTGTCGCATGTCTGTACGCATATGCTTAACACGGAAAATGCACTGATATACATCTTCATTCCGTACAACCTCATCCGTCACTATCGCCTTGATATGTTCTATGTTCTCATAGAAAACCTCATAAAAGTCATCTATAATACCACCAAAGGTTTCCTCGGTCTGACAAACAGTTCCACCTATCGATGCTGCAGCCCTCATTGTAGCACCAGTGTACTTAAAGAGCTTTTCACAGCCCTTCCTCTCGCAAATTCGATTGATAGCAACAACCTTATCAATTATTCGTTTGCCCTTCTCTGACATCCTATATGCAGGCGATTTCACTAACGCCTCCTCTGGAGTGATGTCTTCTTTCTTCTCTTTCTCGCGTTTTAGCTCATCAGGTAATAGAGCAATAACATTTACCCTCGGTTTTATCTCAATAACATCCTCAATCCTAGGCAATGGAGTTACATTAAATTCTGCAGAACAGATTTTCGAAGCCCAATTCACCTGCCTATCCACCATTATTGAGGCTGTATCAACCATGCCTAACTGCCATGCAGACAATTGTCCTGTTGCTTCAATTGCTTTATGGGCTTGCATCGCAATGGTCTGCAAGTCAGAAAGCATAGCTTTCGGCGCAATCAACTCCTTGATATAATCCGTTTGCGAGGCAAGTATATCAGATATCGAAGAAATTTGAGTTGCCACACTGGTTATCTTTGCAATCCCATTGTCATGAGCCAGCAAACTTGTCTTATTTTCCAAGGCAGCTAATACAGACAACTGTGGCTCCGTTATGTTTTGGGCCAACGCGGATATTGCAGCCGTAACAGGACTTATTGTTTCAACGCTCCACTTTGATTGGGCTGCTATTATCTCACTTATCGATCTTTGTCCCAATGCAACATCTAAAGCCGTCAATTGAGGCTTGGCAGCACTAGCCCATAGAGCACTACTGCCACCGCACACCTCGTTTATCTTCGCAACCATGGAAGATATACTCGAAGCTGCCTCAATTATTGATTCTTTATTTTCCATTTTAAGATATTCCTATAACCTCCACCACATCCTTCACAAACCACCCTCCCCATCTTCATCAAATGCTTTTCTTATTCTGTATATACCATACCGAGTCGTTCAACGAATGCTTTCTCCATTCGACATAGGATCGACAATCTTTCTTCTAAGAAGCGATCCACATCCTTCTCACCCCATATTACAGGATATTTCTCGGGCAGAAAAAAAGATTTTCTCAATGTGTCATTTTCTGTAACCTGCTGGGGTAGTTCACTGAAGCCCCATTTCAGTTTCTTCTCTGAACCAGAAAATGGAACAATATTCGCAGGGGTGTTCTCCTTCTGCATGGCAATCTTCTTCAGATTTAGTCCTCCGGTATGAGATGATGCTCCCGTAATCTCCCTATAATACTGGAGTTCAAACAGCAGTAACGAGCAGCTACGTACCGATGCCAACGATATCTTATCAGGCATAGCTAGGGTTGAGAACTTCTGTCTGCCCTCATCAATAAAAATCATGGTATTACTCTTTCCGTTCAAATAATCCACGAACTTAGCAAAGGCTTTTCTCTGACTTGATAAAGAATAGATCGTGAAATAATTCGAATAGCTCGTTGTCCAAAACCATGTCTTCAGTGCAGCAATCTGCTCCTTCGACGGACTACAGATCTTTTTAAAGAAAGTCATCAGGAATATCAACTGCGTATTATAAGGCAACAACTTGCTATCTATCACATTCAACTCGTTATACAAAAATCTTATAGCTCTCTCAATATGAGGAGTTACTTCTTTCACTACATCCACAAAGTCACTTCTCTTGGCCAGTTTCTCTATATTCGACTGGTCAATATACATTTTATCGTCAAAAGCGCTCTGGTAGCATCTAAAAAGAGCCGTTCTTGAAATGCTCTCAAAATGGTATTTTTTCAACCGCATCTTCAGGTTGTCTATCTCAAGAGCAAAGCTGAAGTCTTGTCTGTATGCCAACGCATTTACCATCCAGTCTGGTGAGATATCCGTTCCCTTTGAGTTGATTCGTGAGAATATATCTACAGCATCATCCAATTCTGCATTGGTCACTTCTATTACGGCTATCTTGTAGTCTATTAAACTGCGTGACAACGCATCCGCTCTATCTAAATAGGTTTCCAGAATAGTCTCTTGTACGTATGGCTCAATGTATTTACGATAGTAGCGACGGAAATCCATCGTACTTAAAAGGATATAGATAGGCACCTGGCTTGGTCTTGGTTCTCGGCCACCCATGTAGACAAATGATTCATCGTCAAGGTCGTAGTATAGCGAAAAGATCTCTGACACCTGTTTTTCATCATAGTCTAAATTAGCTTTCTCCGGATTGGTCAGGCAACCAAAAAGTGATGATAGTCTCTGGTAGCCATCAAGCACATAAATCTGTTGCCCGCTTGTTTTGGGTAAAGTATAACCGCCTAAACGCTTAGTGTCCCAGTCTTTCTGCTCACGAGGTTTCCAAAGAAGGATCGAGCCTATTGGATAGTCATTCTTAATACTATCAAATAGGTCTCGGATCTTATTCCGCTCCCAAACAAAATCCCGCTGGAATGGTGGTATCTGAACGAGGCCTTGACGCAAATCATCAAGGATCTTCGTCATACTACGAGTTTCTATGTTGATACTTTTTTTCATACTTTTTTCCTATATAATGGCACGGATAGCGGCTGCAATATGCTCTAACTCAAGTTGGTCTGTCTGATGATTTGTCCTGTTAAGCATATTAGCTTTATAAATAACCGTCCTATCATTGTATTTCTCCGGAAATTTCACCTTGAAGTCGCCTATGTTAAGCCCTTTCTCCAAGTGGAGGAAATTTCCTCTTGACACACTACTATAAAACAATTGTTCGTCTCTTGGCAAGAGACTCCTCACGTATGAAACCTTTCTCCTAGTTTTGTCTTTTGTCATAAGTTTGCTTTCCTTCTTCCTAACTATTGTCTTCTGCTCACGACTAATATCCTTTGAGAAACCCTCTGCAGCACTGAAGAAATCCTTCTGTTCTGATGTAAGTGTGTGATATGCTGTAATCCAAGCCTGCGTCCCAGCATTAGCAAAAGAACTTACAGCTTCATCGGGCATATAATTCTCCATACAGCGTTTCTCCAATACGTGATAGCCAACGCCCCATGCTTCAAGTGATTTTTTCAATTTCTTATACTTCTTGTCTGGCTCAGGGTCTGTTGGATAACGGCGGTCTCCATCAAGCACGACATAGCAGTTTAGGAATTTCTGTTTGTCACCAAAGGTTCTCATACGTGCTGTCAGGAAATTTTTCACGTTCATGCAACCACCCGCGTTTTCAAACCTTATCCATCCTTCATCCACTCTGTGCATTAACTCCCCTGAGGAATCAAAACATTGGAAGATGGCTTTCATAAAATGTGCATCGTTAAGCCCGTTTTCCAAAATGACCGACAAAGGCTGCAATAGATAAACGATGGCTTCTGCAGGTGAGAATATTTTAAGTTCATCTTCTGTCTCACCATTCATTGCGACTTCACAATCGGCTGCATCTGCAGAGGCAGTAATGGTATAAGCCAACTCCTGCTGGATGATATCCTGCTCCGTCTGGGTCAATTTCCCATAACTGTCAGTGCACAGCACTTCTGTATCGGTCACCTTCAAGTCATATCTATGTTTATAAACAATGATATGCAACAAGAAGCTCAGTTCCAATTGACTCGCCGCATCTGTCACTCCTTCAAAGACGCTTCTGTCTATCCTTATCTTCATGCTTTCTTTGTCATCTGTGCGTTTCGAAGCGCCAGTGCCTCGTTCAATGTATCCTTGAACATATGCTCTGGCCAGTTCTCCACTTCACCGTTTTCCTTAATGGTTACCTCACGTAAATTACTCCTACAGGCAGTCGGATCGTAATCTACATAATATAAGGCAACATCCTCACGTTTCAACTCTCCTTTGGCTATCAGCGTACGTAATCTTATCATAAGATTCTGCGAGTGGGTTTCTATCATGATGGCTTTATTAGGGTCAGCCACAGCTTCCTTTGACAACAGTTCTCCCATTGCGGCATGGGCCGAGGGGTTAAGATGAGTTTCTGGCTCCTCTACTATCAGAAGCGTAGGAACTTCATATTGACGACAGGCTGCTACAACAATAGGCAGTGACTGCTGTATGCCGAATCCTACATCCTGCAGGTTATTGCTTGGTAGATTATCGTTAGTCATTTCTATACTAAATACCGGATATCGAGACTTTCCTACATCCATTTTCCAACCCCCAAAGTTTTTCTCATACCATTCCGACACTTTGTCGAGCAGGGGGTGTACAGCATTCTGAGCATCGTTTATTAAATAGGTATATGCAGTCTTTCCGTCTAGACCGGAGGTTCCGTCTGGATGCTCTTCTATATTAAAATAGCGTTCCATCTTACATCGCACTGGCCCTATATAATCTATTTTCATGCGCAATTTGTCAAGCACACTCTTCACCCATTCTCTATGATTTCCTTCCTTGGGCGTTAGGCCGTTGAAACTGACGTATTCACCATTACCGTCAACACGCAACACACCATTGTCATCTGTTTTAACGTTCAAGATACTATGACTATCTCGTATTGTAATTTCCTCTATACGGGAATGCGACATCTCTGCCTGAGTTTCTGCAATGAATTTCAGTGCTACTGTTGCGTCACCATTATCATTTGTAAACTCCAATCCTACTGCATGATTTCCCTTGCCATACACAATATCTCGGTATTCGTCACAAATCATCAGGCCATTCACATCTTTCTTACTGAACACATTGTCAGTCTCACAGTTTAAAGCACTGCGCACTATCATCGGCAGTTTCAACACTGCACTCTTTCCTGTGTTATTCAGTCCAAACACCACCGTTAGCGGTGCTATCCTCAGACTCTGTTTGCCTGCGAATATTCTATATCGTTCAAAATTTATCTTCTGTATCATCGCAAAAAACTCATATTTTAGCGCAAATATACACTTTTAATTTCACCTAGATAGTATTCCTTATCGTTTTTTATAATTCTTTAGCACTATATATATATTTCTGTGACCTGTTCTTTCTGTCATTTTCTTCTGTACCTCAAAATACAACCCAATTTCTATAGATTGTTATAATCTGTAAGGATCTGTATTCTCCTAACAATACGTATTCCCCACAAAACCTCGAGACGCAGGCCTGTTCCCATATCCTTTCCAGATGCGCCCACCTTCTTTTTGGGGGGAAAATTGTATGTGGCGACATTATTTGTAGGAGCTAGCACCTACGCTAAGGTATTTGATCCCATCGGGAGCGCGGAACCTATCAGTGGGGCCTGGCACCAGTGATAGGTTTGCCACGTACTTTGGATAATAACATGACCTATTAAAACGACTGAAAGCCAGCCCGAAGGTTGACTTTCAGTCGTTGTTGATATCAAAAACCTATCACTAGGGCCTGACCCCAGTGATAGGTCTGTGGGCCTCAATGAAGCCAAGCAATTCTTCTTATCGTTTCTACCAGCGATCTTCTTGCATCATGTTTTTACTGTATATCTTGACTTTGTCGCTAACTTTGCCACCATTCCCTGCGTGTCAACGCTGGGCTTTCCCTATACATCTAACTTCATTGTCGTCATGGCCCTGATTGGCAATATCCTTGATTCCAAATCGGCTCTTCCGAATTTATTCCACTTTTCCCAGTCTTTCGCAAGTTCCTCTTGACTGAACTCTGTCAACGGTCTGTTATCTTCCCTAATAGCCACCCCCTTAGCTGCACATACGTTTTCAAGATAAGTCATATCCTTATCTTGATAACACATCTGTATGCAACGTTCCAGTGCTCGCCGTGTTACCTCATTGCTCTCAGCAATCTGTCTAGCCAATCTCGATAAGCTATCCTTTGGGATAAACCGTCTCTGTTTGTACGACATATCAAACACTATCTGCGATGCCACCAAATCATGTCTGAAAAACAGCCTCTCAAAATAAGGCGAATCATTAAAGTTCTCACCAGACCGCATCTTATATCCGAATGAAGACTGCTTGGTAGGACGTTCAAAGTACTGATATCCTATCACAACATTCTTTGCAAAAAACTCATCTCTTGCGTCACCATTCTCATAAGGCTTAGAGATATACATCACCCCATAGCCATCGCCATAATCACGACCTACAGGATGATAGGTATCAGTATCATAATCATATCTCGTAGAGGCAAAGAATGCTGCGACCCATTTACTGTTCGTTATGTCAAGATACTCCGTTGTCAACCCATAATGCTGAGCCAATGCTACTGGATTCACGCAAATGTTATGACTTAGTTCACAGAACACTGGGTGCGTAGCAAGCAACAATTCAAACTCACATATCTTTATCCTGTTATAGGCAATATCCTCCTCACAGGGCAGATCCCCTTGAGCATTCATACGGAAGAGAGAGGGCTGGCATTGCTCATAAAACCTGCTCTGACCTCGGTAATATGTATAGGGCGTGGGCGATACAGGCATTAGTCGAACTACATTTCTGTTCCACGTTTCAGACACAAAGGCATATCGGCCCTCATCCTGAAAAGCATCGCCAGGAAAGTTAGCCACACCATTTCTTAACAGCATGTCATTTTCCATCTTCGATATCAGTTCCACCACATCCAGTATCGTCGGCAGGGCATCTATTTCTGCTTGGCTCAGCATATTCTCAATTCTTTTGTTCGTCAAGGGTCATGATGAGGGCCTTAGCCTCTTCATCCTTACCCATCTTGTACATAATCTTTGCACGACGTACCACAAATCTGAACATCAGATCCAGATTTCGGCTCTCTTTGGCATAGCGTTCGGCACGGAACATCTCACTCAGAGCTATTTCCATTCTGTCCATTTCGTTATAGACAGCTGCTAAGTCAGATATGACCATAGCCAAATCTGTCAGGCAATGCGCCTCCTCTGCGTATGCTGCCGCTTGATTCAACAGTTCTATTGCTTTAGGATAGTCACCCTGTGCAGCGGCTATTCCGCCTTTTATCTGATAGGGGCCTGCCATCAGTTCCTTTTCTGTAACGGTTTCAAGTGCCTTTTCTGCCCATTTCATTGCCTCTTCCAATCTTCCATCCCGCAGAAAATATCCTGCCAATTGACATGCTGCAGCAGACTTATCGTTCCCATCCTCCATCAAATCATACGACTCCGCAAAACATGCAAGTGCCTTATTAAGATTACCTGTCTGTATATACGCCTGTCCAGTATTCTTTAACACAGCCGTCCTCACCTGCCATTTCACGTCCTGTCCATCTATCATTCTATGGGCCGTTATCAACACATTCATTGCTTCTATACCCCTATAGGTCTGCAAGTAATAAGCAGATTTTCTCAGTAGCAAGTCTATCTCCTTCTCAATAGGTGTCAGTTCAAGTATCTCTTCCATTGGTGCTAAATTGTTCATATACAGCAAAGACATCTGGAAATATTTAGGGATGAATATGCATCGTATCTTATATCAGGCCTACTAGATATGCAAAAAACGGTCGATATCCTCGTTTTGGGTGGGTGGATATCGACCGTTTTTTGCATACCGTTATCTGTGTTATTATTTCTAGACAGCTTGCCGTCATAAGAATTAATTAGTTATTCCTTCAACCATATCCTTACCTATCAACTCCCCCAGCTCAAACTTCTTTGGATAGTCGTCTAACATTCGGCCCCTCTTATAATCAATATCCAGTTCGTCCTTAAATCCTAGCCCTGTATGATAGTACGCATCAAAGATGGTTCCCATATTCGGTGAAGTGTTAATCATCGCATCGTTATCCGCATACTTCTTGAATTGCTCACGGTCATTCATATACCATCCACATATCTCCAGTTCGTCAAAACACATAATATGTCCTTGCAAGCGCTCTCTGTAATCCAAGAACTCCACAAATCTAGCAGGTGCGATTCCCTTTAATATCTTTTTCATTAGTAGCATCATTGATTCCAGGTCATCCACACATACTGACCATGGATACAGCGCTTCCTCATCTTTCTTCAACAATGGGCCAAGGTTTGTCTGTATTACTCCATATTTGAAATCAGTAACCACAATCGACCATACATCCCCAATATTCTTACTTTTCAGGCGATATAGAACCTTGTGCATATTACTGGCATCCAGTATATCAACATCCTTTCCTGATAGCAGTACATTCTCTACTCTTCTACACTGATCATATCCCAATTGAACTGCATTTTCGTAGTCTCGCTTAATACGAGGAAATGCTTTTATCGGGTCTCGGAATGGTGCCCTAAATCCACAGTTCTTAATCTCAACCACGATACAAGTATCACCGAATACTACTAGCAGGTCATTTTCTGACTCACCATCCACACTATAGTTGGCAAAAATCTTCGTCCCTTTCGGAAAAAACAGCTCAAACACCTCTCGAACTTTCTCCTCAAAGGCATCATCTTTATTCTGTTTATACTTTTGCCCTACAGTATCATCCTTCAGCAAAACCTCATTAATTCCATAATATAGGCCCTCTATGAAGAACTTATTGATTAAGCATACATACCTATCGCCTAATTTAAAGATGGGATGTGATTCAGAATAGTGTTTGTCTGCATAATAAATAGTTTTCCCCTTTAATAACTCCTTGTCATAACTATAAAAATCTACAATATGTTTAAGGCTGTCAGAGTCAATTTCAACATCTTCTAAAACGTCTACTGTGTGTAAGCTAATCTCCCCTGGATTCGTTGTCATAGTCTTTAACATCCCGCTCAACTCTGGCTCATACCACCAGTCTCGTGGGTCTGTTACACCACGCTTCATAAATTCACTCGTTAGCTTGCGCCACTCTTCTGGCCGTGTTGCGTAATAAGATAACGTCTCAACGTATGGTCTCATGATGATACTATACTTGGCATTGTTTATATCCCTCACATGGAGTACAAACCTTATTGCCTCGTCTATTGTGAAGCCATATTTTTTTCTGATAAGTTCATCATAAGGTTTCAGGTTTCTATTTATTCTATCTAAGGTCTGTTCCTCATAACTCAGCACAGCATTCTCAAAATATCCTATAAACGTACATAACGTTACATCTATTGTAGCATCTCTCTCATCATTGTAGAAATCGCCATTATTAGGAAATCCTATATTAACGAGATAAGTCATTGCCATTTCGTCAAGTAGAATAGCTATTCTATTCCACCGCTCTTCATCCATGTCGACTGTCTCCTCCCTATTCACTATTGAATAGTACACATCTATCATGTACAGCGTCTGTCGCATGGGCGATTGTAAATGTGTATATAGAGGCGAAATTGTCTTGTGCTCTAGTTCAATAAAAAGACGCATGGCATGGATAAGCAACGATTCCTCCTTCACTGGCTGCAGTTCTTTCTGCAGGTCATGAATTATCGCTTCATAAGTCCTATGATTCTCCTTTCTATGGAGCATCTTTCTTAATGCCTCTTGATAGTTATAATCACCGTCTTCCATGAATTCCTATCTATTCTCCTTTGGTTAACCCGTCTTTTACGTTACGAAATTATAGAGACCCCAGCCTCCGTTCCTACACGTTCCACTGGGGCCACATCAACTTCGTTTACAATCCCGCCAGCAAATCATTTGCATTTCTCCTCCTTTGTATACTCAAATCAATCTGTTGTTTCAAGGCCATGGCTACGTCAGTATTTATATGCGCCCCCACATGACCTTCTCTTGTTATGAGAAAATTCACCGAGTCATACATGAACTGGCTTTCGGCACAATCATAAATACCCTCTACTTTATACACCTCATTCTCTGGAAATCCCACATACACTATATTCTTTCCACTGCAGTTAAAAAATCCACACAACGGATCTTTCTTTCCAACAAGCATAAAGAGTAACCTGTTCTGTTCAGAAGTACTGCTGTATAAAACAAATTTCCTGCCTGCTATCGTCATGCCCATCCCCGACATGTATTCAAAGTTCCTACCCTCAGGCGTCAGCTTCCAGATACTTTCCATGCTCTCATCATCCGATGGAAGGAAAGCAAATATCACCTTGCACCTATACATGATTTCCAATCTTTCTTTGACGCTCTGAGGAGAAATGCCAGGCACTTCGGCATAATTTTCCTGATAATAGCGCAAATAGTCTGTAACTATTTTGTTTAAAACAGAATCTCTGAATCCTTCGTAGTCTATATCATAATAAATATCAAACAGATTGATATACTGTCCCATCCACTGACTTTGAAGCATTTTTTCAAGAATTGCTTTTTGGCTATCTCTCGCATCTTCATGAATAAACAAAGCAGCAAAGTATTCTTGCATCGACTTATGTACCCACCTATAATAAATCCCATCCTTCACAAACAGAGGAACTGCAGTAACAATATCCTTGATAAAGTTCTCACTCACGAAGCGCTGGCCAGAATACTCATTTTGTATTTCGTCTAAAAGCCTTACCAAATCTGCCTTTGTAAACTCAATTTGGAACTGGCGTTTCAAGCATTTGAAACCTAAGTACCTCAGCACCTTCTTGAAGTCCGACATATTCAGCTCGGATTGTTTCCGACGGACAAATCCACCATCCTTCGCGAGATCATGCGACTCAAAATAGGCATCAAACACCTGTTGGTAGAATTCATCCTTCCTTATTGGAACCTTTTGTTTATAGTCAAATGCCGTAAACAACAAAGAAGTTAGTAATGGCGTCCGGAGAAAATCCTTAACATTCGTATAGGAAATATTATTCAATTTCTCGATGAGGATATTCGACACCCCGCCGTTATTGTCATACTTCCTCAAAAGATCTGTTGCCTCACCCTCGGTCAGAGGCTGTATGCTAAATACCGAAAAATCGCCAAATGTCATCAGCGAAATTTCCGGGCGTGATGTAATGATATAGGTATTATCAGGAGCCTTACTTACAAGTGACTTTATCTCCTCTGTCACCATAGACTTCTGCTCATTTGCCACTTCGTCATATCCGTCGAAGAAAAACACAAAACCGCCCTGCTGTATCAGTCTCAGCAGTAGATTGTGATCAAATACCTCCGCCAATGAATCTATTTGTCCCTGCACAATATCCAGTAGTGTATTCTCTTTCGTTATTCTCCTCAACTCTACGATTACGGGTATGGCCAATACCTCATCAATGGCCGACAGGAAAAGCCTTTTTATCAATGTAGTCTTTCCCATGCCTGCAGTGTCGCGGATAATCATTCGAGGGTGCTTCCGCATAAATTCTATGGGGTACTTCTCCATTACGGTTTTTTCTTCAGAGTTGTTCTCCTCCTGTATGGTTAGCGGCAAATAAATATCTTTCAGTTTGCGCTTACTATTCCTCAATACCATTGTACTGACTACAGAATGTCGATCATACGCACTTTTTAGATAATTCTCAAAATGCGTAGTCATAGGTACCAAGTGCTGCTCATAGTCGGCCTTGATGTCCACATATATCTTTTTCAAGCCAGTAATGGCGATTTTTTCCACCACCGCCTTTGCAGTAGCAATTCCTAACGTCTCTATTATCATCGTATTTAGAAACTAAGTATATCTCTTTTCAATTTTCCGAAACACCTATGCTGCTTTTCAGAGAACACCTCTCCGAAAATGTCTTCACGAACTTCTTCCGGCCTTTTGCCCAGCAATTCCGCTATGTTTTCAATGTTTGAGTCGTCATAATTATGCTTCAAATCTAATAGTCGCAAAGCTTCGGACTTATGATAAGTGTAGCGTTCTCTAAGGCAGAACAAATCTACAACCTTCATATAATCCTTGTCTTTACCGCTCTGTGTTTTGAAATCGATGGTGAACAAATTTGCATTTGCCATATAGTTATCCACCACTTTATCTTCTGGATCAATACAAATTCTGACGTTATGCTCAAAGTCATAGGTACTGCTGGTGGGGCTGAGTTTCTTAACCTGTGTAGCAGTATCTCCTAATAGAACTGTGCGTTTTAGCTTTTCATTGCAAACTTGACACGATGGTGTAAAATTGAACAACGACAAAGCAACAAGAGGACACTCGCTCCAATCAAGCACATGATCAAGGTCAAAGTGGTTCATCACTTGCCCATCTTCCTCGCATTTAAAAACGTTGATATAGGATGTATCACAATAATGGCAGGTATGTATCTGAAAGGCATTGGTTGAATTCATGAAGAAACTGGCAATATTACTTTGCCGGGTCTTATAATTGAATGTACTCTTAAGAAAAGCATCCATATCTGCGAAATCTTCTTTGCCCATGGTTGACCTTAGACCTTGATAGCCAAAATAAACATCTACAAGGCTATCAAATTCCATGACGAGAAGGTCATCCGCTTTACAACCGGCAGACAGAATTGTTGCCAGTTCCGGATACTCACTGATACATACATCAAGTCCATTCTGAAGAAGCCCCCTCTTGAACTTCTTCAAGTAGGCTTTCTTCAATGCCGTCTTATCGCGATACTCAACCCTAATCATCCCTCATCTGCTTTTCTTTCAGTTCTCTTATCTTCAACTCATACCATTTAATCTGTTCAGCAATTTCATCCTGTGGCAGATAATCCATCATCATATCATTATACATCCGTTTCACAGTTTTGCTCAGATACTCATCGCCTATATGATTACTTAAATAAGCAAATTCCTGCTGATGAATCAAGAAATCATTCTTTCTTTGAGCGTTATCATCTTGATGATATATCTTAACCAGCTTTTCAATACATTTCCGGGCATATTCGCCTATTGTGCTATCCAGCATGAAACTGTTATTCATCATAGCGTGGATATTTGCCCCAAAGGTATGTCCGAAAGGATTACTCTGCCCTTTCTTACTCAGGAAGAGGATGTTGCTCTCAGGAATGTCTGACAGTACAAATGGGGAATGAGTTATGAGCGTAATGTTGACACCAAAGATATTTTTCAACTCTACATTCTGTAGCACTTGTACTATATACTCTACAAATCTTCTCTGTAGCTCTGGGTGGAAATATAGCTCAACTTCATCAAACATCACATTCACATAATGGTAGTTTATCTTATTCTGATGGTCAACATCTATGCTGAAGTCATAACCCATAGAATTGATATTATGCAAATGGTATAGCAGATTACTCATAAGATAAGCTATCTGCCGTTCACCTGAACTTAAACCTTGAAAAGGTATGATGTCTGCATCCTTATATGTATTATTCTCTGTGATGTTATGCTTTTCAACTATCTGCAATTGGGTGTCAAACACTGGCGGTGGCAGCAAATCATCAATGGTTAATTTGAAATCTTTTCCGCTATTGTCTGTTTTTATCTTCTCGCTTATCCAGTTTTCTATGAAGTCCAGCTTCACAACTACCGAATGAGTCAAATAGTCATCACTGGTTCTGTGATATTTCAGATAGTTCAGAGTGCGCCTAAGTTTGGATGTAATATGGGATCGGTCTTTATGCATGTGGTCGAGAGCATCTGCAATTTGCTTCTTATCGCATTTTTTCTCACTCAACAGGCGCCATGTCTTATTATGGTACTGATTGTAGGTCTTGGCTATTTTCAGCGTCTTATATACAACATAGTCATAAGCCCTCTTCCTGGTTCCCATCAGGGGGACTTCATCTTCAATTTGATACTTTGCCTTCCAATAACCCAATATTTCGTCATAAATGAAGTCAGACCTTTTCAATACCGTGGCATTACTGCCTATTCCAATAGAACTGGCCCACTTCGTTTTATCATACTTATCTGTCTCTTTCGGGAAAAACACAAAGCCAACTATCCTGTGTGTTCCGTTGATTTCTCTAAACAGATATTGCCCTTTATCGTCTTTTTCAAACTGAAGCTGTATAAGTCTCTCCTTGGCAAGATAGTTCTCCTTGACCGCATCAATAATGCCTCTCAGTCGCATCGGGTGAATCACAACAGGTGTTTGATATCCATCATTCTTATGGAACACCCCCTTCAGCCAAAAAGCATCATCTTCATTATTTGGAGTTATCTTTTTACCCAATAGCGACAAACGTTCATCATCCGTTCTCTCAGCATAATAATCATGGTAATTGAATGAATAGAGCGAATAATTGCATACTATCGTGTAGAACCAATCTTCCAATTGTTGCCGTTTCTTTAGCTGTGGTTTCAGTAGATGGGCATCATGCTCTGTGTCGTCAAGCACCTCCACATGTCCTCCCTTCCTGCGAGTGTACATATTATTAGTCTTGCTCCACTGATAGGTATCAATCATTATCTTTCTTCCCGCCACGGTCAAAATCTTGATGTCCTTGCCCATCATTACTGCAAGCGAGCCATAGACATAATCAATATAGTGTAAGTGTTCAGCACTGTCAAAGACATAATCCTCCCCTATAACCGCAGTAGCAAGATTATTGAGCAACCGCACAACAATATCAACGATGGTACTCTTACCTGCGCCATTTTGACCTGCAATCGCAGAAATACTTATTGTCGTTTTGCCGCCTTGATACAATAAGACATCATCAAAAGCGTGCTCGTTAACCTTTATTCCGTTTGACATGATTTCGAAGCCCTGATAGAAATAGAGCCAGTCCTTCTTCCCATACAGGGATTTCTGCATAAAACGAACCCTCCTGTCAAATTCTACAGAAAGACCCCTTGGATACCCCATTTTAAGTCCAATAATGCGAAAAACGGGCTTGGGCTTTATATCTTTTGGATTTCCCATCTCAGGCAGAAAAGATGAGAAATCTATTTTATCTGGGTCAAGATAAACCATACGCCATCTATTTTACTTCAATGAATCAGAGGATACTTCATAACCTTGTTCACGAAGTTCCTTTACCAATTTATACCTCCAAACTCCTTCTTTATCCAATGGAGTATAGACTACACCTTTCAAATCGCTGGGTTCTTCAACGCCTTCTTGCAGAAGAAGTAGCACTCTTTCACGTCCAAGAAGTGCCATAAAGTATCCCATTTCAAATACTACGTTCTGGCGTGCTCTGTCTTGCATTTTGCGTGCATAGTTCATTCTACCTTTGTCATCAGCTGTCAACAATACCACAGCAAAGCCGACGTTATTGCCCTCGTTTTCAAACTTCTCTATCACGGTTCTGCCTTTGTCTGGCTGTTCTGCCAAAATAATCGGTGCCAGTCCAATTGTCTCCAATGTCCGTGCAACAGTCTGTTTTATTCTGTCATTATGACCGTGAACAATAAATACTTTTTTCCCATCAAAGTCTCGATTCTTATTCGAGAGAGTATTTTTATCTGAGGCCATCTCAAAAACTGCTTTAAGGATGCTCATCATCTGCTCATAACTATTTTTCAAATGCCAACTATGTTTTTTGTCGGCATATTTCTTCAATTCTATGGATTCTTCTATATAACCATTTTGACGAAGAAATATGATGCACTTATTTGTCCACGCCCAGTAACCAACACTATCGGGAAAGGCATAATACCAATCACCTATACCCATAATGTTGGATGGTACAGGACTTTTCGTCATAGTGGTACCAAAGAATTCTCCTTCTTCAATTAAATCTTCTATCTTCATAATGGTCTAAAAATCTTCTTTCTTCTGCCACCGCCCCCTACGGTTTTCCGTGGGGCCTTTATCTCATACTCCTCATCTCACTCTCCACCATCCCCATTATCCTCGGCATCATCCCCTCGATTTTCCTACACTTTACCTTGTTGAAATGGAAATCGATGTCGTCAAGAAGTTCGTTACACAATTCACTCACATACTATACCGCGAAGCTTTTTCTCCAAAAACTCCACAGGGAACTTATTCATCGTACAGAATCTCCGCTTTTGGGCCTTTTTAAACGTATCAATAATAATCTCTATTGATTCGTCACATATCCTCAAAGCACGCCCTTCTTCATAGATCACATCCTCATCTACAACCACATTCAGCGAAGCCATTGCATTTGCAATACTCTTAAGTTTATCGTCATCTAATGGATGTGTCATACCCTCATTTGGATTAGCAATATTATTAATCCAAATAATAGCGGCCTTAAGCCATTTCTCATTACTCATACTCATTGTACAACTTGTTATATATCTCTATCATACTTCTATACGACGGCTGCAATTGCTTCTCGTAGAAATAATCCGAGAACTGACAATTGAAATTACATGCCTCTGCTGTTAACAGATACTGATGAGCCCGTCCGTCTCTTAAAAACTCTAATGAAATCAATTGATCCGATGTCATGTAGTTTTTGTAGTCGTTTATCAACTGGCTCACCATATTTTGCAATGTATGGTAGTCTCTAATATACCCCTCTGTAACATTTTTACAATTGGTATGCTCCGGCATTTTGCATTTTTCCTTCCACCTTTCCGTTTTAAACAACGCCATTACAGCGTCCACATCTGTTATCGTAGGATTATTTTTACCATCTCTAAACTCAAGATTCATATTAGAGAGGTGAACCCCGATGTTTTTTATCTTAACCTTAACCACAGGAGCCAACCTCTTTTTGTTTCGCCAATACGGTAGTTTTACTGTCAGGAAATAAATGATTGCTCCAGCGATATAGCTATAGGCCAAAGCCAAGAATATTCGATTCCATCCTTCAGCCACATATTCCAGCATGCAAGTCGGCACCTTTGGTATCCAAGGAACCTCTATACTAAAAATAGCCCATAAAGACAAGGCTAATCCTAAAAAAAGCAACTTTGGCAGTATAAAATCATACGCCTTTCTTACTACCTTTTTTATCCAATTAACACCCTTGCTCATATTAACTTTTAATGATTTGTGTTTCTTTATATACTCTGCTGACTCATTCCACCAGCCTATTTGCGTCCTTATGTTAATTGCCAGCATCATGATGCTTGAGACCAGCATCATTATCACCAATAAAGTTCCTAGTTGCAATAACCATGTTGGAAGTTCTAAGAACAACATGAAGCTTAACAATAATAATACGAAACATACATACACCACTACAATAGCGGTCTGTCGCTTATAATGCTTCTGATAAGCCTCATGTCGGTAGGTCTCGTTTTCTATTGGCTGATAAACATCTGTATAAAATTCTCCAGATACCTTAGCAACTAAATGTACATTCAATGTCTCTTTAACATATATCGGATTGATTTCCTTCAGCTCCTTTAATATAAAATTATCAGAACCTTGCAATCGTTCTTCCCATACCAACCTACATGGATGCATTTTGTCATGGTAATACCAGATATTATTGATATCAAAAGCGATACTGTCAAGTTCCTCTGCCGAAAAGTAGTCTATGCCGTAATCACCGCCTGATGTAATCGCCCTGCCGCCATAGCCTCCGATTTCATCAATAAGTTCCTTAAACTTCTTCTCATATCCTTCAATAGGCTTAGGGTATCTGATGTGACTGCTACTCCAACTGATGTAACGAAAGAACGCCGACAACTTATGCATGAAAGGAGCCATAATCTGGTCATGCTTATCGTTCTCCCTGTTCTTCCTATTGCCAATTTCAACAAATACCAGTACAAAGCCTCCAGTAATAATGGAGGTTAGAATGGCAAGTGCTATAGCTTGTACATCAGGATAACACATAACTAATACTTATTTCCTTCTTCGCTAAGTCAATTATCTTCTCATCCCCTCCATTTCCTTCTCCACCATCTTCATCAGCTGCGGCATCATCACCTCTATCTTCCGACATTTCACCTTATTGAAATGGTAATCCATATCGTCCAAGAGTTCATTGGCCAGTTCCTCATCCATGTCGCCAGCATAGCCTGCGGCTACGAGAGAGATGGCGGCAAGTTTGGGGGTATCTTTCTCTGTTGTCAAATGCGAAGCACCCAATATATTGGGCAGCATCTCGTACAAGATGTTGCAATAGTGCAGCAGGTCTGAGAAATAATCATCATCTTGGAGGAAGGCATCAAGCATTTCCTCTTGGTATTGCCGGAGCAGGAGGAAGAACTTCTCCTTTCTCAGCTTACTCTTAAAGAACTGTAGCTGAGTCATCGTCCAAAACATTGCATGTGACAACACAATCCTATCCTCGGAGGGATGGAAGTAAAACAAGCTATCCTCTTCCGATGACCACGATTCATGCAGCCGTTGCTCCATCTGAGCAAACATCTGCTTACGGACCTCCATCAATTCTTCTCTACTCTTCGCCATGTCATTTCTCATCAAGATACGCCCTCTATCTCCATCATATCGTCAGAACCATAGATGATGACCACTCGCTCCCTGAAACCTATCAGTGGGGCCTGGCACCAGTGATAGGTGTGGGCATGGTTATTTTCCTCGGACGAGTCTAAATTCACTTATTGTCAGCGAGTTACAAACATAAGCCATAAAAACATTATACTCAGGATGATATTTGAAATCGATATCCTTTTCTGGCTACAAATTTATGAAAAACTTTCGTAACTGCCAAACATTTTCTGAAAAATTGTCTAAGATACGTAGGAGCAAGCACCTACGCTAAAGTATTTGAACCCGTTGGGGTAGCGAAACCTATCACTGGGGCCTGGCCCGGTGATAGGTGGCCCGGTGATAGGTGGATGGATTGATGCATCCTCTACTCTCATCCATTTTCGGTTAATCAGTACGCGGGATGATGTTGATGCACTGAAGATACAGAACTCGTTGAAAAAAAGCGGCTTTAGATTCCTGGGGGTGTTTGTACCAATCATAACTATAATTGGGCAAATTGATTGCCAATGAACGTGTAGCTGACAAATTGACACATAAAGAATTATTGCTGTCCTATAATAATCGGGGTAGCCAGAAAGAGAACGAGTGACAACATTAACTCTTTAAAAAAAATTAATTTCGACAATAAAAGTTCGAAATCTGTTTTTTTTCACTACCTTTGCAAATTAAAAGAGAAATAAACTCTGTTCTGAATAGGTAAAAAATGGATCAGAAGATCAAAGAGGCCCTATATGAGAGTCTGCAGATGGCAAGTCCATCTGGTAGCGAGGAGTGCGTTACCGCTCTTTTCGCCGATACTATCCGTCCCTTTGTTGACGAAGTCTACACAGATGTCAATGGCAATTGTATTGCCCATAAAAAAGGCTCTGGACAGAAGATTATGCTGATGGCACATGCCGATGAGATAGGCCTGATGATCAGTTATATTGACAATCAGGGATTCCTCTATTTCAAGGAGATAGGCGGTATCGATACGAATCTTCTCCCAGGTCTGCGTGTCAGCATCATGGGTCAGCAAGGCCCCATTACAGGTGTCATAGGCAAGAAGCCCATACATCTTCAGGAAAAGAGCGAGAACAACAAAGCGCTGACCCCCGAAGATCTTTGGATAGATATTGCAGCCAAAGATAAGACCGATGCAGAATCTAAAGTCCAGATTGGCAGTGTGGCCACTTTCCAAGGCACTCCCATTCAACTCAACGGCGCCCTCCTACTGTCCAAATCCCTTGATGACAAGATAGGTTTGGCAGTCCTCATGGGATTGGCACAGAATTTGCTTTCACAAACAACAGACAAGGACATCTATCTGGTGGCTTCTGTACAGGAAGAGTTGGGAGCCCGAGGAGCCCAAATGGTCACTGAGGCCATTCTCCCCGATATAGGCATTGCTATCGATGTAACTCATGCCACCGACTATCCTACCATGTCACCTACTAAAGATGGTGACATCAGTCTGGGCAAAGGTGCTGTTATACCGATGGGACCTAATATGAGCAAAGGCATCAACCAGACGCTCATCAATTTGGCTAAGGCCAATAATATACCTTATCAGGTAGAGGCCATTGCCAGACCTACGGGTACAGATGCCCGCGAGATACAGGTTGCCGGCACAGGCATCCAGACAGGATTGATAAGCATTCCCTGCCGATATATGCACACCCCTTCTGAGGTGGTTTCATTGGCAGATGCAGATAGTGCGATTGCCCTTTTAACGGCTTATTTGCACATATGAGAATTGATAACATAATGTCGAACAAAAAAAACAATTGAAAAGATGAAAGAGAATTTTACTATTTCTTTCGATTGGGAAGTGAAGACTGCAGAAGATACAGAGCGCGTAGGTGCCATGTACTGCTTTAAGCGCTGCGATGTAAACCAGAATTAATCCCCTGATCAAGGATTAGCTTTACCAGCAGCAATATCCCAATTGGGTTGAGGTGACAGCAGAGTCTGGTGTCACCTCAATTTTTAAAACATCACCATGACATGAGGCAGCATTCAGAACTACAGAGCACCGACCATCTTATCTTTCCCGACGAGATTATCTTCCGACCATGTGAAGAGGGTTGGCTGGTTGTTGCTGTCCCTACTGGCAACTGGTTGGTCATCAAGACCGATTTTCAGAAACGACTGCTCCAACAGTTGATAGAAGGCCAAATCATAGGCGAAGTCTATACTGCCTTAAGTAGACCAGACGAACAATCCCAGTTCAAGCAACTCCTGGCAGCCATCACAGCCCGATGTTTTGCCGGCATCAACACCCCTCCAGAGAAACAATATCTTGAGGGCTATCGCATGCTAAATATCTACCTCACCAATGCATGCAATCTCTGTTGCGACCATTGTTTTATGCGATCTGGTCAACCGCTCACAAATGAACTACCAAAAGAAGAATGGCTTCGTATTCTCACAGAATTCAAAAAGAATGGTGGCCAGAGTGTTACATTCTCTGGTGGTGAGCCCCTGATGAATCCCGATTTTGACGAGATCCTGACACATGCTTTCACTATAGGCCTTGATACAACGATACTTTCCAATGGCATCCTCTGGACCGAGGAACGCATTCGTCACCTTGCGCCCTATATCAGTCAGATACAAATCAGCATCGATGGTTTCGACGAGGCCTCCAATGCTAAGGTCAGAGGCAAAGGGCATTTCGACCGCATTGTGCGCAATGCCATCTTCTTTGCCAATACTGGTGTTCGTACATCTATTGCCACCACTTTCACCTTCCAGAATCTCCAACAAGATGCTGCTGAGCGCTATCAGCAGATGGTCTCTCACATCAAAAGCCAATGCCAGCATCCTGTCTTTTTCAAACTCAGCAAGAAAGTGCTGCAAGGACGCAATACCCACTATACTGAGGCGCAGAACGAGCTGTTCTTCCAACGAATTCAAGAGATAGAACGCACCATAGCCCCCGATGCCCAATACAACAACTTTATGGAGGGACATACTCCCAATCTTATTGAGCGCAACTGCGGCTTTGGTGGCATCTCTATAGGTGCTGACGGCGAGGTCTATTACTGCAATCGCATCTCCGAAGTCGAGAGCTATGGCAATATCAAGGGACAGTCCCTCAAGCCATTCATGCAGCAAGGACACCAACTTCATCTGCAGACTTCAGTTGACAACTTATCTCCTTGTAACACCTGTCATCTGCGCTATATCTGCTGTGGAGGTTGTCGCATTGACGAGTGTAATTTTCAAGGTAAGTTGCAGTTACATTCAGGCCCTCTTCTCCAAATCAAATGCAATGACCAATCTATCTCTCACTTGGAACGTAAAATGATCAACAGTTTTCTTTATTACTATACCTTCTAAGCCTATGACCTACCGACTTCTTTGCATCTACGAGACATTCGATAATAACGCCTCACCCAACCTTCGAATTGAGGTTTGTCTGGACGGACCTGGCAAATCGATAGCGCCATTCCAGCGTAAGGTCACCCTCGAAGAACTTTTGGCCGATGCATCTTCACTCAGTACTCAGCCTTCACCAATATGTCAGCTGATCAATCATGCAGGACTCCATACACAGCCCTTCCGTATGAATCATAGACTCCTTGGACACCCTCTCGTGCAGCAGATACTTCAAGACCACCCCTATTCCTACGTCCAATCCACTCCAAAATCCAGCCTAAAACGGTGCCCTAATCCCTCCAGCTTATTTACCTTTACTCTTCCATCATCCATTACACATCATCTTTCATCCATCCCTTCTGGGCTACTTTATATCGACCACCCTGCTTTATGGCATAAAAATATCAAGGTACGTTTCCACTATGCCGATGCACTTAGTGATTTCTACCCCGCTTATTCATCCCTCCCCTATCTCTCACGTTTAGGTTCACTCATACAACGTAACGAACAAGCTGAGGCTGACCTATTGGCGATATTAGGCGATGATTACAACCCTGCAGCAGCCACACTGTCACTCAAAAACACAGATACTGAACGTCTTGCAGAACTCACAAAAAAAGGCTGGACACTCTATGTATCCAGCCCCAATAAAGCTTCTTCTCAGCTATATGTCCACCATGAACCCTCTGGCATCACTTGGTTCTCGACAGATGAATCTGATAGTAATACCGAGTTTGCCCAACAACTCTTAGATGGTTATCTCCATCGTCGCAACTATCAGGAGTCCGACGGTCATATCATGTTATTTAAAAAAGAAGATGCAACGCGTTCCGATGACAAGACCTTGGTTCAACAATTAGGTGTTCCATTCGATGCCAATCAGCTCTATGCTGACCCACAGTATCTTACAGATTACGAAAGGGATACCATCAGATGTACCCTCTCTCAGCAACTTCATGCCTCCCTACGCCCATATCAACTTGAGGGTGTATTATGGTTGCAACAGCAGCGCAAGAACAACCATGGTTGTCTTTTAGCCGACGAGATGGGCCTTGGCAAAACCATTCAGATCATAGCCCATCTATGTTGTCTGGGCAATGACAGAACACATCTAATCATTGCGCCCACCTCTTTAATATATAATTGGCAGAACGAGGTATCACGCTTTTCCCCACATCTGATGAAGCAACTCACCTTTGTCAGCTACGACATGCTGCGCATACATCTCTCCGATTACCAGTCAGAACATTACGACACCATCATTATCGACGAGGCCCAGGTCATTAAAAACCGACAGACCAAAAAATATCAGGCCATCAGTCAACTCCACTGTAACCATAAGATTATACTCACAGGCACCCCCATTGAAAATTCAATCGACGAACTTTGGTCCCATTTCATGATGCTCATACCCTCTATGCAGTCTCTCTATCATCGTATGCACATATTGGGAATACAGACAGTCCCTGAGGTCTATGTCACACTCTCCAGCAAATTCCTTAAGCCCTTTATACTCCGTAGAGAGAAACAGATGGTATTACAAGACCTGCCCGAGCGTATTGAGAAAACTGTCTATATTGAGCTCTCTGAAACCGATCGTGCCAATTATCAACAGGTACATACCACCATTCTCCAAGCCTTTGCCTCAGGGCTTAGTGGTCGTATCAGCAGCCTGGCCTTAGAAGGGCTTCTTCGTTTGCGTCAAGCCTGCATCCCCCCCAAGTTCCAGACCGTTCTCGACTATCTCTATACCTTCCGTTCCGAGGGACGTCAAGTTCTGCTATTCTCCCAGTTTGTCAGTGCTCTTCACGAGTTAGAGTCACTACTTACGTCCGAAGGCATCCGCTTCGTCACCCTCTATGGCGATACACGCAATCGAGACATCCCTGTACGTCAGTTCCAGACTGATTCCTCTATCACGGTATTTCTGATTAGTCTGAAGGCTGGCGGTGTGGGCCTAAACCTTACCTCTGCCGACCGTGTCATTCTCCTTGACGACTGGTGGAACCCAGCTGTTGAGGATCAGGCCATGAGTCGTGCCCATCGCATTGGGCAGCGTCATAATGTCCTTGTTCTGCGCCTTGTTTGCAAAGATACCGTCGAAGAAAAGATCCTCCTGCTTCAAGATCAGAAACGGCTGACTGTCGATCAGTTCAATGCCACCAATGATAAGATTACACTTGAAGAAATCAAGGATCTTATTGGATAACACATTCTATTCGAAATCTATCACTGCAGGGGTCTGGATGTGTGCAACATTGCTTGCCTTCAATATACCCCCGCCAGACTCATGCTTAACAGAGAGCATGGTATCCTGATCAAAATAGAAAGCATCAAATGGGTCCAAAGGCGTTACACCTGGCGTTGAGATGACTAGATATTTCTTAAATTGTGTAGAATCAAAAACTTCTTTTTCCTCCATGATGTATTTGCACGTATCTTTCAACTGACCTATACCATCCAGCATATTATCATAGAGATTCTTTTCCTTACAGTACTTCAATTCCAGGAAAATCATCCATCCTTTGCGATTATCATGGCGATCTGCATAGATGAGGCATTCACATTGGGGCACTTTTGTACCATCATCCCTGGTATAAAGATAACCATTCTCCTCGTTATTGACAACAACGAAGGGAAGCGAGTTATCATCCGTTAGCACAAACGATGGGATGATTCCATTCTCTTGCTTACCAACAAGTACACCCGAACATGGCGCAGCATCCCTCCCATTCTTACTGACATAATCAGTAAAGTCTGCCACGTAGACCGTCTCTGAATAAACCTCACTAATCATCGAATTCCAGCAGTTTGTTGAAGTCACTCATCACCTGTCGCATCACTTCGTTGAAATAATTCTTCCTGATGAGTCCTCTCTCATCCTGAATGGTCTTATGAGGTTCATTCTTGTCGTTTCTGAGATACCCGTCTTTAATTGACCACACAGACACATCCTCAGGATTAAGAGCATATTTTGTGCTATCAATCTTTGAGGCAGTTTCTCCGTCTATCTTATCCTTCACTAAGAATGCCATCATACAGTTATTCAGCGCATACAATATGTATGGACTATGGGTTGTCAGAACCAACCGATGATTTCTTCCGTGGTTTATCTCCGATATCAAATGATAAAGCAAGTCCATCTGAGTTTGAGGGAACAGGTTCTGTTCTGGCTCTTCTACAATAAACTGTGTGTGAGAATACACACGACCTTGAATGAAGCCGCGCAGTCTCTCTATTAATTCCGCCTCATTATCATTGGTACTACCCGTCAAATGCGCCAATATATTACGAACGCGTTCATTCTCTGCAGGCGAAAATGGTTTATTCTCTTCATATATACCAGAGGAGAGCCACTTCACCAACACAGCCAAAGGCACTATCGACTGGAATCCGCTTGAAGCCGAAGTCAAGGGTATTACACCGTCTGCCCCTAATGTCAGGTAATCAAGATCAAGACCTTGATTATAGTAATAGCCCAATCCAAGGTTAGTAACTGGCATAGGTTTTTCCTTGGTATATTGCCGCTTGGCATCAAACCAGTCGTTCACAAAACTCTGCAAGTTGTCATTCTTGTCTGAGTAATTCTTCAGAGTAGGAACCGCCGACACAAAGTTGCGTTCTGCGGGTATATATACTACTTTCGGATTCACCACCTTGTTGACTGTGTAGAATAATGCCTCCTTTTCATGGAAATGGTCAATGTTGTATTCTCCCCAAGAATTCGATAAAGTAATAGCTTCCTGCTCTTTCCAATTATAAGCCAAGACCACATTGTCACCTTCATACAAAATGACTGACTTATCAGAAAAATACTCCTCCATATGGTGAAATGTGCCCAAGCGCTTTATCATTCCATCCCCAGCCGCACGATGGGTTGCCTCATTGGCCTTTTCCAACCATGAGCAGAAACTGATGATTTTGGCAATAGTACTTTTACCACTACCCTGCGGACCGATAAAAACATTCACTTTATTCAAGCGAATATCCACACTCTTGATAGGACCAACATTCCTGATAACCAGCCTTCTCATATTCTCTTTATAAAACAATTTGCAAAAATAACTATTCTCTTTTAAAAAAAGGATTCAATTAAGGTTTATTTTGCTTTATTAGCAAATAAATAAAGACTTCAATTTTGATTCTCAATAATTTTAATAACGACACTATATCTTTTATTCTCATCAGCCTTTTCATCAACTTTACATATTCTGCATTCAAAAAGATTATTCCACTTGGCCTTTAAGAATTTCCGTATGACTTTGGAGTCCTCATCAGATAGGCATCCAATTCTATCCACTCCTTTTTTAGCAAACACACACTCCTTGTCATTATCGTCCTTATCTATCGACAAAGTAAGTATTTTACCCATCTTTAAATCTTCACTATGTTCTTCAAGAACTTTCAAAGCTTCATACTGATTAGCCTTTTGTAAATAACACTCTAATAGAAATTGATTCATAATAATACTTTATTTAATGTTTAAACCTTTGTTCTAATGACATCTGTCTGACGCGGTCTAGCCAATCCACAATGGCTCTTGGAGAATTTTTGTGCTCTTGTGTTTGGTTCCTTTCTAAGGCCAATGCCATTAATGAATACTCGCGTTCAAGCGAAGTTGAGAATACGCCCTGATCATCTGTATTGATTGAGACAGCAATATCATGTCGAGGATAGGGAGTTGACAAACCATAGTTAAAAAACTTAACGATAGGATGCTCATCATAACGATCAATTTCACCAATTTTATAATTTGATGAAGGATTACATTCTATGGCGATATGTCTGCTTTCAATCTTCTCCAACAATTGCTCTTGTATTTTCTCTAATAACTGTATCCATTCTTCTATATAATCATACGGTATAGTAATTGCATCGCCCACATCACTCTTTTTAGCATATTTTTTTGAGTGATAGGCGTCAAAGAGATTCCTGGCCCTTTCATTTCTTAAAGCTACTTCAGCCCATTCATGATGATTAATCCCAGCCAACAACCATTGTTTATCAATGCCTGAAACTTTTTCAAAATTCTCTTTTGCAAGCTCCTTTCCTATCAGCGGAGAATGCCCTCGTAGTAACCATGATAAATAATAATCATGCAAATCGTCAGAAAGATCATTTTCAGATTCTTCCGCAAAAAATGATTCTATAATATTCCCACCTTCATCTTCGTGATTTCTATATATCTCTGTAAAATACTTAAGAAACATGATTTCCAACCATCCACACAACTGGGTATATCCAATCAGTCTGATACATTTGTGATGTAACCAGACAAGATTATCAAGTAACACTTGCTTACTCGCACAAATCGAATAGTATCTCCGTGCATAATAGGATCTGACATCAGTCCCTAGTACAAGAGCATGACCCAATCTGTCACCATTCTTAAGGTTCAAGAACAGAAGCGCTTCCTCGACAGCCCGAAGGCCGTCCGCTATATCCATAAAGTCTTCACCAATATGATAAGTAACATTCAAATCATCTGGATAGCTATCCACCTCTTTATCATTCTCCATCTTATGCCCGCGAAGAAATCTAAAAGCCTGCGCATATACTTCTGGCCGACAGAATATCTCAGAATTGGCAGCATCCAGCCCGACCACTTTACCAACCAAAAAATTACCATCCTTCCAATTATCCTGATTGCACCGGAATTTATAAATCGCATATGACTGCTTTTTTATTTGCTCCCTTAACTCATAATGTCTATATGGGTAATCTTTTCGTTCATCTCTTTTCTTAATGAAATGAAAGATGAAATCGTATTGTTCATTAAACCTTGGCGCAATTTCCTTACATATATCATTTAACAGTTTTACGTTTTCCTCTTCAGTCTCTTTAGGTACAACACGAGCTTCTAGATGTCTTTCCTTTCCTTTTTCCAAAAAACCCTCAATGGCAGCCTTATATAAAAGGTGATAATAATCGTCTAAAATAAAATCCGTTTTCTTTTCTTCGTAACTAGCAAAATTGGCAAAGCCAACCCTCTCGTTCAATTGTAAAATTTCATTTCTGAAATAGCTTTTATAGGCTAAATATGCATAAAACAAGGAAGCAATATCAGCTTTTTCATTTTTGTCATCATTAAAAATGGTTTTAAAAACCTCATACATAAATTTTCTTTCAGAAGCCAGGACTTTGTTTTCAATACATTCATTCAAATAGTGACCAACAGGAATATAGTCCTCAACATCTTGTTCAATTAACACGTCTGCCGAGTCTCCTCCTCCCCCCGCTTCAGCCTTCAAATTATTGTATTCCTCTAACGCTGTTTTCTGATTTCTTTTTCGATACTGAGTAATAAAATCAAAAATTGAAACAGATTCTTCTATTTTTGAATCCTTGGAATAATTACATAACTCATTATTGAGTTGACCTTGAGTAATTGCAGGCTCAATACACCCGACTGCACCCGCAAGATAGAATCGGATAAGAGCTGCTTTTCTCATCTTTTCATACAATTCTTTATCCATATCTTTGTATTGATGATGAGGATATTTCTTTTCAAATCTACTCTGCATTTCTGACACATGGTTCATAATACACTGCCAGCTTAAATCAAAGT
>Ga0310695_10002267_pt1 | contig 41200 bp, 35 predicted proteins | sample RumenRJG_04DNA_FD_203882 | JGI IMG/M metagenome (GOLD analysis project Ga0310695, IMG submission 203882) | Bovine rumen microbial communities from Lethbridge, Alberta, Canada - RJG_04 (v2) (version 2) | ecosystem: Host-associated > Mammals > Digestive system > Stomach > Rumen | place: Canada...
CGCCGGGGGCGTCTCCGCTTCCGGCTCCGGCGGCTGCTCGACCACAGGCGGCGCCGGGGGAACTTCCGCTTCCGGCTCCGGCGGCTGCTCGACCACAGGCGGCGCCGGGGGAACTTCCTCTTCCGGCTCCGGCGGCTGCTCGATCACGGGCGGCGCCGGGGGCGTCTCCGCTTCCGGCTCCGGCGGCTGCTCGACCACAGGCGGCGCCGGGGGAACTTCCGCTTCCGGCTCCGGCGGCTGCTCGACCACAGGCGGCGCCGGGGGCGTCTTCTTCTCTTTCTTCGGGCGTTTTACAAACCAGGGATAGCCGTTGATCGGGCCCGGCCCCGGTGCCGGGGCCTCGCTGTCATCGCCGCCGCGACTGTAGATCCCGCAGTGCTCTCTCCAGCTCTGCAGGGCGTCAGAGTCGGCCCCGCTGCCCGCTTCGCGGCAGGCCGCAAGAAGCGGCGCGTGGAGCAGCTTGTTGTATAAGCTCTCCTCGTTCTCCTCATATGTTCTGAGATAGCGCGTGTTGCTCAGCTGCAGCTGTATCCCCAGGGGCATGGGGAAGTCCTCCAGGATGATGGAGAGCATGGGCTTGTTGTTGGCCAGGGCAAAGCTGAGCTCGTTGCGGCAGTTGTGGGATTCCGCCGCCTGGACGGAGACCACGGACACGCAGGCCTTCGCCCCGGTCAAATGATTTGCGATGACTTCGGGCCATTCCTCGCCGGGGTGGATCCCATCGTCGAACCAGACGCGGAAGCCCTCCAGCGCCAGCCGCTCGATGATGGGGAAAACTTTTGCCGCGTCGTCGTGGCAGTAGCTGAAGAACAGATAGTCCTGTTGGCCCTCATAGGGGCTTGCATAACACTTCATACCCGCGCCTCCGTCATTCGATCATGAGCAGCTCGTGCAGATTCGTCCGCTCGAACTCCGCATAGATGTCCTCGGGCACATGGCGCAGCGTCAGGGTCCCGCGCCGGATGCTGTCCGCCATATGCTGCACGTACAGAAGCGCGTCCTGGCAGGCGCCCGCGATATACGTCAGCTTTTCGCAGTCGAGCACCACGTCCTTCCCGACGGTCATCAGGGCCACCAGCTCGTCCCTGAAAATGTGCTCCATGTCACTTCTCAGAGCCCCGTCCAGCGCCACCAGGATCTCGTCGTTCTCCATGGTCTCGCGTACGGTCAGGATCGTTTTGCCCTCCTCGCTCAGCAGCCAGGAGTCCTGTGCATAGCTTCTTGTCAGACTCATTTGCTTCACCTCATATCAAACCAGCTGGCGGGATGCGAACCGGCTGAACAGTCCCTTTTTCGCCATCAGGCTCTCGTAGTTTCCTTCCTCGACGATCTTGCCGCCGTCCAGCACCACGATGCGATCGCAGTTCTTGATGGTGCTCAGCCGGTGGGCCACCACGATCCTGGTGACGTTCATCCGGTCCAGGCTCTCGCACACGGCCGCCTGGGTGACGTTGTCCAGGGCGCTGGTCGCCTCGTCAAAGATCAGCACGGCCGGATGGTTGATGATGGCCCGTGCGATCAGGATGCGCTGCTGCTGCCCGCCGGAGATGGTGCTGGAGTTCTCGCTGAGCATGGTGTGCACGCCCATGGGCATCCGTTCGATGTCCTCCTTGAGACCCACCGCCTCGATGACGGCCTTGACCTCTTTCAGCGTCGCATGGGGCGCGGTGATGGTGATGTTTTCAAAGATGCTGCCGGCGATCAGCTTGCCGTTTTGCAGCACCACGCCGAGATTTTTCCGCAGCTCCCGCTTGTCCAGCTGCCGCAGGTTCTTCCCGTCGTAGCAGATCTGCCCCTCGTCGGGCTCCTCAAAGCCCAGCAGGAGCTTGAGCAGCGTGGATTTGCCGCTGCCCGAGGCGCCCACGATCCCCACATACTCGCCGGGGGCGATGTCCAGATCGATCCCGTTGAGCACGTTGGCGCTGCTCTTGTCATAGGCGAAGGCCACATTGCTCAAACTGACCTCGCCCCGCAGCCCGGGCACCACTTCCTTGTCCGTGTCATCCTCCTCCGGGCAGTCCAGCACCGGGCGGATTCTGGCGTAGATGGGCTTGAGCTGGTAGAGCTCCAGCACGCTGCCGATCACGCCCAAGATCGCGGAGGAGAACAGATCGAAGGCGGCGTTGAAGGCCATGAACTGGCCGCTGGAGATTTCCACCTTGCCTTTGACGATGGCCAGATAAAACATCATGGAAAACAGGGTGCCCACCCCGCCGGAGAGGACCTGCGACCAGGCGCTGTAGTGGTTCTTGCTGATGGCAAAGCTCTGCCGCTCGGCAAAGGGGCGCAGATACTCCCGCGCCGCCCGGTCCTCCACGCCGGCCATGCGGATCTTCTCGATGCCGGTGAGGAACTGGAACAGCTTGCCGTTGGCCTTGCCCTTGTCCGCCTCGATCTTTCCGTCAAACTGGATCGTCTTCCGGTTGATCAGCAGCTGGATCCCCGCGTAGACCGCCAGCATCAGCAGCGCCCACCAGACAAGCTTTTTCCCGTACTTGAACATCCGGTAGAAGTACAGCAGGGAGAAGATGGCGCCCATGCCGTTGATGAGCGTGGAGCTGACATAGGTCTTCGCAATGGCGGTCATATAGCTCAGGCGCTGGGCCAGTTCCGCGCTCTCATGCTCCCGGAAGAAGCTCTCCGGCAGGTGGAAAGCGCGGGAATAGACGGCGTTCTGCAGATCGTAGCACACATGGCTGCCGATGCGGTGCTCGCTCAGGCTCTTGACCATGTCGAAAAACAGGCTGCCCAGCATAAAGGTGGCGATCACCATACACAGCTGGATCATCTGCCCCACATGGCCCAGGGGGATATAGTCGTCGTAGATTTTCTGGTTCAGGGCCGGCAGCAGGATGCCGATCAGCGCGCTGGCGAGCCCCAGCAGCCCTGCCAGCACCACGTCCGCCCGGCGGAGACTTTTCGCCCCGAAGCGGATCAGGTCTCCCTTCTTCAGGGCCCGGGGCGGCAGCTTCCTGCCCAGCAGGAAGGCGCGGGGGTTGACGGTCTCCGCGACCTCCTTTGTCAGCGGCTCGTGGGTGTCGCTGTCCCCATAGTAGATGGTATAGCGTCTCTGTCCCCGGGGGACGCAGGAGACGGGCCGTTCCTCGATAAAGCCGAAGATCGTGCCGCAGTCCTTCTCGTACCAGCCCTCCTCCAGGACGATCCGCCGGCACAGGAAGCGGGAGGCCCGGGCGATATCCGTCACGCTGAGCTTCTTTTTCTGCGCGGCGGAGATGCGCTCCTCCTCCAGGACGGGGATCCCGCTCTTGCGGCAGGCATAGGCCACCGCGCGGTAGAGGGGATTGTTGCTCTCGATCCCGCCCTCCTCGGAGGAAAAGCTCTGCCGGATCATGCCGTAGTTTGCGATGTTCACGTCGGGGCGCTGACGGCTGCCCAGGTCCACAAAGACGTGGTCCTTCAGGGATTCCCGCTTGTAATAGTCCACCAGGGACTGTGCGAAGCCCTCCTGCTGGAAGTTCTCCAGCCCGGCGCTTTTGGCAAAGCGCCTGTACAGGACGCTCGTGGCCTGGCCGGGCAGGCAGATCAGCTCTGCCTCGTTCTGCGGCACCAGGACGAAGCGCCACTGGGTGTAGTCGTCGTCCTGATAGCGGAAGGAGGGGATCAGATGGCCCGCCTCCACCTCGCACAGCAGGCGGCGGAGGTTGGGCTTTCCGTTTTTCAGCGGCGCGACGAACACATAGATCCGCCCGCTCTGGACCCGGTAGGCGCTCCTCTCTTCCTCGGTGATGAAGGTGTCGGTTCCGTGCAGATGCAAAACTTGCTGATTTTGATCCATTTCGCCCACCTCCATCAAAGCGTCTGGACGAAGGAGCGATAATAGCCCTCCTCGTCCTTCAGGCTCTCATGTGTGCCGCGCTGCACGATTTTGCCCTGGTTCATCACCAGGATCTGGTTGCAGTCCCGGATGGCGCTGAGCCGGTGCGCCACGATGACGCAGGTGCAGCCCCGGCGCTTGATGTTGTCCAGGATCTGCTTTTCCACAATGGGGTCCAGGGCGCTGGTCGCCTCGTCCATCACCAGGATCGTGGGCTTGGTGGCGAGCGCGCGGGCGATCTCCAGCCGCTGTCTCTGCCCGCCGGAGATGTTGTCCGCGCCCTCGGTCAGCAGATAGTCGTAGCCGTCCTTCTGCCGCATGATGAAGTCGTGGATGCAGGCGTCCTTGGCCGCCTCGATCATGTCCTCCTCCAGCACAGCCGGATTCCACATGGTGAGATTGTCGCGGATGGTGCCGGCAAAGAGGACGATGTTCTGGCTCACCGTGGCGATGCTGGCGTTGAGCACCTCCACGGGGATATCGGCCAGGGCCTCGCCGTCGGCCAGGATCTCGCCGCTCCAGGGGCGATAGAGCCCGCTGACCAGCTTGGAGACCGTGGACTTGCCGCAGCCGGAAGCGCCCACAAAAGCGATGGACTCCCCGCTGCTGAGGCGGAAGCTGAAATCCTCCACCAGGGGCGGCTTTAAAACGCTGTAGCCGAAGGACACGCCGCGCAGCTCGATGTCGCCGCTGAGCTTGCTGCGCATGGCCTTCCGGCCGGGCTTGTCCTGATAGCGGACGTCCTCGCCGTAATTGTTGATATCCTCCACGCGGCTGATGTCCGCCTTGAGCTGCTGGATCTTCTGGGTGACGCCCACCAGCTCCTTCACGGGCGCCGCGAAGGAGTCAAACAGCGAGTTGAAGGCCAGCAGCATGCCGATCGTCATCTCCCCGTTGATCACCAGGATGCCGCCGATCATCAGAAACAGCACGTCCGTCACTTTGCCGGCGGCGTCGGGGATGACGCCTATGATCTGCTGGAAGCGGCTCAGCTCCTGCTCCAGATTGGCCTGCTTGGCCTGGAAGCCCAGGATGCGCTCCGTGTACTCCTCCTCCGCGCCGGAGGCCTTGATGGTGTCCGTGATGCTCAGGCCCGCGCAGATGGCGCCGTAGAGCTTGCCGCCCGCGATCTCCAGCTTCATGTTCGTGCCGGAAATCACCTTGTTGCCCAGGAGCACGACGCCAAAGCACACCAGAATATCCAGCATGCCCACCGCCGTCATGATCGGGCTGTAGAAGATCAGCACCGCCAGATAAAACGCGGCGACGATCAGATTCAAAACCGTCTTGGCCAGCTCCCCCGCCAAAAACTCATTGACGGCGTTGTTGCTGTCCATGCGCTCCACCAGGTCGCCGGCGTAGCGCTGGTCAAAAAAGCCGACGGGCAGGCGCAGCATATGCTGCAGGAAGCCGTAGCCCGACACCAGCGTGAGCTTGGCGCTGAACTTCTGCAGGATCAGGCTGCGGTAGTAGGACAGCCCAGCCTTCAGCAGCACCAGCGCCCCCATGAATACCAGCAGCTTTGTCAGCCAGTCGGTCATGCCGGCCACCAGGATGTCGTCCATGAAGATCTGGGACAGCACCGGCAGCACCAGGCCCGGGAACACCAGCAGCAGGCCGATGTAGACCAGCTTCGCCACAACCCCGTACTGCCCGCGCAGCCTGCCCATGATGGGTTTGAGCGTGTTGCGCTTCTTTTTTTCTTTCTGGAAGTTCTCTGTGACCTTGAAGGTCAGCACCACGCCGGTGAAGCCCTCGTCCAGCTCCTTCGCGGTGATGCGGCGTCTTCCCACGGCCGGGTCGTTCAGATAGGCGTAGCCGCCCTTGAAGCCCTCAAAGACCACAAAGTGGTCAAAGTTCCAGTGGATGATGCAGGGCGGCTCCAGCTTGGCCAGCGCCTCCGGCTCCCGCCGGTAGCCGTGGCATTCCAGCCCGTATTTCTTGGCGCAGCGCAGCAGATTTGCCGCGTTGCACCCGTCGCGGGAAACACCCGTCTCGATGCGCATCTGCTCCAGCGGGATATACTTGCCGAAGTAGCCGAATACCATGGCCAGCGAGGCGGCGCCGCACTCCGTCGCTTCCATCTGGTAAACGGTCGGCGTCTTTACATAGGTCTTCAACACTCAGTCCCCCCAGATTTCCTTCAGCTTTGCAAAGAGCTTCGTGATGGGATGAACCTCCTCGATGGCGATCTTGGCGTTGACCATGGTGCCGTTCGTGACCTCCAGCTTCCCGCCCTTCGTGTTGGACCAGAAGTACCCGCTGACGGTGCTTTCGTCCGGGTAGAGCTCACAGGTCACGGCCACCACAGCCTTATCCTTGCGGAAGGTGGCGGCCACATTGTTGTTGGAGCCCAGGACATAGTCCATGCCCTCGTTGGAGGCGGCAAAGGAGTCCACATTGATGACACGGGCGACCATGTGCCCGTAGGTATTGCTCTCCTTGATGTTCAGCGAGACGTTGACCTGCATGCCGCGCTTGATCTTTTTCGCGTCCGCCAGCTCCACATAGCACACGACCACCTGGGAGCTGTTGGACTTCGGGGAGATGCGCAGCAGCGCGTCGCCCTGGTTGATCTTCCCGGCCTTCGGGTCCTTGGTCTCCTTGCCTTTTTCGTCCTCCGTCTCCGGCCGCTTGACCAGGATCTCCGTGACGGTGCCGACCTGATCGGAGAAGATGGTTTTCACGTCGCCGTTGCCGGTCTTGTAGCTGGCCACGGGATCGTTGATGGAAATCTGGGTGTTGGGGCTGACCAGCACGGACAGCACCGTCCCCGTCTCCGGGCAGTAGATGGCGTTGGTGCTCACGGGGGAGGCGATGATGCCCGAGGTCGTCACCGTCACGGGAATGGTCCCGACGATCGACCAGACAATGGTCACCACGATCATGACGGTGACCGCCGCCAGGGCGGCCCAGGACATGGGCGATGTGACCGTGAGCGCTTTGTCCAGCTGTTCCGGAGAGGAGATCCTCTCCAGCGCGGATTTTCTCTAGAGCTGAGCCATGTTCAAACCCTCCAGTCTTCTTCAATGTCGGCCATATCCAGTTTCAGCTTGTCCAGGGCGCGGGACAGGATCACCCGCGCGTTGCCCGCGCTGATCCCCATCTCTTCGGCGATCTCCGCGTAGTCCTTCTCCTGGAAGAAGCGCAGGGCGATCACCTGCTGCTGACGCTCCGGCAGATTCGCCAGCCGCTCGGCCAGGAAGCTGCGCAGCTGCTCCAGATAGGCCGCCCGCTCCATGTCCGTCTCCCCTGCGGGCAGCAGGTTTTCCAGTTCCGAGATCTCCACATGCTCCCGCTTGTCCCGGTAATGGTTCTTCAGCCGGCTGTTGGCCACCAGGTACACCCAGGTGGATACCGCGCTTTTTTCCGGGTCGTACTGGTCGTAGCTGCGGTAACAGTACAGGAAGGTCTCCGACGTCAGATCCTCCGCGTCCTGCATGTTGCCGGTTTTCTTGTACAGGTAGTGCAGCAGCGGCTGGTAGTATTCTTCGTACAGGTCTTCAAACGCGGGCTTCGCGGCCCGGTTTTTCAGCGGGAACTCTATGATGGTCATCTTTTTTTCCTTCTCTCAAAAAAGCTGTAACATTTCCGCATTTATCGTGTATAATCAGACAGAAAGCCAGGATAAGCATTGCTGCATGAAAGCGAGGTCGAAGTTGACATGGCTAAGAATCTGGAAGATTTACTGAATGTGACCGCCGATATGGAGTCCTTCTATTCCCGCGGGGATAAGCTGAGCGATTGGATCGCGCAGCACGGGGAGGGCGAACTGTCCGAGGACGAGCTCACCTTTGTCGCCGCCGCCGGCACCCGCCCCAGCTACCAGGCCTTTCTGGAGAAATACCACCTGGACAAGGACCGCTGAGCGCGCCGGGGCAGCCCCGAAACAATCAGGAATAAAGCATACAGCCCTTACGGCTTTGTCCGGTAAGGGTGTATGCTTTTGCGCGCTGCCATGACAGCGCAAAGAGGCAGACCTTCTCCGTCTGCCTGTCTGCGCGTGTGTCGGATGGTGGGATGTCCGCTGACCATCTGAAAGGGTTTCCTTTCTCTGGGAATTCGTTTAAAGATACTTTATTTTATAACTATACTTCTAATTATTCAACAAGAAACGCTTATTCCTTCCGCGCCCAAAACAAGCAAAACGGGGATGCTGCTGCATCCCCGTTCAGTTTGTCAAAAAAGTCCTTGACGGACTTTTTTGACAAACTTCAGCCGCCGAGCATTTTGCTCAGAGCAAAATGCTATTACCCGAAAAGCCCTGATTTCTCAAGGCTTTTCGGACGGCGGTTTATTCAACTCGAGGCGGGCCTTGCCCCCTCGAGCTCCCCTGCGGCCCTATCGTCCTTCATGTCCGCAGGTTTTTTGACAGTCTCAACGGGGATGCTGCTGCATCCCCGTTTTCCAGCTGTCGGCAAAGTGTCGACAATTTCAAACGGGACTGCTTTCGCAGTCCCGTTTTTTTCGTTCCCGCTCAGTCGAAGTCCTTCTCGAACTTCAGGATCGCGCCGGTCTCGGCGTCCACGTCGTAATCATACTCGAAGCCGCCCTGGTAGAAGTTGATCTCGTAGACCTTCCGGCCGTGCTCGTAGTCCAGTTCCACTCTCTTGAGGAAGTCCAGCTGCTCCTTCTTGAGCTGCGCGTGCTCCAGCGCCTTGGCCAGGGCCTCATCCTGGGTGAGGGTGCCGCCGGCCACGTTTTCCAGTTCGTTGTCGTTGAGCTTGTTGATGTTGTTCATGATTCTATCTCCTTTTTTGTTTTTTTTTATGTTGTTTCCTGCTTTCTGGCCATAGATTATCACATGCTTCGTCACACTACAAGCACACTTTTTTCACATCCCGGCGTTTTTTTCAAAAAAAGAACAGACGTCTGTGGCGTCTGTCCTTTTTGAGAGGGATATCCTACAGGGCCTCGAGCGTCGCGCCGCTGAGGCGGTAGACCGTCCAGTCGCGCATGGGCTCGGCGCCCAGTGAGAGATAAAAGTCGATGCTGGGTCTGTTCCAGTCCAGGCACCACCACTCCATTCGGCCATAGCCGCGCTCGCGCGCGATGCGGGCCAGCTGACGCAGCAGAGCCTTTCCATAGCCCCTGCCGCGGTGCTCCGGCAGGACATAGAGGTCCTCCAGATACAGCCCCGCGCGGCCCAGGAAGGTGGAGAAGTTGTGGAAGAAGAGGGCAAAGCCCACCTCTTTCCCGTCCTCCAGGGCAAAAAGCACCTCCGCATTGCCGCGGTCAAAGAGCTGCTCGGCCAACAGTTCCTCGGTGGCGATGACCTGATCGGCCATCTGTTCATATGCCGCCAGCGCCCGGATGAAGGAGAGGATCAGAGGCGTGTCCTCCCGGACGGCAAAGCGGAAGGAGAGCTCCGCCATCTTCAGGCCTCCGCGCTGTAGACGCAGCGGCCGCCCAGATAGGAGGCGAGGACAGGGATCCGGTGGATGTCCGTGGGTGCGGTCTCGAAGGGATCGGCGCCGAGGACCACAAAGTCCGCCAGATACCCGTCGGCGATGCGGCCCTTGCTGCTCTCCTCAAAGCTGCCCTCCGCACTGCGGATGGTGAAGCTGTCAAGAGCCTCCTGCACCGTGAAGGCCTCCCCGGGCAGATAGGGTCCGGTGCCGTCCAGCGAGCAGCGGGTGACGGCGCACTGGATGCCCTCCATCACGTCCGGCAGCTCCACCGGGCAGTCGGAGCCGTTGGAGACGGAGACGCCCTTCTGCATCAGGGTCTTCCAGCTGTAGCTGCTGGCGGCGAGCTGAGGCGTCAGGACCTTGCCCACGATGTGGTTGTCGTAGTCGAGGAAGATGGACTGGGCGTAGACGTGCATGTTCAGCCGCGCGATGCGCTCCAGCTGATCGGGCCGGGAGGCCTGGCAGTGGACCACGCCGTGGCGGTGGTCCGCCCGGGGATTTTCCCGCAGGGCCAGTTCCACCGCGTTGAGGACCTGGTCCAGGCAGGCGTCGCCGATGGCGTGGATGGCCACCTGCATGCCGTGGTTGTGGGCGTAGGAGACCATGGAATTCATGTGCTCGTCCGAGAAGAGGTTGAAGCCGCAGTCCTCCGTGCCGGGATAGGGGCTGCTCAGATGGGCGGTGCGGCTGCCCAGAGCGCCGTCGCCCAGCATCTTCAGCGGGCCGATGCGGAACAGGTCCGTGCCGGTGCCGGTCACGTTCCCGCTCTCCACAAAGCGCTGCAGCTCGCTCAGCTCCGTGAAGTTCGACTGCTCATAGACGCGTACCGTCAGCTCGCCGCTCTCCTCCAATTCCCGATAGGCCGCGTTGACGGTCTCAAAGGGGATGGCGCGGAAGACGCAGTAGTCGTCGGTCTGGGAGCTGGTTACGCCGAAGCGGTTCAGATTCTGACAGGCCAGGCGGATCATCTGCTTGAGTTCTTCCTTGCCCGGCAGGGGCAGGACGCCCTCCAGCAGCTCCATGGCGTTGTCGCAGAGGCGGCCGTCCGGCTGCCCGTCGGTCATGCCGATGCTGCCCCCCTCGGGCACGGGGGTGTCCGCCGTAATGCCGGCCAGCGCCAGTACCCTGGAGTTGACCACGCAGCAGTGGCCGCAGGCGCGGGTGATCATGATGGGCACCTCAGCGGAGACGGTGTCCAGATCCTGCCGGTTCGGCATGCGGGACACGTCGGTGAAGTAGTCCTGATTCCAGCCGCGGCCGGTGAGCCACTGGCCCTCCCGCGGCGGGTTTGCCGCAAGGAAGCTTTTCAGATAGTCGAGCATGCCCGCCAGGCTCTCCGTGTGCGGGGCCAGCTGGGCCGCCGCCAGAGACTGGCCGAAGTTCAGCAGGTGCATGTGGGAGTCGTTGAAGCCGGCGCAGACGAAGCGGCCGGAGAGATCGGTCAGGGCGTCGCCCTCCCGGGCGGAGGCGAGAAGGGTCTCGTCGTCTCCGACCAGGGTAAAGCGTCCGTCTTCCACCGCGAAGGCGCTGCAAAGGGGCAGCTCGCCGGTATAGACCCGGCCGTTATAGTAGATGTTTCTCATAGTACAGCCGTCTCGACCTCGTCCTCATAGAAGAGCGTTGCGTTCTCGTCCGCCTGGCCGATGCCCATGAAGCGGGCCTTGTAGTCGCGGAGCAGGCGGAAGTAGTCGCCGGAGAGGATCAGAATGACGGCCACGTTGACGAAGGTGGGGATGGCGGAGGTGATGTCCACCACAGTCCAGATGAAGCCCTGGTTGTTGGTCTTGACCAGGTAGATGGTCCAGAGCAGGCCGGGCAGGGCGCGGCAGGCGTAGAAGACCTTCATCAGGATCTTCTTCCAGCGGGTGTCGTCCTGGCCGAGATGCTCCAGGATCGCCAGGTAGTAGGTGAACCAGCCGCCGGAGGTGGTCACGGTGAAGATGATCATGACGATGGCCAGCAGGTACGCGCCGATCTGGCCGAAGCCCTGGGCAAAGGAGGTCAGGGCCAGGGTGCCGCCGTTGCTGCCGTCGGTCCAGGCGCCGCTGAGGATGACGGACAGAGCGGTGATGGAGCAGATCACGAAGGTGTCAAAGAAGACCTCGAAGGAGCCCCAGAGGCCCTGCTCCACGGGGTGGATGGTCTTGGCGGAGGAGTGGATCATGGGAGAAGTGCCCCAGCCGGCTTCGTTGGAGTACACGGCGCGGGCCATGCCGACGCGGACCATCTGGCTGACCGCGCAGCCGGCGAAGCCGCCGATGGCCGCGGTGCCGGTGAAGGCGTTGACGAAGATGGAGCCGATCGCCGCGGGAACGCGGGTGATGTTCACCAGGATCATCACGATGCCCATGACGATGTAGACCACACTCATGATGGGGACAAGCTTGGTGAAGACGTTGGCAACGCCGCGGGTGCCGCCGCTGGTGATGAAGTAGGTCAGGATGGTCACCGCGACGCCCACCAGGATGATGCCCTCGACGGAGAAGCCGCCCAGGTTCACGTCACCCAGGTTCAGGGCACCGGCCACCACCTGGGAGGCGGTCAGCGTGGAGGAGGTCACGAAGAAGGTGGAGAAGATGCCGATGGCGAAGATGACGCCGGGGATCAGCCACAGCTTGCCCCAGTGATGCTTCTCGCCCAGGCCCAGCTCCATGTAGTAGGTGGGTCCGCCGTAGGTGTCGCCGTTTTCCTTGTGGCGGCGGTAGTAGAGGCCCAGCGTGACCTCAACCTGCTTGAGGATCATGCCGAGACACGCCGTGGCCCACATCCAGAACACGGCGCCGGGGCCGCCGGCCGCCACGGCCGTGGCCACGCCCGCGATGTTGCCGAAGCCGACCGTGCCGCCGACGGCGGTGGCGATGGCCTGGAACGGGGTCAGCATGCCCTCGCGGTCGAGGTTGTCAGCATCCGCGTTGCGGTGGAACAGGGTGCCGATGGTGTGCCGCCAGATGCGGCCGAAGTAGCGGAACTGGAAGAAGCCGGAGCGAACGGTGAAGTACAGTCCGGTGACTACCATCAGGACGATCAGGGGCAGACCCCAGAGAACGCCGTCGAGCCAGTTGAGAAAATTGATCATAAAAACACATCCCTCTCTTGTGTTTTATCAGCTCAAGAGAGGGATGTCGCTTTCGGGCAGATGTAAAGGCAGTGGCCGGAGACCACTGCCCAAAATACCCTTTGAGTCAATAGCTCCTCTACATCGTGTGTAGGAGTCTGCAGCCTGTTCGACTGCATCCCAACTCGTGATCCCTGTGCGTGAAACCACGGTTTCGGCGAAGATTCCTTTCCCCCTGCCCTCAGACGACCGCACGGTCTCGGGCAAAAGTACTGATAAGCTTCGCGCCTCTATTGCTGATGAAGTTGTCTGGATTATACGGTCAGATTGTATTTTTGTCAATCCGTTTTTTGCGATTTTGGATTTTTATACAAGCTCTCGCTTTTTTCAAAAAACCTACTTGGGCAGAGTGAACAGAGTTCTTATTTGGCCAGGCCGTCTATACACCAGGCAGTGAGACCGACGGCCACGGCGGGTGCGCCCGCGGTGAGCGGAGGGCAAACGCCGCAAGCTGCGCCGTACAAAGCGGCAATGCCGAGAGATGCAACAAAGCGAACCGCACACCGGCCGCGGCCGCCGCCCGCCACGTCCTCGAGGGACTCTTCGGACAGCTCGCCGTCAGCCAGGCAATTCTGGATCTCCTTCTGCCCGCGTGCAATCAGCGTCTCCACCTCGTCCAGGGAGAGGTCGATTCCGTAATCGGCAAACACCGTCTGGACAGCTTCGGCGTCTTCGGCGGACACCATTGCCGTCACAAAGGATTCGTCGGACTCGAGAAGCTCGTTGATCTGCTGCATGTACATGGTTTTATTCATGGGGTAATCCTCCTTTTTCATTTCGATCCGTTTTGCAGGATCGTTTTTTGTTTTCATCCGTATATACACCCGAAAGGCTCCGTTGTTACAGGTTCTGATAAAACAAATGCAATCAATCCGCCCCTTTTTCGCCGCTTTGCCGACTCCTGTACAAAGCAAAGGAGGCCGCTTCGGCATGATCTTCACTTTGAAGCAGAAGTCCGGCTCTCCGGCGTGAAGCTTTCGATAGGGACGCCGCAACGCTTTTTTCGCCGGATCGCCTTTTCGGCAGCGCTGCAAAAGCGGGAAAAGCTCAGTCATTCCACTTGAAAAGGCGCGCATTCGGTGGTAAAATTTTTTAAATAATGATAATAAAATGGCGTGCTGTATCATTCTTGCCTGCAGCAAGAACAGCTCGTCCGAACCGAGATGCCGTCCTTTGGGGCGTCGGGGTTTCGCGCCAGGGATGAGGCAGCACGGCGTAGTGCGCAAAAGATAACTGCGGCAGGAAAACGGGTTAAGAACTATGACAACTGAAGCCACAACCGAAGCGAAGGGAACGGAAAAGAAAAAACGCCCGGCACGGCGGGTCCTCCTTCGAGTTTTGATCTCTGTGCTCCTGTTGGCGATACTCGTCGCCGGAGCTGTTGCCGTTTACGGGCTGTATACGCAGACGCACTACAGGACCAGCTTCTATCGGGAGACATCCGAAAAAGTCAGCGGCGATATCCGGATCGCGGTCATCTCCGATATTCACAACCGGGAATATGGAGAAAACAATGCCGTGTTGATTTCCGATCTTCAAGCCCTGAAGCCCGATCTCATCCTTTTTCTGGGCGACATCGTTACCCGGGATGAGGACAACTATCAGCCCATGCTGCATCTTGTTTCCGCATTGTCCGGGGTCGCGCCCTGTTACGGAGTTCTCGGGAACCATGAGAGCGAACGGATTTATTACGGCGGAGACAGGGCGCTGCCTGAAAGGTTTGAAGCTGCGGGGCTGAACCTGCTGCGCAATTCCCGTGAGGATATCCGAATCGGTGAGGATACTGTTCAGCTGATCGGTGTGGAAGGCACGTCTTACGGCTTCGAAGAATACGGCGGCCGGAAGTTCATGGAGAAAACCGAGATCGATCCGTCTTCATATTGCATTCTCATGGCCCATATCCCGATCCTTTTCGAACCGCAGCTGTCCGGATACGATTTCGATCTGGGACTTGCGGGACATGTGCATGGCGGGCACGTGAAGCTCCCGCTGTTGGGCGGTCTGTATTCGGACGAGGAAGGCTTTTTCCCCAGGTTCAGCGCGGGAAAAACCGTTCTGAGCAAGCAGCAGACCCTGATCATCAGCGCCGGGCTCGGCGATTCCAAGCCCTTCCCGCCGCGCATCAACAACATGCCCGAGCTGGTTGTGATCGATATCAGCCCGTGCTGAGCGGTTTTGGGACATATCAACCGCAGCAGAAGGCCAACGGAGGCGGAAGCTGCACAGCCCGCCGGAGGCGGATTCAGAAACAGGAAGAAGGAGAGCGGCAATGAAAGAGGAAAACAAATCGAGGCCAGTTCGGGGCGCGGATGCATCCGGTGTCCCGGGCAAGGGGTGGCGCAGCCTGCGAAATGCGTTTGAACAGTTCCGGAAACGGAAGTTCTTCGTTCTCGCCTGCTTCCTGATCCTTTCCCTGGCCCTGTGCGGCGTTCACTACTACAGGAACCTTCACACCGCCAGCACGGTTCTGTCGCTGGATTACGAGGAGGCCTCCAGGGGCTTGACGCCAAACCGGACGCGGTTCAACATTTTCGAGATCCAGAGCGCCGAGGTGATGGATCGCCTGATCGAATACGCCGGTCTTGAGGGGCAGATCACCCCGGATGAACTGAGCGAGTGCATCCGCGTTCAGCCGACGCACGAGAAAAACATCAGCAGCGATGTGAATTATATCAGCACCTCATATGTTGTCAGCTTTACAGACAACGGCACCGTCGGTGAAAGAACTGCGGAAGAAATGCTTTCACTCCTCTGCCGGGCATACCGCGAATACTTTGTGGAGCACTACGGATTCAACCACTCCATCCTGTCTTTCGATATCCATGATCTGAAATTCAACGATGAGTATCTGCTGGCGGTTGACCTCCTGAAACTGAAATGCACCCAGCTGGAAAACTATGTGAAGCTGCGCGGGCGGGAAAGCAAAAACTATCAGGATCCGGAAACCGGGATTACCTTCTCTTCTCTGGAACAGCGCGCGAAAAACCTCTCCGCCTATGACATTGCCACCCTGCATTCCTTTGTCATTGAAAACGGCATCGCAAACGACCGGGCGGGCTTGAACGGCATGCTGAACTACAAAATCCGCATGGACCGTCTGATGTACGACAAACTGATGGCCGCCTATGCCGAAGACAATAACGGAATAAAGCTCTACGATGCCGCCATGAGCGCTGTCGTCATGATTCCCACGCAGGATAAGACGATGAATTACTATATGTCCAGAACGAGAACCGGGATAGACAGCATGGCGATTCATGCCGATCAGCAGCTTAAGGGCGCGATGGAGCGGAAGGAGCTGATCCGGTATAACACCTATCTGACGGAAAAGCTGGAGGCAGACGGATCCGATCGGGCGAAGGCAAAACAGGCCGACGCCATGATCCATGACATCGAGGCGTCGCTGGACAAGCTCGCCTCGGATATCCAGACGCTGGACAGCGCGTATACGAGTACGAAAGCCCGCAATTATATCGGCTTCAGCACAGACAACGGCGCGGGCCTTGCGGATCAGATCGGTCTGGTTCCCTCGCTCCTTTGCGCCGCGCTGATTCTCCTTGCGGCGTACACCGTTGTTTTCCTGGGCATATTTCTTTCAGACAAGGAGAAAGAAGTATGAAAAAATTCAGTGTTTTGCGTTATCTGAAGCAATTCAGCGTTTTGATTTTCCTTTTTGCCCTCGTCGGCTCTCTGGTGGTTTATTTCTACGGGAAATCACAGCAGCGCTATGTTGCTTCCGCCGTCATTCAGTATACCAATTCCGGGGCCAAAGCCGGCTATACGCCGGACGGGAGTCCCCTGAAGGTGGACGAGATCTATTCTTCCACCGTGATCGACGCTGCCCTGGCAGATCTGGGATACCAAACCAATGTCGATTCCATCCGCTCAAACTGCTATGTTGAAGAAGTCATTCCGGAAGCTCAGCAGAAGCTGAATGACGCGCTGCTGGACAAGGGCGAGGATCCCTCCTATGTCACGGATACATACCGGGTGTATTTCATCGGCGACAATGATACCGACGAGGAATATGCCTGGAACATGCTGGATGCCATCATCAAAAACTACTGTGAATTCTATGCGGAAAAATACGTCGAGGAACAGCTGCAGAACAACGGCGTTTCCGTACTCGCCGAGGGGACATACGACTATATAGAAAGCGCGCAGGTGCTGGATGCTTCCGTCTCGGAGATTCTGGATTATCTGTTGGACAAAAGGGCCTCCCACCCGTATTTCCGGTCCGTGGAGACGGGATATACGTACGATGATCTGTGCGGGATCTACAACTATTTATACAATTATGAAATCCCCAGCCTGTATGCTGCGATCCTGACCAACGCGGAGACGCGCAACATTGACCTGCTGATGAGCCGGCTGACAAAGGAATGCGAGGATATTCAGCTGGATATCGAAAACCGGCAGGAGCGCGTCGATTATCTGAAATCGCTGATCGATGCCTATACGAACAGCAACCGGGACCTGATGGATTACCACTATCACGTCTCGCCCGAAGGAGCCGCCGGTACGGAGTATATCCTGAAGGATGTGGAGGACAATCGCGAGAACGGCAACACGGAAACCACATATGACGAGCTCATTCAGGAGTATGTGGACCTGAACATCGAGATCCGCCAGAAAACCCTCGAGAAGGCGCACAAGGAATATCTGCTCTCCGTATTTGAAGCCGCGCCCGGCGAGGCGGGGCAGAAGACCCACAGTCCCGAAGAGCTCCGTGAAAAGCTGGACCACTGCGTCAATCTGGCCGCCGAATACTACCAGTATGTGGAAAACACGGGGCATGAGCTGAACCGCTATCTGAGCGCGAATTATCTGGCGATGCTCAGCGGCATCCGTGTGCAGCCGACGGTGAATCTTACGCTTTACCTGGTGATTGCCGTTGTGCTGTTTGTCCTGGTGGGCGGGATCGGAGCCGTATTGCTGGGGAGAGCGCTCGACTTTATCGACTACATCCGGTATGTGGACAAGACGGTTCAGCTCCCGAACCGGGCCAGATGCGATGCGTATATCGCCGAGCACGCGGCCAGGCTGCTTGACGAGAATTTCTCCTGCCTGGCCCTGAAGATGGATTCCCTGAGCAGTCTGTCCAGCGCGTACGGGCGCGAAACCGGCGACGAAGTGCTGAAGGACTTCGCCGCTATCCTGAAGAGCTTCGGCGACCTGTACGGCTTCGTGGGCTACAACGACAGCGGGGTCTTCTACGCTTTCTTCCCGGGATGCTCGTCCGATAAGCTGGACGTGATCCTGGAGGCGATCGGACGCCAGGTCGAAAAGTATAACAATCTGAATCCGGAATGCGGGATTCAATTCACCTGCGGAAAGGCTGTTTCAAGCGCGGACGGCATCTTTGAAATCAGAGATCTGCTTCGGCTTGCCATACAAAGGATGCGTGCGGGGCAGATATCCTCTGTTTCCCGGTACGTCTCCGCGGGGAATGCCGCAGCGGATGCGCAGGATTGAGCGGGAGAAAAAACGTGACAAGCAACAAACGCCTGCCGCCCGGCGGAAACGGCGAGGGGCTGCAAAGAGCGAGGAGGGAATGTCCGGCATTTATCACATTCCTTGCCGTTGCCTGCACCTTTTTCGCCGGTCTCGGGGATTGGAAGGTTCTCAACAATGCGTACGGAGGGCTGCCCAAGGCCATCGCCCTCGGGGCGATCGTCTGCGCTTTTCTGAGTTTTCTGGTGGCCGCAGACTTTGAAAACCTCAAAAAGGCGATGGGCTATTTCCCCATGTTCCTGCTGCTGATCGCCGTTTATTCCCTGATCAGCATGTTCATATGGGTCACGGATCTCTCCAAGGCGGCCTCCATCAGCAGGGCGGGGCAGAAGATCCTGTATCAGACGATCACCATCATCTATGCGGTCTTCATGTGTTATCTGTTTGAAGATCGGGCGGTCAATTATCTGTTTTCCGGCATGTGTGCCACGAACACCGCCATTATCCTGCTGGAAATGCCCAAGTACGGCATTCGGGAGAGCATTTCTTCCGTCGTGACCTGCCTTGTCACCTTCGGGCAGGCAGAGGGCTTTGTGCGGGCGCTGGAGATCCATGACATCACCTTCCTGTTCGGACAGTTTTTCATCTACTATATGATGTTTGCTCCGAAGAGCTCGCCGTCGGAAAAGCGAATGCGCCGCTGGGGTGTGATCCTCTCCCTCTTTTTCATTGTGCTGGGCTTGAAGCGCAGCACCCTGCCGGCGATCCTTCTCGTGTGTTTGTATGTAAAACTGCTCCGCGTGTTCAAAAACCCGCGGAAACTTGTCATGGCCACCGGGATCGGTCTGTTCCTGTTTTTCTATCTCTATCTCTATCTGACACGTTCGGGCCTCCTGTTGGCATTTCTGGAGTCGCTCGGGGTCGACACGATGGGCCGCGACGTGCTGTGGCGTTTGCCCAACGATACCTATGAACTCTCCCCTTTCTGGAAGGGGCTGGGCTTTGAGGCCGTGACCGATCTGGTCAACACCTGGTATCGGGAGGGGCTCATCAACCGCGCATACCCGCTGCACAACGATATCCTGAAAATCTTCATCGAGCTGGGTGCGCTTGGATTTACCCTGTGGGCGGGCATCAACTACATCCTCTATCCCTCTTACTGGATGACGCGCCACAGCACGGAAACCGGGATGCTGTATATGGCCATTTTGTGCTATATGTCCGTGACCTATCTGACAGACAACACCGCGTTCTATTTCTGGAGCTGCATCGGACTGAGACTGATCCCCATGAGTTTCAGCTACCGGATTTGCAAACCCGGGCGGAAAAAACAGTGGACAGCGCCCACGCCGCAGGAATCTGCCAATGAGATCTGGCTTATCGAGATGGGAGGGGACGCCAGGAATGCGGAATAAACTGAAGAGACTGCCGGTTTATCTGAAAAATGTGTTTCTTCTTGTCGTGCTCTGGCCTGTTGCCGCGGTGCTGAGACGAACGAACAAGGCTTACCGTCACCTCTGGCTGGTGATGGAACGGGGCTTTGACGCCAGGGATAACGCGTACTGGTTTTTCCGTTACCTGCGTCAACAGCAAAAACAGATCAACGCATGCTATGTAATCGACCAGGGCAGCCCGGACTGTGAGAAGGTCTCTCAGCTCGGGCCGACTGTGGCATGGCGGTCGCTTCGCCACTATCTGATGTATCTGGCGGCCGACATGCTGATCAGCACCCATGTGCAGCCGGCCTCCCCGGATCTGATGGCCTACTATCATCTGCGTCAGATCGGGATCCACCCCAGGGGAAAGCAGATTTTTCTGCAGCACGGCATCATCAAGGATGAGATGAAGTGGATGCGGTATCCCCGCATGAAGGTCGATTTCTTCGCCAGCGGCGGAAAGATGGAATATGACTATCTGATTTCGGAATTCGGTTATCCGGAGGGGGTCGTTCAGTTTACCGGGCTGTGCCGCTTTGACAATCTCATCCGCGGGAACAATCCCTCCCGGGAGATCCTGGTCATGCCGACCTGGCGCGGCTGGGAATATCCGCAGGGGGAGCGGTTTTATGAAACACCCTTTTACCGGCATTTTCAGTCCCTGCTGGACAACCCCGCCCTGCTCCGGCTCCTGGAAGAGCGGGATCTCAAGCTGGTGTTTTATCCTCATATCGAGCTGCAGAACGAGCTGGACAAGTTTAAGTCCCCTTCTGAGCGGATCATCCTGGCGGGCTGGCGGGATTACGATGTGCAGACCCTGCTGATGCGCTGCAGCCTGCTGATCACGGATTATTCCAGCGTGTTTTTCGACGTCGGCTATATGGAAAAACCGGTGATCTATTATCAGTTCGATGTGGAGGACTTTCTGAAATACCACTACCAGAAAGGCTATTTCTCCTATGAGGAGCACGGCTTCGGCCCTGTCGTCCAAACGGAGGAAGCGCTGATAAACGCCGTATACGATTGCGCCGGGCATGATTTCCGGATGCAGAAGGAATACCGGGACCGTCTGGATGCTTTTTACCCGGTCCGGGATGAGTTGAACTGCGAGCGGACCTATCAGATCCTGCGTCAAATGGACGGAGAAAACGGGGCGAAACAGCGGGCCTGAACGACCTGCCGCCTGTCTTTGCCGCGGCGCCGTGATCAAAAAAGCGTAGGAGGAATTGGACAAATGCTTCGTGTGCTGCATTCCGTGAGCAACATGGCGCGCGCGGGAATCGAAACCATGCTGATGAACTATTACCGGGAGATCGACCGGGATCTCATCCAGTTTGACTTCCTGGCCAACAAACCGGTGCCCGGGGAATACGACGAGGAGATCCGCAGCATGGGCGGGCGGGTTTTCGTCAGCCCCGGTCTCAACCCGCTGCATTATCCCCGTTACAGGCGCTTCGTTGCGGAGCTGCTGCACAGCAATCCCGAAATCGGGATCCTCCACGCGCACAACGAGGCCATGGGCTATTATGCCCTGCAGAGCGCGAAGGATGCCGGTCTCCCTGTCCGGATCGCGCACGCGCACAATACGCAGATCATCCGCGATTACAAGTACCCGCTGAAGCTGGTATGCAAGCAGCTTCTCCCCGGCGCGGCGACGGATTACTGGAGCTGCGGCAGGGATGCCGGGATTTATTATTACGGGCAAAAGCGCTGGCAGGCATCCGGCTTCATTCTGCACAACGCAATTGACGTGTCGAGATTCGCCTTCCGGCAGGAGACCCGTGAGCGCCTGAGGCAGCGCCACGGTCTGGAGAACTGCTTTGTGATCGGCCACGTGGGCAGGTTCAATCTGCAGAAAAACCACAGCCGCCTTCTGGAACTTTTCGCGGAAATCGTGAAGACGATTCCGGAGGCCCGCCTCGTCCTGATCGGTGTCGGGGAGCTGGAGGCGGCTGTGAAAGAGAAAGCACAGGCCCTGGCGCTTCAGGACAAGGTGCTCTTTCTGGGGCAGATGCCCGATGTCAGCGAATGGTATCAGGCCATGGACTGCTTTGTGCTGCCCTCGCTGTTCGAGGGGCTTCCCGTGGTCGGCATCGAGGCGCAGGCCGCCGGGCTGCCGTGCTTCTTCTCTGACCGGGTCACCGACGAGGTGCTTCTGTCCCCCGATGCGCGCAGGATCTCCCTGCTTGCGGACGACGCCGAATGGGCCCGGGAGATCGCGGCGGCAAGACAGCCGAAAACGGATCGGCACCAGGGGGCGGCCGTCGTCCGCCAGGCGGGATATGACATCCACGCGGAAGCGCGGAAACTGCAGGATATCTATCTGAAGATGGCAGCGCGCACATAGCCCGCTGCTCACGGCAATGCGCTTATGGTGAAAAGCTTTTCGGCTTTTCACCGTCACATGGTCATGATTGGGAAAGGACGGAAGGAAAAGCGTGCGGAAATCATCCAGACGGATCGCGATGATCGGACATAAGTATATTCCCTCCCGTGACGGCGGGGTGGAAGTCGTTGTCAGCAACCTTGCGCCGCATCTTGTCGAAATCGGATACGATGTGACCTGCTACAACCGGGCAAACAGGCAGTTCAAAAAACTTCGGAAAACCGGAGAGCTGATGCGGGAGTACCGGGGTGTTCATCTGATCTGGGCACCGACCGTGGACCGCCGCGGGCTGGCGGCCATGACATCTTCCATTTTTGCGACGGTGATGGCTGCGTTCAGCCGCTTCGATCTGGTGCACTATCATACGGAAGGGCCATGCGTCCTCTGCTGGCTGCCGCGGCTGTTCGGCAAGAAGGTTGTGGTCACGGTCCACGGGCTCGATCACCAGCGCCAAAAATGGGGACGGTTCGCCTCCGCCTACATCCTGTGGGGTGAGAAAGCGGCTGTTCGCCATGCCGACAGCATCATCGTGCTGAGCAGAGGCGTTCAGGACTATTTCCGCGAGAAGTACGGCCGGGAAACCGTGCTGATCCCCAACGGCATCGACCCGGCCGAGATCCGGCCCGCCTGTGAGATCACGCGGCAGTTCGGTCTCGCCTCCCGGGAATACATCCTGTTCCTGGGCCGCCTGGTGCCGGAGAAAGGCATTCACTATCTGATCGAAGCCTATCAAAGGCTCAAAACAGACAAGAAGCTGGTGATCGTCGGCGGCACTTCGGATACGGATGAGTATGTGCGGCGGCTGTATGACATGGCGGGGGATTCCCCCTCCATCCTCTTCACCGGTTTTCAGCAGGGGCCTGTTGCAGAGGAATTGTTCAGCAACGCATACCTGTACGTGCTGCCCAGCGATTTGGAGGGAATGCCGCTTTCTCTGCTGGAGGCCATGAATTACGGATGCTGCTGCGTGACCTCCGATATCGGCGAGTGCGCGGATGTCATGGACGGCAGCGGCTTTACCTTCCCCCGCGGGAACACAGAGGCCCTGAAGGAAATCCTGCAGGATCTGTGCGACCATCCGGACAAGGCGGAGGCGCAGCGCGCTCAGGCCAGGGCAGTGGTTTCATCCAAATACACCTGGCGGGATATCACGGCGCAGACCGGCGCGCTTTACAGTCGGCTGCTGAACCGTTGAACCAGAACACCCGGAAAAAACCGATCTGCCGGATCATCCGGAAACCCACGGAGAAAGGATCTCAGTAAACGGAATGAAGCTTGAGCGCACCAAAAATGCAGCAAGGAACGTTGTGTTTGACGGAGCGATGGAAATCGTCAACGTGCTGTTTCCCTTCGTCATCCGCTCCGTCATGCTGCATGTTCTGGGAACTGAATATCTGGGACTGAACGGCCTGTTCAAGTCGATCCTGAACTTCCTGAACCTGGCGGAGCTCGGTGTGGGCAGCGCCATGGTGTTCAGCATGTACAAGCCGATCGCCGAGGACGACACCCAAACCATCTGCGCCCTGCTGCGTCTGTATCGTCTCATCTACAGGATCATCGGCCTGACCGTCGCGGCGGTGGGCCTGCTTCTGATGCCCGTTCTGAAGGACCTCATCAAGGGTGACCTTCCGGCCGGGATGAATCTGTACGCCCTGTACCTGATGAACCTGGGCAACACCGTGCTGACGTACTGGCTGTTTGCCTACAAGAGCAGTCTGCTGCAGGCGCACCAGCGCCGGGACGTGATCAGCAAGGTCAGCCTTGCCGTGCGGGTGACGGAGTATACCCTGAAGATCCTGATCCTCGTTTACACACGGAATTATTACCTCTATCTGTCCGTCCAGCTGGTATGCCAGCTCGCCGTCAATCTGCTGACGGCGGCGTATGCCTCGAAAATGTATCCCCGGTATGTCCCCCAGGGGAAGCTGCCGCGGGAAAAGACGCGGGATATCTTCTGCCGGGTGCGGGATCTGTTCACCTCCAAGCTTTCCGCTACGGTTTTCGACGCCGCGGACACGCTGGTCATCTCCGCATTCATGGGGCTGACTGTTCTGGCCCTTTATCAGAATTATTTTTTTATCATCACGGCGCTGCGCATGATGCTGGTTGTGCTTCTCAACGCCTGCATGGCCGGGGTAGGCAACAAGCTGGTCATGGAGAGCAAAGAGGCAAATTACCGGGACCTTGAAAAAATCAGTCTTCTTTTCCTCTGGGTGCTGGGCGTCAGCAGCTCCATGCTGCTGTGTCTGTATCAGCCGTTTATACAGCTCTGGATGGGCGAGGGCAATCTGCTCGCCGTCGGATTTGTGTTCTGCTTCGTCGTCTATTACTATTCCATGGGCGCCAACAAACTGATCAACATGTTCAAGGACGCGGCGGGCATCTGGAAGAGGGACCGCTGGAGACCTCTGACGGCGGCCCTGGTCAATCTGAGCCTGAATCTGGCCACTGTCCGGTGGCTTGGGCTGTACGGCGTGCTGCTTTCCTCGGTTTTCTCCATCGTCTTTGTTCAGATCCCCTGGCTGTTCCGCAACCTGTTTCTGGATGTGTTTCCCCGTCCGTATATGGGAAGCTATATCCGTCTCTTCTGCGGGCTGTCGGCGGTGGCTGTCATCTCCTGCGGGGCAGCGTGGTTCGTCTGCGGACTGTATGCCCTGAATGTCTGGTCCACTCTCCTTTTGAACGCCCTGTTCAGTTTTCTGATCCCGAATCTTTGCTACTATGTCGTTTACGGACGAAATCCCGTGTTCCGGGAAAGTCTTGCGCATTTGAAACGGAGCCTCTTGTCCAGAGCCCGGGCAAGGTAGACACCTGTGCCGGACCCTGCGGCCGGAACATCTGCTTCTTATACGGATCTGCACACCGGGACAGGCGCCCCGGGTGCCGGTCAGAGAAAGGGGGACAAAAGCATGATCAGTGTAATCGTGCCGGTTTACAACGTGGAAAAGTATCTGAGGCGCTGTGTGGACAGTATCCTTTCCCAGCGCTATACGGATTTTGAGCTGCTGCTGATCGACGACGGCTCGCCGGACGGGTGCCCGCAGATCTGTGACGAGTACGCCGCCCGCGATCCGCGCGTGCGGGTGATACACAAGGCCAACGGCGGCTTGATCTCAGCCCGGAACGAAGGGATCCGCGCCGCCCGCGGGGACTATGTCTGCATCGTGGACGGGGATGACTGGGCTCACGAAAACATGCTGCAATTTATCCATGATGTGGTTTCACAGTCGTCCGAGCCCCCCGACATGGTGCTTTTCGCGGCCTACAATGTGTATGAGGATCACCTGGAAGAGACCGTCAACAACGTCCCGGAGGGATATTATGACCGGGCCCGACTGGAAAAAGAGGTGTTCCCGTATTTGCTGACCGATACGCGCAGCGGGCTTCAGGTGGGCGTGATTCAGGCCCACACCTGGGACAAGGCGTTTAAGCGGGAATTGCTGCTTGCGCATTATACGCGCGAGGAGCGGATCCGCGTCTTCACCGATGTGCCCATGACCTATGAATGCCTTTTTTACAGCCGGAACGTATACATATGCAACGAGTTTTTGTATATGTACAACAAAACCAATGAGGGCTCCATCCGTGCCAAAAGCCGGGAAAATCTTCTCACCAAGAGTTTCTGTTATCTGATCCGGTACATGCGGGAGCACCTCGGCGGTCTGGGGCCGTCCGTAGACCGTCAGCTCAACGAGTACGCGGCTATGCTGATCATCCGGACCGGAAAGTGGCGCGCCGAGACGGATCCCTCTCTGCGGGAAGCTGCGCAGCACATGAAGGAAGGCCTCCGCGAATCGGACATGCTGTCGTATGTGCGCGTAAAAGGCCTTCCCCCCAAGCCGGGAGCGGTGATCCGGCTGCTCAAAATGCACCTGTATTATCCGGCCATGCTTCTTTGCGCCGCCAGGGTCATCCAGCAGAAAAAGCAAGGGGACACGGTCTCCGCATAGCTGTTTGAGCTTGATCGGAAAGATATAAAAATGAAAAGCAGGTAATCATCATGTATAAACGAAAATTACGCGGCTGGTCCCAGCATATCGATTTTATGTTTTTGGACACTCTCTGTGCGTTTGCCAGCCTTCTGATCGCGTTTTTACTGGTTGAAAAGGAAGGGGTGCTGGCTTCCCGTTCGTTCTGGTGGATCGTTTTGGAGACCATCCTGGTGAATCTGTTTGTGATCATCACCCTGGACACCTATCACAGCGTGCTGCACCATACGCCGTGGGATGAGATGGTCCGGCTTTTTTCCCAGACGGGGTACCTGGTTCTTATCCTTCTGATCTTCCAGCTTCTGAATCCGGCGCCTGCAATCAATCTGTCCAGAATCGTGCTCTATGCTCTGCCGATGTACCTTGTATCCTGTTTTATCATGCGTCAGACATATAAGCGATTTCTGAAGAAAAAACACCACATACTCAACCGGCATTCTCTGCTCATCGCGCTGGAGGCCCCCCAGATCCCCACTGTCCTTCCGCGGATCCTCCGCTCAAACTACGGAACCTACCGGTTCACGGGCCTTGCGCTCATGGGCGCCGATGCTTCCGTGGAAGAGGCGCGGCAGGCGATGCAGGCGCTCCGGGATCAGTACCCGGAGATTGAAACGATCCCCATTGTGGCCACCGCCGATACGCTGGAGCAGTATCTGACAAACAACTGGGTGGATGAGGTGTACCTGGATGTGCCTCCCAAGGCCGATCTGCCCGTGGAGCTGATCAACAGCCTCATGTGCATGGGCATCACCATCCATACCGCCCTTACGAATCTGGACGATATCGAATCCCGGCATAAAAACGTGGAATGGATCTGCGGTCATCTGACCATCACAACCTCCCTCGGCTATATCACGGGCCGCGATGTTTTCCTGAAGAGGCTCATGGACATCGTGGGCGGACTGGTCGGCGCCTTGATTACCTTGCTTCTCATTCCTCCCATTGGACTTGCCATATGGCTGTCCGACCCTGGCCCCATCTTTTTTCGGCAGACCCGGGTTGGTGAGAACGGGAAAAAGTTCCAGATATACAAGTTCCGCAGCATGTACATGGACGCGGAAAAACGCAAGAGGGAGCTGGCCCAGAACAGCGGTCAGGAGGACCAGCTTATGTTCAAGCTGGAGCATGACCCGCGTATTATCGGGCAAAGGGAGCTTCCCAACGGGAAGTGGAAAAAGGGTGTCGGCGGCTGGATCCGCGACCTGTCTCTGGATGAATTCCCCCAGTTTTTCAATGTTCTGAAGGGCGACATGTCTCTGGTCGGCACCCGTCCGCCGACTGTGGACGAATGGGATCGTTACGAGCCCTTCCACCGCGCCAGAATGTCCACACGGCCGGGAATCACCGGTCTCTGGCAAGTCAGCGGCCGCAGCAAGATCCGCGATTTTGACACGGTTGTGCGCCTGGATCGGGAATACATCGAAAACTGGTCCCTCAAACGGGATATCCATATTCTTTTCAAAACCGTGTGGGTCGTGCTTTCCCGAAAAGGCGCCATGTAGATGTAAATCAAAAAGATCCCTGTCAATTTCTCAAACGCCGCTCTTTTCATGAGACCGGTTCTCTCCGCGCCTCTCGCTCCGTTACGTGGGAAACACCGACACAAAAAAACGCTCCCGATCATGGGTGATCGGGAGCGTTTGCTTTTCCCTCGCCGGGTCCGGCGCAGCTTCTTTACAGGATGAAGTTGTCCAGGTAGCGCTTGCTGAGCCGGATGGATTTGAGCACATCCTCGCGGCTTCCTTCGAAGGCCTTGTCCTCCACCTCGATGACGGCGTCGCCGTTGTAGCGGATGTCGTTGAGGGCGGAGACGAAGGCGCTCCAGTCCACATCGCCGAGGCCGGGGATCTTCGGGCTCATGTAGTCCAGCGGATAGGCCAGCACGCCGCACTGCCTGAGCTTTTCGGGATACAGCTTGATGTCCTTGAAGTGGATATGGAAGAGCTTGTCCTTGAACTCGTAGACCGTCTGGATGTAGTCCAGGCCCTGCCAGACGTAGTGGCTGGGATCAAAGTTCAGGCCGAAGTTTGGGCTGGGGCAGAGCTCAAAGAGCTTGCGGAACAGCACCGGCGTGCACATCAGGTTCTGTCCGCCGGGCCACTGGTCGGCGCCGAAGAGCATGGGGCAGTTCTCGATGCCGATCTTCACGCCCTCGTCCTCCGCCAGCTTGATGATGGGGGGCCAGATCTCCTGGAACAGGGCCAGGTTCTCCTCCACCGTCTTGTGCTGGTCGCGCCCAATGAAGGTGGTGACCAGGTTCACGCCCAGCTTGGCGGAGGCCTTGATCAGGGCCTTCAGGTGCTCGATGGCGGCCTCGCGCTTGGCGAGATCGGGATCCATGGTGTTGGGGTAGTAGGCCAGAGAGGAGATGTGCATGCCCTTGTCGGCGATGTACTTCTTCACATATTCGGCGTAGGCGTCGTCCTCCAGGACGCGCTCGGCGTCGATGTGGCTGACACCGGCGTAGCGGCGCTCGGCCTTGCCGGCGGGCCAGCAGGCCACCTCCAGGCACTCAAAGCCCATCCCGGCGGCGGTGTCGACGGCTTCCTCAAAAGACCAGCCGTCCAGAATGGCGGTCAAAAGTCCAAAATGAATCATGATATGTCTCCTTTCTTGGCTCCCCCTTTGGGGGAGCTGTCACCAGTGCGCACACCGGTGACTGAGAGGGTTGCCGAACATCGTGCAAGCCGTGTTACCCTCTCCGTCATTCGCCTTGCGGGGGACGGCGAATGCCACCTCCCCCAGAGGGGGAGGCAGGAATTCTTACCGGTTCGCGGGGATATCGACCGCCTTGCCGGTCTCGCTCGACTCCATGGAGGCGAAGACCGCGCGCATGGCACTCAGCACGCTCTCGCCGGAGAGCGCGGGCTCCCGATTGTTCAGCAGGCAGTCCACCCACAGATCGATGACGCCGGACTTGGTCTGGTTGTCGTTGGTCTGGATCTGCTCCACGTCGAAGAACCTGGGCTCCTCGCCGGGCTTCTTGACCACGATGGAGTGGGCCGGGTCGTCGTAGATGCGCATCTCGCCCCTGGTGCCGTAGAGCACGGTGGAGTTGTCCTCGGCCGCGTAGTAGGTCCAGGAGGCGGTCATGGTGCCGATGGTGCCGTCGGTCATCTCGTAGATGCAGATGGCATTGTCGTCCACGCCGATGAGATTGCCGTCCGCCCCGCGCTTGTCCAGCGTGGTGAGCTTGGCGGTGGTGCGGACCACCTTCTGCCCCAGCAGGAACTGGATCAGGTCGGTCTTGTGGATGCCGAGATCCGCCATGGCGCCCATGGCGGCCTTGGTCTTGTCGAAGAACCAGGTGTTCTTGCCCGGGGTGATGCTCCAGGTCTCGGGACCGCCGTGGCCGAAGGAGGTGCGGAAGGTCAGCACCTTGCCGATCTCGCCGTCCGCCACCATCCGGCGGGCCAGCTCGTGGGCCTTGGTCAGTCTCTGGTTCTGGCCGATCATCAGGAGCTTTCCCTGCTCTTTTGCCACCTTCACCATTTCCTCGCAGTCGGCGAGGGAGATGGCCATGGGCTTTTCGCACAGGACGTGCTTGCCGGCCTTCAGGGCCTTGATGGTCAGCTCCGCGTGGGCGTAGTTGGCGGCACAGACGGAGACCGCGTCGATGGCGGGATCCGCCAGCAGCTCCTCGGCGGTGTCATAGGCCCTGCCGCCGTATTTGGCGGCCATGTCCTCGGCACGGGACCTGGTGGGGTTGAAGAAGCCGACGAGCTCGCAGTCGGGGTTCGCCGCGTACTCGGGGATATGTCTGACCTGGGCGATCTTGCCGCAGCCCAGGATACCGATTTTCAGCATGGTTTTCTCCTCCTCAGACGATTAAAAGTCGTCTGCTGTTGGTGTTCTGACCGAACTCTCTGAAGTAGATGACCGCGGGCTTGTCCGGATCCTCCAGGGCCTCCATGAAGGGGGGCATGTAGGAGTGGGTGCAGCAGAAGCCGTAGGTCAGATCATGGAAGCCCTGCTTGAGTCCGCCGGGCTTTTTCACGATCAGGGTCGCGGGCTCCATGGGGTGCCAGTGGTTCCGGCAGTCCCTGCGCATATCGGCGTAGGTGTAGTCCTCGCCGTTGACACGCCACATAATTTCGTCCTCGCCGAAGGTCTCGCCGTCCACGATCAGGTGGCCGGGGCGGATCTGGCTGAGATAGACGCCGCGGTAGTAGGGCAGGCGGATCTTCAGCTGGAAGCCGGTGATCTCGCCGTTTTCCTCGATGTTGCGGAAGCCGACCGATTGAATGACCTGTTTTTCCATTTCTTCCGCCTCCTTAGTAACCGAGAATGTTCTTCATCATGATGTGGTGCTTGCGCAGTGTCTGGCCCACCTCATAGCCCTGGTCGTACTTGTCCGCGCCCTCGTACTCGGAGAGCAGGTAGCCGTTCCAGCCGTGCTCCTTGAGGATGGTGAGCACTTCCTTGTAGGGGATGGTGGTCTCCTCAAATTCGTCGTTCATGTGGATGAACTTGGCGTGGCAGCAGTAGATATAGGGCAGCAGGGGGATGATATCCTCCGGCTCGTTGGGTACAAAGTGGGGATCGACAAACTCGCCCTCGTCAAACTTGTGGCGGAAGACGGAGAAGTCGATGTTCAGGCCGAAGCTCTTGGTGCCGGTCTCGTGGATGAAGTCGATGTAATCCTGGATCATCTGGCTCTTGAGATTGGTGGGGATGTGGATCTCGGGGCACATGGTCAGTCCCAGGCGCTCGGCCAGGGGCAGGGCGCCCTTGATGATCTCGCGCCAGTTTTCCACGGGGTTGAGCGCGTCGTCCACCACGCTCATCTTGGTGCGCAGCACGGTAAAGCCCAGGCGGTGGGCCAGCCGCAGATCCTGCTCCAGGCGCTCCACGGCTTCCTCGGTGGTGAGCATACGGTCCTGCAGCACGCGGCAGTCGATCCAGTGGCCGTATTCCACGGGCTCCACCTGGTACTTGTCGCAGAGGGCGAACCACTTGTTCACCCACGCATCGGTGGGATAGGGATAATTCTCGATATGGGTGTTGGCGAGGATCTCCACGCCGGTGGCGCCCATGTCCTTGAGGTCCTCAAAGCAGTCCTCCAGGGTCTTTTCAAAGCCGAACTCAGCGGAATAGCTGTAGAGAGCGACGCCTCTCTTGGGGCCTTGGGTGGTGTTTCTGTACATGGAACTCGCTCCTGTCTTGATTTTACGGTGACCTGGGCGCTGAAAGCGCCCAGGTCGGATGTGGGTCAGGTTTAGAAATCGTCCTCGCTGACGGAGACGACGTTGCCGGTGGTCAGGTACTCCTCCACGGTGCTCTCGTTGACAAACAGGGTGTTGGCGTTGGTGACGGTGCCGGCGGGCAGCGTGCCGTCAAAGATGCCGGTGACGACGCCCTTGATCTCATCGCAGGTATCCTGCACGCCGCCGGTCAGGACCATGCCGCGGAAGGGGGTGTTGTCGGCGATGAGCTTGCCGATCTCCTCATTGCCGTTGACACAGAAGATGCCCATGTCGGCGTAGTCGGTGACGGGGGAGCCGATGCCGGTGAAGTAGTTGTTGATACCGAGGGCCAGGCCGTTGTGGGCGGACAGGAAGACCTTGATCTCGGGGTTGGTGGTGTAGAGGTTCTCAGCGGCGGCCATGCCGGTGTCGGTGTTCTCGTCCTGGAGCTCCACTTCCTTGGCAAACTGAGCCTTCTTGGAGTACTCCTCGATCTTGATGAGCTCATCGGCCTGGGTCACGCCGGTCTGGGCGGTGCGGCAGGAGAAGACGGCCACGGGGACGGAGTGGTCGGGGGCGTCAGCGAAGGTCTCGTCGATCCACTTGGCGGCCAGCTTGTTGAGGGCGTCGGCGAGCTTTGCATCCTCGGCGAGCATGAGGGCGTCATACTTCTCGGTGGGGGCGACGAAGGAGACGATCTTGATGCCGGCGGCCTGGGCCTGGCCGATGACGGCGTCCATGGCCTCGGGGGCGACGGACCAGAGCACGATCACGTCAACGCCCTGGGCGATGTAGTTCTCCATGGCGGCGATCTGGGCGGTGGGGTTGAACTCACCGTCGACATAGCTGGCGTCCCAGCCGGCATCGTTCATGGTCTTGACGAAGGTGTCGGCCAGAGCCTGGAAGAAGTCTCCGCCCAGGCCGAAGGTGACGAAGCCGACAGCGGGCTTCTTGTCGCCGGCGGGAGCCTCGGCGACGGGAGCGGCCTCGGCGGGCTTTTCGGCGGCGGGGGCGGCAGCGGGGGCGGCGCTCTGACCGCAGGCGGCCAGGGCCAGGATCATCACGAGCGCGAGGATCAGGGCAATGCTCTTTTTCATGTTGTTGTTCCTCCAATAAATTGTTTTTTATTTTTTTGAGGGTCTCCCCTCCTGTGCGCGTTTACGCCGCCTTCTTGGCGGTCTTGTTGCTCAGATACAGGGACACCAGCATGATGATGCCCTTGGCGATGTACTGGGGATAGGTGCCGAGGTTGATCAGCTGCATGCCGTTGGACAGGACGCCCAGGACAAACACGGCCACGATGGCCTTCCAGAGGGTGCCCTCGCCGCCCTTGAGGGCGACGCCGGAGAGGACGCAGGCGATGATGCCGGTGAACTCGATGCCGGTGCCGGTGCTGGAGTCGGCGGAGCCGGAGCGGGCGGCCAGCAGGATGGCGGAGATGCCCACCAGGATGCCGGCGCAGGTGAAGACCAGGATCTTGATCTTGGGCACGTTCAGGCCCGCGAGCTTGGCGGCCTCGGGGTTGTCGCCCACGGCGTAGACCTTGCGGCCGATGTGGGTGCGGTTGAGGATGACGCCGACGATGACGATCACCACCAGGGCGATGATCACGTTCAGGGGGATGGTGCCGAAGAGACGGCCCTGGCCCAGGTACATGAAGCTGCGGGGCAGGTTGTGGTAGGTCTTGGAGCCGGAGATCAAAAAGGAGATGCCCTGGAAGATGGCCATGGTGCCCAGGGTGACGATCATGGGCTGGCTGTTGAGCAGGATGGACATGAAGCCGTTGAAGCAGCCCAGGGCCACACAGATCAGGATGCCCAGCAGGATGGCCGGGACCACGCCCATGACGCCGTTGGACAGAAGCTTTGCCACCAGCACGGCCGCCACGGACATCTGATAGCCGATGGACAGGTCGCAGCCGCCGGAGACCATGATCATGAACACGCCCGTGGCGCAGATGGCGATGTGGACGTTCTGAACCAGGATATTGGTGAGGTTGAGGGGGGTAAAGAACTTATCCGACAGGATGCTGAACACCAGGATCAGCAGACCCAGGAGAATCGGCATCGAGAAATTGGAGACGATCTGTCCGAAGGACTTTTTGTTTTTCTGTTCCATGATTGCTCTCCTATCCTTAAGCTATCCCGGAGGCGAGCGCCAGCACGCGCTCCTGGGAGAAATCGGGTTTATCAATGGTGCCGGTCTGCTCGCCCTCGTGGAGGACCACGATGCGCTCCGACATGCCCAGCAGCTCCTCCATATCCGAGGAGACCATCAGGATGGACTTGCCCTCCTTGGTCAGGTCGATCATCAGCTGGTAGATCTCGTACCTGGCGCCGATGTCGATGCCGCGGGTGGGCTCGTCAAAGATCAGAATGTCCGGAAGGCTCGCCAGGGACTTGGCGATGACCACCTTCTGCTGGTTGCCGCCGGAGAGCGCCCCGGCGTTGACAACGAGGTTCGGGGCCTTGATGCGCATGCGCCTGCCGTAGGTCTCAGCCTGATCCATTTCCTTCTTCCGGTCCACGAACGCGCCTTTGCAGAGCTCCTTGATGTTGGAGATGGAGACGTTCCAGAAGATGGGCTTGTCCAGGAAGCAGCCCTGCCATTTGCGGTCCTCGGGGATGAGCCCGATGCCGGCCTTCATGGCGTCGGCGGGGGTGTGGATGGAGAGCTGCTCGCCGTTCATGGTGACGGTGCCCGCCTCGATCCCGGCCGCGCCGTAGATCAGGTGCATCAGCTCGGTGCGGCCCGCGCCGACCAGACCGGCAAAGCCCAGGATCTCGCCCTTGTGGAGCTGGAAGCTGATGTTCCTGACCCCGTTGCCGCAGAGATTTTCCACCTGCAGCACCACCTCGTCGGTGGGCTTGTTGTCCTTGACGGGATAGTTTTCCGAAAGCTCCCGGCCCACCATCAGCTTGATGAGGCCCTGCTTGTCGGTGTCTTCGATGTTGATGGTATCGATGTACTTGCCGTCGCGGAGGATGGAGACCCGGTCGCAGATCTCAAACAGCTCGTCGAGACGGTGGGAGATGTAGATGATGGTGACGCCCTGGGCCTTCAGCTCCCGGATGACGTCGAAGAGACGGCGCTGCTCCTCCACGGTGATGGAGGCGGTGGGCTCGTCCAGGATCAGGACGCGGGCCTTGCGGAGGATGGCCTTGCAGATCTCCACGATCTGGCGGTTCGCCATGGAGAGCTCCCGCACCCAGGTTTTGGGGGAGACGTGGCACTGGAACTTCTGCAGCAGCTCCGCCGCTTTTTTGTTGCGCTCGGCATCGTTGACAAAGAGGCCGCCGTCGCTGCCGTCGCTCATGAACAGGTTGTCCGCCACGGACATGGCCTCAAACTGGATCATCTCCTGGTACACCACGGAGATGCCCAGCTCCAGGGACTTCTGCGGGGTCAGATGGGGGTAGGTCACGCCGTCAAAGACGATCTCGCCCTCGTTGGGATGCACCGCGCCGGAGATGGTCTTGATGAAGGTGGACTTGCCGGCGCCGTTCTCCCCGACCAGCGCGTGGACCTCGCCCTCGCGAAAGCTGATGGAGACGTTGTCCAGGGCGGTCACGCCCGGATAGCGTTTGGTGATGTTGTGTAATTCCAGCAGTTCCATGGCACTTACCTCATCAGGGCTTCCGGCATCTCAAAGCTGGTGGTCATCTTGTGGGGCGCGCCGGTCTTTACGCTGACGTCGAAGGCGTTGATGCCCTCGGTGACGTGGCGGCAGAGCTCTGCGCTGACCCGGGGCTTTCTCCCCTCCACGATGGCCTGCGCCATATCGGCCACGCCCGCGCCGCGCTGGTTGCCCACCCGCGGGGCCAGGGTCTCGATCTCGGTAAACAGGCCCATGCTCTCCGGGCCGTAGATGGCGCCGAGCCGGGCGCCCATGTTGTCGCCCTTGGAGTTGACCAGATTCTTAAAATCCTCGGCCTTCAGGAGCTTGATGGGGCCCATCATGGCGTTGGGATCGGGGGCGAAGAGCACGCCCTCGGTGCCGTAGAGCTCCATGCCGGGCAGACTGGATTTCCATTCGTCATAGGTCAGGTTCAGGTTGCCGACCGCGCCGCTCTTGAATTTCAGGACGGCGCAGTAGTTGGTGTTGACCTCCACGTCCACGTCCTTGTCCCAGATCTTCCGCACGTCCCAGCCGCGGTTGGCATAGCAGAAGAGGCTGTCGATGGGGCCGAGCAGGGTGACCAGGGTGGTCAGGAAGTAGGGGCCCATATCCAGCGCAGGGCCGACGCCTTTCTTGTACAAGTAGCCCGCGTTGGGGTGCCAGAGATCGGCGCCGGGGCCGACGTAGTTGGCGGTGACGCTGATGACCTTGCCGATGGCGCCCTCGTCCAGCAGCTTCCGCACGGTCTGGAACTCCGGGGTCAGGAAGGTGTCGGGCGCAGCGCCCACGAAGAGACCCTGCGAGGCCGCAAATTCCACGATCTCATTGGCCTGCTCCAGACTGTCGGCCAGGGGCTTTTCACAGTAGACATGCTTGCCGGCCTTCAGCGCGGCCATGGTGAGGCTGTAGTGGGAAGCGGGGTTGGTGAGGATGATGACGATATCCACCTCGGGATCCGCCAGCATTTCCTCCGTGGTGTAGACCTTCGGGACATTCCAGCGCGCGGCGGCGGCCTTCGCGGCCTCCACGTTCAGATCCGCGCATCCCACAGGCCGCAGGTTTTTGAATACCGGCCCAAGGGTGCCGAAATAGTGGTCGCAGTAGACGCCTGTTCCGATGACGCCGTAGCCGAGAACTCGTTCTTCCATGGCTTTCTCCTTGTATGGTTTTTCAGAAAAGTCTTGCCTTTTTGCTGTTTATAGTATATAAAAGGTGTAGACTCTCTGTAGTGACATATGTCACTTTCCCGAGATGAATCTCCGTTTTTTGTTTTGTGCACGTTCCACAAATTGTCAAAGTTTTGTCAGGCTGTATCCGCAGAAATTTGTTCAACTTGCTCAGAGGAGGGGGCGATGCGGCCATGGAAACCGTCAACAATCCCAGACTGCGGGATCGCTATCTGCAGGAGCGCCGGATCCTGCAGCATTTCAGCACCTGCGTCCCCAGCTTTCTGCTGCTCCACTACCTGCCGGGAGAGCTGCTGACCAACCCCTTCTCCCCCAGCCGCTATCTGCAGTTCGTGGTGGACGGCGATCTTCTGCTCTACGATATGCCGGACGAGGAATCCGCCTTTATGATCAAAGCCTCCTTCAACGACGTGGGCTTTCTGGGCGACGTGGAGCTGCTGGACGCCAAATTCGTCCCCTTCTTTGTGGAGGCCAGGACGGACGTCTATACCCTGGCGCTCTATCTGGATCAGTACCAGCAGACGCTGCTGCAGGACCCGGTCTTTCTCCGCTATGTCTGTCTCAGCCTGGCCGCCAAGCTCAGCGACGCCGTGGCCAACACCCAGCCCATGCCCCTGAAGGAGCGCGTGTCCCGCGCCCTCTGTCGCTTTGAGGTCGGCGACACCATCTCCGATATCGCCCGTCGTGCGAAAAACCTGAACGTCAGCAGCCGGCAGCTGCTTCGGGTACTGAAAGACTTCTGCGGGGAGGGCGTCCTCGCCCATGAAAAGAAGGGCGTCTACCGGCTGCTGAGAAAACCCTGACAGGGCGGCATCCGGGGGCGTCCGCCGCCCGCCGGCAGGCATCGCCTTTGTCATGGCGCGGAGGAAGAAACCGGCGATCCCGGATCCCCGCCATGGCTGAAAAACAAAACAACAAAACATCGAACCGGGGGCCGCTGTTTCAGCGGCCCCCGGTTCGATGTTGTTTCTCTTCTGTGATTCTTCCGCTCAATACCGGTCGTGCTTTTCCACATCGCCAGGCGCCGCGATGGCAGCCATTTTTGAGCGGCGTCTTGACGGAGTTGACGCAAGTATCGTGATCCGGCGCGTAGGTGCCGAGGTCCAGAAAAGGCATCTCATACCCGCTGTTGCGCAGAACAGTCCTTCCGTCAAATCAAATAAGCCCTCGTCGTTTGGCTACTCCTCATTCGTCGCGATCTCACCGGTCCAGGTGTTGATCCCGCCGAATTCATAGATGTTGGTGTAGCCCATGGCGGCCAGCTTCTCTGCCGCCTGCTTCGAGCGATTTCCGCTGCGGCAGTAGATCAGGATGATCTGATCCAAATCCGAAAGCTCCTTCGGCTGCTCGGCGCCGATGCTCTCATTGGGGATTAGGATGGCCCCGGGGATGTGGCCGGCATCATATTCGTCCTGCCGCCGCACATCCACGATGACATGCCCGTCGTCCCTGCCCATCATCTCTTTGGCTTCGTCCTGTGAGATCTGCGTGTAGGCCGCCGCCCGGAACATATCGTCCCCGTCCATAACCTGCCCGGAGCGAGCGCACCCGGCCAGCAGGAGGATCACCGCAACGAGAAGCAAGACGATCTGTTTTCTTCTCTTTTTGGGTATGCTGTTCATGTTTTCCTCTCCTGCAAACTGCATGTATGAAGCGCGGAACCCGCGATCATCGGGACAACTTGTGCTTGCTCGCGCTCTGTCGTATCGATCGTCTTTTCTCCTAGAGTTCTAGTGAAAGACTAACGTTATCTTTGCATCGATTTTTTCTCGTATATCGATCTCTTTTTTTATTCTTGCAATTACTTCATCAATGGCTTTCTCCAGTAAATGAAATTGAGTCTTATTATCCCAATTCATTTCATGTGTGATCCCAAAAGAATCCTCAACTTTTAGTGAGCTTTCAAGAAATTTGCTATCCTTTCTTCTTGTATACGATAATCCCATATAAAAATATTTGCAAATCTCCTGACAAGCAGAGAGGATTTCACACGCTGCAGAACCATTCAGTAAGGATGTGATACCGCAGCAGGTAGGATTGACAGGTTTTTCATTCTTGCGTATACGGGCCAAATCATTTCCTTTTTCCCATTTACTCATTCTTGCTGCAAGCAGTTCTTTCTCCGGGCAAGTTTCTCCGTATTTATATAGAGAAAAAACTTGTGTATTGATTGCCTCTTTTTCTGATTCCTGGAAAAATGAAAAAATACAAGGGCCCTCATAGGTTTCTTCTGCCCCGTTATCATGTATTCTCAAGTGAATGTCACTTGCTCCTTTACAATACTGCAACGCATCTTTTCTCAGCCTTATATGGGCAACATCTGAAACTTTCTCTAAAACAACAGCCTGTACCTCTGATACATTTCCATTCTCTTCTATTGGCCAACTATCAAAAAGGATTTTTTGTCCATTCATATTTGCTCTCCACATTGCGCAATTCATTCTTCCAGCGTTCCATTACATATTACCTTATAGTCCCCATATCACGCAATAGAAACAAAGTCGAGAAAAAAAGAAACCTGGACATTACGTTCAGGTTTCTATGGTGGACGATACAAGACTCGAATTCAGAGGTCAATCTGTTTGCCCATGTAAAAGTGCCCTGATTTTTACCGATTCATTCATTTCCATTAACTTTTAAGTACCACTTAGCGTCGCTCTTTCCCTGTATGTACCGCTCTCTAAAGGCTAAAAATAAGTAAAAAACGAGCCCGTTCAACTCTGCCTTTTATACATACAGGAACCGTCTTCAAGACCAGAGATTTCGAGTATGCTGCCTGTTTTAGCAACATCAATGAAAACCGATCCTCGAAGCCCTCGGCGTTCGTTCTTATGCCTCGCTGATGATGCGGCGGATGACTTTTTCGCAGCGCTTTCTGTCATAGACCACCGGAACGGGGTAGACGGGATTTGCCTCCGCCAGGGCCCAGGTGATCATCTGGGGGATGTCCTTTTCCTGGATAAAGTCAAAGCCCGCAGGGATGTTCATGCGCCTGTTCATGGCGCGGATCTCATCGATAAAGGCGCGGGCCTTCTCCGCATCTGTGCCGGTGAATTTCACGCCGGTCAGCTCCGCCAGATGGGCCAGCTTTTCCTCCACCGCCTCGCCGTAATCCTCCAGCACGATGGGCAGGATCACCGCATTGGCCAGACCGTGAGGGGTGTTATACAGCCCGCCGAGTGTGTGGGCGATGGCGTGGACGTTGCCGACGCCCGCGCGGGTGAAGGCAAAGCCCGCCTTGTAGGAGGCAATCAGCATCTGGGTGCGGGCCTCCATGTCATTGCCGTCGTTGTAGGCGCGCTCCAGGTATCGGAAGATCTCACAAACGGCCTCCTCCGCCAGGCGGATACTCTCGGCGGTGTTGTAGGTCCAGCAGACATAGGCCTCCACCGCGTGGGTCAGCGCGTCCATACCGGTGGTGGAGGTGATCTTCTGCGGCAGCTCGCGGGTCATCTCCGGGTCTAAAATCGCATATTTCGGCACCAGGTGCAGATCCATCAGCGCGTATTTGTGATGGCTCTCGGTATCGGTGATGACCGCGGCGATGGTGGTCTCCGAGCCGGTGCCCGCCGTGGTGGGCACGGCGATATAGGGCGGGATCTTTTTCCCCACGCGCAGCAGGCCCGCCATTTTGCCGACCGGCGTGTTCGGCCGCACCACGCGGGCCGCCGCGGCCTTGGCCGCATCCATGGGGGAACCGCCGCCGATGGCGATAAAGCCCTGGCAGCCGGTGTCCAGATAGAGCTTCTGGATCCGGTTGACCGTGTTGACCGAGGGATTGGCCTCGACCTGGTCGAAATGCACATAGGCGATCCCGGCGCGGTCCAGCTCCGTCAGAATCTTCGGAGCCAGCTTTCTGCCGACTGTGGGGCCGGTGACGACCATGACCTTTTGTACCTTCTCCTTTTTCAGCAGCTCCGGGATCTTCTGTACACTGCCGACGCCGGAGAACGGGATCGGCCGACGCCAGTACAGGCACCGGGCACCCACGTTGAAGACCGCCTGGAAGCTGCGGTAATAGATGTTTTTGACAACTGCCATGTGTATTTCTCCTCCGTCTGTTTTTGTCGCTTATACGCCGAAAAACTCCAGAAAGCGCCGGGTCTGTTCCTCCTGTGGGGAGGTGAGAACACGCTCCGTAGCCCCCTGCTCGATGAGATTTCCCTCATGAAAAACGAGGATCTGATGGGCCAGACGCCGGGCCTGGGAGATGCTGTGGGTGATGAGCAGAACGCCGCAGCCGGTTTCATCGCAATACCTGCGGATACATTCCTCCGCGGCCAGGGTGGACTCCATATCCATAGCCGCGGTCGGCTCGTCCAGGATCAGCAGATCATAGCGCCGCATCAGGATGCGGCAGAGCGCCATGCGGGCCGTCTCGCCGCCGGAGAGCTTTTTCGCGCTCTGCCCGGCGAGGGCTTCGATGCCCAGGGCTTTCATCAGCGCCGAAGCGCGGGCGGGGTCGTTTCCGTTCTGCAGAATGTTCTTCTCCGTGCTCATGCGGAAGGGGAAGCTCTTCTGCGGCAGATAGCCCACAGAGACGCCGGACAGGACCGGGCGCCTGTCGTCCGCCGGCTCGATCCCGGCCAGCACCTTGGCAAAGGTGGATTTGCCGCTGCCGTTGGGGCCGATGACCGCGGTGATTTTCCCCTCCGGCAGCTCGATCTCCGGAAGGGAGAGCACCACGCGCCGGGCGTAAGTCTTGGTAAAGGCTTTGGTCTTCATCGGCTGAGCCTCCCCTGCATCACGCTGAGGATGATATTTACCAGCAAAGACAGCGTCAGCAGGATGAGCCCCAGGGCGATGCCCAGGGTGAAGCTGCCGCGGTTGGTGTACATCATGATGGCGGTGGTCATGACGTTGGTCTTCCAGGCGATGGCGCCGCCCACCATGGCCACGGCGCCCACCTCCGCGATGGCGCGGGCGAAGGAGAGCAGATAGGCCGAGAAGATGGAGTACAGGCACTCATTCATGAGAAGCCGGTATTCCTTCAGTCGGCCGAAGCCCAGGCCCCGGGTGGTTTCACGCAGGGCGGGCGCGGTGTCGGCGACGAAGGTCTCCATGACGCCGATGATGATGGGTGTGATGAGCACCACCTGGGCCAGGATCATCAGCTTCACCGTGAAGAGCCAGTGGAGGTGCCGGAAGGGCCCGACGCCGGAGAAGAGCATATAAAACAGCAGGCCGCAGACCACCGGCGGCATGCCGATGAGCGTGCGGTTGAGCACCAGGAGGATTTTCCGTCCCGGGAAGCGCTCCGCCCCGAACAGGATCCCGATGGGCACGCCGACGAGCAGCGCGAAGATCGAGCTTGTCAGGCAGACCTTGGCCGTGGTGGAGAGAATATTCAAAAGCTCCGGATCGGCCGAGAGGATCAGCTCGATCGCCTTTCGGATAGAAGAGCCCATAAAACACAATCCTTTTGAAAATAGCCGTGGAGAGAACTCCACGGCTATTCAGTCTGTCAAAAAACTACCCAAACGCCCTCGCTTCTGGTACAATAGGAGCGGGGGTGTTGTCATGGACGAATGGAAGAAAGACGCGCGGCGAGATGTGGTATTTGTAGACATCGACGCACTGGT
>Ga0310695_10002270_pt1 | contig 41151 bp, 36 predicted proteins | sample RumenRJG_04DNA_FD_203882 | JGI IMG/M metagenome (GOLD analysis project Ga0310695, IMG submission 203882) | Bovine rumen microbial communities from Lethbridge, Alberta, Canada - RJG_04 (v2) (version 2) | ecosystem: Host-associated > Mammals > Digestive system > Stomach > Rumen | place: Canada...
TTCAAAATAAAAGTGAACATCAACTGGCGGCGGATACTGGAATTCCACGCATGACACTCCATGACCGAAAGGTCAAAATTCTGCGTACTTTAAAAAAAGTTATGATTCGGGATCCTCCCGCAGCCGGACCTTGTTTCTGGCGCTTCTGCGGCGGTCCTCCTGAAGCGCTGCGTAGTGCTTACGGGTGGTGTTGACATCGTTGTGGCCAAGGACGTCCGCCACCAGGTAAATATCACCGGTCTCGCGGTACAGGCTGGTGCCGTAGGTGCTGCGCAGCTTGTGAGGCGTGATCTTTTTCAGCGGCGCGGCGGTCCTGGCGTATTTCTTCACCATATTCTCGACGCTGCGGACGTTCATCCGGCGGTTCTGGAGGGAGAGGAAGAGGGCCTCCTCAGAGCCCTCGGCGGGAGAAATATGCTCCCGTTCCTCCAGCCAGTTAAGCAAAGCTTCCTCGACCTCGTCCCCGAAATAGACCACCTGTTCCTTGCCGCCTTTTCGGTGGACCCTGATGCCGTCGTTCCGGAAATCTACGTCATTGACGTCCAGGCCGACGCATTCCGAGACACGGATCCCGGTGCCGAGAAGCAGGGTCAGAATTGCCAGATCCCGGATCTTTGTCTTTTCATGGAAAGCCTTCTGGCGTTCCGTCAGCCGGTCGCCGCTTTCCGCCTGATCCAGCATGAGGGCAACCTCGTCCACGTCCAGACGGATGATCTCTTTTTCGTGGAGCTTCGGCATCAGGACCCGGGCAGCAGGATCGTTTTCCACCATTTCCTTCTGGTACAGGTATTTGTAGAAGCTTTTGAGAGAGCTGACCTTGCGTTTGACGCCGGTCTCGCGGTTCATGACGCCGCCCCGGGGATTGGCCTCGGCAGGGCGGTATTTCAGATACTCCATGTATTCCTCGATATCCGTCGGCGTAAGCTGTCCGAGCATGTCCAAAGTGATATTGCGGATTCCGCCGCATTTCGCGATGACCGGGTTCTCGTCTATCAGATACTGGAAAAAGATCCTGAGATCATATGCGTAGGCGATGCGGGTGCGGGACTGGGTCCGCGGCTCGATCCCGCGGAAGTAAGTTCTGCAGTACGGCGGAAGTTCAGAGATCATTTCCCTGAGCCGCCGGATATTTTCCCGGTCGATTTTTTCGCTGTAGTTCAGACTGTCTGAAGCCATATAGAGGATACCTCCGGAATATTGATGAAAGCATGCCTGGATCCCTTGCTATTTATTCGTTAAACAAGAGTTTCGCGAATAGTTAGATGCCGCTCTCATACTACCGCTCCATACGGAAAATGTCAAGGCAGTCCTGTTCAGAGGGATCTGAGGACATTTTTATATGTGATGCATATGACAAATAAAAAAAGAAACACACCGTCTGCCGGAAGGAATTGCCTCTGACACACGGTGTGAATTTCTTTTTTTTAAAGACCGACGCCCGGGCCGGCGCTTTCAGGTTCTGTGGTGCGTTCTGTCGGCGCGCCGAAAAGACGGTTGATCTGGTCTTTGGAAGGATCTGAAGCACTCTGGGACGATTTAAACGGATTGAAGCCCGGACCGCGTGTTTCCCCGTCAGAGCCCTCGGAAACGCTCTCAGAGGCTTCTGACGCGTTCTGAGACCCTTCCGAAGTCTTTCCCTGCCCGGTATTGTCTGTGGAATCCCCGGATCCGGATGCTGCAGTATTGCCGGTTTCGTCCGCGGCGTTTGCTGTTCCTTCAGCTTCTGCAGATTCCTCCGCAGAGCTGCTTTCCTCTGACGAGGCTGTTTCCTTTGCGGTGGTCGTTTCCTCTGAAGCAGCGGTTTCCTTCGCCTTCGTTGTTTCAGCGGCTTTGGTGGTTTCACGGATCTTTTCCGTCTCTCCGGAACTTCCGCGGGAACCGGAGCCCGAACCGAGATCTCCGTCCCCTTCAGGTGTCTTGACACCTGCCTGTTCGTCCGCTTTCTTTCCGGTCTTCTTTACCAGCCTGCTGCTGACCTCCCGGACAGATTCCGGAGCCTTGTAATTGTCGTCGTCAAAGAGGAACTTGTGCAGCTGGACGACATTGGTCTCCAGCGTGACGGGTATTACGGAATCCCTGCCATCGATCTTCCCGGTGGTCTTTTCAAAGGGGAAGCCGCCGGTGGCTCCCAGGTAATACTTTTTCGCCTTCACTGCCATGGGAAGCAGGTCGTCGATGGTGACGCTGGTCTTCGTCAGCGGCATCACACTGGTCACAAGCTCCATCAGCGTGGCGGGATCAGCCTTTTTGGCTTTTTCAACCAGAAGGGAAACGACTCTCCTCTGCCGCTCCGTCCGCTGGAAATCCGTATCCATCAGCCTGAGGCGCGCGTATGCCACCGCCTGGACGCCGTCCAGATGGTTCATCCCCGCCTGCTTAAGCTGTACGGAGCCGATGCCGGTGGCCTCGACGGTCTCGGTGATAAAGGCATTGATATAGGCAAATTCCGGTTCGGTGATCTCAATGTCGACCCCGCCCAGAATATTGATGGCATCGATCACGGCCTTCCAGTTGAACGTGGCGTAGTCGTCCGGGACGATGTCGAGATTGTGCTTCATGGTCCAGAGCGCCTGCTCAGGGCCTCCGCGGAAATACGCCTCGTTGAATTTGTGATATTTTCCCTCTTTGTCGATCTGAACGTAGAGATCACGGTAGACCGACACAAGCCGGACTTCCCCGGTCTCCCGGTTCAGACATGCGATCATATTTACGTCCGACAGCGCCCCTTTTCCCAGAGACCCGTCTCTCGAGTCCACGCCGAAGACCGCCACAGTATAGAACCCCTTTTCCGGGATCTCCGGTTTTGCCTCCGGGATCTCCGGGTCTGCTGTGCCGCTTCTTCTGCCTTTTCCCAGAGACCAGATTCCGAACACCGTCAGCGCAAGCATCAGTCCCAGGATCAGCGTGCGAAGAGGATGGGATTTTTTCCTGGATCTCCTTGTCCGCTGCGCGCCGCCTCCGGAACGCCCGTTTCCTGCGTTTCGCCCGGCTCCCGCATCCCGGCCCTGCCCGGCTGTCCTTCCGCTTCCGCCCGCCCCGGGATCTCCGTCCACGTCGATAAAGAAACTGCCGACGACGGCACTCTTTCCTTTCCCCGGATCATCCGGAGAAGCCCCGAGATACAGTTCATCCTGCTGTGCGCGTCCTGTCCCGCGGCTTTTTCCGCCGGCGCGGCTGTGTTCCGGTTCCCGTTTCCGGGCCTCTTCCCTGATCCGCCGGAGCCGTTCGATATTAGATTCTTCGTTTTTGTTTTCTCTCATATCCCCTGTTTTCAGTCGAGCAGATTTCTGCAGGACATCCCCGTGTCGGTCTGGACTGTCATAACGACGTTGTTGGTCACACCGCCAGTCTCATGAATACAGATTGCCTGCCCCTCTTCATCCCACCGGAAAAACATCAGCACATGTCCGATAGTCTCTTCTCCGCCGGCGCGGACCAGAATGTCTCCTGTCTGAAGATCCTTTCTGCGGATCTCATGTCCCAGATGGATCAGTCCGCCGGTGCTGGATTCACTGAGGGGCGTGCCGAAGGTGCTCCACCAGTTCCACGCCAGCCATCCGGAGCAGTCAAGTCCCCGGAAGACTCTTCCCTTGTAATCCGGTCCGACGAGGGTGCCGAAATGATTCTTGTCATAATCCGCCGAGGAAGCCTTGCCGCCGAAGTAATATGGAATGCGGCCTATGCTGCCCAGGGCGTTTTCCGCCAGCCTCCTGCGGTCTTCACTGAGATCCTCCGGAAGCAGCTCCAGATAGGATTTGATCTCTGACTCGGAAAGAGGCGAGGTTTTGGAGAACAGGCTGACGGAGAGGCCGTAGTCCGCATACCAGTCAGCTGCGGCAAGGGCCCTGGCTTCTGCCATGGTCTCCTCGGTCCAGCCCTGCCAGTTCTCATTGAAATTCTTTTTCTTTCCGCCGATGGGATCCAGCGTAAAGAGGTTTTTCTTACCGTCCAGACCATAGATCACAGCTTTGACCGTCAGGTCTATATGGCCGGGACATTTCATGAATTTACTGACCGCAGGATCCACTGCAGGAGCTTCGCTTTCAGCAGCGGCCTGATTCAGTCCGCCGTCTTCTGCCGACGCAGCGGCTTCCTGTCCGTCGGCACTCTCAGCGGCGGTATTACCACCCTCTGCAGCCGATGCTGCGGCCGTATCCTGAATCTCTGAGGCGGCAGCTTCGGCTGCGCTTTCAACGATGGACTCTGCAGCCGTCTCTGCAGCCGTCTCTGCAGCCGTCTCTGCAGCTGTCTCCATGGATGTTTCTGCAGCTGTTTCCGCAGAGGTACTCTGCGCTTCTGTCATCAATGCCGCACCGGGTCCCGAGATCTCCTGGTCAACCGCGACTACACCGGCGTTCTGCAAGGCAGCGGCTATTGCCGCGGATGCCGCATCGTCGTTCATGGCCGCATCTGACGTGTCTGCGGCCATTCCCTCGCCGGCCGCTGCGTCCCCCGGCGTTGCATCAGAGACAGCCTCTTCTGCATTTCCGGCTCCGCCCGCCGATACGGCAGCAGCGGCGGCAACACTCGCAGCAGGTTTCTCGGCATGCTGTCCGTTTCCGCGCCGGATCGCTTTGGCTACCTGTTCCTGCGTAAGACAGTCATCCGCGTCATAGTAGACCTGGCCGATGGATGCTGACGAGGAATGGGAAGCGTTCCAGAGTTTCTTCGCGTAACTGTAGAAGGTGTCATAGTCTTCGATCCCGTTGTGCCAGCAGTAGACGCTTGCCATGGCCAGGATCTCTTTTACATTGGAGCTCACGGGATTTGCTTTTCCGTTTCCGTCCGTGATGCTGACGTTGATATTCTTCCACTTCCCGATGTCCCAGGTGGAAGGATCGTCGATGTTGTGTTTGTCGTCCGTAATATTGTACTTACCCATGACCCGGGAGCGGTCAATGCCCAGCGCCGCGGCTGCGTTCGCGGGACGCTGTGTGCTGTAACGGAAAACAGAAGTCTGCCAGTCCGTGTCACGTTCATAGAGATCACGGAAGGCCTTGCCGCCGTAGCTCTGGAGGGGGTCCTCCGGATCCTCGGCGTTCTCCGGGAACAGATAACGGAAATTGTAGACCGTGGGCCCAGGTTCCGGAACCGCAGGTTCAGGTTCCGTCTCCGGGACCGTGGTCTCGGGCACGGTCGTCTCCGGGGGCGCCGTGGTCTCAGGCGCAGTCTCCTGCACTGTGGTCTCAGGCACTTCCGTCTCAGGAACTGCCTGAATCTCCGCTGCAGGCGGAGTCTGCGGGTACAGGGAAACAGCCCCCCCTGAGACGACCGCACCGGTCACCGCCATGGCAAGCGAAATCAGTATTCTTTTGAGGAGCGCGCCCGTCACAGAAGGCTGCGGCAGGCCTCGATCTCGTGCCGCATAGCTTCCGGGCCCGGAGCGCCGACGGTGTTGCGCTTCGCGATGCAGGTCTTCATGGAGATCGCGTCATAGACGTCCTCCGCAAAGACCGGGGAGACCTCCCGGAATTCTTCCAGGGAAAGGTCATCCAGTGCCTTGTTCTTTTCAATGCACATCAGGACAAGCTGTCCTACGATGCCGTGGGCATCCCGGAAGGGAACGCCCTTGCCCACCAGATAATCTGCCGCGTCGGTGGCGTTGGTGAAGCCGCCCTTCGCCGAGTTTTCCATGCGGGCATGGTTGAACTTCATGGCAGCCAGCATGCCGGTCATCAGGCGGATGCAGCTCAGCGCCGTATCGATGGCGTCGAAAGCGCCCTCCTTATCTTCCTGCATATCCTTATTGTAAGCCAGCGGAAGGCCCTTCATCACCGTAAGAAGGCCTGTCAGGGCGCCGTAGACACGGCCGGTCTTTCCGCGGATCAGCTCCGCGATGTCCGGGTTTTTCTTCTGCGGCATGATGCTGGAGCCCGTGGAATAGGTGTCTGCGATCTCCACAAAGCGGTATTCGTTGGTGTTCCAGATGATGATCTCTTCCGCAAGCCTGGAAAGATGCATCGCGGTCATGGCCAGATCGGAAAGGTATTCGATCAGATAATCCCGGTCGCTGACGGAATCCATGCTGTTCCGTGTGGGACCGTCGAAATCGAGGAGACGGGCAGTCTCATCCCGGTCCAGCGGATAAGTGGTTCCCGCAAAAGCTCCCGCCCCCAGCGGGCAGAGATTCAGGCGTTTCCTGCAGTCTGCCATGCGGCTGCGGTCTCTTAAGAACATCTCGAAATAAGCTCCGAAATGATGTGCCAGCGTCGTGGGCTGGGCCTTCTGGAGATGGGTGAATCCGGGCATGACAGTATCCGTATTCTCTTCCATGATCTTAAGGATCTCCGAGAGCAGCGTCGTCAGCAGCGCGCCGGTCTCATCGATCTCGTCACGGATATAAAGCTTCATGTCCAGGGCAACCTGGTCGTTTCTGCTCCGGCCGGTGTGCAAACGCTTCCCGGCATCGCCGATCCGCTCCGTCAGCGTCCCCTCGATGAAGGAATGGATGTCCTCGTAGTCAGAATCATTCTCAAAGGTCAGGGTCCCGTTCTCCAGTTCCTCCGCGATCTGCGTAAGTCCCTGAAGGATGGCCTTCCGGTCCTCTTCACTGATGATCTTCCGGTCCGCCAGCATCGTCGCGTGGGCGATACTTCCGCGGATATCCTGCCGCCAGAAGCGCTGATCGAAGGACAGGGATTCGTTGAATTCCTGAGCAAGGCTGTCTGTCTTCTGTGTAAATCTTCCGCCCCAGAGTTTCATTCGTTTTCATCTATGATATCTGCCGAAGCCTGAATATCATTTTTCCTTTCATTTTCTTCTTCGGGAGACGCCTCTGAATCTTCAAGTCCTTCTTCAGAAGCATCTTCCTCGTCAAATACTTCGGAGTCTTCTTCTGATGTTTCGTCCTCCGGAGTTACCTCCCCACTGTGCTTTTTATGGATCACAGAGAACGCAGCCGCGCCGAGCAGCAGCACCAGGCTTACGATGGTGATCAGGATCCCCTCTGTCCTGCCGCGGGGACGGAAATCAAAGGTCATCTGATGGGTCCCGGCGGGAAGCCGGACAGCGAGGAAGGCATTGAAATACTCATCCGTGTCCAGGGTCCGTCCGTCTGCGGTGACGGTCCATCCCTTGTCGTAAGGAATCGAGGTCAGAAGCATTCCTGCCTCGGACGCGGTGACGGTGCCCTCGATATGGGTGTCTGAGAAGGAGGTGATCTCCATGGGCTCTGTCACCATCGCGGCCCGGAGCTCTGCCAGCGCGTTGTAGTCAAAGCGGTAGATATGGCAGTCCAGGGTGGCGCCGCTGGCTTCGCCGGATTCCGTCAGTGTGACCCGCTCTCCTTCATACAGCGTGCCGAGTTCCATGAAGAAATGGCGGTTCAGATTGTCATAGGTCTGGTCGCCGCCGGGCAGATCCGCACGGACCTTGTTGATTTTCGAGGACAGCGCATAGGCGTAGTACTCTCCGTCCGCGTCTGCCGTAAAGGTGCAGGTGGCCCCGGTCGTGCTGCTCTCATTCATGATCAGCATCGGGGAGGTGAAGAACAGCGAGCTCAGATCATTCTGGACATCTGCCGGATCATCCAGCTTCCGTTCCCAGTTTTCTTCCAGGTCCGGCCTGACCATGTAGGCCAGGGGGAAGGTGGAGGGATTCTCGTAGAGCCAGGTATTTCCGGAGCTTGCGACCAGCTTCAGAGCCGGGTTGTAGGACTCCGAGGAGTAGAAAGCATACCGGACGTTCAGGAAAGCGTCCACGAAGGGCGTCGAGCCGTTGATGCTGTAGGCATTCACCGAACTCTCACATCCCAGGTCCCGGAGAAGGGTTCCCAGATTCTTGTAGGCCATGGAGGAGAACAGGGAGACGGAGGGGAAATTCATCCATGCGCCGTCATCCTTCGATTTCCGTCTGACCTTCTCAAAGCGGGTGAAGGGCTGATCCGAGACCGTGTTCCTGAGCGAGATCACATCCGCATTGTCCGCGGTGTAGTTTTTCCGGTTGGTGGTCGGAACTGTGGTGGCAGTCATGTTGACGGCAGCCTCCACCGCCACCAGCGCCATCAGGATAAAGGCCGCGGTATTCCTGTTCATGCGGCGCTCGCGCACCATCCACAGAATCAGCGCGTAGAGAGCCACGAACAGCATCGCGGCGTAGTAGACCACGAAATGGAAATCTTCATTGTCCACGAATTTCTGGCAGAAAACGACAAACAGGAAGCTGAGCAGGAAGGAAAGCTTCAGGTCCTTCCCGGTATTTCCGTCCCACAGGTATACTGCCCTGCAGCAGAGATAAAGGACAAGGAAGATGTAGATAAAGCTCTGGCGCGCCGGCAGGGAGTTCGGGTAGTGGAATCCGTGCCAGATATAGTTCAGAACATTGATGGAGAAACTGGCGAGGAAAAAGATGAGGACTGTCCCGTAGACTGCCTTCTCCTTCAGAGAGACTTTCCGGTTCACCACGTAGAGGATCATCAGCTGGAAGACCGCCACGCCGCAGAATATGTTCGGCCAGTGGTCCAGCCCTGTCTCGACGGAGATGTTGCCGATGTGTCTGGCCAGCATATCAAGGATGGAGAAATAACAGGAGAAAGTTTTCGGAAAGCTGAAGTCGCCGGAAGCAGTCGCCTGCAGTGCGAAGACCTCCGGGATCAGGACCGCGGCAGCGAGACCTCCCGCCACCAGGGAACAGCATGCAAACTGTACACCGGTCTTAAGGAAACGCCGCGGCGTCATCTTCCCCTCAAGAATCACAAGGCAGAAGAACCAGATGATCAGGAACATGCAGATCATGATCGAAATATAGTAGTTCGAGGTGATACTGAGTCCCAGCGTGACAGTGTACATGATCCACCGGTTTTCGGAGACCAGTTTTTCCGCACCGTAAATGATCAGCGGAAACAGGAGGATGCAGTCGAGCCACATTACGTTCCAGCTGTAGGCACACATATAGGCGGACATTGCGTAAAAGATCCCGAAAAATGCCGGGTAGAGACGATCTTCTTCCGTGTGTCTCTGCAGGTACCAGGTCATGGTGAGACCGCAGAGACCGGTCTTCACGACGATCATGATCGTGATGAACTCGATCACGTATTTCTTCGGGCAGAGTACGATCAGCCAGTTCAGCGGGCTGGCGAGGTAATATGCATAGATGGCGGAAAAATTGACGCCCATGCCGACGTCCCAGCTGTACAGAAGGCTTCCGCCGGTGCTCAGTTTATATTTGAATTCCGAGAAAAACGGCGCGTACTGATGATAGAGATCTGTCCGGAGAAAGCACTCGTCCCCGAAGGGGAAAATGCCTCTCTGGATGAAGATCACGATCATGATGAAGACGGGAATGAAAAAAGAAACGATCCACGCGTCTTTGCGCCGGAACCAGGAATAATCTTCAGTATCTTTGTGATCCATTCTGAATAGTTCTCCGTAAAGCGTCCAGATTTATAACTTGTATAGTATAGCACAAAAACAGTCATCCCCGCCACCGGTAACGGAGGCAGAGATGACTGTCTCATATTAATAAATTATTAAGTTTGGTTATGCTGTCCCCTGAGGGAAGGATGATACTCCAGCACTTCCTTAGTTATTGATAGAGTTGTTCTTGAGAATGACGTCGTGGCTTCCGCCCTCGACGATGGAGGTGGAGGAAACCACCGTCAGCCTTGCCTTCTGCTGCAGCTCCGGGATGGAAAGCGCGCCGCAGTTGCACATGGTGGAGCGGACCTTGTAGAGTGTGGTCTGCACACCCTCAGCCAGCGGCCCGGCGTAGGGAACGTAGCTGTCGACGCCTTCCTCGAAGGAAAGTTTGGTGGCGCCGCCCAGGTCGTAACGCTGCCAGTTGCGTGCACGGTTGGAGCCTTCGCCCCAGTACTCCTTGACATAGTTTCCGTTGATGCGGAGCTTGTTGGTCGGGCTCTCGTCGAAGCGGGCAAAATAACGGCCCAGCATGACAAAATCCGCGCCCATGGCCAGTGCCAGGGTAATGTGGTAGTCATGGACGATACCGCCGTCGGAACAGATCGGAATGTAGATGCCGGTCTGCTCAAAATACTCGTCTCTTGCCTTTGCGACCTCGATGACTGCAGTCGCCTGACCGCGGCCGATGCCCTTGGTCTCGCGGGTGATGCAGATGGAACCGCCGCCGATGCCGATCTTCACGAAGTCTGCGCCTGCCTTTGCCAGGAACAGGAAACCGTCGCGGTCGACGACATTGCCCGCGCCGACCTTGACACGGTCGCCGTAGGTCTTGCGGATCCATTCGATGGTGCGGCTCTGCCACTCGCTGAAGCCTTCGGAGGAATCAATGCAGATCACGTCCACGCCGGCTTCCACCAGCGCCGGGACACGCTCCGCGTAGTCTCTGGTATTGATGCCTGCGCCGACGACATAGCTCTTGTTCTCATCCAGAAGCTCGTTCACATTCTCCTTGTGGCTGTCGTAGTCCTTGCGGAACACCATGTACTGAAGGTGTCCTTCCTCATCGATCAGCGGCAGGGAATTGATCTTGTGCTCCCAGATAATGTCGTTGCAGTCGTGCAGGTTGGTGGTGGCAGGTGCGGTGACCAGCTTGTCAAAGGGAGTCATGAACTCCGTGACAGAGAGATCCGGGCCCATCCTGGAAAGACGGTAGTCACGGGATGCGACAATACCGAGCAGCTTTCCGTGGGCGGTGCCGTCCTCGGTAATGGCGACGGTGGAATGGCCGGTGCGGGTCTTCAGCTCCAGGACATCCGCCAGGGTCGCGGTGGGCGGAAGGTTGGAATCGCTGGTGACGAAGCCTTTTTTATACTGCTTCACGCGGCGGACCATATCTGCCTCATTCTCGATGCTCTGGGATCCGTAGATAAAGGAAACGCCGCCCTGCTTTGCCAGCGCGATCGCGAGTTTGTCCCCGGAAACAGACTGCATGATCGCGGAGACCATGGGAATATTCATGGTGATCGGGCACTCTTCCGCCCCCTTCTTGAATTTGACGAGCGGAGTCTTGAGACTCACGGACGTCGGAATGCATTCAGCGGATGAATAGCCCGGTACAAGCAGATACTCACCGAAGGTTCTGGACGGTTCCGAAAAAAAGTATGCCATTATTTCCTCCCTCTCGCATTGGACATTTTGTTCATCAGAATATTAGTCGTATTCTACATGAATCTCCGAAGTAAATCAACACCCGAAATACAGATTTTTTAAGGCTTCCGGAACACTGCGTGGAGACGCAGGTTCTTTCTGCGCTCCGCCGCAAGGCACGTAAGACCTGCCTTTTTTGCAAGGGCCCGGAGCTCCGAAGGACTGTAGCAGTGCACATCTCCCTTGCCGATCAGGTTCCCCAGGGGAAGCTCCACCCGGTTTACGAACCAGAGAAGCGGACCCGGTACTGTCATGTCCCGCAGGATCAGTCTCCCTCCCGGACGGAGGATACGGACACAGCTCTTAAGGAATTTCTCCGGATGCGTATAATGGTGAAAACTCATGGAACAGATGACCGTGTCAAAGCTTTTGTCCGCGAAGGGAAGATTTTCGCAGTCTCCTTCCACAAACTCTGCATTCTCCAGTTTCCGGGCCCGGGCTGCCCGGATCATCTCCGGTGAGAGATCGATCCCTGTCAGCGGAACATCCGGATAGTGCTTCCGGACCAGGGTCAGCATTGCGCCTGTGCCGCATCCGCAGTCCAGGAGCGCTGAAACAGCTTCCTTTTTCAGCTCTCTCAGGATGTCCGGGTAGTCTTTTCTGCAGAGGCGGTAGATGCCCGCATGGTCTCCGTCAAAGGACATGGCCGCTTTATTGAATTCCGCGATGGTCAGCGCTTTTAATTGTTCTGCAGTCTTCATAGTGTCAGCGCCCTCCTGTACAGAACCGCCGCAGTCCGTGACGGTCTGCGGCGGTTCCGTGATTCCGCGGGAGCCCTTCCGGCCCTGCGGACATGATTTCTCTTCTTTTATACCGGATATGCCTTGGAAGCGGTATCCGCCTTGGAAATATCCATGCCGGTCTTCTGTGCCTGTCTGTACTTGAAGAAGTCCAGGGCAACCTGCGGGAACAGCGCGTAGGAAAGCACGTCCTCGTCCTGCTGCTTCCAGGGTGCGATCTCCTCCTCGTACTTCGGGAGCTGCGGCGGGATCAGGTCTGCCGGACGGCAGGTGATCGGCTCTTCGCCCTTCAGGATCATCTTCTGGACCTCCGGGTTGACCGGACGTACGGACTGGCCGAACTCGCCGTGCACCAGCTTGTGGGACTCCTTCGGGACCATCTTGTAGCGGGACTTCATGAGAACGTTCATGACAGCCTGGGTACCGACGATCTGAGAGGACGGGGTGACCAGCGGCGGCTGGCCGAAGTCGTCACGCACTCTTGCGACCTCTTCCAGGACCTCGTCCAGAAGATCGGCCTTGTGCGCCTCGGTCAGCTGCTTCAGCAGGTTGGAGAGCATACCGCCCGGAACCTGGTAGCGCAGGGTGTTGATGTTGACGCCCAGCAGCTTCGGGCTCAGCAGGCCGTTTTCGATATACTTTTCACGGATGGGCGTGAAGTACTTCGCGATCTCGGTCAGCTGCTTCACATCCAGGCCGGTGTCGTAGGGCGTACCTCTCAGGGTCTCGACCATGACCTCGGTGGCCGGCTGGGAGGTTCCCAGTGCCAGCGGGGAGATCGCGCAGTCGACGATATCCGCTCCTGCCTCGATGCACTTCATGAGGGTCATGGAAGCGCAGCCGGAGGTGTAGTGGGTGTGGATGTCGATGGGCAGCTTGGTGGCGCTCTTCAGTGCCTTGACCAGCTCATAGCCCGGATACGGGGTAAGCAGACCTGCCATATCCTTGATGCAGATGGAATCCGCGCCCATATCCTCGATACGCTTCGCGATATCCATCCAGTACTCCAGGGTGTAGGCGTCGCCCAGGGTATAGGAAAGAGCGATCTGCGCCTCTGCGCCTTCCTTCTTGCAGGCCTTGACTGCGGTCTCCAGGTTGCGGAGATCGTTCAGACAGTCGAAGATGCGGATGATGTCGATGCCGTTGGCGACGGACTTCTCGACGAAGTATTCGACAACATCGTCCGCGTAGTGGTTGTAGCCCAGGATGTTCTGTCCGCGGAACAGCATCTGGAGCTTCGTGTTCTTGAAGCCCTTCTTCAGTGCGCGCAGACGATCCCACGGATCCTCGTGGAGGAAACGCAGGCAGGAATCGAAGGTCGCGCCGCCCCAGCACTCGACGGAGCGGTATCCGATCTTGTCCATCTTGTCAATGATCGGCAGCATTTCTTCTGTCGTCATTCTGGTCGCGAAGAGAGACTGATGCGCGTCACGCAGGACGGTCTCTACGATCTGGACCGGTTTCTTCTGTACTTTATCCATTTAAGATTATCTCCTTCTGATGAAGTGACGCAGTCTTTATTTTATGCCGAAGATCGCCATGAAGGTGCCGGCTGCGACAGCCGTACCGATGACGCCCGCAACATTCGGGCCCATGGCATGCATGAGCAGGAAGTTGGTGGGATCTGCTTCCGCACCGACCTTCTGCGCGACACGCGCGGACATCGGGACTGCAGAAACGCCTGCCGCACCGATCAGCGGATTGACCTTGCCGCCGGTGGCCTTTGACATGATCTTGCCCAGGACGACGCCTCCCGCAGTGCCAAACGCGAAAGCGATCAGGCCCAGCAGGACGATCTTCAGGGTATCCGCGCGGAGGAACGCTTCAGCGCTGGTGGAAGCGCCGACGCTGGTGCCGAGCAGGATGACGACGATGTACATCAGGGCGTTGCTGGCGGTCTCGGTCAGCTGGTGGACCACGCCGCTCTCACGGAACAGGTTGCCCAGCATCAGCATGCCGACCAGCGGCGCGGTGGTGGGCAGGATGAGGCAGACTACGATGGTCACGATGATCGGGAACAGGATCTTCTCGATCTTGGAGACCGGACGCAGCTGCGCCATCTTGATCTTTCTCTCCTTCTCAGACGTCAGCGCCTTCATGATGGGCGGCTGGATGATCGGGACGAGAGACATGTAGGAGTAGGCAGCCACGGCAATGGCGCCCAGGTATTCGGTCTGCCCCATTCTTCCGGCAAGGAAGATCGAGGTCGGGCCGTCCGCGCCGCCGATGATGGAGATGGCGGCAGCCGCTTTACCGTTGAAGCCCAGCAGGACTGCCATCAGGTACGCCATGTAGACGCCGAACTGAGCGGCAGCTCCGAGAAGGAAGCTCATGGGGTTCGCGATCAGCGGACCGAAGTCGGTCATGGCGCCGACGCCCATGAAGATCAGCGAAGGAAGGATGCCGAGCTCGTCCAGAATGTAGAAATAGTGGAGAAGCCCGCCGGTTCCGCCGTCTTCCGGACTCGCCATGATATCCGGATAAATGTTGACCAGCAGCATGCCGAAGGCGATGGGAACCAGAAGAAGCGGCTCAAATCCCTTGGCGATCGCCAGATAGAGGAACACCAGGGCAACAACGATCATGATGATATTGCCGCCGGTGATCGACGTCAGCGCCGACTGCTGGGCCAGATTGGCCAGAGTGTTTGTTATATACGCCATTCTGTTAAGACCTCCTGATCTTTGGGGATCAGTTCAGCGTTGCAAGAACCTCTCCTGCCTCAACTGCGGTGCCGACAGAGACATTGATGCTGGCGATGGTGCCGGCTTCCGGAGCGACGATCTCGTTCTCCATCTTCATAGCTTCAAGGATCATGATGGTCTGTCCTGCATCGACATGATCGCCGACGTTCTTGTCAACGCTCAGGATCTTGCCGGGCATCGGGGACTCGACGGTGATGCTGCCTGCAGCGCCGGAAGGAGCAGCTGCCGGAGCGGGAGCCGGAGCCGGAGCTGGTGCCGGAGCCGGTGCCGGAGCGGGAGCCGGTGCGGGTGCAGCGACAGGAGCCGGTGCCGGAGCGGGAGCCGGAGCGTAAACAACAGGAGCCGGTGCCGGGACAGAAACGACCGGAGCCTGGGCAGCTGCAGCGGTGATGCCTTCCTCAACCTGAACAACATAAGTCTGTCCGTTGACCGTGATCGTATAGTTCTTCATTTTTTAATCCTCCTGAATAATGTTCTTTTCAATGAAAGTATGCCTGATTCTGGCTGTAACTGACTGAATACACTGCGCGTCTGCGGGAATGATCCCTGCGCACAGGTTAAGGGAATAAGGCCGGAAACTCAGGCTCTCTTCCACTTTGCTCCGGATGCCCTGCGGATGGAGCGGACCACCAGTCCGTCCGGACCCGCGTCGGTTCCGGCCGCTTCCATAATGGCAGCGGTGATGACTGCGACGAGCTGCGGATCGATCGCACTGTCCGCTGCGGCGACCGCCGCGGAAAGGACTGCGATCAGCTGCGGATCCAGACCGGTATCTTCCGCCTTGGCAGGCGTTTCTTCCGTCTTCTCCGGGATCAGCTCGATCTTCACGCCCTCCGGAATGACCGCTGCGCGGACCATCTCGGGAGTGATTCTCTTGGAAACATTCTTTGCCACGCCGGGAAGCTTCTTTGTCTTCTCGACCAGGGCTGCGTACTCGGCATCCGCCTTCTTCTTCTTTTCAATGCCTTCCGCGAAGACGTTGATGACCTTGAAGCGGCTGATGATGAATGCGATGAACAGCAGGACCGCGAACACGGTTCCCATGCCGATGATCATGTTGAAGAACGCGCTCTCAAGCTTCTCGGAAAGGGTCTCCACCTTCTCAAAGCTGAACCGGGTGAATTTTCCCTGATCGTCAAATCCGATGGCGACGTCGGCCTGGCGCTCTCCGCAGGTGATCTGCACATTTGCCTGGTAACCGTCATCGACCGCGATGACCTTGGTGGAATCCATTGAGACGAAGGGACCCAGCTCGCTGCGGAGCTGTTTCCAGCTCTGCAGGCCCGCTGCAAGGACCGGATCTCCCATCAGCTCCGCCTGTCCGGCGTAGTTGTCCAGAGATGCGTCGTCCAGCGTCACAACGGACTGTAAGACCTGTTCGGCGACGGAACGCACCATGGCTTCATCTTCCGCGGAAACCGTCTTTGCCGCGTAAGCGGTGGTGAGGGTCCCGAGGATGACGGTCATGCAGAGCAGCGCCGCCAGAAATATTCTCTTGATTTTCTGCTTCATGCCTGCACCTCGCTTACACAGTACCGTGCTTCTTTACGGGCCGGTCCTCTCTCTTGGTGAACAGCATTTCAAAAGCGGCGATGACTCTCTTTCTGGTGACAGACGCGTCGATGATGTCGTCGACATATCCGCGTCTTGCGGCGCCTGCCGCGCTGGCCTGAAGTTCGGTGTACTCCGCGACCTTCTCGCTGTAAAGCTCCGCACGGTTCTCCGCAGTCTCAAGCTCGGACGCGTAGATGATCTTGACGGCATTGCCTGCTTCCATCAGTGCGATGGACGCGTTCGGCCATGCGTAGACGATGTCCGCGCCGAGGGCCTTGGAAGCCATGGTGATGTAGGAGGAGCCGTAGGCCGGTCCGGTGATGACAGCGACCTTAGGGACGGTGGCGTTCGCATACGCGAAGGTGAGCGCCGCAGCCTTTCTGGCGAGCATCTTCTCGGTGTCGACGTTCTTCCTGAATCCGGTGGTGTTTACAATGGTGAGGACCGGGATATTGAAGGCGTCGCAGAAATTCACGAAGCGTGCCGCCTTGTCCAGACCCTTCCAGCAGGTCTCCTGCTTTGCGTTTGCCACGACGCCGACGGTGCAGCCGTTGAGGCGGATAAACGCAGTCATGGTGCAGTAGCCGAAGTCCTTGCCGGGCTCACAGACGAAGCCGTCATCGGAAATGGCCTTGACCAGAGCTGCCGTGTCAGCCGTGTCTGCTTCGCTGATCAGACGGTTCAGGCTGTCGGTGCACTCCTCATAGGACATGTCGTCTTCGTTGTTTGCCGGAAGGATCGTCACCAGCGCGCGGATCCCCTCAAAGATCTCCTCCTCGGTGCCGGTAAAGTCGGCGATGCCGCTCTCGTTGCTCTGGAATTCTGCCGTCGTGTTGTCGAGATCCTTTTCGGTGTTTCCTTCAATGGCATTCGGAGAATGGATGAAGATCTTTGCATTTTCACTCTCCATAAAAGTGAAGTCCGCCATTGCCGCGCTGACTGCCATGCCCGCGCCGCAGGTGCCGAACACGGCCTGGATCTGCGGTACGACGCCGTTCGCAAGCGCCTGGCAGCGGTACAGCTCGCCGAACGCGTTCAGCGCGTCGGTGGCTTCCTGCAGGCGAAGACCGGAACAGTCGATCAGGCCGATGACAGGCGCACCCATCTTCATGGCCATCTCATACATGCGGACGATCTTCTTTGCATGCATCTCGCCGACGGAACCGCCGAGGACGGATGCATCCTGGCTGTAGACGTATACGAGACGGTCGTCAATGGTTCCGTAGCCGGTCACGACGCCGTCTGCCGGTGTTTCCTGATCCGCCAGATTGAAGTCGGTGCCACGCGCCGTTACGAAGGCGCCGATCTCCACGAAACTGTCTTTGTCAAGCAGTCCGCGGATTCTCTTTGCCGCCGTTGAATCATTGGAATGACTCATTGTTGCAACCTCCGTTAGTAATATTTACAAAATGGTACATATAACATTTTAATCTTTCAGACCATTAAAAACAACCCTGATTCCCCAGATTCCGGGCTTCCCGGCCATAATAAATAAGAGCTGTCGTTATAAGATTACTGTAATACCTGTTTACCGCGAAAGAGCTGCCGCATTCCGGAAAATGCGGCAGCCCTGCAGAGTTGATCTGTAATAAAGAGCGGTCAGTTGTTGATGAGCTTGGAGTCCTCGTTGTTCCAGCTGTAAAGCTTGCGGATCTCTGCGCCGACGATCTCGGACTGGTGCTCCGCAGCCTTTCTGCGCATCGCCTTGAACTTAGTCTGGCGGCCTGCCGGGGACATGTCAAGCAGGAACTGGCTTGCGAAGGTGCCGTCCTGGATGTCTGCCAGGATCTTCTTCATGGCCTTCTTCGTCTCATCGGTGATGATCTTCGGTCCGGTGATGTAGTCGCCGTACTCAGCGGTGTTGGAGATGGAGTAGCGCATGCCTGCGAAGCCGGACTGATAGATCAGGTCGACGATCAGCTTCATCTCATGGACGCACTCGAAGTATGCGTTTCTCGGATCGTAGCCTGCCTCGACCAGGGTGTCGAAGCCTGCCTGCATCAGAGCGCAGACGCCGCCGCAGAGGACAGCCTGCTCGCCGAAGAGGTCGGTCTCGGTCTCGGTGCGGAAGGTGGTCTCAAGGAGTCCTGCTCTTGCGCCTCCGATGGCTGCGCCGTATGCCAGAGCCTTCTCCAGAGCCTTGCCGCTGGCATCCTGGTGGACAGCGACCAGCATCGGAACGCCCTTGCCCTCAAGATACTCGCTTCTGACGGTGTGGCCCGGAGCCTTCGGAGCGATCATGGTAACGTCGACATAGGACGGCGGGGTGATCAGGCCGAAGTTGATGTTGAAGCCGTGCGCGAACATGAGCATGTCGCCTTCTTCCAGGTTGGGCTCGATGTCCTTCTTGTACATGTCAGCCTGAAGCTCATCATTGATCAGGATCATGATGATATCAGCCCACTTTGCAGCCTCGGCGTTGGTCATGACCTTGACGCCCTGCTTCTCAGCCTTCGCGCGGGACTTGGAACCCTCGTACAGACCGACGCAGACATCGACGCCGGATTCCTTCAGGTTCAGAGCGTGTGCGTGTCCCTGGCTGCCGTAGCCGATGATCGCAACTCTGTGCTCCTTCAGAACAGCAAGGTTGCAGTCTTCCTGATAATAGATCTTCATTGCCATGATATTGTTCCTCCATTGATTATTTGTCAGGTTTCTGTATGAGTGAAAGGCATGCTCCGACGACTCTCAGTCCGCCTCTGGGGCTGTTCCTTTGACTTACTGCGGAAACACTCTGCGCTGCGCGGAAATAATGCCGCGGTGCGGGTGTCAGTTGAAATAGCGGACATCGTCCGCGCCTCTGGAAAGGCCGGTGACGCCGGTGCGCGCCAGCTCCAGGATCTCGTAGTCGTCCAGCAGGCCGATCAGCGCGTCCAGCTTGCTCTGGTCTCCCGTCAGCATGATGGTCAGGGAATCCTTGCCCACGTCGACGATGCTTGCGCGGAAGATGTTGACGACCGCCGTGATGGATTCCCGCTGCTGGGAATTTGCCCGAACCTTGATCATCATCAGTTCGCGGTAGACGCTCTTGCCCTCCCGGAGCCGCTTGATGTCCCTGACGTCCTCCAGCTTTCTGAGCTGTTTTTCGATCTGCTCGATGATGTCGTGGTCTCCGGAGGTCACGATGGTGATCCTGGTGAAACGGGGGTCCGCCGTCGTACCTGCGGTAATGCTGTCGATGTTGTAGCCGCGGCGGGTAAACAGTCCGGCGATCCGGCTCAGGACGCCGGCGGTATTGTCGACAAGAAGTGAAAGAACGACCTTCATTTATGTAAAGCCTCCGCGTGAATATTTAAAAATAAATATAGCAATTCAATGTATAAAAGTCAACGAAAAAGAAGGCCGCCGTTTCCGTTCTGTCCCGGATCCGGCAGCCTTCCGATGATCACTGTTTAAGGTTCATGGTCAAGCCTGACGCTTTTTCGTGAGATATTCATCGATTCCCTTCGCGGCAGCCTTGCCTGCGCCCATGGCCAGGATGACCGTCGCGGCACCGGAGACCGCGTCGCCGCCGGCAAACACGCCCTCGCGGCTGGTCTGTCCGACTGCCTCGTCCGCGACGATGCAGCCCTTGCGGGTGGTCTCAAGACCCTTGGTCGTGGAACTGATCAGCGGGTTCGGACTGGTGCCGAGAGACATGATCACGGTGTCGCACTCGATCTCATACTCGCTGCCCGGGATCTCCACCGGACGTCTGCGTCCGCTGGCATCCGGCTCTCCAAGCTCCATCTTGATGATGCGGCAGCCCTTGACCCAGCCGTTCTCATCCGCCAGGATCTCCACCGGATTCTGCAGGAGGTCAAAGATGATGCCCTCTTCCTTGGCGTGATGGACTTCCTCCACACGGGCGGGAAGCTCCTTCTCGCTTCTTCTGTAGACCACGTGGACCTCGGCGCCGAGACGCAGAGCGGTTCTCGCGGCGTCCATGGCGACGTTTCCGCCGCCGACGACCACGACCTTCTTTCCGCAGTGGATCGGGGTGTCGTGATCATCGCGGAATGCCTTCATCAGGTTGTTTCTGGTGAGGAACTCGTTGGCGGAGAACACGCCGCTGGCGGTCTCGCCCGGGATGTTCATGAACATCGGCAGGCCTGCGCCGGAGCCGATGAAAACAGCCTCGAAGCCCTCTTCGTCCATCAGCTCGTCGATGGACACGGACTTTCCGATGATGCAGTCATTCTCGATCTCGACGCCCAGCTTTTTCACGTTCTCGACCTCGGCCTTCACCACCGCGTCCTTCGGAAGACGGAATTCCGGGATGCCGTAGACCAGAACGCCGCCGTTTTCATGCAGTGCTTCGAAGATCTTTACGTCGTATCCGAGCTTTGCCAGATCTCCCGCGCAGGTCAGTCCGGCCGGGCCGGCGCCGATGACAGCGACCTTCTGGCCCTTCTTCTCCGGATGGAACTCCGCGACGACCTTGTTCTCTCTTGCCCAGTCAGCCACGAAACGCTCCAGCTTTCCGATGGCGACCGCCTCGCCCTTGATTCCGCGGACACAGACGCCCTCGCACTGGGTCTCCTGCGGGCAGACACGTCCGCAGACCGCCGGCAGCGCGGAGCTCTGGGCGATGATGCCTGCCGCAGCCGCGAAATTACGGTTCTTCACCTCCGTGATGAACGCCGGGATGTTGATGCTGACAGGACATCCCTGCATGCAGCGCGGATTTTTGCAGTTCAGGCAGCGGGAGGCTTCCGCCACTGCCTCTTCTTCATTGTATCCGAGGCAGACCTCGTCAAAATTCTTTGCTCTTACCAGCGGCTCCTGCTCGCGGACAGGAACTTTCTTCATCATATCCATCACTTGTCACCTCCGCAGTTTCCGCATCCGCCGTGGTGTGTATCGCCTTCCTGCGCCTTCAGGAATGCCCGTCCCTCCTCGGTCTGGTACATTCTGGAGCGCTTCATTGCCTGGTCAAAATCGATCTCGTGGGCATCGAACTCCGGGCCGTCGACACAGGCGAACTTCACCTTGCCGCCGACGATGATACGGCATGCGCCGCACATTCCGGTGCCGTCCACCATGACCGGGTTCATGGAGGCGATGGTCGGGATCCCGAGCTCCTTCGTGAGCTTTGCCGCGAACTTCATCATGATCATCGGGCCGATGACAACGCAGAGATCATACTTCCGTCCTTCGTTCTTCACCAGGTCCTCGATCTTTGCAGTGACCATGCCGTGGAAGCCGTAGGAGCCGTCGTCGGTGGTGATGAACAGATGATCGCCGCAGACCGCTTTCATCTCGTCCTCAAGGATCACCAGATCCCTGTTCTTGGAGCCCTGGACCACGTCCGCGTGGACGCCGTGCTCCGCGAGCCATTTGACCTGCGGATATACCGGTGCCGTGCCTACGCCGCCGGCGACGAACAGGATATTCATTTTCTGAAGCTCTTCGTCCGTCTTCTCCGTCAGCTCGCTGGGCCTTCCCAGGGGGCCCACAACATCCGCGAAGCAGTCTCCCTCTTCCAGGAACTGCATCCGGTAGGTGCTGGCGCCGACGACCTGGAATACGATGGTGATGGTGCCTTTTTCCCGGTTATAATCACAGATCGTCAGGGGAATACGCTCCCCTGCCTGGTCGATCCGGACGATCAGGAATTCGCCGGGAAGACATTTCTTCGCGACGCGGTCTGCCTGAACTTCCATCAGGAAGATCTTTTCCGCCAGCTTACGCTTTTTCAGAATTCTGTACATGATGTTTCTCCTCAAATAATTGCCTTAAGTTGCCGCTTACCGGATCCGGTCTGCGCGGATCCTGATATATCTCTGGAAAGTGAAGGGGAGATCAAAATAGGTCTCCTCTTCGCTCTCATGAAGAAGCTTCCATGACGGATCCCGGTCCAGGGCGGGAAGAAAACTGTCCCCGTCATACCGGTAATCCACGGCGGTGATGTCCGCAGTCGCGCACCAGGGCAGGAACTGCCTGAAAATACTCTCGCCGCCGATAATAAACACCTTTTCCGGTGGAAGTGTCTGAAGAAAGGCAAGGGCTTCTTCAAAGCTCCGGAAGACCCGCACGCCCCTGGGGGCAAATCCCGGATCTCTGGAAAGGACGATGTTCTCCCGGTCGTACAGGGGCTGCCTTCCCGGCAGAGCGTCGAAGGTCTTTCTCCCCATCACCACCGCCGCGCCCCGCGTCTCCGCGAGAAACAGCTGCCGTTCCTTCGGGATCTGCACCAGCATGCGTCCGTTCCTGCCGATGGCCCAGCCGCGGTCCGCAGCGGCAATCAGTCTGAAGCCTTCCGCCAAACCTTATTCCTCCGTCTTTTCTTCCGTCTTGTCTTCTGTTTTCTCCTCTGCCTTTTCCACAGCACCCCAGAGACTGGCCCGCTTCAGTTCCTGATACCTCGCGTAAGCCTTTTCCAGCATGATCTTCTCATTGGAGAACTTCAGGAGGTGCGCGGCCTCATGATACTTGTAATAGCCGGAATCCATAAAATACTCTTCCCGCTGGGGCTTGCTGTAGTAACTGCCCGCGCTCATGAGATACCAGTGGACGCTCTTCTCGATGACCTCTGCCTGAGCATTGAAAGTATACTCACTTTTTCCGATATATTCGACGATCTTTGCCCGGACGCCCGTCTCCTCATGCACTTCACGGAGCGCAGTCATTTCATGTGTTTCACCGGGTTCCACGGTTCCCTTCGGAAGGACCCATCCCTCGTAGCGGTTTCTGTAATTCTTGTAAAGAAGAAGAATTTTTCCGTGAAAGATCACGATGCCGCCGCAGCTCGTTGCTTCAACCATTGCAATTCCTCCTGCGCTGACTGTCAAAATATTTAACCTAGAAAGTATACCCTGATATTAATTTTTATTCAACCCCGCGTCTGAAATGCCCCCGGGTAAAGTTTTCGACGGGATCCTTCCCCGGGACATCCCTAAGGAATGCATCCGCATATCCGCGGACGATGCTGTCAGCCGCCGCGGCGTCTTCGTCGGTGAGAAGGATACGCACCGAGAGGGGTGAAAGCTTACGGACCTCCTTCTGCATCCCGGCAAGGCTCAGGGGCTGCGCGTTCAGGATCGTATTGTAACAGAAGGCACAGTGGGTCCGGACCGGCATCCGCATTCCGCGCCGGTCCTCCAGCGTAAGGTACTCCGGTCTGCGGTCGCAGCCGGTGCTGTTCTTTTTCAGGCACTGGGCCGAGACCATCATCGGAAGCCTTCCGTAGACGATCAGTTCACTGTCCCGGCAGGGAAGCGCCCGGAGTTCCCGTGCGTTCAGTTCCACCGGAAGGGTGAGACGGCCTCCGCCGAGGCGGTGCAGGACCTTCCGCGCCTCCCGGTTCATGCCGTAGATATTGAAATCAAAACGGAGCTCCGGGCAGAGGATCAGGGCCTCCCGGAAGCAGGCGCGGAGGTATTCCGTCTCCTCAGGGGTACGCAGAACAAACCCGTCGAAGCCGGCGGATGTGAGTGCTGTTTTTCTCTCATCAAAATACCGTTCGGCTTCGGTCCGGAAGATCTGCGGCATGCAGAGAAGCACTTTCCTGCCGGCGGCGTGAAGTCTTCGGACTGTCTCAGCCCATTTTGCCGCGTCGATCCCGTCGGACTCCAGGGAGATCTCTTCCGCATCCGGGACCGCAGAGACTGCCTGCAGCTGTTCCGGGGTGCTGACGGTCACATGCAGGACCGGTTTTCTGCCCGGAGCGGCTGTTTCCGTATCTCTGCTGTTCCTCTCTTCCGTTTCCGTATCTGCACCTGCCCCGGTTTCCGCCCCGGCGCAGGCGGCATTTTCCGCGGGCGGCTGCATCTTCCGCCGTGTCAGGTCAAGGATTTCCTGCTCCAGCCCGGCAAGGGCATCCCGCCGCAGGGCGTTCAGCTGTCCCACTGGCAGGAACAGGCCGGGTGCGAGATCGATCTTTGTATCTTCCATCCGGAAACGGGTCCCGCCGGTCTTCTGAAGCCGGGCAGCCACGGAATCCCGCTCAGCACCGGCATTTTTCGCCTGCTCCGGCACCGGACCGGACGCCGTGAAGGACAGTTCCCGTCCGGAGATTTCTGCGGTCACAGTCAGTTCCATCGGGCGTCCCGGTACAAACACAGCGGCGCCTCTGACAGGAAGGGTCCGCTCTGTCCGGACGAAGGTATTGTCGAGGCAGCGGTTCAGTTCGTCGTTTACTTCCCGGAAATCCGGCTTCTCGCCGAAATAGATCATTTTCGGATCCCCGTGGCAGAAATAATAGCCCTCTGTCTGTCCGCCCCGGTCAAAGAGCTCCAGAAGCCTCTTCCGGTCTTCCGGATCCACATGGTATCCTTCCGCTCCTTCCGCAGCGAACAGATCCAGATATTTTCTCCAGATGGAGGTGACGCCTGCCGTATAGCGGGGACTCTTCATCCGTCCTTCGATCTTGAAGCTCGTGATGCCTGAAGATACCAGCTGCGGCACCAGGTCCAGGCTGCAGAGATCCCGGCAGTTCAGGAAGTACTGCGGCTTTTTTCCTTTCGCCGGGCGTCCGTCCCGGAAAAGCTGATAAGGAAGACGGCAGGGCTGCGCACATCGTCCGCGGTTGCCGCTCCGGCCGCCGATGAGACTGCTCATCAGGCACTGTCCGGAATAGGAATAACAGAGGGCGCCGTGGACAAAGGTCTCAGTCTCGAGCCCGGTCTCCCGGGCGATCCGAAGCACCTCCGCCAGAGAGAGCTCTCTTGCAGGCACCACCCGGACAACGCCCAGCTCCTTCAGCTGCGCCGCAAAGCGCGGGCCGGTCACCGTCATCTGGGTGCTGGCATGCAGAGCAAGAAGCGGGAAGTGCTGCCGCAGCACCGACAGGACGCCCAGGTCCTGCACGATCGCGGCATCCAGTCCCGCCTCGTAATAGGGTCTCATGTAAGAATCAAGCTCCGCCAGCTCATCGTCCCGGAGCAGGGTATTCACGGTCAGGTGGATCCGGGTACCGAAGAGATGGGCATAGGCGATACCGTCCAGAAGAACGTCCTCCGCCGGGTTGTCCGCGTAAGCGCGGGCCCCGAAGCGGCTGCCGCCGACATAGACCGCGTCCGCCCCGGCATTTACCGCCGCCCGGAGACTTTCCGGGGATCCGGCCGGGGCCAGGAGCTCTGTCTTAAACTGTTTCATTTCAAAAAGCTCCTGTCCGTTTTATTTTCCGAGCAATTCGTTCAGGTCCGCCTCGAGCTTTGCCGCATTCTGCTCCGCAGCTGCCCGGGCTTCTTCCGCGGTCTTCAGCGACTCTTCCGCGGCTTTCAGCGCCGCTTCAGACGCATTCAGCGACTCCTCCGATGCTTTCAGAGCTTCTTCCAGGGAAGCCTTCTCGGCACGAAGGGTCTCAAGCTCCTGCGTCATAGTCTCAGATTCCTGCGTTTTCGCTTCCAGTTCCTTTTTCAGGGCTTCCAGCTCCTGCTTCCGGTCCTCCAGCTCCTTCATCAGGTCCGCCCTTGCATTCTTCTGGCGGTCCTTCTCCGCGGCCAGCTGTTCTCTGGATTTCTCCGCCTCGACCCGCTTCTCCACCAGTTCCCGCTTCAGCGTATAGACATCTCCCTCCCGGGAGGACATCTCTTCATTCTTTTCCGCAAGGGCCGCCCTGGCCTTCAGGCAGTCGTCCGCCAGCTTCAGGTAGACCATCATGGCGCGGTGCTCCGCGCTCTTCCGGGACAGGATCTTTTCCCGCTTCATCCCGGCGATGGTCTCATCGATATACTTCGCGACCTGCTGGAGATACCCCGGGTCGCTTCCCGTCAGGGTAAGGACCTTTCCGTCGATCACGACGTCGGCACTGTTACTGTCCGGTGCCGCCGTAATATTCTTTTTTGTTTCTGTCATTTCCGTTACTCCTCTCCCGGCACCGGTATTCCGAGATGCCGGTAAGCATGTTCTGTCGCCACACGTCCGCGCGGCGTCCTCATGATCAGTCCGTTCATCAGGAGATAGGGCTCATAGACGTCTTCCAGCGTCCCGGCATCCTCCCCGATGGCGGCCGCCAGAGTGTCAAGTCCCACAGGCCCGCCGCTGAACTTAAGGATCATGGTGTTCAGGATCATCCGGTCTCCTGCATCCAGTCCGAGCCGGTCCACGTCCAGGGTGCTCAGGGCATAATCCGCGGCTTCCGCAGTGATGACGCCCTCATAGCGGATCTGGGCGAAATCGCGGACCCGCTTTAAGAGCCGGTTCGCGAGACGCGGGGTCCCGCGGCTTCTCTTTGCGATCTCCTTCGCGCCGGATGTATCGATCCTGACGTCCAGCACTCTGGCGGAGCGGTACACGATCTGCTCCAGTTCCGCCGGAGTGTAGAATTCCAGCCGCTGCACCACGCCGAAGCGGTCCCGGAGCGGTGCGGTCAGCAGTCCGGCCCGGGTGGTGGCCCCCACCAGTGTGAAATGGGGAAGCTCCAGGCGGATGCTCCGCGCGCTGGTTTCCTTGCCCAGAATGATATCGATGGCGAAATCCTCCATCGCAGGATATAGGACCTCCTCGACCTGACGGTTCAGCCGGTGGATCTCGTCGACGAAGAGCAGGTCTCCCTCATGGAGATTGTTGAGGATCGCCGCCATCTCCCCCGGCTTCTCGATGGCGGGACCTGAGGTGACCTTCAGATTCACACCCATTTCGTTGGCGATAATACCGGCCAGCGTCGTCTTCCCGAGTCCGGGCGGACCGTAAAGCAGCACATGGTCCAGAGATTCCCCTCTCGCCTTCGCGGCTTCGATATAGACCTTCATGGTGGAGCGGATCTTCTCCTGCCCTATGTAGTCCTTCAGGTACTGAGGACGGAGGCTGTTCTCGATCCGTGCTTCCTCCGGCGTGACCTCAGTCGTAATGATTCTTCGTTCCATTGTTCTCAGATATCCTTCTGATTTGATCTGTAACTCCGGCCGCTCAGAACCGGAACTGCTTCAGCGCCGCCTTCAGGAGCGCCTCGCTGTCCATGTTCTCCGCGTTCCCGACGCTGCGGACTGCCTTGCCGGCTTCCGCGGGACTGTACCCCAGCTGCACCAGTGCTTCCATGGCTTCCATGGCAGCGCCCCGTTCTGCGGACACCGGTGCCGCCGCCTTCCCTGCCATCCCGGCCGGGACCGCGTCCTCAAGAGAGACCTTGTCCTTCAGGTCCAGGATGACACGCTGCGCGGTCTTCGGCCCGATTCCCGGGGCCCGGGCGATGGCTTTCGCGTCGTTGGTCACCACCGCCAGGATCAGGTCGTCCGCCGAAAGGACAGAGAGAATGCCCAGCGCCCCCTTCGGGCCGATGCCGTTCACGGTGATCAGGCGGCGGAACAGATCCAGATCCCTTCGTGTCAGAAATCCGAACAGCGTGAGGGCATCCTCCGAGACCCTCAGATAAGTGTAGATCAGCACCTCTTCGCCGATCCGGGGCAGCTGCTCCGTCACCGTAAGCGGGACGCGGATGTTTACGCCGACCTGTCCCGCCTCCACGACGACCGTGTCCCCCAGGACCTCGGCCAGGGTACCTTTGATATATGAAATCATGTTTTCCTCCGATCTCCGGTTTACCGGAAAACGTTGACATAAGTTTAGCACAGCCTTTCAAATCTGACAACGAAGGAGTATACTCACGATATCGGAGGTAGCCATGCAGATTTTTGAAAAGCCGGAGGCCGTGATCGTTTCCTATCCGTTCCGAAGCCTCGGAGACCCGGATCAGTTTCTGTTTTTTGATATCGAGACGACAGGCCTCGGTGCGTGGAACGCCCAGGTCTACCTGATCGGTGCGCTGAACCATTCCGCAGATGCCGGCTGGGTCCTCCGTCAGTGGTTTGCGGACGGAATGACCGACGAATCGGAACTTCTCCGTTCTTTTTTTGACTACGCGAAAGGGTTCAGGACGCTGGTCCATTATAACGGCGACAGCTTTGACATTCCTTTCCTTCTGAACTGCGCAGCCCAGTACCGTATCCCCCACCCTTTTTCCGGCATGAACAGCCTGGATCTGTACCGGGCAGTCCGCCCGTACCGGAACTTCTTCCCGACGGAGCGCATGAACCAGAAAAGCATGGAACGCTTCCTCGGGATGTTCCGCACCGACCGGTACACCGGCGGAGAACTGATCTCTGTCTACCATTCCTATACCGCGTCCCGCTCCACGGCGCTGCTTCAGCAGCTTCTCCTTCATAACGAAGAAGATCTGACCGCCCTCCCGGGACTGCTTTCTCTGCTGGCCTACCGCGATACCTTCCTGGGAACGCTGAAGCTCACGGGCTTTCAGAACGCGGACGATGCCGTCACGATGGAATTCATCGGCAAAGGGCGTGTCCCTGTGCCGGTCTCCAAAACGACGCTTTACGGAGAACTCTCCCTGTCGGAAGATCTGCTGCGGCTCAGGATTCCGTATCACACCGGGACCTTCACCCATTATTTTGAAAACTACCGGGATTATTATTATCTTCCGCTGGAGGACAGGGCGGTCCATAAAAGCCTCGGGGAGTTCGTGGACCGTTCCGCGCGGGTCAGGGCCACCGCCAGGACTGCCTGTGTCCGGAAGGAGGGGCGCTTTCTTCCCCTTCCCGGCGCCGCGCCGGAGGGACTGACGGTGTTTCAGGAGGAGTACCGCGGCGCTGTCCGTTATGCGGACGCCGGGGAGATCCGTCTGGACCTTCCCGCGAATGCGGAGGCTTACGCGGAGGCCTTTCTGAGGGCGGCCGGGCTGCGGGACAGCGGATGAAATCGAAAAGGGAGACACTGCCTCGGCAGCATCTCCCCTTCAGGGCGATAATACGATCTATTTATTTAATGACAGTGACATTGGTTGCCTGCGGCCCCTTCGCGCCATCGACAATCTCGTACTCCACCTGGGCGCCTTCCTCGAGGGTCTTGAAGCCCTCCATATTGAGGCCGGTGTAATGAACGAAAACGTCATTGCCCTTCTCATCAGAAATAAATCCGTAACCCTTCTGATTGTTGAACCACTTAACTGTACCCTTGCTCATGTTTGAAACTCCTCCAAAAAGAAAATAATGATTGGTATACACAACTGGACGAAATGTATACCTGCGAAACCTGAATCAGAATAACACAATTTGGCAAATGCGTCAAACAATTTCGCATATTGAAGGAGATATTTATGGAATTATCTAACATTCCTAACCATTTTGCAACCATAACAAAGCACAAGCTTACAGTGATGGATCTGTGTTTCAAAGTAGGGCTGGTAAAACAGGGACTTTTACACGATTTGTCCAAGTATTATCCGTCAGAATTCCTGATGGGCATCCGCTATTACCAGGGCGGAAAACGGAGCCCCAATGCCGCGGAACGGCAGGACCGGGGCTATTCCTCCGCGTGGCTGCACCACAAGGGAAGGAATACCCATCATCTGGAATACTGGATGGACAATCCCCCGGAGCCGGGCGGTCCGATGGTGCCGGTAAAAATGCCTCTGAACTGTGTTCTGGAAATGGTATGTGACAGGATCGCGGCATCCAAGGTCTACAACGGGGCCGAATACACCGACGACATGGCCTGGAAATACTACAACCGGAGACAGGAGTGGTCCATCACCCATCCCGAGACCCGTATCCTTCTGGAAAAACTGCTGGTCATGCTGAAGGATGAAGGGGAATTCCGTACCCTCGCCTATATGCGCTGGCTTATGAAGCACCCCCGGTCTTCAGCATACGTTCAAGATCCTTCACGGAGAAAGTGTAGCTCTTCCCGCAGAAATGACAGGACAGCTCCACCGGCTTCCCGTCGCTGATCATGCTGCGGAGTTCCTTCTCTCCCACTGTCATCAGCGCCCGGGAGACCCTCTCCCGGCTGCAGTTGCAGTAAAAACTGCAGTCCGTGGTATCCGTGACGACAGGATCCAGCGGGGCAAGGAGCCCGCGGAGCATCTCTTCCGCCGTCTTTCCCTCCTTCAGGATATCCGTGACGCCGGTCACACCCTTCATGCATTCTTCCAGTCTGGAGATGGTCTCCTCCGGGCATCCCGGCATCAGCTGGATGATAAACCCGCCGGCACAGTTCACGGTACTGTCCGGATTCACAAGGACACCGAGTCCCACGGAAGAGGGAACCTGCTCACTGCTGGCGTAATAATATGCGATATCTTCAGCGATCTCTCCCGAGACCAGCTCGACCTGGCCCACATATGGCTCTTTCAGGCCGGTATCGGAGATCACCGTCAGGATCCCGGCGCCGATGGCGCCGGAGACATCCAGCTTCCCTTTCGCGTTCGGCGGAAGGATCACCATGTTCTCATATGGGTATCCCTTGACATTGCCGCTGCAGTCCGCAGTGACAAGGACGCCCCGCATCGGTCCGGCGCCGTCGATCTTGATCGTCAGCCGGTCCTCCGGGTTTTTCATCATCGCCCCCATCATCACGCCGGCGGTCAGCATTCTGCCGAGGGCTGCGGTCACCACCGGAGCCGTATTGTGAATGGCCCGGGCTTCCTCGACAAGGTTCCCGGTCGAAGCGGCAAAAGCGCGGATCATCCCGTCCGCGGCGAATGCCCTTACCATCTGATCTTTCATTCTCTTCCTCCCTTTCCCTGTTCCCCCAGTGTGATCAGCAGCCGCTCTGAGGTCCCGTCCGGCATGACCATGGTGTCCGCATCGACACAGTCAAGCCAGAGGAGGCCCGCTTTGTTTGCGGCAGCCTTCAGTTCCGGCACGGAAAAAGCGCGCTGCATATGGGTCTCCGTAAATCTGCGGAACCGCGCCGTCTCGTCTTCCCGGAAGGGGTCAGACGCCGTGTTCTCCGCCGGTTTCCCGTCACGGATGTACAGCGTCAGATCATATTCGTTGATTTTTGTGACGGGATCATAGGAATTTTCCCAGATAAAGCTTCCGATATCCCGGGTCTCGGCGATGGTGTTCTCGGCAAGGATCTTCTCATATTTGTACACCGTATTGCAGTCGAACACAAAGACTCCGCCCGGATCCAGATAATTGTTCACCAGCCGGAAAACCGTGACAAGATCTTCCTCAGTCAGCAGGTAATTGATGGTGTCACAGCGGCTCACGATCGCCGCGCAGGTCCCGTAAAGCTCAAAAGAACGCATGTCCTGGTACAGATACAGGATGTTGCTTCCGCTTTTAAGCCGCTTTTCCAGGGCGATCTCCAGCATGTCCTCGGAATAGTCGATGCCGATCATGTCGAAGCCCTTCCTGGCAAGCCGCTCGGTCAGGCATCCCGTCCCGCACCCAAGCTCCGCAACGATTCCGTCCCGGATGCCGTGCTCAGACAGGATCTTCACCAGCTGGCCGCACCACTCGTCATAAGGAACATTGTCCATAAACAGATCGTAGATGGACGCAAAGCTCGTATATGCTTCCATGAAGTCCTCCTTCACTCTATATTGACCGGAACCGGCAGGCCGATGCCGCCGGCAGGTATGGTTCATAAGAAACGGCTGACGCGCCGGAGCGGCTGCCTTCGGATCAGGGCAGGCGGTCCCGGTGTGTCAGCCGGACAAGTGACTGCGTTCAGGCGTTTCTTCCGCAGCAGTGCTTATACTTCTTTCCGGATCCGCACGGACACGGATCATTTCTTCCGATCTTCTTTTCCTTCCGGATCGTTCCGCTTGCCTTCTGCTGCTTGTAGAGCTCCTTGCGGCGCTCTTCCGTAAGAATGCTGTCCCACTCGGGAAGTCCGTAAAGCCAGGTCGCTTTCGCCTCTACCATGTTGTAGTAAAGCTTTTCCGGATCGATGGCCAGCTTTACCTCTGTATCCTCGTCCATGGTCTCGATGGGGTTTGCTTCCTTCAGGCTGTCGTTGATGCCGTCCAGGAATCCGGTCATGATCTCGACGGTGGTTCCGAACTTTTCAGCCAGTGCGCTGACCGTTCCGCTCTCCACAGTCGTTACGTCCGCCAGAAGCTTCTCGTAGATGCCCTTTTCGATCTGGAAATAATTCTTCCAGAGTGCTTCCTTCTCCTGATCGTTCGTTCCGTCTCCGTATGCTTTGACTCTCCAGTTTTCAAGTAAACTCATGAAAATATACCGCCTTCTGAATTATGATTTCCGCGCCTTCGGCGCTGTTGAAGCTACTATAAACTACTTTTTGTCTGAATGCAATTCCGGCTTTGTCTCACCGGCCTCAGTCTTCGGCTTTCCGGAAGGAATGTTGTGCATTCCCGCAGGGACCTTGTGCTTTCCTGCCGGGACTGCGGGCTTCTCAGCCTGTGGCGCGGGTTTTTCATAGATCACCACGACCTTTTCCACAGGAGCATCGGCCGGCGGCTTTGTTTCGGGTACCGACCTGGTCTCTTCCACGGTCTCTTTTTCTTTCGAGGCATCGGCCGGCGCAGCCTGAATATGCGCGGCGCTGGCGTAATCCTCCATCTCCGGCGCAGTGGCCTTGTAGACAAAGTGATGGTCCCCGAAGCCTACCGACTCAAGATTCATGTAGACCTCGGTCTCCGTGGGAAGATTTTTCTTCTCCAGGCGTTCATTGATGAACCGGTTCACCCTGCGGGCGAGGACGGCGAAGGTGGGGATTCCGATGATCATGCCGACGATTCCCCAGAGGCCGCCGAAGAACAGGATGGAGAACAGGACCCAGAAGCTGGAGACGCCGGTCGTCTGGCTCATGATCTTCGGCCCGAGGATGTTTCCGTCAAACTGCTGAAGGATCAGGATAAAGACCAGGAATTTGAGCATATCCACCGGCGAGACCAAAAGCAGGATGAATGCGCTGGGGATCGCGCCGATAAAGGGACCGAAGTATGGAATGACGTTCGTCAGACCGACGAACACACTGATCACCTCGGCGTAAGGCATCTTCATGATCAACAGGATGATATAACAGAGAACACCGATGATCAGGGAATCGATCAGCTTGCCGACGATGAAGTGCGAGAACACATTCTTTACGTACCGTGATTCTTCAATAACCGCGTTCGCCTTGCGGACCGGCAGTATGCTGTAGAGGAAACGTTTACAGTCGGCACTGAGACTGTTCTTGATGTTCAGCAGATATACCATGATGATGAGGCCGATGATGAAGTCCTTCAGGAAGGTAAAGACCTTGACCACACCCACAGTGACGCTGCTGAGATAGAGCGTCATGTTGGGACGGAACTCGTGCTGATACCATGTGATGACATAGGATGTGCCCTGTTCGAAAAGACGCAGGATCACCTGCTGGACATCCTTGTGCTGTCCGCGGAACAGCATGTTCAGGAAATCCTCGACGGAACCGGTGAACTGGGACAGCCGGTTCATAATATCCGTCACGCTGGAGATGATGGAAGGGACCAGGAGCGCCAGCGCGGCAGTGATGATCGCGATGATCATAAAGGCGCATGCCGCCGTCGAAATGGCCCGTGCCAGGGAGCCGGGCTCCTTCCGGGTCTTGCCGTGATTAAACAGACGGTCCAGCCGTACAGCCATCCGGTTGAACAGCGGTGCTGTCAGGAAAGTCATGATCGCGCCGTAGATCACCGGCTTCAGGATCCTGACAATAAATGAAAAGAAGGCCTGTACCGCGCTGAACCGGTTGATCAGGAACGCGACAAGAAGCGATGCCGTGATCACAACCAGAGCGGTAAGCCCCCAGGAGATATAATTTCTTTTGTCTTTATTCAACATCTTATCAGCACCAGAAAAACAGCACCAAAAAAGCAGCGCCCAAAATGCCGGCCTTACTTATTGACGCCTGGCAGTGCCAGGTGGGTGATCTCTCTCTGACATCTGCCTTCCGTCCGAAACGGCCTGACATCCGAAAAAGAATATGATCTCCCGGTCATGAATTTGCAGGTTCAAAATTGGTAAGGTTATCGTACATCCCAGGTGCTGCCAGCAGGCGAAATGAACGTTGACATAAAACCCTTGTTTCTACTAACAGTATATCGTTTTCAACGTCATAAGTAAAGTAAAAATGCCGATCTCGGGGAAAACATGGGCTGTATTCAGAACTTTCCGGGGATCCCGGCGATCTCCGAAGGATCCTCTATGATCATGGCCGGTTTCCACGCCTCCAGTTCCTCCCGTCCGCGGAAGCCCCAGAGAACACCGATGGTATGCAGTCCGGCGGTCGTCCCGGTCTCCATGTCTGTCCCGGTATCTCCGAAATACAGGCATTCCTCCGGAAGAAGTCCCAGATCGGAAAGCAGCCTGTTCAGACTTGTCGGATCCGGCTTCAGCGGTATTCCGGGCATTTCCCCCCGGACGGTCTCGAAGAGACGGTCCCCGTAACAGGCGAAGATATTGTCCTCTGTCTGCTTCTGAGGTTTGTTGGACAGGACCGCAAGGTGTATCCCGCGGCTCTTCAGTGATTCGACCGCTTCCGGCATCCCGTCGTAGGGATGGATCCCGGAGGTGCTGTTAAGATCAAATATTTCCAGATACCTGCGGTACACGGCTTCGATCAGGTGAGGATCGTCCTTTCCGAAGCGGTGCAGGGAACGGATCGCATAGTTCCGCGATCCGTTCCCGACAAAGCGTTTCACTTCCTCTTCGGTGATTTCCGGGAGCCCGAATTCCTTCAGAGTCAGGTTCATGGACTTCTGAAGGGCAGGGACCGTATTCAGGAGAGTTCCGTCAAGGTCAAAGATGGCTCCCAGTATCACAGGCTGTCCCTCCGTTCTGTCAGGCAGTTACAGTCCGAGGAAGGTCTTCAGGATGCCGCGGCCCAGGCTGGCGCCCACATTTCCGCCGATCTTCTTTCCGAAGCTTCCGCCGACAGTCTTGCCGATGGTGTTGCCGATCTCGCGGCCCACGGTCCCTGCTGCGGCATTTCCGACAGAGGCGGCCGCTCTCTTCTTCTTCATGGCTTCTCTCTGCTTTTCCTTCTCCGCGGCGGCGGCTTCCTTTTCTGCCTGCTTCTGCGCGGCCGCAGCTTCCCGCTGGGCCTGCTTCTCCGCTGCAGCAGCTTCCTTCTGGGCCTGCTTTTCCGCTTCCGCGGCTTCCTTCTCTGCCTGCTTCTGTGCCTCGGCCTCCTCCGCGGCCTTCCGGGCTGCGGCAGCCTGTTCCTGATTCAGGCGGACCAGGAACTCATAGGCAGAGTCGCGGTCGATCATCGTGGCGTACTTGTCCCGCAGGCCGCCGGCCAGGATCGCTGCCTGGCGGGTGATGTCGTCGATGGGGCCCATCTGGGACTGCGGAGGAAGGATCTTTGCCTTCTTGCAGATGGTGGGAGCGCCGTCCTCGTCCAGGAAGGACACGATGGCTTCCGCGGTCTTCAGCTCCTGCAGCACCGTCGCAGTGTCGAATTCCGGATTTACGCGGAAGGAGCTTGCCGCGGCGCGGATGCCCTTCTGCTCTGCAGGAGTATAGGCGCGCAGCGCATGCTGGATCTTGTTTCCGAGCTGCGCCAGCACGCCGCCCGGGATGTCGCTCGGGTTCTGGGTGATGAAGAAGACGCCGATGCCCTTGGAGCGGATGAGCTTCATGACCTGCTCGATCTTGTCCAGCAGTGCCTTCGGGGCGCTCTTGAACAGCAGATGCGCCTCGTCAAAGAAGAACACCATCTTCGGCTTTTCCGGGTCTCCCACTTCAGGCATGATCTCAAAGAGCTCGGTGAGCAGCCAGAGCATGAAGGTGGAATAGATCATCGGATCGTTGATCAGGGAGGTGGAATCCAGGATATTGATCATGCCACGTCCCTGGGCGTCGGTGGTAAACCAGTCGTGGATGTCGATAGCCGGCTCTCCGAAGAAAAGATCCGCCCCGCGGTCCTCCAGCGCCACCAGGGAGCGCATGATAACGCCGATGCTGGCCTTGCTGATGTTTCCGTAGACCGGACGGTACTCGGCAGCGTGCTCTTCGACGAAATTCAGCATCGCCCTCAGATCCTTGAGATCCAGGAGAAGAAGCTCTTCATCGTCCGCGATCCGGAACACGATGTCCAGAAGGTCGCTCTGGGTCTTGTTCAGTTCCAGAATACGCGCGAACAGGAGCGGACCGAATTCCGAGACTGTCGTGCGGAGCGGAAGGCCCTGTTTCCCGAGGATATCCCAGAAGGTCGTCGGATACGCGTGATAGTCGAAGCCCGCCTCGGCAAGGCCGAATTTCTCAATACGCTTCTGCATGTCTTCGCTGTCGATGCCGGGACGGCACATTCCTGCGAGATCGCCCTTTACGTCCGCAAGGAACACGGGTACGCCGGCGTCGGAGAAGGACTCCGCCAGCACCTTCAGGGTGATGGTTTTTCCGGTGCCGGTCGCGCCTGCGATCAGTCCGTGCCGGTTTGCCATCTTTGTCAGGATCTCACATCTCTCCTCGCCGCTTTTCGCGATCCAGATCTTGTTTTCCGAATACATACTTTTCCTCCTGCATGCGGTTCCGTCCTCAGGGGCGGTACGCTGAAGTTGTTTCAGAACTTATACAGAAACAGTTTAACACAGGGAAGACATAAAAAAAAGAGACCCGCGGCACGGCATCAGCCGGTCAAGGGTCTTATGTCTGAGTGATGATTACAGTTCGATTCTGAAGTCTGCGGAGCCTTCTCCGTTGACAACATAGAATGCCTCGCCGGTCTCCGGCTTGATGTAAAGGTCCACCGTCTTGACCTCGACATCCTTGTGAGCATCCTTGAATGCCTTGATGGCTCTGTCAAGAGTCTCCTTCGCGGCGATGGACTTGCCTGCGAACTCGATCGTGACGGTGCACTTCGGCTCTGCTGCCTTCTTGGTGGTGCGCTTCCTGGTTGCAGTCTTCACTTCGTCTGCCTTCTTCACAGCCGCCTTCTTCACTTCCTTGGCGGTCTTCTCAGCTGCAGCCTTGATCTCCTCAGCTGCCACGACAGCCTCAGCTGCCTTCTCCTTTGCAGCCTTGACGACAGTCTCAGCTGCTTTTTCTGCCTTTGCAGATGTCTTCTTGGTTGCCATTCTGTTATTCCCTCCTGCTGCGGGTACATTTTTCGCAGCTGCTTTGGCCTGCGCTTCCTTGAGTATGCTTCTTTTATCGATGAGCATGCTGTACCTCCGTGGGCCAACAATTCGAAACGCGTACATATTATAACTCTTTTTACAATATGTCAACTTTCACATTATTTTTTCGGCACTTTTCAGCAATAACCGCCGTGAAGACTTTCAACTTCCATGAATTTTGACCGTGGTTTTTTCACCACTGAAGCGTGCTGATGTTATATAATACCAGTATCCAGAGGGCCCGTACGGTCTTCATCAGGCACACAGCACAGGGGGATAATATCATGCAGATGAAGCTTTTACAGGACCGGATCCGCAGAGACGGACAGGTCGAACCGGGAAACATCCTCAAGGTAGACTCCTTTCTGAACCATCAGATCGACATTGAACTGATGGACGAGATCGGGAAAGAATTCTACCGCCAGTTCAAGGACCGCGGGGTCACGAAGATCCTCACCATTGAAGCCTCCGGCATAGCAATCGCCACTGCTGCAGCCCACTGCTTCAGGTGTCCTATCGTCTTCGCGAAAAAGACGAAGACCCTGAACATCGCGGGCGATGTCTACACCTCCAGGGTGGACTCCTTCACCCACAAGACCACCAACGACATTATTGTCTCGAAGCGTTTCCTGCTTCCCGGCGACCGGGTCCTGATCATCGATGACTTCCTTGCCAACGGCAAGGCGATCTTCGGCCTCTCGGACCTGGTGCACCAGGCAGGCGCGGAGCTCGTGGGTGCCGGCGTCGTAATAGAAAAAGGATTCCAGGACGGCGGCAAAAAGATCCGCGAGATGGGGATCGACCTTCATTCCCTGGCCATCGTGGACGCCATGGACCCGGTGACCGGAGTTGTCTTCCGTCCGGAGGACTGACAGGACACAGACTGAAAACAGGGCTGTCACCTTGGTGGCAGCCCTGTTGACATTCCGGCAGGCCTCAGATCAGGCGGATCTTTCCGATCACCGGAAGCTCCGCTGCTTTCCCGCGCACCGCATTTGCAATTCCGAGGACGGTCAGCGCAAAGACCGCCACATTCAGAGCTGTAAAAAGCGGGGACACCAGATAAGTATCTACCTTTCCGAAGATCCACAGCCCGGTGAGAAGCGCCCGCGCCATATTCAGGACGAGTGTCGTAAGAAACAGCACCAGCCCCTGATTCGCATGGAAACGTACATATGGAGACTCTTTGCCGCTGAACACCGGGATCAGGCACAGAATTCCGAGATATGAAAGAACAGCAAACAGCGTATTCCCTTCAATATCCTCCTTACGGTAGGCATCGGTATGGTCTTCTCTTTCCAGAAGTCCGGAGAACCGGGCGGGCTGTTTCTCTGTTCCGCCCGGAGAGCTGCTGACTGCCCCTTCTGTTTCCGCTTTGACAGCTGCTGACGGCGCCGTCTGCGCGGCCCCGCATCTTCCGCAGAATCTGTCTCTGTCGCCAAGCTCCGCACCGCAGTTCACACAAGTTTTCATAATATTTCCGCCTTTCCTGTTCCGGACACGCAGACAAGACCTCCGGAATACCGGCGGACCGACAGGAAAAAGGGAAAAAATAAAAAGATGATTTCGGAAGATCCGGACGGGAATCCGGAACATTTCTGAAAGGAATATACTGAACACAACAAATATAACGCCGGCATTCCGCCGGCGTCAAGTATTTGTCGCAAAAGCCTGCAGGTCTCAGCCTGCCTGACCGGGATTATCTCTTTTCTCAAACAGCGCGCAGCATTCCACGTTCGGTGTCGAGGGGAACATGTCCACGCCGCAGGCCCGCTTCAGGAAATAACCTCCCGCCTCCATGGTCCGGATCTCCCGGGCAAGACTCGTGGGTTTGCAGGAAACGTAGACGATCCGCGGCACGCCGTACTCCAGAAGCTTCGGCAGCGCCTTCGGATGGACGCCTTCCCGGGGCGGGTCCAGAATGATGACGTCCGGGGTCTCCGTCAGGGAATCCAGCACCTTCAGGACGTCCCCCGCGATAAAGCGGCAATTCGTGATGCCGTTCCTTGCTGCGTTCTCCCATGCGGCATCCACCGCTTCCGGGACGATCTCCACGCCCACGGCGCATCGGGCAGTCCGCGCCACCAGCTGGGCAATGGTCCCGGTGCCGCTGTAGAGATCAAACACAGTGCGGCCCTCCGTCTCCCCGGCGTACTCCCCCACCTTGCCGTAGAGAAGCTCCGCCCCTCCGGAATTGTTCTGGAAAAAGGAGTAGGGTGAGATCCGGAACCGGAGTCCGGAGAGAATTTCCTCAAAATAATCGCGGCCGTACAGAAGCGTCGTCCCCTGGTCAATGACCGCATCCGCCAAAGAATCGTTTCTGGTATGCAGGATCCCGGCGATGGTGCCTTCCGTTTCGAGAGAAAGGATCCGCTCCTTCCATGCGGGGAGCAGACGGTCCCACTCTCCGGAGGCGGTCACCAGGACCACCAGGATCTCCCCGCTCTTTGTCCCCCGCCGTATCACAAGATGGCGGAGGTATCCGTCGTGGCGGGTCTTGTGATAGTAAGGAACGCTCTGTTCCGTGTAGAAATCCAGCGTGGCCTTAAGGATCCGGCTGAAATCCTCGTGCACCAGCCTGCAGCCGTCCGCCGTCACGATGTCGTAGTGGCTTCCGCGCCTGTGCATGCCCAGCGCCAGCGGGCCGTCCCGAAAGCTGTCCCCGAAGCTGTACTCCATCTTAACCCGGTAGTGCTCCGAAAGTGGACTCGGGATCAGACCTTCCCAGACAAATGAATCCCCGCAGGCTTCCGTGAGAAGCGTCTTCAGCTGTTTTTCCTTGATCTTAAGCTGCGTCTCATACGGGATGGTCTGGTACAGGCATCCTCCGCAGGTTCCTGACTGCGGACAGGGATCCGCGGCGGTCTCCGCCGGTGAAGGCGCGACGGTCCGGAGGACCATCCCTTCAGCGCTCCCGTTGCGGCATTTTGTAATGCGGTACTCCACTTTTCTGCCGGGAAGGGCATGTTTGATCAGTACTTTGCCGTCCTCCCGATCGATATACCCCCGGTCCGGGAAGCTGGTCTCCCCGATCACCCCGATGGCTGTCTCTCCTTTTTTCATCTGTTCCCGGCAGAAAGCCTGCCGCTCCTTTCCGCTATATCCTTTGTCACAGAAAGAAAGGGCTGCGTCTGCAGCCCTTTCCGGTTTGTCCGATCTTCCGGTTACTCTTCCTCGGCATCCTCATCCGGGACCGTGCGGATCTCTTCACCCGCAGGCTCCTCAGCCTCTGCCTCCGGCTCTGCTGCGGCCTCTTCCTCCAGATCCTCAGCTCCGGCATCATCAAAATCATCGTCGAAATCATCGTCGAAATCATCCAGATATTCCGGCGTCAGGAAACGGTAGACAGCATAGCCGATGGCTGCCGCCGCAGCGATGGCGCCGACTACTGCAAGGATCATGATGATCAGCTTTTTCTGGTCTTCTTCCTGATCCTTTTTCCGGATGAGTTCACTGATCCGGCTGGCCGTGATCTGTCCGTTGACGGAGTTCGCAAGCTCTTCAAGTCTGACAAGTGCTTCCCTGCTCAGATTTTCGATTTTCAGCATAAATGCCTCCTCCCCCCGGCAAAGGCCGGGCCTCTCATGTCAAAAAAAGAATACCACAGAATCAGAGCTTCTGCAACTTTGCGAAGCCTGCAAACATTTTTTTGACACCGTGACCGTCAAAATCCACAGTCACTTCAAAATCCCTGCCGCCGTCGACGATCTTAAGAACAGTGCCCGCTCCGAAACGGGTGTGGCGCACCCGGTCGCCCTCCGCATAATCCAGATGATCCGCCTTGACCACCTGAAACTGTTTCCCGAAGGCCGGCGCGGGACGCTTTCTTCCGGGATCCCCGGATGAAGCGAAGGATGCGCTCTCCCAGGGATACCGGTGTGCAGGGCTTCCGCTCCCCCCGCTGCTCCCGGTTCTTCCGGAAGCTCCGTTCCCGTACCCGCCGCTGTAAGAAGGCTGTACGGATTTCCGGAATGCGGACGATGCTGACCGGTCCGCCCGTTCCTTCAGTTCCTCCGGGATCTCCCGGACGAACATGGATTCATTGGACCAGCGGGTCTCTCCGTTGATCATCCTGCTTTTCGCGCTGGTCATGGTCAGGCGCCGTTTTGCCCTTGTGATCCCGACGTAGCAGAGACGCCGTTCCTCCTCCAGTTCCTTCGGATCGTCGATGGAACGGTTGCCGGGAAACAGGCCGTCCTCCATGCCCGTCATATAGACCTCGTCAAACTCCAGTCCCTTCGCCGCATGCAGGGTCATCAGCGTGACCTTCTCGCTGTCCTCGTCCAGGCTGTCAATGTCGGCCA